>Ga0209517_10000062_pt1 | contig 172779 bp, 137 predicted proteins | sample PeaSoiMetSII2010_FD_187695 | JGI IMG/M metagenome (GOLD analysis project Ga0209517, IMG submission 187695) | Peat soil microbial communities from Weissenstadt, Germany - SII-2010 (SPAdes) (version 2) | ecosystem: Environmental > Terrestrial > Soil > Wetlands > Peat | place: Germany... | reverse complement strand
TTGATGATGCTGGCAATGCTGTTGCTGGTGAGCTGCGGCGGCGGAGCGCCGGGGTGCCCGGGGGTCGAATTCGGCAGCGCCAGTTGCACATCTACGGGCGGGCCGGGCTTTGGCGGCGGGGGTGGATTTTCGGGCGGCGGCGGCAGTTTCGGCGGCGGCGGCGCGGGAGGGAGTTGGTAACTTATGCATCCGCGAACCTTTGCCAAACACCTGCAACACGACAGCATTGTCGCGGCGATTCGGGACACCGAACACAAGACCTCCGGTCGAATCCGCGTGACCATTAGCCACAAGCACATTGACTACCCGGTGGCCGCCGCGCAGGTGGAATTTATGCGCCTGGGCATGGAAAAGACCCCGGAACGGAATGGCGTGCTGATTTTTGTGGCGCCGCGCTCGCACAAATTCGCCGTGATCGGCGATGAAGCCGTTCATGCGAAATGCGGCGACGAATTCTGGCGGAAGCTGGTGGACGCCATGAGCGGTTATTTTCGCAAATCCGAATTCACGCCGGGCATTATTCACGGCGTGCAAAAGGCCGGCGAACTGCTGGCGGAACATTTCCCGCGCCGGCATTGATGGCGCACGGTTTCGATTTCAACCAAAACCCTTGCTGACGGCTGAACATGTCAATCGTCGGGAGACGGCGCACCGACTGGCGCGCCGCGCCCTGTTTGGTTTCATCGTGACGTTCGTCCTGGCGCGGGTGTTTGTATTCCTGATCATGGCCAGGGAAATGCCCAATCTCTATTTCTTCGTGCGCGGAACGCACGTTCATCATTTGAATTATGGCATTTTTCTGATGTCAGCCGTGTGCGGTTACAGCGTGTTCCGGCGGCCGACGGGCCGGGCGGCAGAAGTCACGGCGCTGGTGTATGGCGTGGCGATGGGCCTGACCTTCGATGAATTCGGGATGTGGCTGCATCTGGGCGGGAGCTATTGGCAACGGGCCAGCGTGGACGCGGTGATTGTGGTGGCAGCGCTGTTCGGACTGGTGTCGTTTGCGCGTTCGCTGAAGAAATTTGAAGCACGGCATTTCTGGGCGTCCATCGTTCTGGTGATCGTGCTGTTGGGTTTCGGCGTGGCGCTGTATTCGGCAGGCAATCACCTGGGAGACGTGGTTGGACCCAAACTGCAGGAGCTGGAAGTAGCTTCTTCACCGTAAAGAAGCAGGCACTCAGCTTGATTCTTTTCTTCCCTGCCTGGCTGAAGCTGTGGCTGAATTCATCGCTGACCGGCAGAGTGTCGGCTGCTCGGCGATTCATATCAATGACCTTAAAATTCGCCTCGGTCAATTCTCCAACGCTTTCGCGGAACAATCCCTCACTTCAAATCAACGCAATGGCGTCTCGTCTTACTAATCCTTGATCAAGCCTTCTGTCCTGTTGCAGCTCAACCTCGCAAAAGACGGGCGGGCTAAATTCTCCGCCGAATGGCTTCAATCTTTTCCGGCGAAGACGGCGGTTCTTCCCACGTCATCAGGCCCAGGTCGTCCAGTTGACAATTCCAAACCATGCCGCCGAGGGATTCTGCGATGCGGATGCATTCCCGGCGGCAATCCGATTTCGTATGCACCAGAATGAAACCGCCCCCGCCCGCGCCACAGGCCTTGCCTCCGCGGATGCAGGGCGATAACTCGCGGAAGAACTTTCGCAGCGTTTCGCTGTCGCAACTCGGATGCAACGCGTAATGGTTGAGGCGCGAACGATTCAGGGAATCCACATAGGCATTGATGTCGCCGGCCTCCAGGGCGCGGGCCATGTCTCGAGCAGCGGCTTTCAGGTTGTCCATTGCCCGGACGGTCGGAGAATCCTTCTGCTCGTAGGATTTTCGAATGTCCACGTGGATGGAACCGGAGAGATGGACCTCGCCGGTGTAGATCAGGAGCGAGTCACGTTCCCATTGGCCCCGGATGCTGTCCGGCACCTTGATGAGTTCACAAGAACTGCCGCCGCCTTTCCGATACGTAATCAGTTTGATCCCGCCCAGGGCGGCGCCATAAGAATCCTGGCTGCCTCCGCTATTGCCGAGATCGGCCCGCTCAATTTCATTGGCCAGCAGCGCGATCTCGCTCTTGGTCATTTGCTTCGCTTGCGCGCGAGCAATGGCGCCAAGCAGAGTTACGCCCAGGGTTCCGCTGCCACCCAGCCCCGTGCCTTGCGGAATGTCGGATTGGGTGACCAGCAGGAAGGCGTCGTCTTCGGAGAAAAGGCGTTTGACGAAGGCCTTCAACAGGTCCACCCGGCCGTCGTATTTCAAGTCTTTGATCGAAACGGCCCGGACGCCTTGTTTCTGATCGTGAGAGTAAAGGATGACGCCGCTGCCCCTGGGCAGCCATTCGAAACTGACGTAGGAATGGCGGGCGATGCTGAAATTGACCACGGCTCCGCCGTAATCAATGCAATACGGCGGCGCATCCGTGCCGCCTCCGGCGGGGTCCACTCGCGCCGGCGCTCGGGCAATGATCTTCATGTTGGTCGAAGTAGGATGGCGTTGGCGGTCACGGCTTGAAACGGCGGCACAGCTCAACCATCAATTTCAAGTTCTCGGGGTTGACCGGCGGTGCGACAGAGCAGGCCGACGACAGGATGAAGCCTTGCATGTCGTGCCCCGCTGTTTCGAGAATCCCGGAGACATCGCGCCGAACTTTGTCGGCGTTTCCGCGCAACAGGGTATTCACCGGATCCACATTCCCTTTGATGAATATTTTGCCGTTCAATTGCTTCACAGCATCTTCCAAATTCACGTTCCCCAGCGGCGGTGGGTCCAGGCATTCGATGCCGGACACCTGAGACTCCACCATTAAATCGAGCCGGTCCCCGATGGCGCCACAGGTATGGGTATAAACATAAGCGCCTTCCGCCTTGACGGCCTCAGCGATGCGCCGCTCGAAAGGAATGATGAATTCCTCATACATGGCCGGGGCCAAAAAGCCCATGCCGGCGAAGGGACTGCTGATCTTGATGGCATGGGCGCCACGACGCACCTGGGCTACGGCCAAAGCCACCGACCATTGCGTCGTCTTTTCCAGCAGCCGCTTGGTCCCTTCCGGGTTGTCCAGCATGGCCATCAGGCCGTCTTCCATGCCGAGCAGATTCAGAAAGTGATCGAGCGGCGCCCGCACCTCGCCATGGACCGAGTAGGTCGCACCCGCCTGGGCAATGACCCGGTCCAGCGTGCCGAAAACATGCTCCGGAATTTCGTCCGGCGTGCAGTAATCGAACGTGGCTTTGCTGGCCTGAAAGGCGCGGAACGATTCCGGCGCCCAGTCCAGCGGATGCTCGAAGTCAATGGTGTCGAGCGTCGGATAAGCAAAGCCGGCGGGTTTTTTATAATAAGCGTCGTCGTCCCGGGTGCATTCAATGCGCGAACCGTCTTTCAGATACAAGGTCGGTATCTCCGCGTCGTAGTCGGTCCGCTCCACGAGGTCCATCAGGCCGTGGACGCGTCCGGGCTTGTGGCAAAGGATGCCGTCGAAATCATACAGCTCCCGCATTTTCAACAGGCAGTCGGCCCAGACCTCGTTGCTGGTGAAATAATCAATCGGGTGAACTCGGGTGTTGATGATCGTGTGGCCGTTGGCCATCTGGCACATTACCGGGATGGCGCCCGGATGCGATTGGGACATCGCCTGTTGAACGAGTTCTTTGGGCGTTGGCATATAGCTTATGGCGCACGCGGCCTGACAACCCGAGAATCGTCTGAATCGGACTCCAGCACAAGGGTATTGGCTCCGGTTTCCGCTCGGATATACGATTGATGATTTGAAAAACGGAGAAAGTGTTTCAACCAAGAACAAACACCTCGGTATTACATGACATCGTTAGTTACTCGTGTTCTGGCGAAAGCCTCAGGCAAATAGAATGATAATCACCAAAGATTTTCTGCGGCTCGTCCGCCTTCATTTCATTCCAGCGCACCAAGGCGTGCCGCCAGATGAAACCACGCAGCGGGCAGTTTAATCACAGGGGACCAATACCAGTTCGGTGCCCAATGTTACTCGATACCATCCTTCCGGATCTTTTGGAACGGCCCGGCCCGTGGCGGCCACTTCCACCTTCCATTTTCGTTCTTCGAATCTGAAAGGAATGGCTGACCCGGCAAAATTGCCGCCAGGATCGGAGAAACTGAAGATGACCCGCCGGCTTTGCTCGATCGGCAAACCGTCCGTGGTTTTCATGGTCAGGAATGGGAAGACCGTTTTGGTGGTCTCGACTTTGAAGAGGCTGTCACCGTTGTCGAAGTCAAATATTTCCCGGACATGGCCGGCAATGGCCCGGTCACGGTCGGGATTGGAGCCAAGGACCCGTTCGTTCTGATAATTGCCAAGCAGATAATCCATCGCGACGGCGGAAGACCAGGAAAACGCCCGGTTGTTCTGCCCCAAGCCGGTGCGGGAGTCGTACCACTCGGCAGGGCTATGGGCGAATTGCTGGTACTGGCCGACGGACACAGACTGGTTGGCCATCATGTTGAGCAGGCGCGCGACCATACTTTTGGCCTCGTCTTCATAACCGTACTTGAACAAACCTTTGACGATGATCCAGGTCTCGGGCATCCAGATATTGCCGCGCCAAAGCCCGCCGGCTTCGTTCTGGAACGGCGGTTTTTGATGGTAATAACGGGGGTCATCATAGGCGACCGTCGGAATGGGAAATGGACCGTTGAATTCTTTGGGATTCAGTATGTGCTCTTCAATCACCCGTTTAATCTTCGCCGGGTCGCGGCAAAGATCGCAAAAAATCGGGTAGATAATCGAGCTGGTCAGGACATCGTCCTGCTGCGTTCCCCGGTAGGTGACGATCCAGTATCCCTTCTGTTCGTCCCATAGCGAGTCAATCGCCTGCTCATGGCGTTGAATCTGATGCGCCCAATCCGCGGCCTCCGTTTCCTTGCCCAGGGTCAAGGCCAGCCGGTGCAACACCACTGCGCCATAACCCAATTGGGAACTGGGAGCGGGATCGTCGAGCTTGTTTTCGCGACAGCAGCGGGTCAGGTCATTCCACCAACTGTTCCAGCCGGGAACGTATTTGATTTCCTTAAAGATCAGATCGTAGCGCGGATTATCGTCCCAATTGTTTGGCGTGGCGGTCAACAGGTCGCCGTCAATATCCACCTTGTTCGTCCAATCCCAATAAGCGTTCGTCAACAACGGATAAACTTTGGCGGCGAAGTCCAGGCGCTCTGTCTTTCCTGGCAGGCGGGAATAGAGTTCCCACATGGACCAGAAGAAATGCGGGTCCATGATTTCGCAAGGCGGGACCAGAATCGGCACGGCATTGCCTTCCGCCCATTGCGGTTTCATGTCCAGATAACCCAGGAGGTTCCAGCAGGAGTCGCTTTGGAAGTAGTAGTTGAATCCGCCGCGCGCCGGCAGCGAGGCGCTGTACAATTGCCCGTCGCACTCCCGCAGATAGCGGTTCTTGCGCAGTGCGGTGGCCGCTGAATAGTAGAGTTTGGTATAGGCGTCCGTTGGCTCATCCAGCTTGGGCAGGCCCCGGAAATATCCGTTCCAGTCGTTTCCCACCTGAGTCAGCGACAAGCGGGGCGATTTGGTGAAAGCTTTGGTGGCGGTTCCACACTGGGCACCGGCTGTTTCACGGTCGGCCGCCGCGGCGACGATAAAAACACATTCCAACGATGCCCCGGGTTTCAACCGCACGGTCCTGGCCGTGAGCACCGCTGTTCCGGCAGGAGCGTCGAGCGACGAAGTGAGACCGCTGGCCAACGCCGATTTCAGTTCCTCCGGCCTGGCCCGCGCCAGATCCCGGGGCGCAAACGCCGCGTGCACCGGCGCCAACGTCGAGCCGATGGCCAGGGTGTCAGTATAGAGCGCGGAGGTGGTTTTCGAGCCAACCCGGGTGTTCCGAAACCAGAGCTGATGTCCATCCTTTGACAGGGAACCAGTAATTCGGCCGTCCGTCCGCCCGTCATAGTCCGAGCGCGCCGTCACGAGCAACCCGGGCGCGATGGAGGCCGGCTGGCCTCCCGTGTTGGTGACTTTGGCATAGATCGCAACCGTGTTGAAGGAAGTAAAGAAAGTCGCTGATTCGATTTCGAAGCTTCCGTGCCGCGTGAGAGTCCGCCAGCCATACGGATACCAGGTGACCACGGTCTCCCCGTCTGCGAAGATTCTTTCGCCCGCCGCGGTTTGAAAGAACAGAGAGAGCACGCCCACGTCGCGCGCCGTGTTAAAAAACTCGTTGTTCGGACCCACCCCTTGCCGCACCGAACCGAGCATGAACCGATTGATGCCGCCGTCATAGGCGATGTCGTACCAGGACCCGAAATCAGACAATTCGCAGCCCATGACCGGTTTCTGCGGCTGGTCACCTTGAAGTTCAGGAGCCAGATACGCGATCTGGTTTTTCATGAAATCGAGCGGTTGTTCGGCACAAACGACACTGGCAGTAAACAGTGCACATCCCATAACGAGGTATGGCAAAACCCGCGACCGGCGGGCGTCGAGACCTGTGCGAATGTGCCGCTTTACCACGGCCGTAGCGGCTGGTAATGGCGAGGTCATACTCATTTTTTCAGGGATCATCAGGTGATGCCCGCCACGCTAACACCGGGGTAAGGCATGTCAACCCGTCTCCGGTTCAAGATGCGCACATTTTGCGCGGTGACTTGAAACGCCAAATGCGGTTCTTCGCGGCCGGTTACGGGTTTGTTGCAAGTCCTTGATTCAAGGCAGAATCCACGTGTTCAGCCGGTGTAACTAAATGGTTACTTGGTCGTCTGGGTTGGTAAGGGCAATAACGCCCGGGAAAGAAAACATACTATGAAAACCAAAATGCTCCTGCTGGCCGCGCTGATCGGCGCGACCGCCATGTCGGCCGACGCCGGAGTCCGCTTCGGCGTCTCCATCGGGTTCCCGCTGCCGGTCGTCGTCTCGCCGCCGGTGATTTACGCGGCGCCTGTCGCTCCGGCACCGGTAACCGTGGTGCAAACCACCCTGCCCTGTCCAGGCGTCGGTTACGTCTGGGCACCGGGCTATTGGTCGTCTTACCCGACCGGCCGGGTCTGGGTACCTGGCGCCTGGCACTATCGTCCGGCTCAGGTCGCGTATGGATACAACCGGTACGGCGGACATGATCGTGACAGACACAACGGATATGACCACGACGGCTACCGCCGGTAAATGATTCATTAACGCAAAGGCTGCCGTCCCGGACGGCAGCCTTTTTTTCAAATTCGCGCAGGGCCAACCGTCTGTTGCACGAAGGCAGCTGAAGGTCACCAATCCCGCGATCAGGCAATGCCCGCGCTCCGGCTCATTTCCTCGGGGGACCGCAGATTGACACGAGAGGCGATGGCCACCAGAACCCAAATGATGAGAAATACGCCCACCGCCACCAGCATCCGCTTCGGCCAGTTGACCGCTTTGGTGTTGGCCGCCTGCATATGAATGGTCATCGGTTTGCCGGGTTCCGTCTGCAAAACCTGGGTGAAGGCGTAACAGGCGCCACGGATCGGCAGGTTCACGCGCAAGGGTTGCACCTGGGTCGCCCCAATTTCCTGGGCCTGCTGTAATTTCGCCGATTGCTGCTCCGCCGCCCTATTGTCGTACGACTGAGTTGGATTCTGGCCTGGCGCCGGAACATTTTCGCCGGCATTGATTTGTCCGTTGTTGCGCCAACTGAACTCACTTTGCGCGTTGATGAGGTTGCTGGCCTGGGCATTCTGCAAATCCTTTTCCAATTGCTTCACATCGTCACCGGTCTCAGTTCCTTTGGCGGACTTCACCTTGGCCCGGTAGAAACTGACGCTGGCTTCGCGCACGTTGCCGCTGGCCAGTTGACGTTGCGCTTCGTTCACATCCCGCCGGGTTTCCACCTCCGCCTGCTGCCGGCTGGCCTGTTCCATGCGCGAATAGTCGAGAAGGGAAAAGCTCTCCGAGGACGCTGCCGGGGCGGCGGTCTCGCGCGTCATCGTGCCGCCAAAATCCTGGTAGTCGTAATCCGGCGGCAGATAAATCTCCCAACGCGCATTCTTCAACGGCACGTCGAATTTCGGGGAAACGAACCTGACCGCGCCGCGGGTACGCGGAAACGTGTTTGTACTAACGTAGGTCAACTCCACCGACATCGCGCCGTCATCCACACCGGATTGCTGGATCGGCAGCAGTAATTTGCCTTCACGCAAACTCGGTTGCACCGGCTGGCCGGCGACGAACGCCGACCAGTTCGTCGCACCGGGCGGCAATTCGATCTCCAAAAACTGCCGCCCGTTGTTGCGCACGGACAGCGACATTTCAGTCATCATCTGGCCGTCATCAGCCATGACGCTGGTAAATTGCGCGCTGTCCACGAGCGCCTGCAGCACCTCCGCCTCCTCAAACCGCCGCACGTCAAGTGTCAATTGGTAACCCGGTCGCACATAATGATACACGAGCGCCGTCGCCATGTCGGGTTTGCCGGCCCAATCGGGAAAATCGCCCGTGTCCACGCGCTGCAAATTCGCCGCATTCAATTCGCTCACCTGCAATGGCGCTTTGGCCGAGACGGCCAGCAGGCCGGTTTCGCGTTCCACACCTTCCGCCGACACTCCGGTGATTTCCATCGCGTTGGTTTTGGCTGGGCGCGACTGGTCCCACGTCACCGTGAGCGTGTAGAAACCCTGCACCGGACTCTGCAATTCCGCGCGCCAGAGATTTCCGTCCTGCTCGCGACTTCGGACGTTGGGACCGGTGATTTCAAGGTTCTTGAACGTGTCGGGTACCCGGATGCGCAGTTCCTTCACCGGCGCGTTGGCAATGTCATAACGCACCAGCGCGCGGCCGCTGACGAGCGTCTCGGTGAAATTCAACGTGTTGACCACCTCCGCGCGCACCCAGGCGGCAACGGCTTCAGTGGCCACGCTCAATTGCCATTCCGGCACGGATTTCGGCTCCGCCGAGATGAATTTGTAAGCCAGCACATTGCCCGGGCCCGCAACCGTCGCGTAATCCGGCAGGGACACGGCTGGAATTTCCGTCAAACCGTCGAACGATTCCGTTTTTACCGCTACTCCCGGCTCGGCGGAAACCGCGACAAAACCGGTGAGCTTCGCCGTGTCGAACGGATGCACGCCGGCAATGGCCAATGAAGAGGGCAGTTCCTTGAAGCTCCGCGTCAATTCGATGCCCAGGGTATAGGCGCCGCTCGTGCGGTCCTTTAAGGTCACCTCCAGAAAGCGCGAACTGCCCGCCGCCGCCCCGCTTTGGCGCGACAAGCCGTCATCGTGTTCGACCTGTTGCAGGAGATTGTTGCCCACGACGCGTTCCACCCGGTACCCGTCGGGGAGGGCCACCCGCAATGAGAACAAGCCGGTCCGCTTGATGGTGTAGTCAATCGTGGCCGAAAGCGCCACCTGCTCGGCGCCCACGCGGAAATAATTCCGCACCACGGCTTCAATCTCCGGTTGGACGGTTTCTGCCCGCACGCGCAGAGCAAATTCCGGGGTGGCAAACTGGAACACGCTGAATAGCCGGCCGGTTTTGTCGGCGCCTGCCTGCGTGAATTCCTCCGCGTCCACCCGCTCCAGACCGGATACGGATTCGACCGACAACCCCAACTCCTCGGTTCCCTGCAAAGCCACCAGTCCCGTTTCACGTTTCACGTCGAGCGCGTGTGGCACGGCAACCGCCTCGCTGACTGGCAGTGCCGCAAGGGTTTTTTCGGTTTCGACCGTCAGTTTCCATGACGATGGGACGCTTTTGAGCAAATCCACGACCAATACTTGTGCACCATTTTCATTTCTGGTCTCCCAGGTCCGGATTTCCTTTCCCTCAACTCGCAAGAGGCGTTGACCCGCGGCCAGTTGTATCCGCGCCTGGCGCAATTCGCCCTGCGTAATCTGGTAATCCAGTGTCGCCCGCACGTTCACCACGCCGCCGCCGAAGGTGACGAGGGATTGGTTCCGGCAAAACACCGTGGCGGCCACTTCCGCCGCCCGCTTCACCCGCGGCGTCCAGACCAGTTCAATGCGGTCGCCGGAGCCAACCACGGCTTCCACGCGGGTCCGGTCCTTGTCCAGAATGCGCTGGAACGAAATCGCCGTGGGAAAATCCACGTCCGCCCCGGATTCATCCAGCGCCAGCGCGACCTGACTGGACAACGCGGGTGGAATGCCAAACGCGAGCCGGCGCTTGGTCACGTCACCGGCAATCTTGACCAGCAGTTTGATCTGCAATGTCACGGTGCCGCGGCTGTTGATCTGTGCCGCCACGCCGTCGCCATTGCGGATGAGTTCGGCGCTGCCGCCTTTGACTGTAAATTGCTGCACCGCCACGTCGCCACCGAAGAGCGGAACGGCCCGGCCCGGGGTGGCCGAAGCGAATTGCAGCGTGGCATTCACCAGCGCCACGCGGTCATTCACCGCACCGGAATAACTGGCCGAAACGATGCTGGCATTGCCGATTGCCGATTGCCGATTGCCGATTTCGGAATTGGCAGCGGCCGCGTTGTTCCAACCAAGCGCGAGCAGCAGGATGATGGCCGCCATTACCGGCGGCAGGCTGGCAGCCGGGGTCGGCGGTCCGGCAGGTGGCGGCTCCGGCGGTTCTGATTTGTGACTGCGCGGCCAGTAACGCCAAACAAGCCAGGCCATAATCGCCAGAGTCACCACCGGGAAGCCGACGATGAGCGCGTCATGCAAGGCGCGCCATTGGACCAGCAGGCTGCACATCGAGCCGAGGATCAACATGAGTGCCACAGTGAGGATGAACGAGCTGCGATTCACCCGGCGCCATTGGGCCCACCACACAATCAGACCGATCAAAAAGGCCGCCGTCTGCCACACCATTTGAATGGCCTGGAAAGTGTGCAGCGACATGACGCGAGCCCGGATGGAAAGGGGTTCGCCGCGAACATTGAGCACTTTCGTGAACAGGAACGGCTGGCCGGTCTGTGGCAGCTCGATGCGGAGCGAACGGAGGCCGGCAACGGTCGCCACGGGTGGCGGAGTGGCGGCGGAAACACTGTTTGGCTCTAACGCCAGTGCCGTCGGTGCGCCACCACCTCCGGCGCCGCCGCTGTAGCCCACAATGGTCGTCGCCCCTCCCGACAGCGCGGGTGTCGCGGCGGCCGGTTGACTGACGAACTGGCCGCGGGTGATCGCCTGCCGCTGCTGTTCCGCGGCCATTTCCTGCGGCGTGGCCGTCTGCACCAGACCGCGTTGGGATAATTGCGCGAAATCTCCAGCCGTCAGCTGTTGTACGCTGCCGTCGGCGAAGAGCACTTCGCAATGGCCGTCGAAAATCGGACTGTAAGCGAGCACGGAATCGGGTTTGAGGTTGTCCAACGACATGCCGGCGCCCAGATAGGTAAAACGTTGTCCGGTTTCGACATCGTAGGTGACCCGGTCGGTGTCCAGTTCGTTGGTCATCTCCGCAAACGACATCGGCAGGCGAGTGCCGTTGTCGCCGGCAAAAAGCTGCGCGGCCACCCCGATTTGTTTCAGGTTGCTTACCGAATTAATCCTTTGCGCCTTGCGTTTGGCGGCGGCCAGACTGGGCAACAGCATGGCGGCCAGCACGGCCAGGATGGCCACGACAGCCAACAGGGTAATGACACCATTCCAGCCGCGCCGGACCGCAGAAATCACGAGCGCGATGACCAGGACGGCAAGGAACCCGATGAAGAGGATCGCGCCGCCCGCTTCGCGCAAAACCTGGACATAGAACGCGAGGAATTTCTCCCAGGCGTCGAGCAATCCGTAGGTGGTGCCCTGGGCGATGCTCATGTTGCCGCCGAAATGGGAAAGCCGGAATGACGACGGCAGGAGCAGTTGCCATTCCGCATAGGTGTTCGGCACGTCGGTGCGCGGCGCGTCGAGTTCAAGTGTTTTCGACCAATGCGACGCGAGCGTACCATTCGTCTGGGCGTACACGATGTCCACGGCAAACGCCTGGTCACGGTCCACATCACGCGGCAGCGGGACCAGCACCCCATCGCCGTCGCGCTCCGGTTTGGCCGGCTGGCCGTTGACAAAGCAACTCCAGAGCGTCGCATCCAGCGGCAGTTGGAAACGTTGGAATTGTTTCTCATTGTTCTTCACCATGAAGGAAGCCTGGGTAAGCATTTCGCCGCTCTCGGCCAGCACCGAGGTGATTTGCGTGCGGTCGGCCACGGCTTCGAGCACCGGTTCCGTGGCGTAGCGCCGCGCGTCCAGCGCCAGGTCATATTGGCTGCCGCTATATTGCCAGGCCAGCACGACGGCGCGGGTGATGAATGAACGGTCGGCAGCGGATAATTCGGTTTCATCCACGCGCCGCAATGTGTCGCTCACGATCTTCGGGTTGAGTCGCAGACTGGCGGCGGTGGTGACGGCAATGGAACCGGTCTCGCGCTCCACGTCCTCGGTATGAATGCCGCCAACGGGCAGGCTCGCGTCGCCCTTCGCGGAGTCAAACTGATAATCGTACGTGACGACGAGCGTATAACCGCCCCAAACCTTGTCCTGCAATCCAATCGTCCAAACCACATCATTGGTGCCGGACTCTCGACCCTCGACCTTCGACTCTCGAGAGACCTCTTTACGGCGGATATTGGGACCGGTGAACTCGACGTTTTTACATTGCGCCGGGACCCGGACTTTGAATTCCTGCACGCCCTGGTTCACCAGGCTGTAGCGGATCGTCGCGCTGCCGCCCACCACCCCATCACCGATGGTCACGAGGTTGAAAACATCCGCCACGACCCGCGCGGCGAGCTTTTCGCTGGCGATGGCCAGTTGCCAGTCCGGTTGTTCGGCGGTATAGGCGAAAATTTCATCTCCCCGATCCGGCAGACGGCTCGCGGGCATTTCCCGCAGCCCGTTCAATTCAGCCGTCCGCAGCCGGATGCCGGGTGCCGAGGCCGCGCCGATCTGCGCGGTTTCCTTTGCCGCACCGGTCACGCGCAACGGCCGGACGCTGATTTGTTCGGGAAAGGTTTTTAGCGCCTGCTCCAGTTGCACGTCGAGCCGGTGCTGCCCCAGCACGCGGCTGGAGAAACTCACCCGCAATCGGCCGTCGCTCACCTTCCAGTCTTCAATGCCGTCGCCGCGCACATCGGCCACGGCGAATCCGGACGGCGGCGTCAGTTCGAGCGTGTAGATGCCGGCTTTTTCCACGTTGAGCGCGAGGTCATGGGCCACCACCAGCCGCGTCTCCTCGAGCCGCGCGTTGACACGGTCGGCCACGTTGATGACCGGTTCGACCGGCTTGAGCCGGAGAGCCAGCGTGAAGGGACGGGCATTGAAACGATAGGCGGCCACGGCGTTGTCCGGCGCGTTGACCTGGCGCAACCCGGTGAGCGAGTCAATTTCCACCAGCATGTCCTCGGCGGAAACTGTCAACGACCCGGATTCGCGGTCCACGTTCAGCGGTTGCGGCGGGTTCAGGGAGGCCGCCACGGAGGCGTCGGCAGGAGCGACGGCCTGTTCAGTGTAAAGCGTGAGGTCATAGACGTTCTCAACCGGTTTGATGAATTCGATGGTCAACACCTGATGATCGTCTTGCGCGGCCGTGTGCCAGTCGCGGATCTGGTCGCCTTCAAGACGCGTGAGCGCCTGCGCGGTTGGCAGGGTGAGCGTCAATTGCGCGGCGTTACCCTGGACAACGTCGTAATGAAACCGGCTGGTGTATTTGATGACCGTCGGCGTGATTTGCGCGCCAATGGTGGAGTCCACGGTCAACAGCGTCTTGCGCGCGACCTCGGCAATCTTGCCCTGCCAGCGCAGGGCGACGGTCTGGTCCGCGCCCAGAAAACCGGTCACGCGCGAAACGCCGTTGGTCCTGATGGCCTCCAGCAATGTGCCGTCGAGCAATTGCACTTCCGTGTTCGTGCCGCCGGCCTGCGCCGTCACGGAAGCAATGGTCGCGGACGGACCCGTAAAGGAAATTTCGTTCCAGGGTTCATCGCGTTGGATTTTGGCGACCACTTCGAGTTTGAACTGGAAATGCCCCCGCCGCGAGGCCACCAGCCGATACGAATTGCCGTCGCGAACAATTTCCAGCGCGTCCGGCAGCCGGACCGGCAATATGGCCACATCGCCCTGGAGCAAGGGCGCCGAACTTTCGCCGGTCGCCGCGGCGTCAACGTCCAAAGTGAACCGCGCTTCCTCGTCCGCCAGCCGGCCATTGTAGCGGATTTCGCGAAAGGTCAACCCGCCGGCAGGTGAAGCGGCATCGCCGGCGCTGCCAGCCTGGTAAATCGCGTGGATCTGGCGCGGGCTCAGCGCGCGCGAATACAGCGCCATCTCGTCAATCATTCCGTGGAACGGTTCGTTGTAAGCCGTCCCGCCAATGTTACCGATGCCGATGGCCGGATTCTGCGTAGGCTCCAATTCCCCCAACGGGCTGAGCGTCGTATTGGTCTCCGCGACCGGGTCGCCATTGACGAAGAGTTTCAGGTTGCCTTGCGTGCCGAAGGTCGCGGCGATGTGTTGCCATTCATTGAGTTGAACCGGCGCTTCGATGCGCACGATCCGGTTTTGGGAATCTGTGATTTGAAACCCGACAAACCCCGGTGTCCGCAGGTCAATCTGCCACGGGTCCAGGCCCGGACGATCATCGCCACGAAAGAAAATGATGCCGCCATATTGCCGGGGGTAAACCCAGCCGGCGATCGTCAACGCCTGGGTCAGTTTGAAATCCGGGCTGTCGGGAATGCTGACGCGCCGGCGGCTGCCATCGAAGTCGAAGGCCTGTCCGGTTTTGCCGGGGGCGTAATTCATGCCGAAGGGCAAGGCACCGTCGTGCCGCCCGGCACTGTCCTGGGCATTGCCTTCTGCCCGCCACCAGCTGACGAGGCCGTTTTGGGGAATAGACTGGGCAAAAATTGCGGAAGCCAGCAGACAAAAAAGAAGGGTGACGATTGATTTTTTCATGGGGATCTCCGTGCTGACAGGTTGAAAACCGGCGAATGAGCTTCGCTTCATGGACCAGCGCTTAGCATAAGGAAGGCCACAGGGCAATCCTGCTGAAAATCCGCGGTCTTGTCCCAACCCGGCGTGGGCGGTGTCGCCGACCCTGCGTGGAATACACGCCGGTTGCGGAATTTTCACGCAGGCGAACGACCGGTTCATACCGGGTCAGACGGAATGTCGTGCAAAATGCTCCCGCGGAAATTCAGAACAGGAGATGCCAGAGGAATGGAAAACGAAAAGATTTAACCCCGGTGGCGGAATTTTTGACACGAATTTCACGAATGAACACGAATGAAAGCTTCGGCAGAAAAGGCCGAAACAAATCAAGGTTCTTGTTTATCTTCCTCCGCTTCGCCGTTGGTCAAATCTGAATGCACCGACAACCCTAAATCTCGGTGATCGTTTATTAAACGTCGTTCTCGTTTGCGCCATCTCCTAGCGGTTCTCGAATTTTTCGTTTCGATTACGAGGACGAGGAGGATTTGAGCCTGTTCAAACGACGGGCGCTGAAATAAAGTCAAAGCCGCATGGATGCGGACCCGCTTTCGCTGAGAAGCCCCGGCGCGGCAGAAGTGGCACTGCTGGCGCGTTGCCGCCGCGGCGAACCGGACGCATGGGACGAGTTATTCGATCTCCATTACGCGGCGGCGGGGCGCTTCATTTTCCAACTGGCGCCCGATTTCACCCGGGAAGATGCCGAGGAAATCTGCCAGGAGGCCTTTCTGTCCGTCATCAAAAACCTTGGCTCGTTCCACGGCGAAAGCCGGTTCCAGACCTGGCTGTTCCGCATCGCCGCCAATCAGGCGCGGGATTACCGCGAAAAACGGAATGCCGCCAAACGCGGCGGGGGACAAATCCCCGTCTCGCTGCAGGCCGAAGACCCGGAAACCGGCCTCGCGCCCGACCCGCCGGCCCTCGCGCCCGGGCCGGATGATCTGGCGATGAACGCCGAACAGATGGCCGGCGTGCGCGCCGCCCTCGACCGCGTCGGCGAACCGTGCCGTGAAATCATCGAATTGCGCTATTTCGGCGACTTGAGCTACGACGAGTTAAGCAGCACATTGAGCTTGAATCCGAAGACGGTCAGTTCGCGCCTGAGCAAGTGCCTGGACCGGCTGGAGGAAATCGCGCGTGGAATTTTTTCACGGGAAAACCTGGGCGTTTTCCCGTCCAACTGATTGAACGAATGGAACCGGAACGCGAAATTGAAAAGTTGCTGCGGGCTTACGTGGCGAAACGCCGGGCCGCGGCGGGCGACCCGCTCAAGCTGCATCCGGCGACCCGGCGCCTGTTGCAGGGCGAAGCCGCGCGCCACGCGCCGAAACCAGAGACGGAAGAAGTTTCGTTTTCGTTCTGGCAATTGTTCCGTCAACAGTGGGTCTTTCTGTTGGGATTCGCGCTCATGATCTTTCTCGGCGCAACCTTGCTGTTGCCCGGCTTGAGCACCGCAAAACGCAAGGCGGAAAGTGTCGGCGCCATGAATAATCTCAGGCAAATCGGCGTGGCCGCGCAAATGGCGGCCGAAGACAACCACGGCCGGCTGCCGGCGTCGCTCGACGAATTAGCCAACACGCTGGGCACCCGAGCCGTGCTCACCGATTCGATCAGCGGGAAACCGTTCGTTTATATCGCCGGCGGAAAGGATTTGAAGACCTTGTCGAGCAACGCTGTGCTGGCGTATTCGCCGGATAACAAAAATGGCCGCGCGGTGTTATTCGCGGACGGGCGGGTTGCGCTTGTAGCCAATGGGGATTTTAACGGACTGATGAAACAAACGCCGGTTGAATTTGCCCTGGCAGACAAAGTCACACGCGAAGACCTGGCGAAAACAGCCGTCAATGCGCCGGCCGCCGCGGCGACACCTCCTCCCGCCACACTCGGTGCCGCAGCCACGTCTTCGGCTGAGCCGACGGCCGCCGGGGAACTTAAGGAACAAGAACCCGCCGCCGGCGCTATGCAATTATTTGTCCAAACCGGCGCCGCCGCCAATCTGCAAAACGAGTACCGGAACGTGGCTGTTTCCGCCCAGGCCGCGCCGGTGTTGCAATCGTTCCAGGTGCTGCAAAACGGAAACGCCGTGTCCGTTGTGGACCGGGACGGCTCGGTTTATCAGGGCTCCGTGCAGGTTGCCGCGGCGGAACGCAGCCAGCCGGCTCCAGTGGAGGCACCGCCGCAGATCCAAACGAAGTCGGTTCCATCGGTCGTCAACCAGCAACAGCAGGCGGTCCAATACTATTTCTTCCGCGTAACGGGAATGAACCGGACATTAAAACAGAACGTGGTGTTCAGTGGCAATGTGGAGGCGATTCCCGGTGTGACCACCAACGCGACACAAACCTTTGGCGGTGGCGGCAGTGGCGGCGGCATTACGCAAAACCACCAGCAGATTTCCACCAACCAGCAGCAGTTGTTGTCCAATTCCCGCGTGGTGGGAACGGCGGTGATTGACCGCACCAACCAGATTGAAATCAACGCCGTACCGGTCACGCCGTGAGCCGTCGGGCTGGACAAGGACGGCGCTCTGCGCCGTCCGCGCCGCGTCCAGCGGCGCAAGTCCCCGTGTGAGTATTGTGCGTTCGTTCCGCCCGCTCTGCGCGGGCGGGGACATCGCAGCGCGATGTCCCTACCAAAATCAAGAACAGTGCCGAGACGCGCCCGGCGAATCCACTGTTCAAACTTATTTCTTGGCTTTAGTTCCCTCCGTCCGCACCATTTGGATCTTTCCGCTGATGACAGCGAAACCAGAAAAACGTTTGACGACTCGGGCCATGAAAAACATCTGCTGCCTTTTGCTCGCCGGAGTGCTCGTTTCCGGGTGTCGCACGCCACAGACACCAGCCAATCCCGCTGCGAACGCCCGGGCCAGGGCCGTTCTGAAATACTTCCAAAACCTGGAAACGCGAGCGGATAAGCGTCTGGTGTCCGGCCAGTTTTCCAATTTTGGAAGCCGGGCAAATCTGGACCTGCTGAACGAAATCCACGACCGGACCGGGCATTGGCCGGGGCTGTTGGGTGTGGACTACGCCGGCCGGAGCGGCGTCTCCACGGAGGCGCCGGACCAGGCTGCCATCGAGTATTGGAAGGCGGGCGGTTTGGTCACCGTCAGCACGCATCTCTACGATCCCGCACGGGCCACCAACAACGCGTTCGGCGGGCTGCGCGACAAGGACGTTGACCTCAATACCCTGCTGGATCCCGACTCGGAAACCCACGCCCGCTGGATGCGCGAACTCGACCAGGTCGCCGCCGGCTTGCAGGAACTTCAGACCCATGGGGTGGTGGTATTGTGGCGACCGTTCCATGAAATGAATGGCAACTGGTTCTGGTGGGACGGCAAAGACCCGGCGACTTTCAAAAAACTCTGGCGGCAGATGTTTGATTATTTTACGAAGACCAAAGGTCTGGACAACTTGCTCTGGGTCTATGCGCCAAACCATGGCACCAACACCGCGGTGTATTATCCCGGCAACCGCTATGTGGATCTGGTCGGCCTCGACGCCTACACGGATTTCGTGGATACCAACCATATTTTCGGTTACGCCGAAGTCGCGCGGCTGCCAAAGCCGTTCGGTTTTACGGAATTCGGGCCGCACGGGCCGCAGAATCCGCCGGGTGATTTCGATTACCTGCGATTCCTCCAGGGCGTGCAGGCGAATTTCCCGCGGACTGTTTTTTTCATGAGCTGGAACGCAAAATGGAGTCTGGCGCAAAATTCAAATGTCACCGAAATGCTGAACAGTCCCTGGATCGTCAATCGCAGCGATTTGCCGAAGGGATTGGCCGGAAACCAATAATTCAACCCATTAAACCGGCGACATGGCGTTCAAAAACTTTTCCAAACCATCGCAAGGCGTGCAATTGCTCCAACGCTCCCTGGCGCGCGGGCGGCTTGGCCACGCCTACCTTTTCACCGGCCACCGCCTGGAGGAATTGGAGTTGCTCGCCCGGACACTGGCCAAAACGTTGAATTGCCAGAAGCCGATTAAGACCGGCGGCGCGGCGACGGATTGTTGCGACGAATGTCTGAGTTGCCGGAAGATTGACCACGAAACGCATACCGACATTCATTGGGCGCGGCCGGAATCCCGGTCGCGCGTCGTCACCGTGGAGCAAATGCGCGACTTGATGCGCGAGATCCAGCTCAAACCGGCCGAGGCCGAATACAAGGTCGCCATCATCGCGGCGGCGGACCGTCTGAATCCGCAAGCCGCCAACGCCTTCTTGAAAACGCTCGAAGAACCGCCGGCCCAATCCGTGCTGATTTTGCTTTCCACCGAACCCCAGCGGATTCTGGAAACGATTTTGTCACGCTGCCTGCGCTTGAATTTCTCCACCGAAAGCAACTACCAGCCTGACGAAGCGCAGTCCGAATGGCTCGCCCAATTCGGCGCCCTGGCGGCAGGTGAACAAAAGAGCCTGCTGGGCCGTTATCGCCTGCTGGATGTGTTGCTAAAAAAACTCGGCGAAATCCGCACGCGGGTGGACGAGGCGCTCACGGCGCGTTCGCCGCTGCAACGTTATGACGACGTGGAAAAAGATCTGCGCGAAAGGTGGGAAGATGAGCTGACGGCCGCCATCGAGGCGGAATACCGGCGGCAGCGGGCGGATTTGCTGCTGCTGGTGCAATGGTGGCTGCGCGATGTCTGGCTCCGCACGCTGGCGGTTGGGGGGGAATTGTTGAATTTTCCAAAAATGGCCGGTGCGGAGGCCATCGCCAAAAAAATCTCGCCGCGGCAGGCCCTGGAAAATCTGCAAACCCTGGAACAGACGCAACGTCTCTTGCACACCAATGTCCAGGAAGCGCTGGCGCTGGAAGTGGGCTTGTTGAAACTGCACCTTTGAACCGGGAGCGCCGGCATCCTGCCGGCGAGTTTTTCCAGTCGCAATATGCCGGCAGGATGTCGGCGCTCCCGGGATTGTCTGCCAGTCCCGGGTTTAGCAACCTGTGTCTTTCAAGAGTGTCACGAGTTTTGACGACAGTTTTTGGCTTTGCCTTTGTGGATTCAATTCTAAACTTGCCAAACATGAAAGTGACCACGCTCGCCTGCCGGTTCCTCTGCGTTACCTCACTCGCCCTTTCCACCATGAATTTGTTCGCCGCTGACGGCTCGTCACCGCGCGAACGGCTGTTGCTGGATTTCGGCTGGAAATTCCATCTGGGCAATGAATGGGGTTTTGCCCAAAACCTGTCCAAAGCCGGCACCGGCAGCGGCCCGGCCAGCATGTCGTTCAGCGACGCGAGCTGGCGCACGGTGAACCTGCCGCATGATTGGGCGGTCGAACTGCCCTTTGACAGCACCGCGGACGGGGGGCATGGCTTCAAGCCGGTGGGGCCGGGTTTCCCACAAACCAGCGTCGCGTGGTATCGCCGCACGTTTGACCTGCCGGAAACCGATGCCGGGAAGCGACTCTGGCTGGAATTCGACGGCGTGTACCGCGACTGCGATGTGTTTTTGAACGGCTGGTTCATCGGCCATCACAACAGCGGTTACGACAGCTTTCGTTATGACATCACCGACGTGGCCAACTATGGCGGCAAAAATATTGTCGCTGTGAAGGTGGATGCGTCACAATTCGAAGGCTGGTTTTACGAAGGCGCGGGCATTTACCGGCACGTCTGGCTGGTCAAAACTTCACCTGTCGCCATCGCCCCGGACGGGGTTTTTGTTTACAGCAGTTTTAAAAGCAATACTCCGGATGGCGAAGCCGCAGTCACAGTCTTGGAAGAGATAGTCAATTCGCAAACTAACGAAGCGAGAATTGAGCTACACAATACCATAATTGGGCCTGACGGAAAAACTTACACGACCGGCCCGGAAGGAGGCGATTATCTGAGCGCACTTGGTGGGAATAAATATATAAGTTGGGCAAAAATCAGAAATCCAATCCTCTGGTCCCCCGAATCGCCCAAACTCTACAAGCTCGTCACCACAGTTGAAGAGGACGGAAAAGTTGTTGATCAGAAGGAAACCGAGTTCGGCATTCGGACCGTGGCGTTGGACCCGGACAAGGGATTTCTATTGAACGGCAAACCTTACGAGTTGAAAGGCACCTGCAATCATCAGGACCACGCCGGGGTCGGCGAGGCATTGCCGGATGCGTTGCAATATTTCCGGGTCGAGAAATTAAAGGAGATGGGCTGCAACGCCATCCGCACTTCCCACAATGCGCCGACGCCGGAACTGCTCGAAGCCTGCGACCATCTCGGCATGCTGGTGATGGATGAAAACCGCCTGCTCGGCAGCGACGCGGCGAATCTGGACCAGTTCCAGGGTCAAATCCTGCGCGACCGGAACCATCCCAGCGTTGCCATCTGGAGCATCGCCAACGAGGAATTCACCGTGCAGGACACGCCCGCCGGCAAACGCGTCGCCGAAACCATGCAAACCTTCCTCCAGCAGCTTGACCCGACGCGGCCGATCACCTATGCCGCGCCCGTCGGTGACGATTATGAGGCAAACATCAATTCCGTCATCGAAGTCCGCGGTTGGAATTATCACGTCGGGCGCGACATGGACAATTACCATCGGGAACATCCGGCCCAGCCGGAAGTCGGCACTGAACAGGCCAGCACCGTGAGCACGCGCGGCATTTACACCAACGACGCCACGCGCGGTTACGTGAGTTCCTACGATTTGAACAACCAGCCCTGGTCGAGCACGGCCGAAAGTTGGTGGAGTTACTTTGCCGAACGTCCGTGGCTGTCGGGCGGGTTCATCTGGACGGGCTTCGATTATCGCGGCGAACCGACGCCTTACGGCTGGCCCTGCATCAATTCGCACTTTGGCGTCATGGACACGTGCGGCTTCCCCAAGGACCTTTACTACTACTATCAATCCTGGTGGACGGACCAGCCGGTGCTGCATCTGCTGCCGCATTGGAACTGGCCGGGCAAGGAAGGCCAGAACATCAACGTGTGGTGTTTCAGCAATTGCAAGCAGGTTGAATTGTTTCTGAACGGCAAAAGTCTCGGCCGGAAAACGATGAAATCCAATTCGCACCTGGAATGGGCGGTGAAATACGAGCCCGGCACGCTTTCCGCCCAGGGTTACGACAATGACGGCAAGCTGATCGCCACAACGAAAGTCGAAACCACCGGCGAAGCGGCCGCTATTCAACTGGAACCCGACCACGCCACAATTAACGCCGATGGCGAAGATGTCAGTGTCATCACCGTTTCCGTCCGCGACGGGCAAAACCGCATTGTGCCGGTGGCGACCAATCTGGTGGATTTCAGCCTGGAAGGTCCCGGAAAAATCCTGGGCGTCGGCAACGGCGACCCCAGTTGTCACGAGCCGGATATTTATATGGCAAAATGGCCGAGCCGGACGGTGGCCATCAACGATGGCTGGCACTGGGAAAGCGTAACCAATGTGTATGCGCCTGATTTGCCCGAGGAAGAAACGGATTACGACGATTCAGGCTGGGCAAAGGCAGACCCGCAATCGCCCACCGGGCCGTTGGAAGGCCGCAGCCAGGCCGTTTTCCGCACAAAAATTCAAGTTACCGACCAGCAACTGGATTCGGAAAGCGTCGAATTGTGTTTTGGCATGATTGATGAGGACGGCTGGGTTTACGTCAACGGCCGGAAGGCCGGGGAATCCCACGATTGGCAGTCGTCACCGGCTTTTGATGTAAAACGTTTACTTCACCCGGGCGAAAATGTCATTGCCGTGGCGGTGGCCAACTGGAACGGTGCCGGCGGCATCAACAAGGGCGTGACGTTGCGGCTGGGGGAAAAACCGGAAATGCCCCAATGGAAACGGAGCGTCTTTAATGGTCTGGCGCAAATCATCGTGCAATCCACCCAAACGCCGGGTGAAATCAAATTGACCGCGCGATCGGAAGGTTTGTCGCCAGCCACGGTGGCGATTCAGACCCGGCCCGGCCCCGTGCGGCCGTGCGTGCCTTGACGGAAATTCACTCGGCTTTCGCTTTCGTTTCCAGGTCCACATCCTCAATTTCCAGAAAACCGTGCAACTGCCGGATGCGCGTGGGATGGCGCATTTTGCGAAGCGCCTTGGCCTCGATCTGCCGGATGCGCTCGCGGGTGACCCGGAATTGCAGGCCAACTTCTTCCAGCGTGCGCGCACAGCCGTCGCCGAGTCCGAAACGCAATTCCAGGACCTTCCGTTCGCGTTCGGTGAGGCTGCACAACACGTCGCCCAACCGGTCCTTGAGCAGGCTGAAGCTGGTGATGTCGAGCGGGTTGTCCGCCCCTTTATCCTCGATGAAATCGCCAAAATTGGCGTCCTCGGTGTCGCCGACCGGCGATTGCAGGGAGATGGGCTGCTGCGACATTTTCATCAGCGCGCGGACGCGTTCCACGGGTATTTGCATGTCCTCGGCAATTTCCTCCGGGGTCGGCTCGCGGCCAAAATCCTGGAGCAGGCGTTTCTGCGAGCGCATCAGCCGGTTGATGATTTCGATCATGTGCACCGGGATGCGGATGGTGCGTGCCTGATCGGCGATGCTGCGCGTAATGGCCTGGCGGATCCACCAGGTGGCGTAGGTGGAAAATTTGTAGCCGCGGCGATACTCGAATTTTTCGACGGCCTTCATCAAACCCATGTTGCCTTCCTGAATCAAATCGAGGAACGACAGCCCGCGGTTGGTATATTTTTTGGCGATGGAAATGACCAGGCGCAGGTTCGCCTCGACCATTTCGGTCTTGGCCTGCAACGCCTTGGTGGAAAATTCGCGCAGCCGGTCAAAGGTCTTGAGATAATCCGCATAGGGCATCCGGACAAATTCTTCCAGCGCCTTGATTTTCTGCCGTTCGGCCTCGGCCAGGTGCTGTTGGGCGGTGGATTCACGTTGCGCCTCTGTTTCCGCCAGGGCTTGCAGGCCGTATTGAAGCTTGTCGTGAATGTTTTCCGCCACCAGGGCCATCTCCTCGATGACTTTGTACTTGTAACAAAATTTAGGGAAGGCCAACCGCAGCTTTTGATCCAGGCGTCGGAAGGCCGTTTGCGCGCGGCGGCGCTGGGGGTTGCCGCGGGCGTCCCGCCAGACCGCGTATTTGTGGTCCGTTTCCAGATCCATCTTATGAACGCGCGCGATGAGTTTGCGCAACACCCCCAGGTGCGCGTTGCGGTTGTCCACTTTTTTATCGAGAATAACGCGGTCGAAACGCTCACGCGGCGGGTCGGCCAGAACTTTTTCGGCCAGCGCAATATGCTCCTTGCCGGCAAAACCGAGGCTGTAAATGATTTTGCGAACCTCGTTCTCCGCCGCTTCAATGCGCTTGGAAATCTCAACCTCCTGGGCGCGGGTCAGCAACGCCACCTGTCCCATCTGCTTGAGATACATCCGCACCGGATCGTCGAGCGCATCGAGCCGGCTCGTGTCGTCCTCCTCGGACTCGGCCGTTTTGATGCGGTCCACCTCCGCCTGGTCCACAATTTCGATTTCCAGGCTGCGCAACTTACCGAAAACCTCATCCAACTCCGCTTCCGTGACGAGGTCGGGCAACACGTCGCTGATATCGTTATACGACAAATGTCCCTGCTCCTGTGACAGCCGGATGAGTTCCTTGATGATCCCGGCGATATCGGCCTTCGGAGAACCCGGCGGGGCACCATTCCGTGATTTGCCCACAGTTGAATCAAGCAGGGGTTGTGCGGAAATAACCGTGCTGTGCGCTCCTTTATCCCGGGCGGAACCCGCCTCGATTTTACAAACCTTCGATTTCGACATACGTACTCAATACTCCCGGTTCACAGACCGCAAGCGGGCGGGGAATATGGGAAGCCCGTTCCGCTCCGTCAATCGGGAAACTTCATGATATCATTCTACATCACTTTTTCCGGCACCGTGTAAATTCCACGGCCCTTCAGATTTTCCAGAATCATATCCACCGTCCGGCCCATGGCGCCCAGATTTTCACGGACGACCCGGAGCGCATTACGTCCCAGTTCTTCCCGCCGGTTTTCATCCGCGAGCAATTCCGCAATCGCATTTTCCAAAAGTTCCGCGTTGCCGGCCTGAATTGCCGCGCTCTGAGTGACGAATTCCCGCGCAATGTCCGTGAAATTTTGCATGTTCGGCCCAAAGACCATGGCCTTGCCCACCGCCCCCGGCTCAATCGGATTCTGCCCGCCGACCGCCGTCAGGCTTTTGCCAACGAATACTACTGTCGCATGTTCATAGAAGAATCGCAACTCGCCCGTGGTATTGACCAGCAAACACTCGGTTTTGCCCTCATCAAACCGGGCATGGGCAAGGATTTCATTGCGAAAAATAAATTTGACGCCGCGCTCGCGCAATTGCCGTCCTACCTCCCGGCAGCGCTCAAAATGCCGGGGCACCAGCACGAGAAACAGTTTTGGAAACAAAATCCGCAAGCGCTGCGCCATGTCGGCCAGCGCAATTTCTTCGCCCGCATGGGTGCTGCCGCCCACCAGAATCGGCGCGCCCGGCGGCACCCCGATCTGCCGGAACAACGCCGGCACGTCGAGCCGGCGGGGACCGTCGAGCCTGGCCGCGTCAAATTTCAAATTGCCCACGACCCGCACGGCTTCGGGCCGGCAACCAGTTTTCCGCAAACGTTCGGCGTCGGCTTCGTGCTGGGCGCAAACGCCCGCGAACGAGGCGAACAACGGGCGAAACAGGAATCCAAACCGCCGGTAGCCGCGATAGGAACGGTCGGACAACCGGGCATTGGCCAGAAACAGAGGAACGCGAAGTTCGCGGGCACGCCACAGAAAATTCGGCCAGATTTCCGCTTCAAAAAGCACAATGGCTTCAGGGTTAATGGTATCGAAGGCGCGGAGGACAAATTTTCGCCGGTCAACAGGGTAGTAAATTTTGCTGATGTGCGCGGGCAAATGGTGGTGTAACTGAGCCATGCCGGTCGTGGTCGTGGTGGAAACAACGATTTTGAGATTGGGCATGCGCGGCTCCAGGGCGCGGATGAGTTGCGTGCAAAGATTGACTTCGCCGACGCTGACGGCATGGAGCCAGATGACCTGGCGGTTGGTCAGGGCCTGCTTGAGGTTCCGGCTGTAACAGCCAAAGCGTTCGAGAAAACCGGGCAGCCAGTTGCCGCGCCGCCACATCCGCAGAAAATAATACGGCGCGGTCAGCACGAAAAAAAACGTGAACAGAATGTTGTAGAGTGTACGCACTCCCATTTTATAAGGTACTATTCTTATTTTCCCGAAAACCGGCACGCGCGCAAAGAAAAAGTTCACCTCAACCACGAAAGAAAACCAACCACACCGCCAGCAACACCGGCAGCAGGAATGGCAGCGTGAATTTCCAGACAAATTCCAAAAACGTCGGCGTGCGGATTTTTTCATGGTCGGCGATGGCCTTGACCATGAAATTTGGACCGTTGCCAATGTAGGTCGCCGCGCCGAAAAAGACCGCGCCGATACTGATGGCAACCAGATTCAGCGTATTTCCACCCAACAATTCCCCGATTTCCTTCGCGCCGCTCGTTCCAAAAAGCACGCTGAGAAAACTGAGGTACGTCGGCGCATTGTCCAGTCCGCTGGATAGAATGCCCGTGCCAAAATAAAAAATTCCCGCCGCCGGATGAGCGCCCAGCAGGCTGCGCGCATTTAAATCCAGCCAGTCGAGCGCGGGAATCATCGTCGCAAAAATCCCTATGAATAAAATGGCCACCTCCTGAATCGGTTGGAAATGGAATCGGTTCGCTTCGTGCACCGATCGAGCGGTTGTAAAATAAGAACCCGCAGCGGCCGCCAGCATGATTCCTTCACGCAGGAAAACCGGCCGGTGGATGAACACCGCGCCCAGGATCATCGCCAGGAAAAATAAATTTGCCTGCCCCCCAAACTTCCAGGTTTCCCGCGCCGTCTCCCGTTGACGGATTTCCCGTGGCGCGCGGATGAAGTTGAGCCGGTCCACCACGTAAAAAATGGCCAGCAAGATGCCGACACCGGTCGCCCACATCGGCCAGCAATGCTCCGCCACCCACCAGAACGGAACCCCTTGCAAATAACCGAGAAACAAGGGCGGATCGCCGATGGGCGTCAGGCAACCGCCAACATTCGCCACGATGAAGATGAAAAAAACGATATGGTGCGCCGTGACGCGATATTGGTTCATCCGTATCCACGGCCGGATCAGGAGCATCGCCGCGCCGGTTGTGCCCAGCAGATTTGCCAGCACGGCGCCGATGAACAAAAAAACCACGTTGGTCAACGGGGTCGCTTCGCCTTTCACTGTAATGTGGATGCCGCCGGAAACGACGAACAGCGAGCCGACCAGCATGATGAAGCTGAGGTAATCATGCGCGACCTGCAGCACGCGGCCCGGGTTCTGCAAAACCAGAAGGTAATAGCCCAGCGTGACGGCGCCCAGACCCAGCGCGACCTTGGGATAATGCCGCAACCACCCATCCGGAACGAGCAGCGGCGCCAGCGCGATGGCGCCGAGCAACAAAACAAACGGTAAAATCATCCAGGGATTGGGCGCGATGATGTTTTCGCTCATGCGCCGGAAGGTTGCGGGGCGGAAGGAAACCAGGCAAACAGAAACGATTCGCGTGACGGGTGACGAGTGACGAGTAAAAAAGAGTTCTCGTGCCACTCGACACCCGACACCCGCCACGCTCGGGTCCTGAATTCGTTCGGTTCCGCCTTTATGCGGCCCGGAACCGCGTAAATGCGGGACTCCGAACCTGACATTAGGGCTGCCCGCGCCCTTGACGGCTGGCGGCACCGCTGCGATCTTTCTTTTGCTTGGCGCAAAACGCGGCAGCGTCGGCGACAGGCAATTTGTTCGCTGACATTTCGCAGGCTCCCGCCGTGCAGGCCCTGGCCCGGCGACTGGAGAATGGCGGAGTGTTGACTTGCGCCGGCGTTGGCCAGGCAGCTCAGCCTTTTTTCGCCGTCCTGCTCCGGAAAATTTTCCCCTGCCGGCCATTCGTTCTCGTCGCACCGGATTTGAAAACCCAGGAAAGTTGCCAGCAGGACATCGAAACGTGGCTTTCCTTGAATCGAGGGTCGAGGGTCGGGGGACGAGAGCAAAAGTCGCCGGGCGATCCCAGCCCTCGGCCCTCGACTCTCGACTCTCGACCGCTTTTTTACCCGCCCTGGGAAGTTTTCCCCCACGAAGGCAAACTGCCGCACGCCGATACCATCAGCGATCGGCTGCAAACCCTCGTCACCTTGTCGGGCCATTCCGAAATCCGAAATCCGAAACCCGAAATCATCATTACCTGCGTCACCGCCCTGCTCCAGAAAACCTTTCCGCCGGGCGACCTGCGGAAGCGGACCCGCGCGTTGCACCGCGGCGATAAAATCAATCCACTGGATTTGATTGAGTGGCTCGAAGAACAGGGTTACGAACCGGAAGCCCAAGTGACCCGGAAAGGCGAAATCGCCCTGCGCGGCGGCATTCTGGATGTTTGGCCGCCAACCGGCCCGTGGCCGGCGCGATTGGAATTTTTCGGCGACGAATTGGAATCGCTGCGGCATTTTGATCCGCTGACACAGATTTCCCGCGAGGAAATTTTAACCGCCACGATTCCGCCGGCGGGCGAATTGGGGATTTTAAAGCAAATTCAGTCGGAGGGGCGAGTGACACGAGCCCCTGATCCGGAAAATGGGACTCGTATAACTCGTCCCTCCGAGATTAAAAACCTTGCCACCCTTCTGGATTATTTGCCACGCGAAACCATTTTTCTACTCTGCGAACCGGATCAACTCGCCGCCCGAGCTGAGGAATATGCCTCACAAATTCCCACGAGTGACCCGTTCTTCATTTTCTGGGAAAAATTTCTCGCCGACCTCGACCATCACGGTATGACGCGGTTGGAATTGGGCGGGGAAGAGGTGACAATCCCCTCACCCGGCCGGCCGGCCACCCTCTCCCCGCACGGCGGGGAGAAGGACGGGGCGAAGGGCGCGTCCTTGTTTTCATCGCTCGACGCTTTCCGACCACTGGCTGAACGTGCGCCGGAACCACTAATTGCCGAGGCCCGGCGCCGCGAGTTTTTTAATCAACTTCACCGTTGGCTGCGGCAGGGTTACGCCGTCCATGTCTTCTGCAACAACGACGGCGAGCAGCAACGGCTTGAGGAAGTTTGGAACGAACCAAGTCCCCGGTCCACAGTCCCCAGTCAACAATCCGACACACGCGGGCAGCCCCGAACGACTGTGGACGGTGGACTGTGGACTCATATCGGCAGCTTGTCGCGTGGTTTCCTCTGCGATCAAGCCGGCCTCGTTGTCGTCACCGACGCCGAAATCTTTGGGCGCTACAAAATCCAGCGTCCGCGCCGGTTGAAATCGCCGCACGCGCTGGCCACCCGTTCCGCGCTGGATATTGATTTCACCGAACTCGAAGAAGGCGATCTTGTGGTCCACCTCCAATACGGCATCGGAAAATTTCTCGGCCTCAAAAATCTTCCGATAACGGCGCGCCCATCCGCGCTTTCACCGGAGCGGCTACCCGGTCGCGTAGCCGCCGATGTGAATCGGCCGTTGGAAGAGGAATCGGGCCAGGAATGTCTCGTCATCGGATACGCGCCGGCCAATCCCGGCGACGAGCCGCCGAAACTTTACGTGCCGGTCACCGAAGCGCATCTGGTCGGCAAATATGTTGGGGCGGGCAAGGCGCATCCGCCGCTGAATACGCTGGGCGGCACCCGCTGGCGCAAAGCCAAGGAACAGGCCGAACGCGCCGTGCGCGATGTCGCCGCCGAATTGCTCCAGATTCAGGCCGCGCGCGAAACGCAACCCGGCCACGCCTGCAAACCTGACGCCCCCTGGCAGCGCGAATTTGAGAGCGCCTTCATCTTCGAGGAAACGCCCGACCAATGGCGGGCCATTCAAGAAACCAAATCCGACATGGAGAAACCGAAACCGATGGACCGGTTGATTTGCGGCGACGTCGGCTTTGGCAAGACCGAAGTCGCCATCCGCGCCGCGTTCAAGGCCGTGATGGACGGCAAACAGGTCGCCGTGCTCGTGCCGACGACTGTGCTCGCGCAACAACATTTCAACGTGTTCCGCGAGCGTATGGCTGATTACCCGGTTCGCATCGAATTGCTTTCACGTTTTCGTACCCGGCGCCAGCAACAGCGGGTCGTGAAGGATCTGGCCAATGGCGGGGTGGACATTGTCATCGGCACGCACCGGTTGATTCAAAGCGACATCACCTTCAAAGATCTCGGCCTGGTGGTCATTGACGAGGAACAGCGGTTTGGCGTGTTGCACAAGGAAAAATTCAAACGGCTGCGCACCCTGGTGGACGTGCTCACGCTCAGCGCCACGCCGATTCCCCGCACGCTTTATCTGGCGCTAACCGGCGCGCGCGACATGAGCACCATCCAGACGCCGCCGCACGACCGCCTGCCGGTCGAGACCATCGTCACTCAATTCGACGAACGCATCATCCGCGATGCCATCCAGCGTGAATTGAACCGCGGCGGCCAGGTATTCTTTCTGCACAACCGCGTGATGACAATCCGGACGATGGCTGACCGTTTGAAACGGCTTTTGCCCCGCGCCCGCATTGTGGTCGGCCATGGCCAGATGGATGCGGACGAACTGGAAGAGGTCATGACGAAATTTGTCAATGGCGAGGCCGATGTGCTGCTCTCCACGACCATCATCGAGAGCGGCCTGGATATTCCGAACGCGAACACCATCATCATTGACCGGGCCGACCGCTTCGGTCTGAGTGACCTCTACCAGTTGCGCGGACGGGTCGGGCGTTACAAGCACCAGGCTTACGCCTACCTGCTGCTGCCGCGCCATGTGAGCCTGCTCACCGACGTGCGCAAGCGCATCAGCGCCATTCGCCAGTATTCCACGCTGGGCAGCGGGTTCAAAATTGCCATGCGCGACCTGGAAATCCGCGGCGCGGGTAATCTGCTGGGCGCGGAACAAAGCGGCCATATCACGGCGGTCGGTTTCGAGCTGTATTGCCAGTTGCTCAAACAAAGCGTCAGCGCGCTGAAGGGCGAGAAGGTAAAACCGCGGATGGAGGTCAGTGTGAAATTGGATTTCCTGGATCAGTCAATGGTCCGTAGTCAGCAGTCAGCAGCTACTGACTACGAACTACTGACTAATGATTCATACGCTTCCTTGCCCCACAACTACGTTACCGAATCTCAACATCGCATCGAAATCTACCGCAAACTGGCGCAGGCCACCGATAAACCGGCACTCGAAGCATTGCCGAAGGAGCTGCGCGACCGGTTTGGGCCGCTGCCGCCGCCGGTGGAGTTGCTGTTGCTGGTGGCCGAACTGAAAATTCTGGCCGGTGAAAAATCCGTGACCGCCGTCGAGGTGAAGGATAACAAGCTGATGCTGACGCGCCACGGCGATTTCATCACGCTCGGCGGCAAATTTCCGCGTCTCACCAAAAAGGACGCCAGGGCGCGGTTGAAGGAAATCAAGAAGCTGCTGCTGGCGATTTAATGACTAAAGATGGCGAGCAAGGATTCGATCCACGGTCCCGAGTCGGTAATTGACGCAGAACAGTTCAGTCGGTCAATCTCAAGACCATGTCATTGAAGCAACTGCCCAAGCCCGGGATGGAAACTGCCGCCGCACTGATCGGCACCGCGTTCTCGGCAATGCTGCTGGTGCTGACGGCGATGAACGCAGGACCGCTGTGGCGTGATGAAGTCAACACCCTCAATATGGCGCAGATGCCCTCGCTGAAGGACCTGTGGAACAACCTGCCATGCGAATCTTTTCCGCCGCTCTGGCCGCTGCTGCTGCGGGTGTGTGGGATTCTGGGATTGACAGGCAGTGACGCGCACATTCGGGTTTTGGGGCTGGGCGTGGGACTGTGCTTTCTTGCCTCGCTGTGGCTCTGCTCCCGCTGGATGGGCGGACGCGCGCCCATCTTGAGTGTGGCGTTGCTGGGCAGCTTGCCGGCGTTCGTTTTCATCATCGGAGCGAACCGTGCCTACGGCCTGTCAAGTTGCCTCCTGGTACTCAGCTTCGGCATGGTCTGGCGAATGGTGGAGTCTCCCTCGAAGTTGCGGGTTATTTGGGCCGGACTCGTCTGCCTGCTGTTCACGCAGTGTGTCTATTTTGACGGGATTTTTCTATGCGCGATTTTGGCCGGTGGAGCCATGGTGACGATTCGACGCCGACAGTGGAAAAGTTTATGTACGTTGGTGGGAATGGGCGCCGTTTCCGGCGCATCCATGATGATATATCTGCCCGTCATCCAGCGCGGTTCGCCTTTCCTGCCGCTGATCCGGGAGCCACTCTTCCATCCCTCGGCCGTTTGGTATGGGTTCTGCGATGCTTTGGCAGCCCGAAGCAGCGCCAATCCGGACGGTGCCAACGGTCCGCAAATCTGGATCTGGGTTGAGCTTTTGTTGGCGGGAGTCATTATCGCCATCGCACTGCAGCGGACACGCGGACGTCAAACGCAGAATCCGGAGGAGGCGGCCTTGGCCGGCGTTGCCCCGGGCCGGTCTGAACTGGCGCTGTACTGCGTCACCAGCCTGCTCATTGGCATCGCTGCGTTTGGTGTTTTTCTGATCCACTTACAATTTTTCATGCAGACGTGGTATTATGTTGAACTCCTGAGTCTCTGCGCCATTTCACTCGACGGGATATTGAGCGCGTGTTGGCCGGCGCTGCGGCCCTGGGGACTGTTTCGAATCGGATTTATGGTGGTGATGCTGGTATTGGGTGCCAAGGCGGCGTGGGCGGAAGCGCACACCCGGCGGAGCAATGTGGACCTGGCTGCGACCTTTCTCGGCCAAAAGGCCTCGGAAGGAGACTTGATCGTGGTACAAGGCGCGTGGGAGGGAATCACCTTCAACCGGTATTATCACGGCCAAACCCATTGGGTGACCGTGCCGCCGATTGACTCACATGAAGTGCATCGCAACGATCTGGTATTGGAAAAAATGAACCAGCCGGAGGCGATGGCTCCGGTGTTGCGCGAGATCACCAGCACCTTGCGCAGCGGCCATAGCGTCTGGCTGGTCGGCAGTGTGCCGGTCTTGCGTCCGAAGGAATTGCCGCCGCTGCCGCCGCCGCCGCCGCCGGGGTTATCGACCGGGTGGTGGTTGGGGTCCTATTTGTATTGCTGGAACACGCAAGTTGCGCTGTCGCTGTTGGACCAGGCGCAGCAGGAACAGGCCGGGAACATTTTCACACCCGGGCCGGTAAGCTCCTTTGAGAACGTTTCCGTCCGGCAATTCTCCGGCTATAAGCCCGAGGCAGAATGACCCGGCCCATCTGCGGCAGGAACCGGCTTGCCACAACGCAGGATCAGGTGAGTATAAGGCACGCGTAACAGGTCGTGTCGGAGGTGAGGTTCCACCTTCGTGAAACAGGCCGAAGCCAATCGCAAATAATCCTCCTGCCGGCGGACAAATTTCCCGCGGTCTCCCGCCAGCAACCAGCGCGCCACGCGTGACTGTCGGGGCACATAACACCCGTCAAAAGTGATCAGGCGTCCGGCGGGACGCAATGCCCGGCGCGCCAGATCAAACAACCTGGCGGCTTGCGCATCGTTCAAATGGTGAATCACACCCGTAGCCAGAACCAGGTCGAAAGTGCCGGGTTCCTCTGCAATCGGGGCCAGACCCACGTCACCGCATAGAAATCGTCCCCGGGATCCGAAACGCTGTTTGGCGGAGCGGATGTATTCCGGGCTGATGTCCAGCCCCGTGTAATTGACTTCCGGCAGGTAGTTCAAAACATTCGCCGGCCCACATCCGAGATCGAGAATTTTTTCACCCGGAACGGGTTTCACGTACTCCGCCAGATAAATTCTACTGGACGATTTCCCGCCGATCAGCCGCCAAAAAAACCGGTAAACCGCCGGGAGACCCAGGACCGGCGAAAGTTTATTGACAAAATTCATTGTGGGAATTGCCGGACCGCCGCAATGACCTGGTCCTGGTCGCTCTGACTGAGACTGTTGTAAAAAGGCAGACGGACCAGGCGTTCGCTTTTCTGTTCACTCACCGGACAACTTCCGGGTTGTCCGCCCATGCGCCGGCCCATGGTGGAAAGATGCAACGGCACATAATGAAACACGCCGAGAATACCGCGCGACTTTAAAAACGAAATGAGCGCCTGGCGTTTGGCCGGGGACGGCATAACCAGATAATACATGTGATAGGATTGCTCGCAATGGGCGGGCACGACGGGGCAGCCCATCTCTCGTTCCATGGCCCAGTCGCGCAGTTGCTGGTCGTAATATTGCCAGATGCGCTGCCGCTGGGCCTGGATGTTTTGCCATACTTCCAACTGGGCGTAGAGAAAGGCCGCCAGGACGTCGCTCATCACATAACTTGAGCCGAGGTCCACCCACGAATATTTGTCCACCTGTCCGCGAAAGTACCGGCTGCGGTCCGTGCCCTTCTCCCGAATGACCTCGGCCCGCTCAATCAAGCGCGGGTCATTGATCAACAACGCGCCACCCTCCCCGCACGTGATATTCTTGGTTTCATGAAAGCTCTGCGCAGCGAGGCAGCCAAACGTCCCCAGCCAGCGTCCGCGGAATTTGGCGAACAATCCATGTGCATTGTCCTCCACCATCGACAGCCCGCGCCGGGCGGCAATCTCCCCAATCACGTCCATCTCGCAACCCACTCCCGCGTAATGCACCGGGACCACCACCCTGGTGCGCGGAGTGATTAAACTTTCCAGCTGCCGCTCGTCCAGATTCAACGTATCCGGCCGGATATCGGCAAAGACGATCCGGGCGCCCCGTAGCGCAAAGGCATTCGCCGTGGACACGAAGGTAAACGATGGGACAATGACCTCGTCGCCCGGCTGGATGTCGAGCAACAAGGCGCACATCTCGAGCGCGTGAGTGCAGGAGCTGGTCACCATCGCCTTGGGCACGCCCAGTGTCTGCTCCAAAAAGGCATGGCACCTTTTGGAATAAGTCTGATTTCCGGCAATCTGGCCAATGGTCATCGTCCGGAAGATATGCTCCAATTCCCGCCCCTGGAGCGAAGAAGAGTTGAAAGGAATGGTATAATTATCTGTCATTTCAAATATCCTGTTAGTCAAGCGTTCACCGTCATTTCAGAAATCCAGACAGCAGCCACCATTCCAAGAATGGCCTGCTCCTTATTTGCCGGTCGCCCGGTCCCAAATGTATCGCGGCGCGTCCGGCCCGGTCATGAACAGCAAATCCAGAATCGAAACCTGGGGATCAAAGGGCGGATAAAGCTGGGAGTATTCCGGATAATCGTAGGTCATATATTCCAGGGTGATCCCCGCCGCGGCAAATTTGTCTGCTTCAAGGTAAGCGCGCGCCGAAGGCCCGCTGATATAATGCGTCGCCTTGACTTTGGCCAGAATATTCAGGAGCCGATCGGTTTTGACACCCGTCGCCTCGAGCGTAGAGGAACGGACGAAGCGCGTGTGGTGCAGGCCGAGTTCACTGGCAATCTGTATCGTCAGGTCAATGGTGAAGTCCGCCAGCAACGCGTCACGGCGGCCGTAGAAACGCTCCAACCATTCCCGGTAGCGTTCGAAATGGGGGGCCCTCCCGTAATACTGTTGAAGGGTCAACCAGTGTTTCCGACTCCAGTTATCATTCCAGGAGACTTCGATCTTGTGGATCGGGGTGTGTTCGATCAGATGTCCCCGGCTGTGAACCGGGATGGTCAGCCATTTGCCTCCTTGTGGAGTTTTGATCCGGTTCCGGTTTCGCCAGCCGTGCCGATCGAATTGCACATCGTCGTAGAAAATAAACACATCCGCCTTTTGCATCTGGTGAAAGAAACCCCGCCACGGAATATACGAAGGCTGGAGAATGACACAATTCGTGCTCATCGAACAACCCGGATATGTTGGAATTCGGTTCGCAGCAGCGACATCAGCAGCGCGTTGACGCGACGATTCCCCAGCCAGAAATCGTCCCGCAGCACGCCTTCGATAACAAAGCCGATCCGGGTGTAAGTCTGAATGGCCCGCGTGTTGCGCACATGCACCGTCAGCCAGACTTTGTGAAGCTTCTCCGCCAGGAACGCCCGCTTCAGCACCAGGTAAATGGCCGCGGTCGCGACCCCCCTGCCCAGCGCGTCCTTTTCGCCAACATAAATCGAGAGGCGGGCGGTCGCGAGATAGGAATCAATCCGGTCAAGGACCACATTGCCGACGTGTTTTCCGGCCAACGAAATGGCATAGGGGCGAACCGTCGCGTCGCGGGAAACCCGCCGAATCCAATCTTCGGTTTTTTTCAACGAAGGCTTTTGGCGCAGGCCGAGGTTCCCGGCAACGACGGGATCGCGCATCCAACGAAACAAGGTCGGCGCGTGGCTCAAGCGGATGCCGCCAATCCGGACCGCTGGATTCAGCTTCAAAATCTTCATGTCTTGGGCGACTCGTCCGTGGTCTGACGAATGACATACGTGGGCCGTTCCATCGTCCGAAAGTACATGCGCGCGAGATATTCGCCGACAACTCCGAGCGCGAACATTTGGGCTCCGGAGAATATGGCTATCTCCGATGCCAGAAACGGGAAACCGGGTGGGCTCCCTCCCTCCAGAAAAAAACGCACCACGACATAGATAAGCAGGATGAACCCGAACAAGGTGAGGCCGAAACCAACGATGCTTGCCAAACGCAAGGGCCAGGTGCTGAACCCGGTCATCATCGTCAACGCATGAGTGGCCAGTTTGAAAAAGGTGTAATTCGACGCCCCCGATCGTCGCACATCCTGGGCGACCGGCACCGAGGCGAAACGGCTGGTTCCCCAGGACAGCAACACGTCAATCGAAACAAACGGGCTCCGATAATTCATGAATGCCCGGCAAGCCTGCGCGCGGATGACCCGGAAAGGACTTACGTCTCTGGCGGTTTCGACCTGCATGGCCCGCCGCAGGACCCACCGGGTGATTCGCGAAGCCACCTCGCGCCACAGCCCTTGCCGGCCGGATTTGGTCGCGCCGTACACCACGTCATAACCTTCGCCGAATTTCGCGAGCAGCCTGGGGATCTCCTCCGGCGGATGCTGCAGGTCGTCATCCATCGTCACCAGCGTGTCAAACCGGGCCGCCCGGATGCCGCAGAGCAGCGCGTTGTGCTGTCCGAAATTTCGCATCAGGTTGATACCGCGAACCCAGGGGTGGGAACGCGACTGTTCCTGAATGATTCTCCAGCTTTGATCCCGGCTGCCGTCGTTGACCAGCACCAGTTCGTATTCGCGAGCCACCCCGGTCAGGACCGGTTCCAGCCGTTTGACCAATTCAGGCAGTATCAATTCGCTGTTATAGACCGGAACTACGACCGAGATCGAAGCCCGGGTGTCATCGCTGGTTGGCATTGAAAAACTCTTTTGACGGGTAGGATGAGAGTTCAGCCACGGCAAGACAAGAAGTTCCGAGAGGGATGCTCCTCCCTTGGGCCAGCCGGCCCGCTTCCCAGCGCCAGGCACGCTCCATCAAGATTCGCCCCTTGGGTTGATGCTGGCTGAAATAGCTCCGGGCAACCTGGCGGCGATGGCCCAAAAGACTTGGCAGGGTTCGGCATAGAAACAACGGCAAAGGCAAAAGAGAAAATATCTTGCTCAGGAACAGCGGCCGGAAACCGGCGCGATGCAATGCGTCCCGCAAGCCGGCGAACGTGTAACGGCGGAAGTGTCCCGCCTGCACATCGGCATCCGACCACAGCCAGCGCCCGGCCGGCACGCTGAGGTAAATGCGACCATTGGCAGCCAGACAACGGCGAACTTCACCCAGAAACTCCTGTTCGTCCTCCATATGTTCCAACACGTCAAAGAATCCAACGGCCGGCAATGATCGGTCGCGAAAACCCGCTTCCTTCAACGTCGCATGCACGACCGTGCACACCCCGCGCGCCCGCGCATGACGAACACCGTCGGCTCCCGGTTCGACCAAAACCACGGGTAAGTCTCCTTTTGATTGCAGCGCCGCGGCGACAAATCCGTTGCCACCACCGATGTCGAAGAAGGGACCGGGGGTGGAAAACCGTTGGAGCAAGGCAAGGAGGCAGGCGTTGCGATGGGCAAACCAGAACGAGCTGTCCTCAAGCGCATAGCAATCCTGATTGCCCGCCGCCGGATAGGAGACCGCCTCCATACCGCGCCCGCGCCAAATCCCGTCGGGATCCTGTCGCAGGCCATTCGCGAAAAGAGTCAGGTCGAATGGCGATTGGCCATTCGGCAAATTGCCGGAAGGAGTCTGGTTCTCAGCCATTGAACACCTGGGGAGAAGCAACCGGAGCACTGCAAAGCGCCCTGGAACCATGATCCTTCGGGTCGGACCGGAAAACCAGCGCCCGGGCTGAGACGAAGCAGGCCGTTTTCAATCCGGAGTCCATTGAGTTGTCAATGCCCAAGGCCAGCCGCTTTGTCACGTCAAAAAACGGAATGGGACCAAACGGTAAAAAAATCACTGCGGGCGATTTGAGGCGTTCGCCAAAATGTCACCAACTTTGGCTTGACGACCCGCGAACAGGTATTATCATCGTGTTTATAAGCCGACAAAGGAGTGTCTGACGTGAATTTGTTTTGAAATTGAAAGGATTGTGTATGAAAACGCCGACTCTTTACCCGAAAGCCGGGCTGCGGTTCATTCTACCTTTTGCCATTCTAACCTTCGGAGCCAAAGCCCTCGCTCAAACCACGGATTCCAATCTGATTCCCGTCGTTACCGTGGAGGCGACCCAGCCGATTGCGACTGCAACCAATCCCGGTGTGTTCACTGTGTTCCGGGCAGGTAACACGAACGCGACGTTGAATGTCTGGTTTGACCTCAGCGGCACCGCGTCCAACGGCGTGGATTATGCGGCGATCTCCAATCATCTGGTCGAGATTGCCGCTGGCGCGACTTCGAACACCATCACCATCACCCCGATTGAAAGCGCGGCGGTGAGCGTCGTTAAAACGGTGGTGCTGACACTGACGAACTCGCCGTTGCTGACGCCGGTCAATTATGAAATCGGCTCGCCCAGCGGGGCGATAGTGTATGTCGAAAACGGCGGAGCAACCAATCTGCCGCCGTCGGTGAGCATCATCGAACCAAAGGACGGCGACGCGTTTTACACGCCAACCAACATTCAGCTCCTCGCAAAGGCCACCGATCCGGATGGCTCTGTCACCCATGTCGAATTCTTCGCCGGTACTAACGATCTCGGTAGTGGAGTCATGGTTGTTCTCGATCCCCCGGGCGTCAACGGCGTGACGGGCCCGGTGTGGTTCTTCAACTGGCTAAATCCGCCGCCAGGCGGTTATCTACTGACCGCTGTGGCGACCGACAATGGCGGCGCCTCCACAATTTCCACGCCGGTCAACATCACTGTGCTGCAGGGCCTGCCAACGAATCTGCCGCCGGTAGTGAGAATCGTCAGCCCGGCCAACGGCTCCGTCTTCCGCGCGCCCATCAAACTCCCGCTCTATGCCTTTGCCAGCGACCCGGACGGTTCCGTGACTTCGGTTCAATTTTTCGCCGGTGCCAACAGCCTGGGTTTCGGCCAGCGCCTGCCGGTGGTGGAACCGCTCGCCAGCGGCAATGTCATCGTCGTGGGCGGACCACCGCCGCCGATTTATCCGACCAATTTATTCCTCCTGATCTGGACTAACGCGCCGGTCGGCACGAACGTTTTGACCGCCGTGGCCACGGACAATGGCGGGCTTTCGACCACTTCCGCGCCAGTCAATATCACCATTCTACCACCGTTGCCGCCGCCGACCAATCGCCCGCCCATCGTCAGTATGGTGGCGACAGATCCCATCGCCATCGAAGGCACCAATTGCTGGGTCTGGCCGGGTGAAACCAATTCGCCGCCGACCTGGGCGGCCTGGCCAACCGCCGTCTGCCGGCCCTTCACCAATTGCGGACCGAAAACCGCCACGTTCACCGTGCGCCGCTTTGGGGACACCAATGCCGACTTGACGGTGACTTATGCCATCGGCGGCACCGCCAGCAACGGCGTGGATTATATCGCATTGCCCGACTTCGTGACCATTCCGGCAGGCGAACGCCGTGCGTTGATCACCATTGTACCGATTGACGACGGCCCGCCGGACGTGAACAAGACCGTCATTCTCACGCTGACGCCTTCCACGAACACGCCGCCGGATTATTTGCTCGGTTTTCCACGCTGTGCTGCCGCCATCATCCTTGATCCCAAGCCGTGTGCGGCCAGCAGCGCGTTGCCAGGCGGATGTTTCCATTTCACCGCGCCGGGACCGGACGCCGCGTGGTTCTATGTCCAGTGTTCGACCGATTTGGTTAATTGGACGACGATTTGCACGAACCAGGTCATCAATGGCTCCATTGACTTCGTGGATCCCGACGCCGCCGGCAACCCATCCCGGTTTTACCGCGCCGTGCCATTGAACAACGCGCCGGCGGAATAATCCAAATGACCGCCGTCGTGGTGACCGCGGCGGTCATGGTGGTTCGATTGTGAAAAGACTCGCGGACGAGCCGCCCGCACTCCTATTTTCCCGGTGTGCATCTGGCCCATCTGCGACTTCGCGACTTCCGCAATTACGCGCGGCTGGACGCGGATTTTGCGCCCGGCTTCCATTTGCTTTTGGGCGACAACGCGCAGGGCAAAACAAACATCCTCGAAGCGGTTTATCTGATGGCCACGCTTCGTTCGTTCCGCGGCGTCGGCGGCGCGCAGATGATTCGCCACGGCCAACGCGGCTACTTCGTCGGTGGTACCGTGGTGGGCGGAACCATCCCTGCCAGTAGCAGTCCCGCAATGCGGGATGAGTCCGCTCCATCTGATCCGAGCCGACTTACGTCGGCTGCTACGATTCTCACCAGCCAAAGCCCGCGCGAAATTAAAATGTTCTGGTCGGCGAATGAACGAAAACTGGCCCTGGACGGCCAACCGGTGAAAAAGCTGACGGATTACCTGGGCGTGTTACGCACGGTGGTGTTCTGCACGGAAGATTTGCAGCTGGTCAAAGGTGCGGCGCGCGCGCGCCGGAGGTTTCTGGATTTGCTGCTCGCCCAGACGCAGCCCGGTTATCTTCCACTCCTCCAGCGTTATATGCGCGCCGTCCGCGCCCGCAACGCCCTGCTCAAGCAACACCCCGTGGACGAAGCCGCACTCGACAGTTTTTCACAGGAACTGGTGAAGCTCGGCGACGAAATCATCCACGCCCGGCGCGAGCTGGCGCCGAAATTTTCCCCGCTGGCGCGGCTGGCTTATCGCCGCATTTCCAACGACGCCGAGGAACTGCGTATTGAGTACCAGCCCAGCGTGAAAAAGGATTTTGTCGTGGAACTCGCGCAATCCCGCAACCGGGAACGCAGTTACCGTTCCACGCTCGTCGGGCCGCATCGTGACGATGTGCAATTGCTGCTCAACGGAAAATCCGCCGCGCAATTCGGCAGCGAAGGCCAGAAACGCACGCTGGCCATCGCGTTGAAGATAGCGCAGGCGGAATTTCTGGCCGGCCTTCACGGTTCGCCGCCAGTCCTCCTGATTGATGATGTGATGGGCGAGCTGGACGTGAAACGCCGCAGCGGTTTTTTGCCCCTGCTCGAATCGGCGCGCAAAACCAGCGGCCAGGTCTTCATGACCGCGACCGAGGAAAACTGGCCGCGCGAGCTGGGCAAGGATTTGCAGCGGTGGGAGGTCAAAACCGGAACGCTGCAAAAAATGGAGGGCAGCGCTTCGTCGCTGCCCTGACGGAGCAGTGCCCTCCGGCGAATTCGTGAAAATTCGTGCAATTCGTGTCTGATTTCCTATCTTTCGGTCATGCGAATTTTGTCAGGCATCCAGCCCAGCGGCGCGCTGCATCTCGGCAACTATTTCGGGATGATGCGCCCGGCCATCGAGCTTCAGGAAAAGGGCGAGGCGTTCTATTTCATCGCGAACTACCATTCCATGACGTCGCTGTTCGACGCGAAGGAACGGCGCAAAAACACCCTGGACGTGGCGTTGGATTTCCTCGCGTGCGGCCTTGACCCGAAACGGACCGTATTTTTCCGCCAATCCGACGTGCCGGAGGTCACCGAACTCACCTGGCTGCTTTCCACGGTCACGCCAATGGGACTGCTCGAACGGGCCCACAGTTACAAGGACAAAGTCGCCAAAGGCATCGCGCCGAGCCATGGTTTGTTCGCCTACCCGGTGTTGATGGCGGCGGACATTCTGATTTACGACTCGAACGTGGTGCCGGTCGGACGTGACCAGAAGCAGCACGTCGAAATGACGCGCGACATCGCCATCAAATTCAACGAGCAATACGGCGAGACCTTCGTGATTCCCGAACCGCAAATCCGTGACGAGGTCGCCGTGGTGCCCGGCACGGACGGCCAGAAGATGAGCAAGAGTTACGGCAACACGATTGAAATTTTCGGCGACGAAAAGGCGATCCGCAAAAAAATCATGGGCATTGTCATGGATAGCCGCACGCCCCAGGAACCAAAACCCGACGCAGACCGGAATCTCGCCATCCAACTGCTCAAATTGGTGGCGCTGCCGGACGTGGCGAAGGACCTGGAGAACCGGCTGCGCGCCGGCGGACTCGGTTACGGTGACTTGAAAAAGGATTTGTTCGAACATTACTGGAATTATTTTGCCGGGGCGCGGCAGAAGCGCGCGGAACTGGCCGCCCATCCGGATTTCGTTGACAAAATTTTGTCTGATGGCGCGCATAAGGCGCGGACACTGGCGCAAAAAGTTTTGCATCGGGCGAAGGTCGCCAGCGGGCTGGTTTGAAGGTTTTCTGGCACATGACTTGCGGTACGTCACCCGCATGGCCAAGAAAACCAGTTTGTCGAAAATCCTCCCACAAACTCGCGCTTCTGGCGAAGCTGCAAATCAGCAGCGCGCGCCGCGAGCCCCGGCGCTTTGCCTGATGCAACTCCGCTCGCACGTCATGCGTATCTCCATGTCCAAACGCCGCCTGCAGATTGCCATTGAAGACCCGGCCCAGGGGGAACCTCCCCAGCCGGTTAAAATCAAGCACGCTGGCTAAAATTTAGGCACGTTGTCAGGCACGGTATCAGGCACGGTGCCAGTCGGGCGCTTGTCAACAAATTCCACCGATTCAAATCCCGCCTGATGCAGGAATACGGCCAGTTCCAAGCGCGCCCGATCGTCGGCGTCCTTCAAAATACCTGCCGTCCGGGCCGCCCGGCTGATGTCGTCCACGGCATTCTGGCGCGCAGTCGTTTCCAGGTCCTTGTCAAAGTCACGCAAAAACCCCTTTTGCCAGTCAATCACCTGCGTTTGATGTTCGTCGAGATAGGCATCGGTAATTTGCGACGGCGGCAGGTGGACAATGATTTTCTTGCCGACAATCGCCACGTCCTCCGGTTTGATCCGCTTTAAATCAATACCCGCCTTGACGATACCGTGCGCCAGCAGCAGCACGCGGTTTTCGCCCTGCACAAACTGCCCCAGCGTGCTCGTCGGCGGCGAATCCACAATCTCAACCTTTTCCAGGACGTATTTGACGCTGACCAGATCCGAAAGTGTCTGGACCTGTTGCACGACGGTGGCCGTGTTTACCTCATGCGGGCCGGCGCCGGGCGACAGCATACGGGTCAGCTTGATGCCGAACCAGGCGCCGGCGATGAAAACGAACGCCACCGCCAGGACCCAAAAAATCTGTTTCACCCGCCGCATGACAAAAATCCATGACACGAATTTCACGAATTGTCACGAAGGGAATTGGTTAAATTCGCCGCCGACACTGATTTCTAAATAACCAATTAATGTTTCCACTTTCCACTTTTGCCCGTCACCGACAAAATCTAAACTGCTCGCATGACTTTGCCCGGATTTCCCGTGTCCCGCCCGCGCCGATTGCGGCAGTCGCCCGCGTTGCGGCGGCTCGTAGCCGAAACGCACTTGAGTGTTGACCAACTCGTCCTGCCGTTGTTTGCGCGCTTTGGCAATAAACTGCGCCGACCTATCGAAGCCATGCCCGGCGTCTTCCAGCTTTCACCGGATGAAGTCGTCCGTGAAGCGGCGCGCGCCCATGCAGTCGGCGTTCCAGCGATTTTGCTTTTTGGCATTCCCGACCAAAAGGACGCTAAAGCCTCCGGCGCTTACGCGAAGAACGGTATTGTCCAGCAAACCGTACGGCTGCTGAAAAAACAATTGCCGTCGTTGCTGGTCATCACGGACGTCTGCCTGTGCGAATACATGGAGCACGGCCATTGCGGCATCGTGGGAATGGAACGCCGGTCTCCGACCCGGCACTTTGAAAACAAATCCGGACACGCCGGGCCGGAGGCCGGCGCTCCGGTAAAGATTTTGAACGATCCATCGTTGAAACTGCTGGCGCGCACCGCCGCCAGTCATGCCGAGGCGGGCGCGGACCTGGTCGCTCCGAGCGATATGATGGATGGCCGCGTTGGCGCCATCCGCGCCGAGCTGGACCGGAACGGTTTTACCGACACGCCCATCATGGCCTACGCGGCGAAGTTTGCATCGGCGTTTTACGGGCCGTTCCGCGAAGCCGCCGAATCCGCGCCGAAATTCGGCGACCGGCGCAGTTACCAGATGGACGCGGCGAACGCGAACGAGGCATTGCGCGAGGTGGCTCTGGACATTCAGGAGGGCGCGGACATTGTGATGGTCAAACCGGCACTGGCGTATCTGGATTTGATTCACCGCGTGAAAACCGAATTCGGCTATCCCACCGCCGCCTATTCGGTGAGCGCGGAGCACGCGATGATCAAGGCGGCGGGCGCCAAAGGCTGGATTGACGAGCGCGCGGTGACGCTGGAAAGCCTCCTGGCCATGCGGCGCGCGGGCGCGGACATTATTATTACCTACGCGGCAGCGGACGTCGCGAAGTGGCTTAAGTAGGGAATGGCGTCCGGCACCCAGGGTCCGGGGAATCCCGGGAGCCAGGAACCTGCAGTCCGGTACCCAATTTCGATTGCCATGTTCCTCCGGGCCAAGTACGATGGATTCTCCTTTTTTGACCTATGATCGGGACAATTCGCAAGCATTCAAAATGGCTGTGGTGGTTCATTGCCGGCCTCACGATTATCTCCTTTATCTATTGGGGCTCCGCTCCGGCAACGCGCAACAGCGGTGGCGGCCGGGGATCGGGCGACCTCGGTTCGATTGCCGGCCGGAAAGTCACCCCGGACGCTTATTTGAGCGTCAAAGCTGAAGTCTATATTGAGCATTGGCTGAATACCCACCGATGGCCGGATCGGGACCCCAATTATTCCGAGGCGGATCTGGAGCGCGACATTTACCTGCGCCTGATGCTTATTCAAAAGGCGGAAGATCTGGGCATACACATTGGAAACGACGCGGTGGCGACGATGGCGAACAACATTTTAAGTTCACCCGCCCTGCTTCAAGCGTTCGGGATTAACGGCCAGGCCGTACCGCTGGAGGGTTTTGTGAAAGCGGTCCTGCAGCCGGAGAACCTGAGCGCCGCGGATTTTGAAAATCTCGTCCGTCACGAAATGGTCATCGATCAATTGCGCCAGATGGTGGGAATGGCCGGCGAGCTCATCACGCCGCAGGAAGCCGCCACCTTTTATCAACGCCAGCATCAGAAACTCTCCGCGCAAATCGTCGTCTTTTCCGCGTCGAATTATCTGGCCGCCGTGCCGGTGACGCCCGCCTTCGTCGGCCAATTTTACACGAATTACCTCGCCGAATACCGCCTCCCCGACCGGGTAGAGGTCAATTACGTCGCCTATCCCGTAACCAATTTCATGGCCGGGGCGGAGCAAAAATTAACCAATCTCAACGACCAGGTAGAAACCATCTACAACCGGTACGGCACCAACGCCGTTCCCGACGCGAAAACGCCCGCGGACGCGAGAGGGAAAATTCGCGACGCCTTGATCCGCGAACAGGCGCTGGCCGATGCGCGCCAACAGGCCGATGATTTCGCCAACACGGTGTTTAACATGGACCCGGTGCGGCCGGAAAATCTCACGGCCGCCGCCAAACAAAAGGGGCTGGCGGTGCGCCTCACCGCGCCGTTCAGCCAGGAATACGGGCCAGCGGAGTTCACCGCGTCGGAAGCCTTCACCAAAGCCGCTTTTGGTTTGACGCCGGACGAGCCGCTGGCCGGCCCCATTGTCGGCCGCGACGCCATCTACGTGATCGCCCTTGTCAAACAACTGCCCAGCGAAATCCCGCCGCTCAGCCAGATCCGCGACCGTGTCACACGGGATTATCAACTGCATGAAGGCACGTTGCGCGCCCAGGCAGCCGGAACCAATTTTGTTCAAACCCTGCCAGGCGGGCTGGCGGCGGGAAAAAGTTTTGCCGCCGTTTGCGCTGCCACCGGGCTGCGGCCCGAAACGCTGCCGCCGTTCTCCTTGAGCACGGCGGACCTGCCCGAACTGGGCGATCGCGTCGCCTTGAATCAACTCAAGGGAGTGGCGTTTGCCACCTCGATTGGCCATGCGAGCGAATTTGAGGCGACGGATGACGGCGGCTTTATTGTTTACGTCAAATCGCGCTTGCCGCTCGACACCGCCGCCATGAATGCCGAGCTGCCGCAATTTACCGAAGCCTTCCGGCAACAACGCGAGACCGCGGCGTTTTACAGCTGGCGCAATCGCACCGGCAGCCGGGACTTGCGCGACACGCCCGTCTTTCAGCAACAGACGGGAACGCCCGCACGGTAACCCGGGCCGGGCCGCAATCCGGGCCCACGGTCGTGACGGCGGTTGAAAATAACCCTGCGATTAAAGCCGTGAGCGTCATCAAACTTTCCTCCCCCGCCACGCGTGAATTTTGGGAGATTCCGGTTTTATTCGAGGACGATCACTTGCTCGCGCTCGACAAACCCGCCGGCCTGCTCAGTTCACCCGACCGTTACGATCCGCAGCGGCCCAACCTGATGAAACTGCTCCACGCCGCCATTGCCGGCGGCAAACCATGGGTGCGCGAACGCCATCTGACTTACTTAATGAACGCTCACCGGCTCGATTTCGAAATCAGTGGTGTGATGTTGCTGGCCAAGGACAAACCGACGCTGGTGGCGCTCGCCAATCTGTTTGGCTCCGAAAAGCCGCTCAAAAAATATGTGGCGCTCGCCCAGGGAACACCGGCGGAAGACAAATTTGAAGTGGACGCCCGGCTCGCGCCGCATCCGCTGAAAATCGGCCTGATGCGCGTGGACGCAAAAAACGGCAAGAAATCCAAAACCCGGTTTGAAGTCCTGGAAAAGTTTTCCGGCTGGACGTTTTTGCGCTGCGAACCGCTCACCAGCCGCACGCATCAGATCCGCGCCCATCTGCGTCATACCGGATTGCCGATCGTCGGCGACGAACTTTATGGCGGCAAAAAGCTCTGGCTGTCGCGGCTCAAGCATGATTACCGGCTCAAGCCCGGACACGAAGAACGACCGCTCATTTCCCGCGTCGCGTTGCATGCCGAAGAATTGACATTGCCCCATCCCGCCACCGGCCAGACCGTGACTGTCGTTGCTTCCTGGCCGAAGGATTTGAAAGTGGCCGTGAAATATCTGCGCCAGTATGCCTTGTAGCCGCGCCTGTAAAAGCGCGGGCACTTTACGCAACAATCCTCGTTTTCATCCCGCATTGCGGGACGGCTACAACCTCACGAAACGACCCAATTCAATACCGCCTTTTGCACGTGCAACCGGTTTTCGGCCTGCGCAAAAATCGTATCGGCATGAGCCTCGAACGTTTCCGCGTCAATTTCCTTGCCGCGATACGCCGGCAAACAATGCATCACCAGCGCGTTTGGTTTGGCCAGCTTGAGGAGTTTCTGGTTGATCTGGTAGCCAGTCAAAGTTTTCAGGCGTTCGGTGGACTCGGTTTCTTTGCCCATGGAAACCCACACGTCCGTGTAAAGCAAATCCGCGCCTTTCGCCGCAGCCGGCAAATCGTCGGTACACACAATTTTTCCCCCGGCGCGTTTTATCATTTCCGCCGGCGGCTGGAATTTCTTCGGCGCGGCGATGCGCAATTCAAAGCCGAGTTTCCCCGCCGCAAACATCCACGAGCGGGACACGTTGCACGCGCCGTCGCCCACAAACGTCACCACCTTGCCGGCAATCGGCCCGCGCTGTTCCCGGAACGTCATGATGTCCGCGAGAATCTGGCAGGGATGCTCGTCATCGGTCAGCGCATTGATGGTCGGGACGCCGGAAAATTCGGCGAATTCCTCCACATCGCCCTGGGTAAACGTGCGGATGACCGCGCCGTCAATCATCCGGCCCAGCACCCGCGCGGTGTCCTTGACCGGTTCGCCCCGGCCCAGTTGAATTTCGTTCGCGTTGAGAAACATGGTCTGGCCGCCCAGCTCGCGAATGCCGACCTCGAAGGAAACCCGCGTGCGCGTGGATGACTTGGAAAACATCAGCACCCAGACCTGTCCGGCCAGCGGCTGCTTGTCCCGCCGCGCCCGTTCGCGCTTGTACACGACGGCGTCGCGCAGGATTCTCTCAATGTCCGCGCTCGGCAGTTTTTCCAATGATAACAGATGTTTCATCTTCAACAGTTTTTGGAATTGAGCCCAAATAAGATTTATAACCGGAATCCGGAGACGCGTCACTTCTTTTTACGCGCCGCGTTGGCTGCCTGCCAGAGATACCAGGCGGCGGTGGTGCGGTGCGGGCGCCAGCGTTCGCCAAACGCGAGCAAGCCCTTCACTTTCGGCAGGTCGCGTTTTTTGTAGGCCCGGGAAAATCCGGTGCGCACACCGAAATCGTCCGCTGGCAAAACGTCCGGACGGCCCAACTGGAAAATCAACAGCATCTCCACCGTCCAGCGGCCGACACCGCGAACCTCTGTCAAACGCATGATGATTTCATCATCGGATAATTTTACGATTTGCCGTGAAGTCGGGACGACACCTGCCAGCGTCTTGGCCGCGATGTCGCGGATCGCCTTGATTTTGGCCAGGGAAAATCCGCAGGCGCGAATTTGCCCGTCGGTGACGCCGGCCAAATCTTCCGGGCGCGGAAATTTCCGGCGCGGAAACAATTTTTTAAAGCGCGACAGAATGGTGTTGGCCGCCGCGGCGTGCAGTTGCTGATGCGCCACCGCCAGAACCAGCGATTGAAATGGCGAGCGGCGCGTTTCCGGCTCCAGTTCACAGGGACCGAACTCACGGATGAGCCGGCGCATCACCGGATCGCTGGCGGCGAGATGTTTGTGGGCAGCGGGCAACATATATCAGTCAAAAACCCTCACCCTGCCCCTCTCCCGTCCGACGGGAGAGGGAACAGCCCGTGGTCTGCGCTTAAAAATTCGGAGGGTCGTGGAGCAGAAACCGGTCGTGGATTTGCCACAAGGCGCCGTATGATTCTCCCTCTCCGCTCCATTGGATGGAGGGGAGAGGGCCGGGGTGAGGTGAGGTTTTTTTTCAAGCGAGCGATTTGACAACATCCTCGATTTTGCTGATGCCCTCACCGGCCTCGTGCGGCTTGAGATTCAGCGGCGGCAGCAGCCGCACGATTTGTGTTCCCGCCGGAATGGTCAGCACGCCGGCCTGATGCAGCCGGTTGACAAACTGGACGGCCGCCGTCTTGTCGCTCGCCGCAAATGCCGGGATTTTCTCCTTTTCCATCAGCTCCAAACCGAGCATGAAACCAAATCCCCGTGCCCGCCTGACGACTTGCGGATAAGCCGCGGCCAGCCGTTCCAATTCGCTTTTCATCCAGTCACCGAGCTTGCGGGCGTTCTCATCCAGACGTTCCCGTTCGATGACTTCCAGAATTTTCAGCGCCACGGCGCAGGCCAGTGGCGTGCCGCCAAACGTCGTGGCATGCGTGCCCGGCCCGAGTAAATCCGCATACGGCGCGCGCACCCAGAATGCGCCGATGGGAAAACCGCCGCCCAGCGATTTGGCCATCGAGACGCCGTCGGGGAGAAAATCGGAATTCGGCGCGACGTTTTCCAGAATCCGCTGGAAACTGAGGAATTTACCGCTCCGATAATATCCGCATTGCACTTCGTCCATGAGCAGCAGGAGTTTTTTCTCGTCGCACAACGCGCGCAGACCCAGCAGGTATTCCGGCGTGGCGGGCGTGACCCCGCCCTCACCTTGCACGCCCTCAATCAGGATGGCGACCGTCGCCGGCGAAATCGCGTTGCGCGCGGCGGCCAGGTCGTTGAACGGAATGTGCCGGAAACCCGGCGTCATCGGTTCAAATCCCTTTTTGACCTTGGCCTGCCCGGTCGCGGCGATGCCGGCCAGGGTGCGGCCATGAAACGAATTCGTCGCCGTCAGGATTTCAAACCGGCCTTCGTCGTGGCCAAATTTCCGTGCCAGTTTGAACAGTCCTTCGTTGGCTTCCGCGCCACTGTTGGCAAAAAAACATTTGCCTGCGCCGATGCGTTTGACGAGTTCGGCAGCCAGCCGGCCCTGCGGCTCGGTAAAGTACAAATTTGAAACGTGAATCAGCTTGCGCGACTGCTCGACGAGCGCCTCGGTGATGGCCGGGTGCGCGTGGCCGAGGCAGCACACAGCGATGCCGCTGCCGAGGTCGAGGTAGCGTTTGCCGGCGACGTCATACACGTAACTGCCCGCGCCGTGGCTGAGCACAAGGTCAAATCGCCCGTAGCTCGGCACGACGTTCTGGCTGAACAATTGCCGCACCGACTCGTACTGGTTATGCACGAGCGGCGGTGGTAATGGAACGATCTCTTTCATTTACGTTTTTGGATTTACGATTTACGAGTCACTCCCGTCTTCAAAATCCAGCGTCAATCGTAAATCGTAAATCGTAAATCGCAAATCACTTCTCGTTCTTCAGGGCGTCCCAGGTCTCGAGGTAGTGCGCGCGCACGGCGGGATTCACTGCAAGGTCACGTGACAATTTGCGGCGCAAAATCAACTCGTTCACATCGGCTTTGTCCTTGAGGCGTCTGGCCGGACGACCGGCCCAACTGTCGAGTTTTAACGAAATCAATTCCTCCAGTGTCACAATCTGGAGTCGTTCGGCCACTTTGCCCGGTTGAGGAAAGGGCACCTTGCAGCCGCGTTGCAAAACTCTTCCCGCCGGCAGCAAATCCACCATCACCCCGTTCCGCCGGTCTTCCACCCGGTCTTGAATTCCCGGCACCCGATAAAACGGCCCGGTCAAACTGGCCGTGAGAAATTCCACCGCCTCCATCACGTCCGGCACAACGATGTCCACGTCAATCGTTACGCGCGGATAACCGTGTTCCTGCACCGCCAATCCGCCCACGACCAGATGCGGAATCTCGTGCTCTGCCAGCGTGGCCGCCACCGTCCGGGCGGTTTCCACGATGCCGGAAGTTCCGGTATTTTCGCGCAGAATATAGGCTGCTTGGTTGTTCACGATAAGAGATTCGCATGAAACAAGGTGCTGTTCAATTGAATTACGACGACGACGACGCGCGTCGGCCCGGAAATCATGGAAAAGAAATGAGCAGACTCATCCCGCTCTGCGGGACTGCTACAAAACTACTTCCGTACCGACGCCTTCGTCGGTGAAGATTTCCAGCATCACGGCGTGCGGCACGCGACCGTCCACGAACGAAACCTTTTCCACGCCGGACTGGATGGCGGCAACGGCGCTGTCCACCTTGGGAATCATGCCTTTGTCAATGACCCCGTTCTTCTTCAGTTCACCCACTTCGCCGGTTTTGAGATGGGAAATGACCGAATCCGGCCGCTTGGGATCACTCAAAAGGCCCGGCACGTCGCTCATGAACACGAGCCGTTGAGCTTTGAGGGCGATGGCCAGTTGCGCGGCGGCGACGTCCGCGTTGCAGTTGTAAATTTTCCCGTCCTCGCCGCGCGCGGTCGGGCTGATGACCGGCGTGAAGCCGCACCAGATGGATTCCTTAAGCGGCGCAACGTTGACCTCGATGACTTCGCCGACGTAACCGATGTCAATCTTCTTTCCAGGATTCTCCAAGTCGTCCAACCAGCGTTTGCGGCATTTGAAAATGTCCCGTCCGGCAAATCCGACCGGCTGACCGCCAAGTTCCTTCATGGTGTTGACAATCTCCGGATTGATTTCGTCCGACAAAACGTCGTCCACGATTTTTGCCGTCGCCTCGTTCGTCACCCGCTGGCCCTGGATGAATTCCGCCTTCAAGCCGGCCTTCTCCATCGCGCGGGTGATGGCCTTGCCACCGCCGTGAACGACGACGGGATTGATTTCAACGGCTTCGAGAAAAATAATGTCGCGGGCGACGCTGTTGCGGACGTTCACATCGGGCGAATCCATGAAGCTGCCGCCGTATTTGACGACAAAAGTGGCCCCGCTGAATCGCAGGATATACGGCAGCGCCTCCAGCAGCGTTTCGGCTTTGGCGATGAGGTCTTGCACGGGCTTATTCCTAGCAGGAAGCCGGGCGAATGGAAGCGCGTTTCGTTGCGACAATTTCACTTTCGCCGGCGCGGGAATTTGCCTAAATTGCCGTCGTCATGCCTGAAATTGCCAAGTTCGTGAACAGTGCGTCGGCCAGCATCACCCCCGCCATCGCCGAGAAAGTCCTGCGGCAGTTGCCGCAATGGAAACTTGAATTCACCCAGATCAACGCGCCCAAATTTCCCCATCTGGTGGACCAGTTGGAATTTCTGGCCAACGCCGCCGAGGACGCCATCGAAGGCGCCTACAAGGAACTGCCGTATCAGACCCTCGCGCAATCGGTGTTTGCGCTGCTCTACGCGCACAAGAAAATGGGCATCATCCCGGACAGCATTCTGGAACTGGGCCGCGCGGACGATTCGAGCGTCGTGCGCAGCGTGCTGATTCAAAACGAAAAGGTGTTTGAAAAGTACGCCGGGTCGCAGGGCGTGAACTGGCAGCGCATTTCCAGCCAGCCCTAAGGCCATTACCACCCCGGCTGTTTTACAAGGTTCACGGTTCCGTCCGGGGCAATATCAATCAGATAAAGCCCTTGAGGCGATTGATCCGCCTTCACTGCGACCGCTCTGACCAGGCCGGTGACGGCGGTTATAGTTTCCGGACCTTTCGAATCCGTCTTGGAACCCAGCGTATCCAACATCCAGCCATCTTGAAGTTTTACACTGCCGTCCACGGTTCCCCAGCCCGGTTTGATTTTGACCACATATCGGCGGCTGTGGTCAGGCAGCCAGATGATCTGGCTCGAAAACTGGTTTTGGACATTCCCTTTGTCATCCTGTTTCTGCTGATTGCTCACCAGCAGGTACGGCCGGGGTTCGTAGAAGTGCACGCCGTCCGAGGCATCCTGGTCGTCCACGTGTTTCACCTGCACCTCCGCGCATCCGGAAATCAGAAAGGCGGAACAAACGAGCGTTGTCGTCCATTTGGTCATAATAGCCCTTTCACATGAAAGAGGAACAGGAACGAGTGCAGGCCGCCGCGAGAGGCGCAGTCTGCAACTCCGAACATTCCCATTTGCCATGTTAAAAGCCGGCCGGCTTCTTTCGGAAGCGCTGCTGCATGTCGGGGGAAAGATCGCTCAGATTGATCCGGGTCATCGCCCAGCCGCCGCCGGCGGGCGTGTAACTGATGATGATGGCGTCCGGCATCACTCTTTCCACCTCCGCATTCCGGTAAACCGCGCCGGTCGTGGTCACCAGTTCATTGGACGGTCTCATTGTGGCCGGCGAGCTTGGCGGTAATGGCGCCGCGTGAAGGACCAGGCTCATTTTGGACGTTGCCGTTACTGCGGGTGGCGGAGTCTTGACGGGTGCCGTCACCACCGGCCGGGCGGGAGTGGCCAGCGGAGCCGCAGGCGCCGGAGCGGCAATGGCTGGTGCAGCGACAGCAACCGGAGCCTTGGTGATCGCAGGAGTGGCGGCGGGAGTTTCCGCAGTCAAAGTGGTGGCAGCCGGCGCCTTCGGAGCCGGAGCGGTAGCAGCCGGCGCAACGGTCGGAATGGCAGCAACGGGAGCCGTAGATGCCGGGGCGCTCACAGCTGGGGCGGTGACGGCAGGAGTTTCTGTCACCGCCGGAGTGGCGGCGGGTGTTGCAGGAGTCGAAACGGCAGCAGCCGAAGCAGTCACCGCAGTGGTGGCAGCCAGCGTTTCAGGGGTCGAAGTGATAACAGCAGGCGTGGTCACCGCAGCGGGAGCCGCCGGAGCCTCAGTCACTGCAGTGGTGGCAGCCGGGGCACTAGCAACCGGTGGAGCTTCAACAGGAGCTTCCGCCGTCGGAGTTGCAACTGTTTGGGGAGTCGCCGTCGTCGTGGAAGTCGTGTCCGCCGCCGTGGGCGTGGATACAGCCGGCTGTGGTGTCACCGCCGCGGAATTTGTATCCGTTGACGGCTGGGCTTGCGAGTGGTCCAACTCGGATATTTTTTGTTCCATGGCGGCGCGGGCGGCGGCCATATCCGACGCAGTAGCGACAGGAGCAACCGTGGGAGTTGCTGCCGGCGTGGGTTCAGTGGCAGAACTGGTATTAGCCGACGTTTCAGCCATTGGAGTTTCTGTTGCAGGAGTGGCCGCGGCGGAAATTTGATTGGTGGAACCAACCTCAGCCGGAACCTCAGCAGCGGAAACGGAACTGGCCGGAGCTTCAGCCGTGACGGCAGCGGGCGCTTCCGTGGCCAGAGCAGCCGCCGGGTTTGATGCCGTCGGCGCGGCTGGTTGAGTCGCCGCTTTTGTGGTGACTGTGCCCGTCGCGTCGGTGGTGGACTCGGCGGGCGGTACCGCCACGGAATTTATATCCGTTGACGACTGGGTCTGCGGGTGGTCGAGCTCGTACATTTTTTGCTGCAAAGCTGCGAGAGCGGCGGCTTGCGCATCGGCGCCGGTCGCGGGAGTTGCAAGAGCCGGAGCATTGTCGGCCGGGGCAACTTGTGCCGGCGTCGCCGCCGGGGCGGTTTCCGAAGTCACCGCACTTGTGGTTGTGGCGTCGGTCACACTGGTTTTGGAATCGCCGGGCTGTGCCGCCACCGCCACGGAATTCGAGTCCGCCGTCGGCGGGGTTTGCGGGTGGTCCAACCCGGATGGTGTTTGTTCCAAAGCTCCACGCGCCGCGGTATTTTGCGGAGTCCGGTGCGCACAAGCGGAAATAAAACTCGCAATCAGGACGAGATACAGACCGACAAAGAAACGATATTTTTTCATAAATTTACCCATAGTCACCTCCTCCTGCGAGCATGTCTGAGGCCAATTCGAAATTTCTGTCTCAGGAAAAGTTCACCATTCGAATCCAGCACTGGAGAATGTCCAATTAACATACACGAACGAGCGGCCGGCGATCCGATGAAGTCGTCGGAAGCCGTTAGTCCGGAGCCGTATATTGCATTATATGCGATCTGGGCTAAAATGAGGTGATGTCTCCACGTACTCAGGTTCTTCAGGTTCTGGGCAGGAATTTTCCAACAATTTCAAAATTCATTTGGGCGGTTTCGCTGGCGGTGCCGATGGTGTCCGGGGCGCAGACCAACATGACGATCTATGCCGATTCACTGGTCAACGGCTGGTCGGATGGAAGTTATGGCTGTACGCACAGCTTTACCAATACCTCCCCTCCGATCCATTCCGGCACCGATTCCATCAGTGTCACCATCACCAACGCCTACGGGGGCCTCGGGTTGAGCCATTCCAGCCTGACGGATACCGGCTTCGCCAGCGTCAGCTTTTGGCTCAATGGCGGTGCGGTGGGCGGACAACAGCTTCAGATGTACGGCACCCTTAACTTCGCCGCGCAAAGCGCCCGTTATCTTCTGGCGACACCGCTGGCCAATACCTGGCAGCAATACACGGTTTCCCTGTCAGCCTTGGGCGTGGCCAACACGAACAATTTTACCGGCTTTGTCATTCAAGACAAAGCGGGCTCCACCGAACCCACTTTTTATCTGGATGACATTCAGTTGAACGCCGCCTTGCCGCCCCCGTCCGTGGTTCACTTTACCATCAATGCCGGCCAGCCCATCCGCACCGCCGACGCGCGCTGGTTCGGGCTGAACGCGGCCATGTGGGACAGTTATTACGACACGCCCACGACCGTTTCGTTGCTCAATCAACTGGGCACGCGCCTTATTCGCCTGCCGGGGGGTTCATCTTCCGACGAATATCACTGGGTCCTGGACAAGACCGGGACGAACACATTTCGCTGGGGGACATCTTTCGCCAATTTCATTCACGTCATCACCAATGCCGGCGTCAATGCCCAGGCCATCATCACCGTCAACTACGGCACCGGCACGCCGCAGGAAGCGGCCGCGTGGGTGGCGTATTGCAACGCTGCGACCTCCAGTACGGTGTCCCTGGGCGTGGATGCGAAAGGCACCAACTGGCAGACGGCAGGGTATTGGGCGTCGTTGCGCGCCGCTGCGCCGTTGGGGACCGACGATGGCAAAAATTTACTCCGCATCTCCCGGACCGCGCCGATCGGTTTCAAGTATTGGGAAATTGGCAATGAATGTTATGGCGGCTGGGAAACCGACAGCAACAACGTGCCTCACGACCCTTATACCTACGCGTTGCGCGCCACCAATTACATTGGCCTGATGAAAGCCGTGGACCCGACCATCAAAATCGGCGCGGTGTCCACGCCCGGCGAGGATAGTTCCATTAACAACACCAGTCATCCCGCGTACAACGCGCGCGAAGGGATCTATCACAACGGTTGGACGCCAGTGATGCTTGCAACGTTTAATGCAGTTGGCGTAACGCCGGATTTTCTCGTGGATCACTTTTATTCCGAATACGGCTCGGACAACGACGCGACCCTGCTCCAGGCTTCCGCCAACTGGGCCTCCGATGCCGCGAGCCTGCGTCAGCAAATCACGGATTACGTCGGTAGCAATGGCACCAACATCGAATTGCTGGTGACGGAAAACAATGCCGATTCCGGCAATCAGGGCAAACAATCCACCAGCGTGGTCAATGGCCTTTATCTGGCCGACAGCCTCGCTCAATTAATGAAGACGGAGTTCAATTCATTTGTCTGGTGGGATTTACGGAATGGCACCGACACCAGTGGCGATTTTTCGGCTTCGCTCTACGGCTGGCGCACCAACGGCGACCTCGGCATCATCGGCAACCTGAACACGCTGTATCCGACGTTCTACACCTTTAAGCTCATGCAAAATTTCGTTCAATCCGGGGATTCCGTGCTGACGGCAGCCAGCGATTACTCGCTGCTGGCAGCTTATGCGGTCCGGCGGCAGGATGGCAGTCTTACCGTGCTGGCCATCAACAAAGACCCATCCAACACCTACACCGGGCAGGTCGCGGTGGTCGGTTTCACTCCGGCTTCCGGCGGCACGGTTTATTCATACGGGATTCCACAGGACAACGCGGCGAAAACCAACGGGCCCATTTCCTTGCAAGATGTCGCCACGACAAACTTCTCCGGCGCTGGTACAAATTTTAATTACGTTTTCGGGCCTTACTCGGCCACCGTGTTGTCGCTCTCGCCGGGGCCGGCGACCTTGCTGACCATTCCGACACCGGTCGCGGGCCAGTTCGTCTTTCAACTTCAAGGCCAAACCGGTGTTCCTTATATCATCCAAAACTCGACCGATCTGCTGACGTGGACGTCCGTCAGCACCAACACGCCTCCCACCGGCACATTGAATATTACCAACTCCATGGATCCCTCCACGCCGGTGCAATTCTGGCGCGCCATCTGGCTGCCTTAATCGTCTTGAAATCGTAGCGCAGTTGTCCTCGCCTGCGGGTTCGGGTGGCGTCCCGCCACGCGAATCAGCCCGCTCGTGGCGCACGGCCCAAGTCAGAACCGGGAGCGCCCGCGCCGACTCTCCGGCCATTTCCGCTCTGGATATTTGGCGGATTTGGCGCAAGTTGTGCCCCGATGGCGACCGACCCCATTTGTGGTATGACAGTAGACGAAACGTCTGCGCTACGCGCCGGGCGCGATGGCCGGACGTTCTATTTCTGCTGCGAACATTGCCGGCAGAAATTCCTCAATTCTGAAACTCCGCACTCCGCACTCGGCACTCCGCACTCCAATCATGCCCACATGCAGCATGCCGAAGAAATGGCAAAGCCGGCGTCGAACGCGAAATATTTTTGCCCGATGTGTCCCGGTGCGGAATCGGACCGGCCGGGCGATTGTCCGAAATGCGGCATGGCGATGGAACGCAACCCGGCGTGGGTCGCGCCCACGGGCAAAACCCTTTACACCTGCCCGATGCATCCGGAAATCGAGCAGGATCGTCCGGGCGATTGCCCAAAGTGCGGGATGGCACTGGAACCCAAAACCGTTTCCGTCGAGCCGGAGGACGACAGCGAAACCCGCAAGCTTGCCCGTAAATTCTGGATTGGTCTGGCCCTCACAACGCCAGTCCTGTTTCTGGCGATGGGCGAATGGATTCCCGGCGTGCGGATTGAACAGTGGATTCCCAGGGCCATTTCCCGGTGGCTGGAATTTCTCTTGAGCACGCCGGTGGTGCTGTGGGCCGGCGGAATGTTCTTCGGCCGGGCCTGGCGTTCGGTGAAGACGTGGCAATTGAATATGTTCACACTCATCGCCACCGGCGTCGGCGCGGCATACTTCTACAGTGCGGTCGCCGTCATCGCGCCGGGTATTTTTCCACCTTCGTTCCAGCAACACGGTGAAGTGGGACTTTATTTTGAAGCGGCGGTAGTCATCACGGTGCTGGTGTTGCTGGGACAAATGCTCGAAGCCAAAGCGCGCAGCCGCACCGGCCAGGCCATCAAAGTATTGCTCGGGCTGGCAGCCAGGACCGCGCATCGTGTCCGGGACAGCCACGAGCAAGACGTGCCGGTAGAGGAAGTGCAGAAAGGCGACGTGCTGCGTGTCCGGCCCGGTGAGAAAATTCCCATTGACGGCGTGATCATCGAAGGCCGGAGCAACGTGGACGAATCCATGATTACCGGCGAACCAATGCCCGTCGCCAAGAGCGTAAACGACTCCGTCGTCGGCGCGACCGTCAATCAGACGGGAACTTTTCTGATGCGGGCCGAGAAAGTCGGTTCCGAAACGTTGCTCGCGCAGATTGTGCAGATGGTGGCGGACGCTCAGCGCAGCCGTGCGCCCATCCAGAAACTGGCGGACCGCGTGGCGGGCTATTTCGTGCCGGCGGTCATCGGCCTCGCCATCATTACCTTTGTGATCTGGGCCGTTTGGGGACCAGCCCCGGCGATGGCTTACGCGCTGGTCAATGCGGTGTCGGTGCTGATCATTGCCTGTCCGTGCGCACTGGGTCTGGCGACGCCGATGTCCATTATGGTCGGCGTGGGCCGCGGCGCGCAATCGGGCATTCTCATCCGAAACGCCGAAGCGATTGAAACAACGGAAAAGGTCACGCACCTGCTGACCGACAAAACCGGGACGCTGACCGCCGGAAAACCCAGGGTGGTGAACATTATTTCCCTCAGTAGCAGCCGACGTGAGGAGGCTCAAACTGAAAAATCCGCAATCAGTCAGAGCCTCCTCACGTCGGCTGCTACAGAATCAGGAGAGGACGCGCAACTCCTCGGCCTGGCAGCATCGGTCGAACAATTAAGCGAACATCCGCTGGCCCGGGCGATTGTGGACGAAGTGAAGGAAAAGAAAATCGCCCTTTCTCCGGTGAACGATTTTGAATCCATGACCGGCGGCGGTGTGTCGGGAAAAATCGGCGACCAAATGGTTCGCGTCGGGAAAGAGAAATTTCTAAGCGATGCCGGAGTGATGATTTCCGACGATTTGAAACAGTCGTCGCAGCAACTTCAGGAAAAGGCGCAGACGGTGGTCTGGGTCGCGGTGGATGGCAAGGCGGTGGGCATCATTGGCATCGCCGATCCCATCAAGGAAACGACGCCTGCTGCCATCCGGGCGCTGCACAACATGGGATTGAAAGTCATCATGGCCACCGGCGACAACCGAAAAACCGCGGAGGCGGTGGCGCGAGAACTGGGCATTGACGAAGTCCGGGCGGAGCTGACGCCGCAGGGCAAGCACGATCTGGTCCGGCAACTCAAAGCTGAAGGCAAAATTGTGGCGATGGCCGGCGACGGCATCAACGACGCACCGGCCTTGGCCGAGGCGCACGTGGGCATTGCGATGGGTACCGGAACGGACGTGGCCATCCAAAGCGCCGGCATCACACTGGTGAAAGGCGACCTGCAAGGCATCGTCAAGGCGCTGACCTTGAGCCGGGGAGTGATGAAGAACATCCGGCAGAACTTGTTCTTCGCCTTCGTCTATAACGCGCTGGGCGTGCCGATTGCGGCGGGGATTTTATATCCGGTGGCGGGCCTGCTGCTCAATCCGATGATTGCCGGCGCGGCGATGAGTTTCAGTTCGCTCTCGGTGGTCAGAAATGCCCTGCGATTGCGCAAAGTGAAATTGTGATAGGCCTTCTGGGCTTGATTTTTCGTCGACAACGATAAGAAATAAAAACGACACATTTGTGTATTGACAACATTACTAATGTATACGTACATGTAATTGTTGTGAATGCGTCGGCGACAGTCGATCTGTTCTCGGTCGCATCCTGCTGGCTCACAAGAACAAAAGGAGATTCTATGAAAACTATAAGAGAACTTCTTCAACTTTGCCTGTTGTGTGCGGCGGTGTTGCAACCGGCCACAAGCGGAGCGCAACCCGTTGTCAAGGTTGCCGCAGGAATATACCATACTCTGTTTCTGAAAAGTGATGGAAGTCTATGGGTGATGGGCTACAACGTTTATGGTCAATTGGGCGACGGAACTTACAACAACACCAACCGGCCCGAGCAGATTGTGGCCGGCGGCGTCACCGCAATTGCGGCCGGAGGAAACCATAGCCTGTTTCTCAAGAGCGATGGCAGCCTGTGGGCCATGGGCAAAAATTATTATGGGCAGTTGGGTCTCGGCACTTTTTATACCTCGCCTCCCTTTGGGATCAGCCACCCGGTGCAGATTGTGGCCAGCAATGTCACGGCAATTGCGGCCGGAGGAGAGCACAGCCTGTTTCTCAAGAGCGACGGCAGCCTGTGGGCCATGGGTTACAATGGAGATGGTGAATTGGGCGATGGCGCTTATGTCAATAGCGCCCGGCCAGAGCGGATTGTAACCAGCGGTGTCACGGCGATTGCCGCAGGACACAGCCACAGCTTATTCCTGAAGAGCGATGGCAGCCTGTGGGTTATGGGTTGGAACGGCCAAGGTGCGTTGGGCGACGGCACTTACAACAACACCGACCAGCCAGAAATGATTGTAGCCGGCGGCGTCACTGCGATTGCCGCAGGAGTATCCTACAGCCTGTTTCTCAAGAGTGACGGCAGTTTGTGGGCCATGGGCAACAATGTTTATGGCCAGTTAGGGGATGACACTTACCTCAATACCAACCAGCCCGAGCAAATTGTGGCCAGCGGAGTCACGGCAATTGCCGGATACAATCAAAGTCTATTTCTCAAGAGCGATGGCAGCTTATGGGGCATGGGCTTCAATTGGTATGGCCAGTTGGGCGACGGCACTTCAGGTATCAACAACCAGACCAACCGCCCCGAGCAGATTGTGACCGGCGGCGTCACAGCGATTGCGGCGGGAGAAGACCACAGCTTGTTTCTCAAGAGCGACGGAAGTCTGTGGGGCATGGGTGACAGCTCTTATGGCCAGTTGGGCGAAGGTGCTTACAATCACACCAACCCACCCCAGCAAATTGTGGCTGGTCCGCCGGACTACGGCTACAATCAAATCTCCATCCAGCTTGTGAGCGGCAATGTGATTTTGTCTTACGTGGGACTGGCCGGAACGAATTACGTGTTGGACCGTTCTTTCAGTCTTTCACAAGCCAACTGGATGCCGCAAGCGACCAATCCCGCTGGTGCAGACGGGGTGCTGGTGTTTACTAACACGCCCGACGCAACCACCAACAATTTCTGGCGTGTCCGTTCCGTGCCTTGAAGCGTTGACAAGCATCTGGCTTCCGTAACAATAGCCCGGTTGCATGCGGTCATTTACAGCCTTTTCTGAAACCCTTTTTCTCGTAGCAGCCGGCGTCAGCCGGCTCAAATCTCCTTGGCAAGTTCCGAAATCAGAGCCGACTCACCCCGCAACGCGGGACTGCTACTCTCACCTTTTCCTCCGGTCAGTTTCGCTGGCCGTGCTCACGCTTTTCTGCGGCTGCCGGACAACGACCCAAAGTCTGTTCACGGCTTCCGGTCCCGGCTGGCACATTCAACAAGGCCAGGCGCTTTGGCAACCTCACAGCGGCCTCCCCGAATTCGGCGGCGACCTCGTACTGGCCAGCAGCCCGGACGGACGGGCTTTGATCCAATTCGACAAAACGCCGCTGTCTATGGTGTTTGCGCAGACCACTTCCAACCGCTGGCTCATCCGGTTTCCGCAACAGCAGTACAGTTTCTCCGGACACGTGCCGGCGCCCACCCGGTTTGTTTGGCTCTATCTGCCGGCGGCCCTGGACGGGAAACCACTTCCCCCGCCCCTGCTTTTTGGACATAAATCGGACGGAAGCTGGCGGCTGGAAAACAGCCGCACGGGTGAAACCCTGGAAGGTTACCTCTCACCGTGAGTTTATTCCTGAAACGCTGGTGGTGGGCATTGCTCCTGGTCGCGGTCGGTCTCGGGCTGTGGCGGCTGCGCTTCGACGTGGACATCCTCAACCTGTTGCCGCCGGACGAGCCGACGGTCCAGGGACTGAAACTTTATCAGCAACATTTCGCCAACGCGCGCGAGTTGATCATCACTCTCCGCGCACCGGATGCCAATCAGGCAGAACGATTGGCGGGCGCACTGGCGGACCGTTTGCGGCAGCATACTAACCTGGTCGCAGAGGTCACCTGGCAGGCGCCATGGAATGAACATCCGGAGCAACTGGGCGAATTGCTGGGCTGGCTGTGGTTCAATCAAGCGCCGAATGATTTTGCCGCACTAACCAATCGTCTGGCGCCGAACCAGCTCAAGCCCGTGCTCGAGCAGACCAAGGAAGCGCTGACCACCTCCATGTCGCCGATGGACCTGGCCCGGCGCGAGTACGATCCGTTTGATTTGCTGGCGATGCCGGCGCTGACCAATCTCGCCGGCTTCTCCAGCGGCCAGAACCAGCAGATGTTTGCTTCGCCAGACGGAAAATTTCGATTGTTGTACGTCGAATCTGCCGTGGATCTGGGCAGTTACCGCTCCTGCGAGAGCTGGTTGAAAGCGATTCATGCAATTGTTGGAGCGCCGGCATCCCTGCCGGCGAGTACGGGAACAAACACGCTTGAAACACGCCGGCAGGATGCCGGCGCACCCGGGACGAACGGCGTCGTCATTCGTTACACGGGGCGGCCGGTGTTTGTGGAGGAAATCGCCACGAGCATGCAACACGACATGAGTCATTCGGTGGGCATTACTTCGACCGTCATCGCCGTGCTCTTCTGGCTGATGCACCGGCGCTGGCGACCGATGCTGTGGTTGCTGGCGTTGTTGATGCTGATTCTGGGCGCGACGCTGGCGCTGGGCGGGTTGGTGCTGGGAACCGTCAGCGTGGTGAGCTTGGGCTTCGCCGCCGTGTTGCTAGGCCTCGCCGTGGATTACGCCGTTGTGCATTACCAGGAAGCTCTCGCGCATCCGCAAATGACGGTGCCGGAAATCCGTCGCGCGATCGCGCCAAGCATTTTGTGGGCAGCCATCACCACGATGAGCGCGTTTCTGGTGCTGAACCTCGGCGGATTGCCCGGCCTCGGACAATTGGGAACGCTGGTGGCCATCGGCATCGCTTTGTCGGCCCTGGTGATGGTGATGATTTATCTGCCGCCACTGTTTCCCGAACGCCGGAAACCGCGACCAGATCAACCCGTGTTCCGCTGGTGGAATTATTTCATCGCGCCACAACCGGGAGCGCCGGCATCCCTGCCGGCGGGTTTGCAGCCAAAAGCAGAGTCTCGCCGGCAAGATGCCGGCGCTCCCGGGAAAGCCGTTGCTCCGCTGTTGTTGACCGTTTTGATTCTGATTGGCACAGGCGCCGTTTTGTGTTTTCGCCAGCCGGGTTTGGATAGAACTGGGAATGCCTTGCAACCACAGCACGGCGAAGCACAGACGGCACTGGATGAAATCACGTCCGAACTCGGCCTGCCGCCGCAACCACTGTGGGTCATCATTCCCGGCAAAGATGAATCTGAAGTTTATCAGCGTCTCACCAACGCCGATGCGTTGCTGGGCAACGCGGTTTCCAATCAAGTTATCGGCCGGTATTTGTTGCCGACCGCACTATGGCCGCGCGTTGAATTTCAGTCAGCGAATCGGACGACGGCGACGGTTTTGGGAACGAAAGGCCCGTTGATGGAAAACGCGGCGCTGGCGGAAGGTTTTAATTCCAACGCCTTGGTTTTGACGGAGGAACTGGTGCGGACGTGGACGCGCGCCGGTGTGAGCACAAAGGTTTTCTGGCCGACCAATCACGTGAGTCAGTGGCTCCTGAATCGGTTTATCACGCGAACGCCGGAGGAATGGCTGGTGATGGGCCTGGTTTACCCGGCAACGAACCGGATCGAGTCATCGGCGCTGGCAGATTTGTCCCGACATCTGGCAAAGAACAGCGCGCTGCTTTCGAGTTGGGAATTGCTGGGCAGCGCAACCCTCAAGCGCGTGCAGTCCCGAATGTGGGAAGTGGTGACGCCGATGGTGGCGCTGGTGCTGCTTTCGCTTTGGTTCGCCTTCCGCCGGGCGACGGAAATCCTGCTGGGCGGCGCGGTTTTGTGTCTGAGCGGATTGTGCCTGCTGGCCATTATGACGGTGAGCGGTTGGACCTGGAACCTGATGAACCTGATGGCGCTGCCGCTGATGCTGGGCACGGGGGTGGACTACACCATTTTCATCCAACTGGCGCTGCGTCGGCATGGCGGCGACCTCGTCATGGTCCGGCGTTCGGTCGGACGGGCGCTGATGCTGTGCGGCGGCACGGCCGTGGCTGGATTCGGTTCGCTGGGATTTTCAAGCAATCCCGGCATGGCCAGCCTGGGCAGGGTGTGCGCCGTGGGCATCGGCGCCAACATGCTGATTTCGGTTTTCCTGTTGCCGGCGTGGTGGCAGTTACTGAGTCCAAAGCCCAAAGTCCAAGGTCCAAAATCTGAGGATGCCAAGAAGAAATCTCTCAACGCTCAACCCTCAACTCTCAACCCTTTTTCTTTCTACCACTCCGGCTTGTGGCGGCTGGGATTGATCGTTGTGCGCATCCTGCCGGTCGGGTTAATGAAAGGATTTGCCGTGATTATGGCCGAACTTTATTGGCGGTTCCAGCGTCAGCGCTGCGAAGTGGTGGTGCAAAATTTTCTGCCGCTCTTTGCCAACGACCGGGTTGTTGCTGAAAGAACCGCCCACCAACTACATCGGAAATTCGCCGAGAAGATGGTGGATTTATGGCGCGTTGAAGGCGGCGTGCCGGTGCAGAACTGGCTGACCAATCTGGAAGAACTGGACATCATTCGCGCCGCGCGCAACCGCGGGCGCGGCACGTTGTTTATCACATTGCACCTCGGCAATTGGGAGCATGGCGGCCTGTTGCTGACGCAACTCGGCATCCGGCTGACGATTCTCACACAGGCCGAACCCGACGATGGCCTGACCGATCTGCGCATCGAGTCGCGGCGGCGGTGTGGGGTCGAGACGCTCGTCATCGGCCAGGACAATTTCGCCTTTGTCGAGGTCATCAAACAACTCCAAGCCGGAGCGGACCTGGCCATCTCGCTGGACCGGCCGCCAGAAAAAGGTGGCGTCCTGATAGAATTCTTCAGCCACCCGTTTGCAGCGTCGCTGGCGGCGGCGGAACTGGCGCGCGCATCAGGCTGCGCGTTGATTGGCGTGACCATCGTCCGGCGGCCGCACGGTTACGCCGTCAAAGTGCTGCCGGAATTCATGTACGACCGCCGGGAGCTGGGCCAGCGCGAAGCCCGCCGGGAATTGACGCAGCAAATCATGCGTGCATTCGAGCCGGAAATTCGCAAGGATATTGATCAATGGTATCAATTCACTCCCATCTGGCCGAAGAAGTAGAGCCGCACCTCTTGGCACCAGTGCCTTCCATTTATCTTAATCTTAATCCTGATCTTAATCTTCCCCGCAACTCGAAATGAATTCAATCAAGATTAAGATTACGATTAAGAGCAAGATTGAGAAAGTCTGCCAGAACCTCGCCGCCTTCTGCCTGGCTGTCTCGGTGGCTCACGCTACCGGCTCTGACGCGCAATTCAATAAATGGTTCGAGGTGCAGACCAATACGCACAGTTGGTCCGCCGACTTCATTCAGACCCGTCAGCTCAAGGTATTGAACCAGCCGTTGGTGTCCGCCGGCAAGGTTTGGGTGACACCGGGCGAGTTCCGCTGGGAGCTGGGGCAGCCGGTGCAGACCATCGTGCTCCGCCAGCCGGACCAGTTGCTCATCATCTATCCCCGGCTCAAGCAGGCGGAAAAATATCCGCTCGGCGCCGTTCCGTCCGGCCCGATCAAGGACGCGCTGGCCCTGTTGGACGCCACCCTGCCCCGCGACCGCGCCACCATGGAAAAAAATTTCCGGTTGGTGTCGGCGACGGAAACAAATTCGATTCTGGAAATGACGCTCCAACCGAAAAGTGATTCCGCCCGCAAATTTATTAGTGAAATTGTGATTGGTTTTCACACGAACGACTTCACGATTGCCGCGACGGAAATGAAATTCGTCGACGGCTCAAGTCTGCGGAATGATTTCAGCAACGTCGTACTCAACCAGCCGATTGAACCCGACCGGTTCCAGATCAAACTGCCGCCGGATTACACCGTGGTGGAACCCTTGAAACCATGAGCGCCTCGCCCGAGATTCTGCAATTGGCCATGAAATCGCTGCCGCACGGGCCTGAATTCCGGTTTGTGGACCGGATGGTGAGCCTGACGCCAGGCAAGGAAGGCGTGGGCGAATACCGCGTACGCGGCGACGAATTTTATTTGCGTGGCCATCTGCCGGGCGAACCGATTCTGCCGGGTGTGCTGCTGGTGGAAGCCGGCGCGCAGGTGGCCGGCATGGTGGCGCAGGAAGACCCGGCCAATCCCACCTGGCCGCGAATGAAATTGTCCGCGCTACGCGCCGTTAAAATCCTTGGTTCAGCCAAACCCGGCGACACCCTGCGCATCGAGGCTACCATCACCGGCCGTTTGGACTATTTGATTCAAGCCGCGGTTACCGCCTTCATTGCGGACACCCGGGTGTTGTCCGCGGAGCTCACCCTGGCGGGCATGAAATAACAGGGCAACCAGGATGGTAGCGGAATTTCACCCGGTTGCCTGACATCATTATGAGATGGACGACAAGAGTTGGATGAAATTTGTATTTTACGTCCGCCCTCATCCTGACCTTCTCCCCCAGGAGAAGGAACAGCTACCGGCCATTTTTGGTTTCGCGGATAAGCGTCCTGCAAATCAAGTCGCGCGAATTTTTTAAAAAAGGCGGCGAATGATTCTCCCTCTCCTTGGAGGAGAGGGCCGGGGTGAGGTCGAGCGTGGACCATTTGAAAGCCGAAAGAGAAGAGCATGGCGACGCCTTGTTCGGTGAAGGCAGAGACGGGTTTCCTCCGGCCACCATGGGTATAACTTGAAGTTCCAATTTGGAACTTCAAGTTACCAAGTTCATCAGACGCAAGCTGAACTCGCTTTTCAAAACGTTGATGCTTACTATTTCGATAAAATGATGGCGCCGACCGAGCAATCCGTCCGCACTTTCCGGTTTGAGCGCGACACGTTCGCGTTCCCGCACGAACTGGTCTGGCAATATCATTTCGATCCGGTGACCGGGGCGATGACCACCTTTAACACCAGCCCTCCCCCGACTTATTATCATCGCTGCTTCGTGATGGTGCGTTCGACACGACAGTTTTTTTATCACGCGCATTTTGCACCGGAACTATCCGCGGTGGAACCGGAGGCCTATCGGCAGCTCATACGCCAGGTGGTCGCGCGCAATCCGCGCCGGACCTGCGCGGAATCCAAACGCGTGGCGGTTCCCGGCTTCGATGGTTTGCGCTCGTTCAGCCGGGCGCACGAACCGCTGCTCAAGGGGGAATTGGGAGGTCCGTGGCAATCCTACTTTTTGCGCAGCCACTGGCGGATGATCTTTCCCATGATGCCGTGGCATCGGGAAGAAATAGCACAAAAATTGAAGGAATCACTGCCCAAACGCGGCTTGAGCCTGGTACATCTGTTTCGTTTTCCGCGCATCACCATCAACCACGGCATCGTGTTGTATGGACTGAAGGAATCGGAGCGAGCCATGGAATTCGAGGCTTATGACCCCAACATTCCCGAGCATCCGGTGAGGCTCGTCTATGAGCGGAAGCGGCGGGTATTTACCTTTGCGCCCAGCCGCTATTGGGGCGGCGGCGCGTTGAGCGTGGTCGAAATTTTCTGCGACTGGCCCTACTGAATTTAAGATTTACGATTTTCGATTTACGAATCCCATCTATAATCCAAGCTGCGCGTAAATCGAATATCGCAAATCGCAAATGTTCAGCGCCGGCGACGTGGATGCCAGAAGGCGATGCCAAAAAATATCGTGCCGCAAGTATTGATGCCGAAGATGTAGCCGATTTTGTAGGGACGCCCCGAATTGTCAGGCGCGTAAATCGGCAGATCCTGTCCCATCAGCAGGCCCGGCAACGCAGCGGGCATCAGCATTCCATGCAGCAGGCCCATGTGAAAACCGGCGACGTGGTCGGGCTTGTAACAGCGGGAGGATGCCCAGCCCTGGGCAAAACCCAGCGCCAGCGTCAGCGCCGTCAAGGCGAGGATTTTTATGATAATCAACCTCGCCCTGGAAAGGCGGATGGATGCGGCGACTTGCGGAATTGCCATTGGCTCGGGAACGGATTCTGCCATCGGCACAGCATGTTCCGCCGCCGCGACACCGGGCAAGTCTATAATACCAACCGACACCCGGCAGTGCGTATTAGCATGACTGCAATACCCTGCCAAAAAAGTGAGCGCGACGCCAACCGGCGTCGCGCTTTTCAACTGCATTAATTCAGATCAGACCGCTCTTTATTTTGACTCTTGCGGTCCCGTTGCGTTGGTAGGCTGCTGCGTGGCGGCTTCCGCTTGAGCCTTGGCAGCTTCTGCTTGAGCTTGTTTGGCGGCTTGCTCTTGCGCTTGTTGCTGCTTGATGGCTTCCGCTCGGGCTTGTTGCTGCCGAGCAGCTTCTTCCCGGGCTTGCTGCTGCTTGATAGCTTCCGCTTGAGCCTTGGCAGCTGCCTCTTGGGCTTGCTGTTGTTTAGCGGCTTCCAACACGACCGGCTTGATGTCCTGACAGAACTCCTTGTTCAACTCGCGCAGCATATCAGGATATTCAAAATCATTCTTGATGACATAAAGCCACGATAATCTTTTCTCCGGGGGAACCGTATAGGATTTGGAAAAAAGCGTTTTGGCCGTTTTGGAATTGACCAGACCCAACTCAAGAGACAGTTGGTTTTCTGTCCAAGTGGCGGGGAACCCGATGATCCAAAGGTCGGGACCATAAACACTCAGGCCGTACGTGATGATGCGACCGTTGTATTGTGTGTTCAGTATTTTCCCTTTCACAACGAAGTCACTGCCCTCCTGGCGAAAATCGAAATAGGCGTCGGAAAAAAGACCGGTATTTCGGAGGTCTTCGGCCAGAGCCTTAGGAAAATCTTCGGTAGGCTTGTAATTAATCCACATGCCGGAATTCATGTGCATTTGCATACCCTCCGGGGTGCTGAAGTCCTGCCATCCAAAAGGCATCAACGGAATTAAGTACATACCCCACATATTATGGTTTTCGTTGGAGCGCGCATCTTCGAACGGCAAAATGGCAACCTTTTCTCCACTGTTCTCAATGGCGGCCGGGTAAGAATTGGGATGATAAACCCATGATTTCTGGTTTGCGCATCCGGTTGTCAACGCAACAGCAAGCGTTACCAAAGAAGTATGAAGAAGTATTTTTCCCGTTTTCATGTGTAGTAGTATTATAGCAGCGTGTTGGCTGTTATTGAACTTCTGCTTATCTTAGCGAGATTATTTTTCCACCAAACAATGTCAAGCATTTAAAACTGTTTTTTTGGGTAACCGGAGCCGCTCGAGAAGCTTCCAAGCTTGACGTCATTTAGTTCCGAGTCATACTGATAAAAATGTGCATTGACCCTAATCATTGTTTCGTGGCCGGCGTAATACCAGTTCTTGCGTTTGCCAACGATTGTCTTTTCGTCACCGATCAAACCCAGCAATGACTCCCGAGAAGGACCCCAAGACCATCGCCGCGCAACTCTGCCAGTTCGCACGGACCAATTTCGTCGCCGAAGGAACGGCTTTTGACGAAAACAGCCCGCTCGCCCTGGCCGGCATTGATTCCTTTGCGCTGGTGGAACTGCTGCTCTTTTGCGAGCGCGTCATCGGCGTCCGGGTGCCGGACTCGCACCTGACGGGCAACAATCTGACCTCGATGGCCACGCTCGCCAATTGCATCGCCGAACTGGCGCGCAACGGTCACTCGTCAACCTGAGCGCCGACCGTCCGTTTTCTATGCCTGACCTGCCCCGTCAGATTCGATCGGCTGCCGGAGATTACTTCATGCACGGCCAGGACCACCGCATGCGGCGGTTTGGCCTGCCGGGCAACGTTTGCTGTGCCATCTTTCAGTTGGACCGGGGCTTTGACGCGGACCGGCTGCGCCGGCGCATTGTCGAATCGGCCATGATGGACTGGCTGGCGCGGGCGCGTCTCGTCCGACTGCTGCCGTTGCTGCCACCGGTCTGGCGGACATCGACCAAACCCAAAGACATTTTCTTCGAACACACCGACCAAAATGGCAGCGGAGAAGCGTCGTGGTCACTGCCCAAGGCGGTGGCCGGACGCGAATTGCGCGCCGAATGCGGACCGGGAGTGACCTTTGACGTGGTGCACCACGCGGATGGGACCAGTCATCTGTATCTTTCCTGGAACCACACCCTGCTGGACGCGCGCGGTCTGGATTTTTTATTGAGTCATCTGAACGTGGACAGCACGAAGAATGGAGCACCCACCGTCCAGGACTTCATCAGTCCCGGGCAAACGGCTCGTGGTGGCGGGATTGCGGGCTGGTGGTCAAACGCCAAAAGGGCGCACGGTTCGGTAAAGTGGCTGCACGAATCCGGCAAGGAACCGCTCTTCAGCCTGGTACCGGCCGGACCCCGATCCGGCCCGTGCCGCAACCATCACCGCGTCACGTGTTTCACCGAACCGGAAACCGCCCGCATTGACGCGCGCAGCCAGCAAATCACGGCCGGTTTCCGGCGCAGCCATTTTTATCTGGCGGCTTCGATCCGGGCCTTGCATGCCATCGCCGCCGGACGCGGCAACCGGGACGGAGCTTATCTGATTCCGGTGCCCCATGATACGCGCCGGCACGGCGCCAAAGGCCCCATCTTTTCCAATCATCTCTCCATCCTTTTCTACCGCATCGAGCCGCGACACGCCGGACGGATCAGCGATATCGTCGCCGAGCTCAGCCGGCAGATGATGGACCAGATTCGCGACCGCTTCCCGGAGTGCTGCATGGCGGCGCTGGAAATGTTCAAGCCTCTGCCGCTGGGATATTATGCGCATCATTTGGGCAAGCCGACCCGCGGGAAGATTGCCTCCCTGAGCTTCTCGGATTCTGGCGAAATCTGCCCCGGCATGACGGAACTGTGCGGCGGCCGGATTCTGGATGCCACGCACCTGATCCCGTGCTGGCGGTGGCCCGGCTTGACCATTTTATTTTTAAGGTTCGGCAACCGGCTGACCGCTGAACTGTCGTGGCTGGATGACTGCCTGACTCCGGCCGAAGTGGACGGGCTGGAACGGGACGTGCGCAAAGCTTTGCTGGAGGAGGAATTGTCGTGAAAGTGCTGCTGGTGGCGACCAACCGCGAGCGCTCGCCTTATCCGGTGGCGCCGCTGGGAGCGTTGTGCGTTGCCGCCGCCGCGCGGGCTGCCGGCCACGAGGTAACGTTTCGGGATATGGGAACGGAACGGAAACCGCAAAAAGCGCTGCGAAAGGCACTGGCGGCGGACAAATTCCAGGCCGTTGCCTTCGGCATCCGGAACCTGGACAACTGCTGGTCGTTTGCGCCGCGTCTGTATTTCGACGAGGTGCGGGAACTGGCGGATACCGTGCGGCAGCATTTTGCCGGACCGTTGATCCTGGGCGGCACTGGTTTTTCCGTTTCACCTCAGGGCTGGATGCAACGATTGCAACCCGACTGCGGGGTGATAGGCGAAGGTGAGCGCGCGTTTCCGGAAGTGCTGGCGCGATTGGAAACCGGACACTCGCTGGAAGGGATTGAGGGCGTCATCACCCACGCCGGGAACGGCGGCCAGAACACCGTGCCGGCCCGGGCGATCGAGTCCCTCGCCCATTTGCCGATGCCAGCCCATGAACTCTGCCGTTACCGGCGTTATCTCCGCCGCGGCGGATTTGTCGGCGTGCAAACCAAACGCGGGTGTCCGTTCAAATGCGCTTACTGCATTTATCCCCAATTGGAGGGACGCCGCTACCGGTTGCGTCCGCCGGAGGCCGTGGTGGACGAGGTTGCCACCGTGGCCTCCCGGGGAAACTTGCGCCATTTCTTTTTCGTGGACAGCGTCTTCAACGACCCCCGCCACCACGCGCTGGCCATCTGCCGCGAACTCGCGCGACGGCGGTTGCCGGTCCAATGGTCGGCCTTCTGCAATCCGACCGGCTTCGACGCGGAACTGGCGCACGCGATGAAGGCAGGCGGTTGCAACGGCGTCGAGTTCGGACTGGACGTGGCTTCAGACAAGATGCTGGCCGCGTTGCAAAAGCCGTTCGGACAGGAGGAAACCCGGATTGCCCTGCAAGCAGCGCATGACGCCGGTTTGCCCATCGCCATTTACCTGCTGTTCGGCGGTCCCGGTGAAACCTGGTCGGACGTCGAGGACACCCAGAATTTTTTAAACAATTGCGCGCGCGCCGATGCCGTCTTTGCCACCATCGGCATCCGCGTCTATGAAGGCACGCCCATGGCCCGGATCGCGGTGCAGGAGGGCCAGGTTCGACCCGATCAGGACCTCTTCGAGCCGGCTTATTACCTTTCGTCCGCGCTGGCGAAGGACACCGAGAAAAACCTGGACCGGATTGCGCGGCGGCGGGCGGAATGGACTTCGCCGGCGGACTGGCGCAAGCCCATGGTCCGTTGCGGACAAAAAATATCGGTTTTCTTCAACATCCGGCCCCAGTGGAAATACATCCGCGGCTATGGTGAACACATGCGACGGAGCACGCCGTGAACAACGCCGCCCGCATCGGTTCCACGACCATTGACTGCGATGTGCTGGTCATTGGCGGTGGCGCCGCGGGCGTGGCCGCGGCCACAGCGGCCGGACGCACCGGCGCGCGCGTGGTCTTGTTGGAACGATATGGATTTCTGGGCGGGCTGGCCACGACTGCGCAAGTCGGCACCATCTGTGGACTTTACTTGCGCGATACAGCCGGCGACGTGGCCACGCCGGTGGGCGGCGGATTTGCGCAGGAATTTGCCGCGCGCTTGCAGCATACCGCCGACACCAAGCCCGTCCGCGTTATGGATACCGGCCTGTGGGTATTGCCATATCCCCCGCATGCTTTCGCCCACGTGACGGACGCGGTGGTCGGCGAATCCAAAAACGTCACTGTCATATTGCACGCCACCGTGGCGGAGGCGCAGGCTGAAGGTTCCCGGCTGAATCAAGTTCGCGCCCTGGCCTGGAACGAGCCATTGCTTTTCCACCCGAACACTGTGGTGGATTGCACGGGTGAAGCGACCGCAGCCGCACTGGCCGGCGCCAACGCGGAAAATGGCGGCGCCGACCAGGCGCCGGCCCTGGTGTTCGTTCTGGAGAATGCGGACCCGGGACTGGCACAACGCGGCCTGCTGGAAGTGCGGCGCGAATTGCATTGGGCCGTCGAAAATGGAACTTTGCCCGCACTCTGTGAACGGCTGTCGCTCGTGCCCGGCACCGGTGCCAATGGCCGTCTCGCCTTCAAATTGAGTCTGCTCCCGGCAGACCCTGACCGTGCCCTCTGGCAGCAAGTCACGGATTGGGAACGCGAGGCGCGCGCTCTGCTCGAACCGCTCCGGCAATTTATGGTTAAAAATATCGCTGCCTGCCGGGACGCGCGCCTGGATTCCGTTGCCCCGCAACTTGGCGTCCGCTCGGGCCGCCGTATTCTCGGGCGCGCCCGGTTGACGGATGCGGACGTATTGGGCACACGAAAATTTCCATCGGGGATTGCCCGGGGTTGCTGGCCGATGGAACGTTGGACGAAAAGTCCAAGGCCGGAAATGACTTACTTTGCCGAGCGCGATTATTATGAAATTCCATTGGATTGCCTGCGTCCGGCAGAACTGGATAACGTGTTCGTCGCCGGCCGCTGTTTTTCTGCGACGACAGGAGCAATGACTTCGGCGCGCGTCATCGGCACGGCGCTGGCCACCGGCTGGGCGACCGGAACCGTCGCCGCCTTCCAAGCGCTGGGGCGTCCGATCGATGACGCCGTGACGGCCATCCGGAAGCAGATGGAAGAGTGACTAAGATTAAAAGCAATATTATGATTAAGTTTCGAATTGGGCTTGAGGACGCTCGTTCTTAATCTTAATCATACTCTTAATCGTAATCTTGATCCTGTTTGGCCTATGAAAATCTATTTTGACCACGAAAAGCTTGAGGCTTACCAGAAATCACTTGCCTTCGCCCAGTGGGCCGAGCCGATTTTGGAACGCTTGCCCAAGTCCGCCGCTGTTTACAACCAATTGGACCGGGCACGAACCTCCATTGTGTTGAATATTCCCGAGGGCAATGGGCGGTTTACCCCGGCGGATCGGTGCAAATTCTTCGATATTGCCCGAGGTTCGGGCTTGGAATGCGCTGGCTGTCTTGATTTGATGTTTATCAAGAAATTGCTTTCGGAGTCGGAGCTGGACCAAGGCAAAGTGTTGCTCAAGGATGTCGTTTCCCTGCTCGTCGGTTTGATCCGAAGCAATTCGCCGGATCGGTTGCACGAGGAACCGATTGCATATCGGGTTGGCGAGGAACAGCAGGTTTAAGATTAAGAGAAAGATTAAGATTAAGATTTACGAGATGACAATGAATGTTTTTGAAACGCTAGCCAAATCCGCAACACAATGGCCTGACCGGGTCGCTATCATTGATGCCGGCGGGGCGCTGGATTACCAATCTCTGTGGCTTGAAGTCGAAGCGCTGCGGGTCCAACTGGATCGGCTGGGTGTACGCGAGGGACAGGGCGTCGGCATACGGGCACGCAATGGACGCGCGTTCGTGATTGGCGCGCTGGCCGCATTGGGCTGCGGCGCGGTCATCATGCCCATCCATCACCAGATGAAACCGGCGGAACTGGCGGACATGCTGGCGCGCGCGCCCTTGTGTGTCATTCTCGACGACGGCAGCAATCCAGCCCAGCCCGGCAAGACCATCACGCTGGAAAATCCGGGCGGCAACGGTTTGCGCTTCACCCGGCAGGACGGCCCCCAAACGCCCCTGGCACCGGGAATCAAAGACGCCGCGTTCGTCCGGTTCACTTCGGGAACGACCGGCCAGTCCAAGGGCGTGGTCCTGACCCATCGCGACGTGCTGGAACGCACCCGGGCCGCCAATTCCGGGCTGAGTCTGACTTGCGAGGATAAAATCCTCTGGGTGCTCCCGATGGCTTATCACTTTTACGTGTCCATCATCCTTTACCTCGAGGTCGGCGCCACCGTCATTGTCAACACCGATTATCTGGCGGAGAACATTTTGGACGCGGCGGCGAAACATCAGGCGACGTTTCTTTACGTCACGCCGATGCACATCCGCATGTTGACCAGCGAAAGATCGGGGCGGACGTTGCCGCCTGCACTGAAGCGGGTGATGTCCGTCTCCAGCCGCCTGGACCCGCAGGCGGCGCGGGATTTTCAGGCGCGGTATCACGTGCCGGTGTCACAGGGATTTGGCATCATCGAAGTGGGCCTGCCCATCATGAACATCACCGAGGCGGCGGAACATCCCGAAGCCATCGGCCGGCCGGTGCCCGGTTTTGAAGCGATGATTGTGAACGAGGCAATGAAACCGGTGCCGGAAGGCGAAACGGGCCAGCTTGCCCTGCGCGGTCCCGGCATGTTTTCCGGCTACCTGAGCCCGCCACGCTCGCGGGAGGAAGTATTGCATGACGGCTGGTTTTTGACCGGCGATTTGGCGCACCGCGACCGCGGCGGGCGGATGGTGCTGGACGGCCGGACTTCGTCGGTCATCCAAATCGCCGGGCACAAGGTTTTTCCCGAGGAAATTGCCGGCGTGCTGGACCAGCATCCGGCGGTGCTGCGCTCGCGGGTGTTCTCCCGCCCGCACCCGCAGTTTGGCGAGGCGATTTGCGCCGAGGTGCAATTGCGCAATGGCAGTTCGCCGAACACCAGCGAGGATATTCTGGCATTCTGCCGCGGCGAGCTTTCGAGTCACAAGGTGCCGACCTCGCTCGAATTCGTCGCCGAAATCAGCATGACTTCCAGTGGAAAAGTTCGCCACGGTTCAGCGGTTTCGCAGCCGAGTTTGAATCGGATTTAAATCTCGACCCCCGGTTTGGCGCGATTTTTAAGAAAATCCTTCCGCCACTGGGCGCGCGCGATGCCTTTGCCGTGCCCGTTGATCTGGAGCGAGCCCACAAACCACCACTCGCGCGGCACCTGCCAGCTCGGCAATTTTTGCAGCAGGAATTGTTTTAATTCCTCCTTGATGCCGTGCCGGCCTGATGTGACGCACGCCACGATGTGGTCAATCCGGTCCGCGTTCCCGCTCGGCACGCCAAACACGAGACACTCGTCAACGGCTTCGTGTTCCCGCAACGCCCGTTCAATCATGTCCGGGCAGACTTTTCTCCCGGCCACATTGATGTGGTCACCGGTCCGGCCGCGCAGGTAAATCGTCCCGTCCTTGAGCCCGGCGAGATCACAGGTCTGAAAGGCGCCTCCATTGAGAGTGCCCTCCGGTTCCGGCCAGTAAGTTTGCCCCACCGCCCGGCTCCGCACGGTCAGCACCCCGTTCCGTTTCAGCGTAACCTTGACGCCTTTAATCGGCCGGCCCACGGAAGTTTCGTCCGTCCGCGGCGTGTCCGTCGCATCGTAGGCAATGCCGCCGCATTCGGTGGAACCGTAGAAATTATGGATTTTAACGCCGTGTTCGGCAAAGACGGCCTGTTCCAGCGTCAATGGCAGCGTCGCGCCGGCCGAGATGGCCAGACGGACATTGTTGAGAATCACACCGGCCTTGTGCCAGGCGTGCCAGAGCGCCGGCACACCGGCCACCGTCAGGTTCCAATGGGCCTTGGCCGCACCCCGCAGGATTTCGGGCAATGGCGCGGGCGCCAGGAACAGCGGGATGCCGTGCAGCAGCAGGGGCAGCACCAGATTGGAAAACCCGTAGGAATAGGCCATGGAAATCACGCCGAGGTTGGGCCAGTCCGGACGCATGCCCATCGCGGTCACAATGTTCCTGGCGTCAGCCAGCAGTTGTTCCCCGGTAAAGGCGACGGCGCGCGGCACACCGGTGGTAGCGGGCGTGATTTTAAGATGACAGCACGGCGCAGGCGGAAGCGGCACCGCGAGCGGCTGATGATGCGCTTCGAGCGGGCAAATCACCCTGCCCCAGCGCCAGGCCCGCAGGACCGTGAAGATGAACTCGGGGGAATGGCCCTGGGGAAAAACCATCACTGGGTAATCAGGCAGGCGGGTTTCAGATTCACGGTCCATCTGCGCAAAGGTCCAGCTCCGTCCGGAAGCCAGATCGCGCAAAGCCACTTCGTCACCCCTGTCCCGAATCACCTTCTGCCAGGCATCGTAAAGCATCTGCTTCTGTTGTAAGCGAACTGTCATTTCTCTTGCAAGCCCGAACTTGCCTGCGCCTTCGCGATTTATCCTTTATCGGGCATTGACCCGACAAACCGGCCAAATAAGGAGCCTTCCGCAAAACACCCGGCCAAACTTCGGGAAATTTCAGTGGATCGCCAGCGTCGCCGGATCGGTTTTCCACGCAGCGGGACGCGACATGATTTGCAACATGCCGTGGCCGAACCGCGAGGTCGTGGTCAGCCCCGAAGCCATGCAGGCGATCTTGCGGTTAAAGAAATCGTGCATCGTCGCGGCAATCCTGCCGGGGAATTTCTGTTCAAAGAACATGCCGGTTTTATACATCGCAAAGATGCGGCCGTCATAGAAGTACTCGATGAGCCCCATCCAGGCCTTGATGAGCTTGCGCATCTCGCGCGTGTACGCCGGCAGATTGTCCAGCCGCTCGGCGAGCAGTTCGGCGGAATGCAACGCCAGCCACATGCCCGGCGACAGCATCGGATCCACAAAACCCAGCGCGTCGCCCGTCATCACCCAGCCCGGCCCGTGGCCGAGCCGGGAAACGAGCTGGTAATTGGTATAGGTGGCAACCTCGGTGACACGGCGGCGGTCCCGACCGGCGGCCGCGAGCAAGGGATCGTGATGGATGATACCCTCAAGCCGTTCCTCGGGCGTGGCTCCGAATTCAGCGGCATCGTCCTTGTTCATCACCACGCCGACGGAAAGGCAGTCGCGCAACGGAATGCGCCAGCACCAGCCACGGGCCAACCGGCCGATGATAACCTGACCACGCGGCATGGGATCGGCAAAGCCCTCATAGTGGGCAAAGTAGGCCACGTCCTTGCGCGGGCCGACTTCCGCGGGAATTTCCAGCGTGCGCGCGAAGAGGCGGCCGCGTCCGGTGGAATCCACCAGCAAATCCGGTTGCCGGCCGTGGAACCAGGGAGCGTGTTCCAGCGTTTCGGCAGCCAGTTGCAGTCCATTGCCGTTCACCCGTTCAATTTTCGCCCGTACCCTGGCGCGTTTGACGCCCAGTTCCGTGGCGCGTTGATCCAAAAGGTTATCGAAGGCGGGACGCGGTGCGTTGTAGGCATAAGTCGGCATCGGAGAGCTGGCGAGTGATTGAAACGTAAAATCAAGCCGCTCGTCCGGGCCGAGAGTGAAACTGACGCCCGGTTTGTGCTGGCAAATTGCCGCGGCGCGTCCCTCCAAACGCAGTTTACGCAGCACGGGCACAAGCGCCGGAATGAGCGATTCACCGACAATCAGGTCGGGCCGGCGGCCATCGTCGAAAAGGGTCACGTCCACACCCTTCATCGTGAGCAACGAAGCGAGCGTCGCGCCAGCCGGGCCGCTGCCGATGATACCGACGGTTCGAATTGAATTTAAACCAGGCACTCCGTGAAACTCTCCGTTTCCGTTGGAAATTGAAACTTATTATTTCCTAATACGAAGTATTAAGCCTGTCTCGGCGTCGGGTCAAGCGTGGAGATGGGCGGCTGGCGGCCTGACGGGAAATCCTATGGCTAGCCGGGGTAACCGACGGCAGCGTCCTAATCGGGTAGGGCGCGTCACTCCGTGCGCGCCGCGTTCCAGATTTGCGGCGGGCAGAGGACTCCCCGCCCTACCCAGGTTTTGAAATCAGGACAGTGCCAACCTGATTCAACGCTTGACTCGATTCCCGTGCAAAATAGACTCGCCGCCAACAAATGTGGAATGGGATGGCCTTTTATCCCTGTCCGGAACCATAAAAGAGACGCTCAAAAAAGCTATGAAAAAAATCCTGTGCTTACTGTTGTTCGCGGCTGGCATCCTGAACACGGCGCCCGTGTGTATCGGCGCACAAACGTTATATCCGGTGGTCGTCAATGGTCGCTGGGGTTTTGTGAATAAATCCGGCGAGACGGTTATCAACCCGCAGTTCGATCACGCCGGCGGATTTATGGAAGGTCTGGCCCCGGTGCGCATGGGCCGGTGGGGCTACGTGGACGGTTCAGGGAAGATCGCGGTCGTTCCGCAGTTTGACAAGGCCGACGTTTTCAGTGAAGGGCTGGCGGCGATCAAGCTCGGCGGCGGCGGCGACCCCTTCGTTCCTTACGATCCCAGACCTTTCTATCACGTCGGCGGTGGCGGTCGTTACGGCTACATCAATACGGATGGCAAATACGCCATCAATCCGCAGTTTGAAGATGCCGGAGCCTTTTCCGGGGGGCTCGCACCCGTCAGGATGGGCGGCCATTGGGGTTTCGTTGATAAAACCGGGATCGTTGTCATTAATCCGCAGTTTGAAAGGGCGCAGCAATTTTCCGAAGGGCTCGCGGGGATCCGAGCAGGCGGCAAATGGGGATTCGTTGACCGGACCGGAAAGATGACCATCAATTCGCAGTTCGACGACGTCGGCCGCTTTGGTAAAGGCCTGGCGCCCGTCCGGCAGGGAAAACATTGGGGTTACATTGACCCGGCCGGCAAATTTGTGATCAATCCGCAGTTTGATGAAGCCGGCGCGTTTTCCGAGGGCCTGGCGCCCGTCAAGCAGGGAAAACACTGGGGATTCATTGACCCTACCGGGAAATTTGCGATCAACCCGCAGTTTGACGACGCTGAATCCTTTGTGGACGGCCTGGCGCTGGTCAAAGCGGACGGGAAATTCGGCTACATCAACACCAGCGGCAAGTACGCCTATAATCCCACCAAGTAAACCGGCGGAAGTGTCCGCCCTGCTTGCTTACTGAAGCATTTCCATTGGGACTGCGGCAGGCGGGGATGTCTGGAGGCCTGAACCTGCCGGATCGCCCGTGATGGTGAGTCGGCAGTAATTCCGCCACCATTTCCACCAGCGCAAGGTGTCGGCCACCGGGCGGATATGGCTTCGGTGTCCGCGGCCGATGACCCGTATGGGAACAAACTCAACCCGATGCCCCGCCGCCAGGAAAACCATCAGCATCTCGGATTCGATTTCGAAATGTTCCGTGCTCAACGGCATAGTCGCCCACGTTTCCAAATGGACGAGACGAAAACCGCATTGCGTATCGGGCAGGCACCGGCCCGCGAGGCGTGACAGTTGGCGGCTCATCCAGTGGTTTACCTGCCGGCGCAGCCAGGGAATGGCTTTCGCGTCGTGCATGCGGTTGCCCACCACGAGCAAGGCCCCGGTCTGTTGGGCGCATCGCCAAAAGGCCGGCAAATCCCCGGGTGCGTGTTGGCCATCGCCATCCAGCAACACAGCCCATTCGAAACCCCGTTGCCGTGCCCGCGACAATCCGGTTTTGAGCGCAGTTCCTTTACCGAGATTCCGGCGGTGAGCAATGACCTCTGCGCCTGCCCCGCTGGCCAGGCTTGAGCTGCCGTCGGTCGAGCCGTCGTCCACCACGATTACCGAGGGAAGAAATCGGCCCACGGCGGCGACCAGAGGCGCTATGGTTCTCGCCTCGTTGAGACAGGTGATAACTGCAACACATGACGCGGTTCCCGGCATGCGCGCAGCTTGCTCGCGATCCACCCTGGAATCGAGGCAAAACTCGCGCTCCAGAACCGGTCGAACGCGATTTTGCATTGCCTGATGATGGTGTGGGATTATACTTTGGAATCGAACTGAACGATGCGAGTTATCATGTAAGCGCAAGACCCGACCGGTGCGGAGTATGTCACCACTTGTCCGCACCCTAGCGTAGCAAAATCCCACTGCCAACGATTGTCATGCTCTTCCCGACAACGTCTCTGCCGCAAACGCCACCGCGCGTCGTCATTACCGGCGCGGGAATCATCACGGCTTTGGGCCTGGGTTGGAACCCCAACGCGGCAGGTTTTCGGACCGGACGCACGGCGTTCCAGCCCGTGTCGCTCTTTGACGTCAGCCGCCAACGGGCAAAGCATGCCGCGGAGGTGGATTTGCCGGCAGCCCTGCCGCCGACCCGGCTCAACGCAAAACAAATTGCCCGGCTCGACCGCGCCGCAGCCATGTTGTTGCTGGCCACTCGCGAAGCGTGGCAACAATCCGGCTGGAAACCCGCGGAAAATTTACCGCTGGTTTTGGGCACCACTGCCGGCGGCATGTCCTTCGGCGAGGCGTATTTTCGACAGGCCGTGCAAACGCCGCACGCTCATCGCCATCAATCCACCCGGGCCGTTCACTACCAGCCGCAGGTTCAGGCGCGGATGGTGCTGGAGGCACTCGGTTCCAGCGGGCCGGTCACAATCGTTTCCAACGCCTGCGCTTCCGGCAGCAATGCCATCGGCCATGCCTGGGAACTGATTCGCTACGGTCAGGCTGAACGTGTTCTCACCGGCGGTTATGACGCGCTGACCCAACTTGTGTTTTCGGGTTTCGACGCTTTGCAGGCGCTCTCGACCACAGTCTGTCGTCCATTCGATGCCCGGCGCGATGGTTTGGCGCTGGGTGAAGGTGCGGCCATCATGGCCCTTGAAACACTTGAAAGTGCGCGACGACGCGACGCGACGATATTGGGGGAACTCATTGGCTATGGCACGTCCATTGACCAGCATCACCTCACTCAGCCGCATCCGCAAGGCGCCACGACATTGGCGGTCATGAAGCAGGCGTGTGCCGTCGCGGGGATCACGCCTGGTGACATTGACTACCTCAACGCCCACGGCACGGGCACGGTGCTCAATGACAGTTCGGAAGCGGTCGCCATCAGCCACTGGGCCGGACCCCGGGCCGCGACCCTGCCGGTCAGCTCCACCAAAGCCAATATCGGACATCTGCTCGGCGCTGCGGGTGCGGTCGAAGCCGTGATTTGTTTGATGACTTTGCGCGAACAATGGCTGCCGCCGGAGACCATGTTTGAAATCCCCGACCCGGCTTGCAACTTCTCCGTCGTGCACAAACCCCAGGACGCGCGGGTGAATGTTGTCTTGTCCAACTCTTTTGGTTTCGGCGGTGTCAACGCGAGTTTGATTTTGCGGAGGTGGACATGAGCCGGATTTTTGTCGCGGGATTGGGCGCGGTATCACCCGCGGGCTGGAATGTTGCCGCCCTGCGTGAAGCGCTTTGGAAAGATGAGCCCCTGCCCGTTCAAACCCTGGAACGACCCGGCTGGGAACAACCGCTCCGAGCACGCCTGATACCGATTCCCGCCTCGCGTCCGGAATTTCTGGCGCATCCCCGGTTGCGACGCACGAGTCCGATTACGCATTATGTCGTGGCGGCCGCCCTCGAGGCCACCGCCGCCTTGCGGGCGAACCGTGATCCCGGACTTCGTCTCGGCCTGGTGGTGTGCCTGCAATCCGGTTGTGTGAATTATTCCTGCCGGTTTTTTGAAGAAACTCTGAAGGATCCGGCAACGGCCAGTCCGCTCCTTTTCCCGGAAACCGTTTACGCCGCACCCGCCAGTCATCTCGCGGCGGTGCTGGGAAATATTTCACTGGCCAGCTCGTTGGTGGGCGATCCGGCGGCGTTTCTCCAGGGAGTTTCCCTGGGCGCCCAATGGCTCGAAGAGAATCGTGTGGATGCGTGCCTGGTCATCGGCGCCGAAGAAATCAACTGGATCCTGGCCGATGCCCTCTGGCAACTCGAACGTCCGGCCATTCTCACCGCCGGCGCCGGAGCCTTGTGTTTGTGCAGTAACGCGAAATTGTCGGTTGGAGTTGAACTGGCCGCCATCACGGACACGCACACCTACTCCTCGCGAAAGAACCGGGCACAAGCCGCCCGCGCCATGCGTGGGCAATTAGCCATCGGTTCTGTGTGCGAGACGGAGCGCCGGTCTCCGACCCGGCGCGAATCAAATGGCAACACCTCAAAAATCGCCGGGCCGGAGGCCGGCGCTCCCATTGCGCGACTCACGACGCCACAGCGCGTCGCAGTTCGCGAGGAATTGCTTTGTGACGGCATCGGAAACAGTCCGCACGCCGACGCGGCGGAATTGACTGCGTGGCGGGATTGGACCGGCCCGCGCCTCAGCCCGAAACGCATTCTCGGCGAAGGTTTGATGGCCGCCGCCGCCTGGCAATGCGTGGCGGCATGCGATGCATTGACCGGCGGCCGATTCATCGCCGCCAATGTCAGTCTCGTCGGCTCCAATCAGCAGGCGATCGGCGCCCGATTTGTGTGCGCCGAGGCTGGCATTTCGCATTTGTCGGTTGGCAAGTCTCAGGGCAACATCCGGACATGAGCTTGCGGGTCATTTTGATTACCGGAGCCAACGGCGGCTTGGGTCAGGCCATCGCGCGCGCCTTTCTCCATCAATCGCCGGATAATGTCATCTGGCTCGGTGTCCATTCCCGCCGCGAACACGCCGACAAATTGGTGCAGGAAAATTCCGGCCGCTGTTTCTGCATCACCCTGGACGTCGCTTCCCCGGAATCCTGGAAACAGGCGGTCAAAGAAATCCTGTCGCGGCACAATCGCATTGACGTGTTGGTCAACAACGCAGGCAGCCACGAAGATTCCCTGCTGGCCACCATGCCGCCGGAGTCGTGGGACCGTGTCCTGGCAACAAACCTCGATGGCGTTTTTCACGGTTGTCAGGCCGTACTGCCGACGATGATCGGCCAGCGCGCCGGGCGGATTGTGAATCTGTCTTCCCTGAGCGCGCTTCTGGCCCCGGCCGGGCAGGCCAATTATGCCGCCGCCAAGGCGGGAGTGGTGGCGTTGACCCGGTCGCTGGCCAAGGAAGTGGCGCGCATCGGCATCACTGTGAATGCCGTCTGTCCCGGTTACGTGGAGACCGAGGCACTGACCCACCTGGCCGAAGCGGAACGCAAGGCGGCGCAGTTGCGGGTTCCCATGCGCCGGTTTGGCCGGCCCGAGGAAGTGGCGGCAACAGTCCATTTTCTGGCGAGCGCTGAAGCCGGCTACGTTACCGGCTCCGTCCTCAAAGTTGACGGCGGGATTTTATGAAAGGCAATTCCATGGCCGCTGAATTGCCACAAATTGAAACGGTGTCGAGCGTAACGCCGAAGGGACGTGAGCCCGGGAGCGCCGGCGTCCCGCCGGTGAGTAAAAATCTTCCAATAACAATTAACGCGCCGGCGGGAGGCAGGCGCTCCCAGGAAGCTCCAGAAATGGAAAAAGTCATCATCATCGGCGCCGGCGTTGCCGGCCTTGCCTGCGGTTGTTACCTGCAAATGAACGGCATCCAGACCGAGATTCTGGAGGCGAGTTTGCTTCCGGGTGGATTGTGCACGGCCTGGCACCGCGGACCGTATGTCTTTGACGGCTGCCTGCGTTGGCTGATTGGCACCCGGCCGCCTTCGGCCTTCTACCAGGTCTGGCAGGAACTGGGCGCCATCGCCGGGCGAAAGGTCCTTCTCCACGACGATATCATCCGGATCGAAGGCGCCGATGGCAAAGCCGTCACGGTGCCCGCGGACCTGGACGCCATCGCGCGCGAGTTCAAACGCATTGCGCCCGAGGACAGCGCCCTGATTGACAAACTAGTGCGGGCGGCGCGCCGCTGCGCCCCGCTGGAACCGCCCCTGGATCCTTTGGAATTGATGACGCATCGTCAGAAAATGAGGCTTGGCCTGCGTATGCTTCCAATGCTGCCCATCATCCTGGGATTGAAGAACGTGCCCATCACCACCTACCTTGCCCGTTACAAAAACGACTGGCTCCGCGAAGTTCTGCAACTCATCGTCGGCAGCAAAGACATGTCGGCCCTGGTGCTCGTAATGCTGCTGGCGTTCCGGACGCGGAATAACACCGGCTTCGTCGCCGGCGGCTCGTGGGACTTCGCGATGGCGATTGCCGATCGGTACAACCGCCTGGGCGGAACCATCCGCTATAAAGCCCGGGCGGCCTCGGTCATCGTCGAAAACAATCGCGCCGTCGGCGTGCGCTGCGACGACGGGAGCGTTGTTCCCGCCGCGACCGTCGTTTCCTGCGCGGACGGGCATACGACGATTTTCAAGATGTTGGACGGCCGGTTTGTGAACAGGAAAATCCGCTTCCTTTACGAACATTGCCAGCTTTTCCCCGCCATCATCCAGGTCTCGCTGGGGATTAAAAAAATATTTCCGGATGCGCCACACACCCTCAATCTGCCCCTGTCCCAGCCGTTGCGCGTGGACGATCAATTCCAGGAGGCCCGTTTGGAAGTGGAGACGTTTGGTTCAGATACGGCACTTTGTCCGGAAGGCACTACCGTCATGACCGTCAGAATGTCGGCCAGCTACGAGTACTGGACCGGCTTGAAGAAAAACGATCCGCAGCGCTATCGGGCCGAGAAAAAACGCGTCGTTCAGGAAATCATCACCCACCTCGACAAACGTTTTCCGGGTTTGGCCCAAAATCTGGAGCGTTCCGACATTGCGACCCCCGCCACTTTTGTGCGTTACACCGGCAACTGGCGGGGCAGTTACGAAGGCTGGTTGCCAACGCCTCGCATCCTGGGCCGGCGCATTCCTTACACGCTGCCCGGCCTGAAGGATTTCTACATGGCTGGCCACTGGGTGGTGGCGGGTGGTGGATTGCCTTCCGCCGCGCTCTCGGGCCGGTACGTTGCGCAAATGATATGCGCCGGCAAAGGAAAAGTCTTCGCAGCAACCGAACCACTTGCCAGCCAGGTCCATTGACCGCACCTTTGCTTTATGACTATCGGCCTTCCCAAGGAAATCAAAGAGCAGGAATTTCGCGTGGCGTTGACTCCGTCCGGCGTGTATCAGCTTGCCAAACGCGGCCATGAGGTGGTCGTCGAACGCGGCGCGGGCACAGGCGCGGGTTTTCCCGACACCGAATACGAACGCGCCGGCGCCTGTATGGCGGATGCGCACGCCACCGTGTTTGCGAAGGCGGACTTGATTGTGAAGGTCAAGGAACCGGTGCCGTCCGAGTTCAGTCTGTTGCGGCCGGGCCAGATTCTTTTCACCTACCTGCATCTCGCGGCCAACCGGCCGGTCATGGAGGCATTGATGCGGGCCGGTGTCACCGCGCTCGCCTACGAAACCGTCGAGGTCAACCACCGCCTGCCCCTGCTCGAGCCCATGAGCGAAATTGCCGGCCGCATGTCCGTGCTGGTGGGCGGATATTTTCTGGCCAAACATTTTGGCGGCAGCGGCGTGCTGTTGGGCGGCGTGCCGGGTGTGTTGCCGGGCAAAATCGTCGTGCTGGGCGGCGGCACTTCCGGCATCAACGCCGCGCGCATGGGCCAGGGACTCGGCGCAGACGTGACCATTCTGGAAGTTGACCTCGAACGGATGCGGTTTCTCGACATCACATTGCACACGGCGCACACACTGTATTCGAACGAGATGCATCTGCACGAACTGTTGCCGGAGGTGGACCTGCTCATCGGCGCGGTGCTCGTGCCCGGCGCCCGGGCACCCCGATTGATCACCCGCGAAATGCTCCGCTGCATGAGGCCGGGCAGCGTGTTCGTGGACATTGCGATTGATCAAGGCGGTTGCGCCGAAACGTCGCGTCCGACGACGCATCACGATCCGGTGTTTGTCGAGGAAGGCGTGACGCACTATTGCGTGACGAACATGCCCGGCGCCTATGCCCGCACCGCCACCCAGGCGCTCACCAACGTGACGTATCGTTACATCGAGGCGCTCGCAGACCACGGACTGTCCGAAGCCTGCCGCCTGTTTCCGGCGCTCATCAGCGGTATCAATGTCATGGACGGCAAGCTGACTCACCCGGCTGTCGCCGAGGCGCACGGGATGGAGCTGGAAAAGCCGAAGTTGAGTTGACGGGAAAGCCTTTGTGGCCACCGGGCCGTAAGTCAGAAATCCATCAATCTGCGGGATCCCTTTGCCGGTTCAGATGCAGCACGCCGCATCCGGGACCGGGACTGTAACCACTTCATGTGACTGTCGGGAATGGTTTTCCAGTGTTAAAATTATTCAAACTTAAAGAACTATCAACGATTTCCTGTGCTAAACCGAACAAGAAATCAGAGCGTGGTATTATGAAAATCAAATCATCAATGAGATGGCTGGCGACCGTGCTGGCCGTGGCGGGCGGGTTGACATTGGCCGTTTGGGCGCAGGCTCAAGACATTTACTATTTCGATAATTTCTATCCACCCTGGCCGCCCAACAGTTCACTGTACCCGAATTGGAACGCATACCGGACCAACACTTCCGCTGTGAACTTTAATACATTTTATAACGGGAGCAACGATGCGACATCCGGCATGGAGGTAACGTCAACGATTGGTGGTTATGGCAGCGGTTATGCTGACCTGAACAGCGGCGCGGGCGTCACCTTTTTCAACGGTGATACTGCGCTCGCCACCAACGACGTTACTTGCGCGTTGGCTTTTACCGTCAATCCAACGCCGGGCATGGCGGCCTCGGGGACATCGTTTTATACCAATTATAACTGGATGGGATTGGTGTTTATTTTAAATCTCGACAGCGGAATATACACACTCGCGAATAACCCCCCCGGGAATAATTACAGCGGATGGAATAATCCGGGCAACCCATCCAATTACCAGTGGAACGGCAGCAACGTCGTGGTCACGTGGAATTTGTCATCTCAGAACAAATTTCCGGCCTACACCCAGGGTGGAACGAATCACTTTTACGGTTGCAACCTCGGCATTGATCCGGCGGTCATATTTAATGATCCGAATGGGAGTTCCGGGTTTCCTCCCTACGATATTACGTTCAATTCCATCACATTTGCTCCGGCCCTGACGACGCCGCCGAACCTGGCCATCAGCCTTGTCGGCACCAATGTCATCGTTTCATGGCCCGCCAGCGGCTCCTACACCTTGCAACAGAGCGCCAATATGGCCAGGTTCAGTTGGTCGCCTTGGGGTTTTCCATCCGTCTTGAACAACGGTACCAACACCGTCACCATCCCGGCGCCCGCGAACACCTTGTTTTTCCGCCTGAGCAATCCGTAGCGGAAATGGCGGATGATCAGTCTGGCGGGTGGCGCTCACAGGCCGGGCAGCGCGCGATAGAAGCGACAGGGGAAATCGGCCGGCATCGCCTCGTTGAAAGTGAAGGGCGGAGTGCTGGCGTTCACCACCACGCCCGATCCCACCACTAAAAATTTCTGGCGCATCCACTCCGTGCCGCGTTTTAACCAATGTATTCTTGCGTTTGCAATTGAGTGAATTACAGGTGGAACGATTAGATTTCTCGTTCGATTCCGGCCCTCGCCTCCCGACTTCACCCCAAATCCGCCAAAGATGCCACTATTTGAAGAACCAAGCGGATATGTCAGACCGCGCGGTCGTCCTTCGGCTTCTCCACCAACGTCGAAAGCTTTTTATCGGCGGCATCCAGGTCCGTCGTTCGTTGGGGCGAAGGAGACGTGGTCGTTGACATCGCAGCTTCTCTTTGTGCCGGAGAAGCAGAGGATATCCCCGGCGTCTCCGGGTAGGCCCGGTGTATCAACAGTCCGCCGCCCAGCAGCCACCAGGCGACGGCCAGATTGAAGACGATGGGCAGGATCGTGGTGATGAGGTCGCTTTTGTCGGCGGTTTCAATGGCGCTGAAATCCAGCAGCGGCGTCACCGCGCTCAGGCCCAGATAGAGAAAGACCAGTCCTAAAAGCCGGACGGCCAGGGTGAAGATGTCCTTGAATAGGTCTCTTGATTTCATGTCACGCCAGATTTGAGCCTGCCTGGGTTGAATCTAAAAGGCGGCCTTGTCTTTTTCAAGCGCCATCCGTTCCGGAATGCCCGGCGGCGCATCTTGACACCCGCGCCAAAAATTCATTGGCCGGCGGTAGAATCGTAGCGCCGGCGTTCTCGCCGGCGGGTAAAAGCGGCGTCCCGCCGCGTGTTTTTGGTTCGCGCACCGGGACGGTGCTTGAACTCGCCGCCGGGACGGCTGCATTACGGTGCGGATGTCAAATGGCGCCCATGACCGGCGGAAATCAGGTTGGAATTCCTTTTTGATTGATTTCGTTTTAGACACACCCGGCTGGATGAGTTATGGATTAGCCCCATGTTTTTTGGCGCGAACTCCGGCAGGTCAGTGCTTCCTGGCAGAAGTGTGCGCCGGTGCATCCTCCTTTTTTTGCTGGTTCTCCCGGCTTTCCCTTCCACGAGCCTGTCACTTCCCCGGCGGCTGGTTCTGGGCCTGGATGGAATTGCTTACCGCGACATGAAGGCCCTGCAACAAGGTGTCGTTGGCACCAATATCTGGGGAAGACCGTTCCGCCGGCAGGCGTTCGGTTCCAGCGAAGGATATTTCCCGGCCAGCCGCCTCGTCTCGACGTTTCCGTCCACGAGTGACGTGGCGTGGACCGACATTTTCGGCGACCGCCCGTTGCCCGGTTATCAACGCACGTATTTCAGCGCGGCAGCGAACTCGCAAATCGTCATCAACGGCATCACCACCACCATGGAGCACGAAAGCCAGATGCATTGGCAGTTGGAAAATAACATGTTTCGCACCATGGGCTACGTCTATCCGGTTCACACGTATCAACTCGAGATCCACGAAGCGCTGAGAAGCTTTTGGAACGACACCGGCAACGACGACAGCTATTATGTCTATATTCGCGCCACGGACGACGCCCAGCACCTCGATCGTGATGTCTTTGACCTGCTCTGCGGACTTGATAACCAGCTTCAGGCAATGCGTGCCCGCTATCGGCAGCAGGCAGGGCGCGACCTGCAAATCCTGATTCTCTCGGATCACGGGCATAATCACGCCAGCTCTTTCAAGCGCGTGGAGATCCGGTCCCTGCTGGAAAAGGCTGGATACCAGATTACGGATTCCATCAACAACCCCAGGGATGTGGTCCTGCCCACCACCGGCATTGAAGATTGGGTGGAAATCCACAATGCTCCTGCCGAGACCGAAACGCTGATGCCATTGCTCACGCATCTGCAAGGCGCGGACCTCGTAACGGGCCGGGATCCGAATCACCCTCATCGTTTCCTCGTCATGAATTCCCGGGGTGACCGGGCGGACATTGACTGGAATCCAACCAACAACACCTGCCGCTATTCCCCCGGGCAAGGAGACCCGCTGGGTTACCGTCCGGTGGTTGAGGTGCTCGCCGACAAAAAACTGCTCGATGCCGACGGTTTTGCCACCGCCGACGCCTGGATGGCAGCGACCCTGACCAATCACTATCCGCTGGCGCTGGAGCGGATTGCCCGCGGCCTCACCCGGGTCACGCTCAATCCGGCGACCATTCTCATCAGCTTGAGCAACGACTATGTTCACTGTGGCTTGCTGATGCAAAAAGGCGCGGACTTGTCCACTTTCAGCAGCACCCACGGCGCGCTGGACGACCTCAACTCGGACGGCATTGTCTTGAGCAATTTCACACCCACACAAGATACGTCGAGCGACCGGGTGGCCGGACGATTCGACGATTTTTCCGATGTGCGTCATTTTCGCGCCGAGGAGAATGGCGCCGAGCTGGTTACCAAAAACGAACAGTCTCTGGCACGGATCGTGCACGAGCCGTTTGATCTGGATTACCGGAAGCTGCCGGGCCATGAGGTCTATCTCCGGGTCTGGTCGCCCCAATTGGCGCGCCTGGACATCAATGTTCCGGTGAATGTGACAATTGAGAAAGTGAACCATTTCCCAGATCCGCAGAACCAGCGTTGGGTTCCCAGGCCGGCGGCGGTGCTCGGAAAGCACCTGACCTTGAATCGGCCGGTTTCTTTTTCGGACCCACCCGCCTACGAACGAGTCTATGCCCTTCCCTCGGACTTGATTCTGAAACCGCAAACGGAGTACCGGATTTCAGGGTGGATCCGCGGCCAAAGCAAAAGTTTCAGCCTCTTTGAATTCAATTTTCATACCGACCGCCAGGGCCGGCCGGCGGCGTACTGAGGGACGGCAGCGCCCGCCGGCCAAGCTGGAGCCAGGCCGTGCAGTTTGTGGGGAATTTATTTCCTTCGCTTTCCGCGCTCGGAATTTTTAAACTCCGGCATGGTTCACGTTGGCATCGGCTACGACGTCCACGCGCTGGTCGCGGGACGCAAACTCGTCCTCGGTGGTGTCGAAATCCCGCATCCAAAAGGCCTCGACGGCCACTCGGACGCCGACGCCCTCATGCACGCCATCTGCGACGCGATTCTCGGCGCGCTCGGCGAGCCGGATATCGGCCATTTTTTTCCGAACTCCGACCCCCGCTGGAAAAATGCGCCCAGCCGGATTTTTCTGGAGGAAGCCGCGCGCATCATCGCGTTGCGGCAGGGAAAAATTGTGAACGTGGACGCGACCCTGATCGCGCAGCAACCGAAACTTTATCCGCACATCGCCGAAATGAAACGGCATATTGCCGCCGCCCTCCGCGTCCCTGAAAAAAATATTGGCATCAAGGCCACGACCAACGAGCACATGGGTTTTATTGGCCGCGAGGAGGGCATTGCCGCCCTGGCCGTGATCAGCATTGATCTGGATTAAGGGATGAATGGATTTTGGGATGAATGCATTCCCAACAACCTCCTCCGGGCCAATCATCCACCAATCCGCCAATCCACTCATCCATTAGAATCCCATGCCCAAGGCTGAAATCAGTTGGAAACGGGTTACGGCCGACGGCGCCAAGCTGCAAATTTACGCGCAACGCGTCGGCCGGGAATGGATTTTCTTCCAGCGCGAACGGCGTAACGACCAATGGCAGCCGGTGGCCGAGCCGCCGTTGGAAGATTGGCTGGAACTGCTCGACGCTGTGCAACGCTACATTCCGCGCCGTCGTTACCAACCGGCCGACGAGGAACGTCTGCGCCGGCGCATCCGGGAACGTTTTCCAGAGGCGGGAATTTAACCAGGTCGTGTAATCTGTGTCTTGAAAGGAGTGTCCAGAAATCAGTGCGTACAATTCAAAATCACCCGGACCAGGGCTACCATTCCCATGATTAAACCGACGATAATCACTATCCCCAAAGCATCGGACTCCGCCTTTTGCCTGTGATTGCAGGGAATGATGGTGTTCAACAAATGGTAGATGTTGCTTCGATTGATCTTACGTACGACAAACTTCACGCCACCTTTTCAGCACAAATCAGGCCAACCAGAAATCCCCAAATAAGGGATTTCAATTGGTTCTATCAACCGGAATGAAGTTTAGCACTGACAATGCCCGGAAGCCCATTTACACTGCGCCGGATGGTCGGAATGCCGTTGATTCTTATCTCGCCCAGCATCGAAAAACGCGGTGTTGAATTCCACGATCTTTCCGTCAGCCTGTCTGTCAAATACGAGAACGCCGTGCTGCAGGCTGGCGGCATTCCGGTGACCGCACCCACCACAACCAACCGGCAGGCACTCGCCGAAATGGTGGGGCGCGCCCAAGGCGTGTTATTGACCGGCGGCGACGATATCAATCCCGATCTTTATGCCAAAAGCCTGCCGCGCGCCGTCCGGCAGACGGTCGGCGCCACGCCGGATGGTGGCGGACGCGACTTGCGCGAACTGATGCTGATTGACGAGACGTTCCGTCAGCGCAAACCGTTGCTGGCCATCTGCCGCGGGCATCAATTGTTGAACATCGCCCTCGGCGGCGGATTGATCGCCGACATTCGACGGCAGGTGCCCGGCGCGCTCAACCATCAGCGTCTGGACAGGGCGAACGAATTAGTGCATGAAGTGGCGTTGACAAACGGTTCACTGCTTGCCAGAATCGTAAGTCAGCGAATTTTGGGCGTCAACAGCTCGCATCATCAGGCCGTGGTACAACCGGCGGAACCGCTGATAGCCGTGGCGCGAGCGCGTGATGGAATTGTGGAAGCAATGGAATTAAAATCAGACATGTCGCAGCGAATGCCGTTTTTGTTAAGCGTGCAATTCCACCCCGAAAGGTTGACAGAAAGACACGCCGAACACCGGGCGATTTTTTCGCGGTTTGTCCGGGCGTGCGCGCGAAAAGCCAAAACATGAAATCAAAAGTTCTCATCGTGGATGACCAGGCCGACGTGCGGGACCTGCTCCGCTCAGTGTTGGAAGATAACTACGACGTCAACCAGGCCGCCAGTGGCGCGGCCCTGCAAAAATGCTTCCCGCAGGACCCCCCGGACGTGGTGCTGCTGGACGTGAAATTGCCGGACGCGGACGGTCTTGACCTTTTGCCGCAAATCAAAAAGCGCTGGCCCGAGACGGAAGTCATCGTGCTCACCGGCCACGGGACCATCACCATGGCCGTCGAAGCCGGCCGCCGCGGCGCATACAACTTTTTGTCGAAGCCGTTTGAAAATGAAAAGCTGCTTGCCGACGTGAAATGCGCGGTGGAGCGCAAAGAACAGAGCCAGGAAAACCACACGTTGCGCCGCGCCCTCGAAACCATGAGCGGTGTGGCCTCGCCCATTTATCGCAGTTCGCTCATGCGCGAAGTCGTGCGCACCGCCGAACGCATCGCCCCGAGCGACGTGACCGTGCTCATCACCGGTGAAAGCGGCTCGGGCAAGGAAGTCATCGCCGACCTCATCCACGCGCGCAGCACGCGCAACAAAGCCCGGATCATCAAAATCAATTGCGCCGCGCTGCCGCGCGAGCTGATTGAAAGCGAATTGTTCGGCTCGGTCAAAGGCGCGTTCACCGGCGCACATTCCGACCGCGAAGGTCTTTTCCGCCAGGCCGAGGGCGGCTCCCTGTTCCTCGACGAAATTTCCGAAATGCCGATTGACACGCAAAGCAAACTGCTGCGCGTGTTGCAGGACCAGGAAGTCCGGCCCGTCGGCGGCAAAACCAGCTACAAAACCAATTGCCGGATCATCGCCGCCACCAACCGCATCCCCGAGGAAGCCATCAAGGACGGCAAATTGCGCGAAGATCTTTATTATCGCATCAGCGCCATTTCCATTCATCTGCCGCCGCTGCGCGAACGGCGCGAGGACATCATGCCGCTGGCCGACGCCTTTCTGAAACGGTTCGCCGCGCAGGCCAATCGCGACATTCGCGGTTTCAGCCTGGAAGCCACCGAGCGGTTTACCTCGTTTGACTGGCCGGGCAACGTCCGCCAGTTGCAAAACGAGGTCCAGCGCGCCGTGCTGTTAAGCGAAGGCAATCAGGTGGAAGCCGCCGACCTTTCCATCACCAACGTCCGGACCGGCCCGACCGACGGGGTGGATACGAACTTCACCCTGCTGGAAGGCGTCGAGCGCAATGCCATCATCCAGATGCTCAAGGAAACCGACGGCAACAAACTCGAAGCCGCCAAACGCCTCGGTATCGGCCGCCAGACCCTCTACAACAAGATCAAAGCCTACGGCATCGAAACGTAGCCGTGTTTGTAAAAACGCGGATTGTTAAATGAAATTGGATGGGCTGCAAAATCAGCCGTCCATTGTTTGTTAGAAGCTATGGCGCGTATTGTCTTTCCAGCGCTTGTTCTTTTGACGGTGGTTTCGCGCTCAACGACACAAAACACCTAGATAAGCGGCAATCTTCCAAAGCCAGTTCAAAGTTTGTTCAATTCTTCTCGCAGCATTTTGGCCAGCGGTTGAATGGTCTTTTCACTGAATTCAAAATGACAGCCGGCGGCGGAAAATAATTCGGGTAACGGCCGGGAACCGCCGAGCGCCAAAGCTTTTTTGTAATCGTTCAATGCCTTCGTCTTGTCGCGCTTGGAATTGGCCCAGACCTGCAACGCGCCGAGTTGCGCGATGCCGTATTCAATGTAGTAAAACGGGTGCAGGAAAATATGGAGTTGCCGGTGCCAGAGATTGGCGCGCGCAGTTTCGTAGCCGCTCCAATCCACGTCGCCGCCAAAACGGTCCATCAAGTCCAGCCACGCCTGTCTTCGCTCATCGCGCGTATGATTCGGGTGCGTGTAAATCCAGTGCTGGAACGCGTCCACCGTCGCAATCCACGGGAACACCCCGGCGACGCCTTCCAGATGGACGCGCCGGGCCCGGTTGGCGTCGCCGGCGGAATAGAATTCATCGATGAACTCGCTGCCGAGCAGTTCCATGCTCATGGACGCCACTTCGCAAAATTCAATCGGCGCGTGACGGTACGCGCGCAAATCCTCGTCGCGGGTCGCCAGGGCATGGAAAGCATGGCCGGCCTCGTGCAAAATCGTCTCCACGTCGCGCTGCAACCCGACGGCGTTCATGAAAATGAACGGTAACCGTGCCTCATTGAGCGTATCCTGATAACCGCCCGGCGCCTTGCCTTTGCGATTGTCGAGATCGAGCAAATGCAGCTCCTGCATTTTCTGGAAACCGCCGCCGAGTTCGCCGTCCAGGCGATTGAAGATTTTTTGCGTGCGTGAAACCATTTCGTCCACCCGGACGAATGGCTTGAGCGGCGGCCGGTTCAGCGGGTCAACGGCCAAATCCCAGGGACGCAGTTTGTCCAATTTCAACTGCGCTCGCCGTTCGGCCTGCAATTCGCGCATAACCGGCACGACGTGCCGTTCCACCGCGTCGTGGAATTTCTCGCAGTCTTCCGGCGTGTAATCGAACCGGCCCAGCCGGCGAAACGCGTAATCGCGGTAATTTTTAAATCCGGCGTTGTGTGCGATTTGCTGGCGCAATTTAATCTGCTGGTCGAGAATGTCATCAAATTTGTCCGCTTCCTGTAAACGGCGCCGGGTGACCAGTTCCCAGGCTTCCTGCCGCAAGGCGCGGTCCGGTTCTTCAAGGTAACGGCCCATCTGGACCAGTGTCTTTTCCTCGCCGCGAAAATTCACGGTGAGCGAGCCGCTCAGTTTCTGGTATTGCTGGCAAAGTTTCGCTTCTTCGGTTTCCAGCGGAACGTTCTCGGGCCGGAACAGTTCGACATGACTTTTTACGTCACGGTCAAAAACGTGGAAACGATCGCGCGGCATTTTTTCTCGCAACGGATGAGCAGCGTAGATCTTTTCGAGCGCGAACTGGCGCGGTTTGAGTTCCGGCTCGACGTGCTCGACAAAATGCAGATAGGCCTTCTCCGCTTCGGCGCTGTCGGTATGGCAGGTCATCGCGATATAACGGCGGGAGGATTCCTCGTCGAGCGCGGCGTTGAGTTCACTCCAGTCCAGCAGCCAGTGTTCGAGGTCGGCGATGGTCTTGCAATCCGGCGCGCGTTTTTCCAGTTGTTCGAACAACGGCGCGATTTGCAGCCAGTTGCCGAGGTCAATGGTCGGGGGAACAAATTTTCGCGGCTTGAAGGCGGGCAATTTTCCGAACGGCAACAAATTCATCCCGAGAATTTACGATTTACGATTTACGATTTACGAGTTCTTTTTAACGGCAGCCGCGCCAATCGTGAATCGTAAATTTATCAGAATTTCGTTTTAATACCGCAGGCGCGGACAACGCACCACTTGGAAATAGCTTCGACAATGGCAAATAACCCCGCTCCCACCAGAATCAGCCCCCATAAGGTGAAGTCGCCCGCCACGATGATGCCGGCGATGAGGCACAACGCGCCAATCACCCCGCGCGCCATGCGCCCGCGGTGATCCAGGTTGGGATAAAAAAACCGCTTCACGATGGTAAATCCAGCATGTCACGTGCCTAAAACCAGGTTGTGGCGAGAGGCACTGGTCAGCCGCCGCAGGTTATACCATATTGAACGAATTGTGAACTGGTTTAACGAAAATTTTCTGTGGGCTTCACTCGTCTGGGGCTCGATCGCTTTCGGCTACCTGATTTACGGCTGGAAACAAAAAACCCTCACGCCGTTCATCGGCGGTCTGGCAATGACCGCGGCGTCATTTCTCATCAGCAGTGCATTGCTAATGTCACTGGCCTGCATCGCCGTGATGGTAATCGTTTACTGGCTGGCCAAACAGGGTTATTAATCCGGCATTACAAATGAAAACGGTGAAGGCCATCCCCCTCGGTCAGGTGCTTGGGTTGTTGGTTCTCGCGGCTTGCGCCAGCGGGCCGAATCCGGCCACGGCACAAGACGTTTCCCGGTCAACGGCACCGGCCGTTCAATCCAACCGCGCCAGCCTGCGGATTCCAGCGGCGGACGGGCACTTCCATTACGAAGGCCGGATTGATTTCTCTGACACAAATGCTCCGGTTCTCATCTGGCAGGCGAGCCGGGTCAGCATTGATTTTGTGGGAAACGCCGTCCAGTTGTTGTTCGACGACGCCAAAGGCCAGAATTACTTCAATGCCAGAGTGGACGGTTCAAATACAATTGTTGAAGCGAACGAAGGAATGCCGGTCAGTCCCGGGACACTCTCCGGTTTTGGCCCGGGACGGCATCATCTGGAACTTTTCAAACGCAGCGAAGCCAACGCCGGCACCGTGCATTTCCGGGGGATTGAAATCGTACCGCCGGCAAAAGTGTGGGCACCCACCCTCCCCCATTACCCGCTCGCAATGGAATTCATCGGGGACTCCATTACGGTTGGCGCGTGCAATGAGGACGGTGCCGCGGATCAGTGGGATGATCGCCGCACCCACAACTGCGCCCTGAGCTACGCCACCTTGACGGCTGAAGCGTTTGACGCCGATTACCGCAATACCGCCGTCAGCGGCATGGGTGTCGCCATGGGCTGGGTGCCGATGAAAGCCGGTGAAATCTGGAACCGGCTTTATCCGGGCACCAACTCGCCGCCCGCCGACCTGCACACCTGGATCCCCAAGGTTGTCTTTGTGAACCTTGGCGAAAATGACGATTCCTATCCGAGGGCACATGGACAGCCATTTCCCGCCAATTTTACCGGCGGTTACGTCGCGCTCATCCGCGCCATCCGGGCCGCCTATCCGGACGCCCGGATCGTGTTACTGCGCGGCGGCATGTTCGGCGGTGCGCGGAGTGAGCCGTTGCGCATAGCCTGGGAATCCGCCGTCACGCAACTGGAAGCCGGTGACAAGGGGATCAGCCATTTCGTCTTCAAACATTGGACTTCAACGCACCCGCGCGTGGCCGATGACCGCATCATGGCTGGCGAATTGTGCGCCTGGCTGAAAGAACAGAATTTCATGCAGGCCTACCGGTAACTGAATCGGTCAGACGATAACCCCGGTGACAAAAAACCGGAAGTCATTGGGCTGACTTCCGGTTCTGAATTTTGCAGCCGCCGAGGTGAATCGGCGGAGCGTTGAGACCGCGTTTTCATCCCGCCAGGCGGGACGGCCACACAGGCCTTTACCTGCCCTTCGGCAACGCGCTCGTGCCGGCGTATATCGCGTTCTTACTCAACAATTGCTCGATCCGCAGGAGCTGGTTGTATTTTGCCAACCGGTCGCTGCGGCTGAGTGAGCCGGTCTTGATCTGGCCAGCGTTGGTCGCCACCACAATATCCGCAATGGTGGCATCCTCAGTTTCACCGGAGCGATGGCTGACCACCGCCGTATAGGCGTGGGTTTTGGCCAGTTCAATGCAGTCCAGAGTTTCCGTGAGCGAACCAATCTGGTTCACTTTGATCAGAATCGAATTGGCCACGCCCAGCTCGATGCCTTTGCGCAGAAACTTCGGGTTGGTGACAAAATTATCGTCACCGACCAGTTGGATCTTGTCGCCCATCTTGTCGGTGAGCTTCTTCCAAGTCGCCCAATCGTTTTCCGCGCAACCATCCTCAATGGAAACAATCGGGTATTTCGCGACCAGTTTGGCGTAAAAGGCGACCAAGTCGTCCCCGCTGACCGTTTCGCCGGTGCTCTTCTTGAAGGTGTATTTTGCGTTACCGCTGTAAAACTCGGAGGCAGCCGGGTCGAGCGTGAGATAAATGTCCTTGCCCGGTTTGTAACCGGCATCTTTGATGCCTTGGATGATGGTTTCCAACGCCTCTTCGACGCTCCCAAGCTTGGGCGCAAATCCGCCTTCGTCGCCAACCGCAGTACTGCAACCTTTCTTCTTCAAAACCGATTTCAACGCATGAAATGTTTCCACAATCGCGCGCAAACCTTCACTGAAGGTGGGCAGGCCGAGCGGCATGATCATGAATTCCTGAAAATCGATCGGCGCATCCGAATGCGCACCGCCGTTGATGACGTTGGCCATCGGCACGGGCAGGACTTTCGCGTTCGGCCCGCCGAGATATTGGAACAGGGGCAGATTCAACGAAGCGGCGGCGGCTTTGGCGTTCGCCAGTGAAACGGCGAGAACGGCGTTGGCGCCGAGCTTGGATTTCGTTTCCGTGCCGTCGAGCTTGAGCATCGTGCTGTCCACCGTCAGTTGGTCGCAGGCGTCAAGACCAATAACCTTGGGCGCAATGATGTCAGTGACATTTTTAACGGCCTTTTGCACGCCCTTGCCCAGAAAACGCTTCTTGTCACCATCGCGGAGTTCAATCGCCTCGTTTTCGCCGGTGCTGGCGCCGCTGGGTACCGCTGCCCGGCCAAACGCGCCGCACTCCAGCGTCACGTCCACTTCCACAGTTGGATTACCGCGCGAATCAAGGATTTCACGCGCCAGAATATTACAAATTTTACTCATTTTTCCTTTATTTCCTTTATTTTTAGTTCATCAAAAAAACCAGACTGAACGGGGGATAATAGAAGCTGGAAACCCCGAGTCAAGGAATGCGTTTTGCTTCATATTTATTGCGAAGTCAGCGACAAAAATGGTTAACAATTGACCTCAATGCCCAACAATGGCTTTGAGCGTTAGTGGAGGGAGAAGGGCGAAACAGGCTTTACCGGATGACGTTCGGTCTGAACGAAAAGCGAAAGATTTCTGGAACAAAGTTGTTTGTGGTTCATCTCATGTCCGTACGGTTTTGAACCCTTAATGAGTGGAGCATGAGTATGGTGAATAAGAAAATTCTTCTGATTATTTCGGCGAGTGTCTTGGGTTGTTCCTTTAGCCACGCAAATATCACCAGCGCGGGACCTTGGAGCTATGGTGGGGGCGTTTATTGCTATGGAAACCTGGACACCGCCTCTCAAACTGTGTCGTGGGCTGGAAGTCAAGATGCCAGTTCTGGAACAATGGGCGTAACACTTATTGCGAATAGCACCACCGATCCGGTTCTCACCATCGGCAATTCCATTAATAACACGTCCTCGTACGCTTGGACGGGATACATTGTCGACATTTCCATGAACCAGACCTTTTCCATCAACTCTGCCAATGTGACCGTTCCTGCCGGATGGACGGCCAACATCACCGCCCCGACCGGACCGGACATCCACGGGAACTTCAACGGGGTGATTGCTTATGTGGGCGGGACGCCCGTTGCGGTTAACGGCACGCTGGACTTTGGTTACGTCGTTTCGTTCACGGGCTTGACGCAGTACAGCCTGACCGAGAGCGTACAAGCTGTTCCCGAGCCTGGCGTATTCAGCCTCCTGATGAGCGGGGGACTTCTGCTTGGCGGATTGATGGTTGCCAAACGCCGGCAGACAAAGCTTCTCGTGAGGGCCTGAAATCGTCCCGGTTTTCGGGAAATTTGAGTTTGAGCTTCAGGGCCGTTCGTTCAAGGAACGGCCCGATTCATTTTACCTGCCGGCCAACAGCCTGACTTCGATCTTGCGAGATGTTAATTTCTGGTTGCAGACGGGAGTTTGATTTCATAAGAATCGAGTATTCAGCCTATGCCCATCGGTCCCGTCTCCAACCCTCCACGGGAAATCAACGTGGCCGAGCCGGTCAGCCCGGCGTTGGAACGGGTCAAGCGCGTTCTCTTCCGCCCTTTTGACCTGGGCAAATGGTTCATTATCGGCTTTTGCGCGTGGCTGGCCCAATTGGGCGAAGGCGGCGCGGGTGGAAACTTCAATTTTAACAACTTCGGCCAGCATCATAATTATGAGGACAATTTCCGAAATACATTGTTACGGGCCAAAGATTATGTTTTGGACAATCTCAACTGGATTGTGCCGCTGGTGGCCGTGCTGGTGGTGATGGGCCTGGCGTTGTGGCTGGCTTTTCTATGGCTCAGCAGTCGTGGCAAATTCATGTTCCTGCACTGTGTGGCTTTGGACAAAGCCGAGGTGGCGGAACCTTGGCATCAATTCGCCCACGAGGCCAACAGCCTCTTCTTATTCCGGCTGGTCCTGGGGCTGGCCGCAATGATTTGTACGCTGCCGCTGCTCGTGATCGCCCTGGTCATCGTCGGCAAGATGTTTCTGGCCGGCCAATTTATCCCGAATGCCATCCTCAGCGCGATCGGTTTTGGACTCCTGTTTTTAGGCTTGGCCATCGTGTTTGCCATCATCCGAAAGCTCACCCTGGATTTCGTGGTGCCCCTCATGTTCCTGCGCCGCAATCGCTGCCTGTTGGCGTGGAAGGAATTGGGGAATCTGATTTCGCGTCACGTGGGAACGTTCATTCTGTATTTCCTGTTCCAGATCGTGCTGGCCATGGCCATCGGAGTCATCATCCTCTTCGTGGTCGTCATCACGTGTTGCTGCGCCGGATGTCTGATGGCGCTTCCTTATTTGGGCACGGTCCTGTTGCTGCCGGTTTTGATGTTCAAACGCTGTTATTCCCTCTATTTCCTGGCCCAGTTCGGCCGCAACTACGACGTTTTCCCGCCGGAATCACCGCCGCAACCGGGTGCACCGCCGGCCCTGTGACCGACACGAGCCATTGAGCAGTTGAACCCGGTGGCTGAATCCAATAAACCTCCGACCCATGTTGCGATTTCTGTGTGAACAAACTGAATGAACAAATCGTCTCGCTCCTCAAAAGCGGCGGCCCACGCGAGGTTGTTCTGGAGGAAGCGTTGCGCGAGGTGCTCAAGCATTTTCGTTCCGAGACAGGCACGATTCACCGGCTCGAGGCGGAAAAGCAATTGCTTCACCTGGTGGCCCAGGTTGGTCTGCCGCTCCACATGCTGGAGGTTGTCAAAACCATTCCGGTCGGCAAGGGCATTGCCGGACAGGTCGTCGCGCGCGGCGCTCCGGTCACCATTTGCAATTTGCAGACCGACACCAGCGGCGTGGCTAAACCGGGCGCGCGACAGACCGGTGTTGGTGGCGCACTTTGTGTCCCGGCGCGCGCCGGTGATAAAATCATCGGCACCCTTGGCATCGGCACCCTCCGCCAATCCGAATACACAGCGGCAGAGACGCGCGAGCTGGAAGAAATCGGTCGCGCCATCGGCAGTTTTCTGAAATCCTGAAGCCATGGATATTTCCTCTTCGCCAACCGACAAAAAGCCAAAGGTGACTTTGCTGCCGATTGAGGCATCGAAGAAGTTGACGCCGGCCGACGTTTCGCCCGTCGCGCAGCAGCTCATGGCCAACGTGGAAAAAGTCATCGTCGGCAAGCACGAACAGGTGGTGCTGGCGACGGCGGTCTGGCTGGCGGAAGGACATTTGCTGATTGAAGACGTTCCCGGTGTCGCCAAGACGATGCTCGCGCGTGCGCTGGCGCAAAGTGCCGGCTGCAGCTTCAGACGGATTCAATGCACGCCGGACTTGCAGCCGGCGGACGTGCTCGGTGAACCGCATCTGGACCCGAAGACCGGGCGCGCGGAATTTAACTTTGGTCCGCTTTTTTCGCAGTTCGTCCTGGTGGACGAAATCAACCGCGCCAGTCCGCGCACCCAGGCAGCGTTGCTGGAAGCGATGGGCGAAGCGATGGTCACGGAGGGAAATGTCTCCTACCGCCTGCAAAAACCATTCATGGTCGTCGCCACCCAAAATCCCATTGAGCAGGAAGGCACGTTCCTGCTGCCGGAGGCGCAAAAGGACCGTTTCCTGATGCGGATCCAGCTCGGCTACCCGTCGTTCGCCGACGAAAAGCAGATGATCGAGCGGTTCCAATTGCGCCATCCGATTGACATGCTCCAGCCGGTGACGACGCCTGACCGCATCTTGAAAAGCCAGGAGGCCGTGCGCGAGGTGACGGTGGCATCGGAAGTGAACGATTATATTTTGAAAATCGTCCGCGGCACGCGCGAGCATCCCGCCTTGTTGCTCGGCGCCAGCCCGCGCGGTTCACTCGGACTGTTCCGCGTCGCCCAGGCCATGGCGGCGATTGAAGGAAAAGATTTTGCTTCCGCCGAACTGGTGAAATCGCTCGCGCCAAAAGTCCTCGCCCACCGTCTCATCGTCCGGCGGGAAGAAAAATTCAGCGGAATTCGGGCTGAAGAGGTCGTCGCAGAAATTCTCGCCAAAACGCCATCGCCGGCGTAATGTCCGGCCCGAAAATGGAGCCGGGAAATTCCAGCGCAAAGAAGCTCGCGCTGCGCTTCGTGCTCATCATCGGCGTCGTCCAGTTGTTTGCCGACATGACCTACGAAGGCGCGCGCGGCATCACCGGGCCGTTCCTCGGCTCATTGGGCGCCAGCGCGACGGTCGTCGGCTTCACTGCCGGGTTTGGCGAATTGATGGGTTACGCCTTCCGCTCCGTTACCGGCTATTTCGCGGACAAGACGCACAAATACTGGGTCTTCATTTTTGCCGGTTACCTCGTCAACATGCTGGCCGTCCCCGCGCTTGCGCTGGCCGGTCACTGGCCGCTGGCGGCAGCGTTGATCATCGCCGAACGCACCGGACGCGCCATCCGCAAACCATCCACCGACGCCTTGTTGTCGCACGCGGGCAGCCGGATTGGCCACGGCTGGGCGTTCGGGCTGAACGAATTTCTGGACCAGACCGGCGCGACCATCGGGCCGCTCATCATGGCTTTGATTTTGTATTGCCACGGCGGCTACCATGAGGCGTTCGCCCTGCTTTTGATCCCGGCGCTCCTGTGTCTGGGCGCGGTGACCGCCGCGAGGATTCTTTATCCGCGCCCGCATGAACTCGAAACACGCAAGCCGGTGAAACTTGAGACCCGAGGATTTTCAAAAACGTATTGGCTTTACGTCGCGGCCGGCGCGTTGATTGCGGCCGGCTTCGCGGATTTCTCGCTGATTGCCTTTCATTTTCAAAAAGCCGCCGTCGTGGCACAAAGCGTCGTTCCGGTTTTCTATGCCCTGGCGATGGTCACGTCCGGCTGCGCCTCGCTGATCTTTGGCCGTCTGCTGGACAAAATCGGCGTCCCCGTGGTGGTGTTCGCGTTTTTCCTCGGCGCTTTCTTCGCACCGTGCGTCTTTCTCGGCGGATCCGGGCTGGCCCTGATCGGAATGGTGCTGTGGGGAATCGGTATGGGCGCACAGGATTCCCTGCTCAAGGCCATGCTCAGCGGCGTGGTTCCGCCGGGCAAACGCAGCACGGCCTTCGGCGTGTTCGACACGGTCTTCGGCGTCGCGTGGTTCGCCGGCAGCGCCGGGATGGGATGGCTGTATGACCAATCCATCACCGGTCTGATTGTCTTTTCCGTTCTCCTCCAACTCGCGGCACTGCCATTTTTCATTTTGGCGAAGCGCGCCGCAAACTAGATTCTCACACTTGCTTTACCAAAGACAGAGTTCATAATCGGGTTCATGCCCAATCCACTGCTGGCTATCGAGCATCTGCGCGTGGATTTTCCCGAAGTCATCGCCGTTAATGACCTTTCGCTCACAGTGGAGGCGGGCGATGTCTGCGGCCTGATTGGTCCGAACGGCGCGGGCAAGACCACGACGATGCGCGCGGTTTCCGGGTTGCAGGAATGCACGCGCGGCTCGGTCAGAGTCTGCGGCCACGAATTGGCACAGGAACCGGATGAATTGAAACGGCGCCTTGGCTTCATGCCGGATTTTTGTCCGACGTATGACCAACTTACCGCGTCGGAATTTTTGGATCACTTTGCCCGCGCTTATAATGTTCCAAGCCGCGCCAAACGGATCGAAGAATGCCTCGAACTGACCTGGCTCACGGAAAAAACCAATTCACTCTGCGAGGAGTTGTCACGCGGAATGAAACAACGCCTCGTGTTGGCAAAAACCCTTTTACCCGACCCGCAAGTTTTGTTGCTCGATGAACCAGCCAGCGGTTTGGATCCGCTGGGCCGGATGGAATTGCGCAAAATTCTTCTGCAATTGCGTGACGCCGGAAAAGCCGTTTTGATTTCGTCGCACATCCTCACTGAGCTTTCCGGCTTCTGTAATTCGGCGGCCATCATGGAACGCGGCAAATTGGTCACTTTCGGCACGATCTCCGAACTCGGCCGGAAAATGAACCGGCGCAAGATGTCACTCAAATGGCGTGCCGACGGTGACAAGGCGCTGGAAATTTTGAAAAGCGCGAACGTGAAAAATCTCGAAGTCGCCGGCAACGGCGCGATGTTTGACTTTGATGGCGAAACCAACGAGCTCGATGAATTGCTAAAAACTCTGGTGACGCAAGGCGTCCGCATTTCTGAATGGCGCGGCGCTGGTGACGATTTGGAACAAATTTTCCTCCAATCCGGCGCGAAGGAATTGATGTGAACCTGAACGACAATCCCATTTTTCTCACGCAAAAGCGCCTCGTGCATCGCGGCGGCGTGCTGGCGGCGATTTTGATCGCCGCGCTCGTTGGCCTGAGCTTGCTGTCGGGGTTGGTCGCTTACCTGGCCGACCCGATGGATTTTCCCGGCTTCAAATCAGCGCAGGAAGCCGGTAAAATGTTTTATGGCTGGACCATTGGCGTGGAGATTCTCGTGCTGATCGTCGGCGGCTTCAGCCGGATTTCCCGCGCGCTCGCCGATGAACGCAAGGCCGGACTCTGGGACAGCAACCGCCTGACGCCGCTCAAGCCGTCGCAACTGGTCATCGGTTACTGGCTGGGATCGCCGCTGCGCGAATTTTACATGGCTGTCGTGCTGGCCGGCATCGGGCTGATCATCGTGCTTTTGGGAAGATTGCCGGTCACGCTCTGGCTCGGCACGCAAATTCTGATTTTCAGCACGACGCTGTTTTTTGGGCTGCTCGCGGTGATTGTCGGTCTGGTGCTGCAGCGTCCGCAAGGCGGGATTATTTTTTTGGTCGTATTCATTTTTTCCCAATTCCCGTCCTTCGGCACGCCGAAGTTTATTGTCACGAATTTTCTTCTGCCGATTTACGGCATTGCTAATTTGTTTCGCGACGCTGGCGATTCCGATAATAACAATTCCATCAGCGCCTGGAATGGCTTGCCCGAAATTTTCGGTTTGCCGATTTATCCGATTCTTTTGAGCCTCGCTTTGCAAGTCATCATCGGCGTTTTTCTCTGGAACGCCACAGTTCGTAAAACCACCAGCCCGTTTCAACCGCCCATGCTGCGCTGGGAAGCCGTGGCGATTTTCGGAATTCTTTTGCTCGTCCAACACGGTTTGATTTGGGGATTGTGGCATGGACGTTTTCCTGAAGTACAATCGTGGGCTGGACGTCCCAGATTTTATCAAAGCGATCCTTTGCTCTCCATGATTCATTGCGGCACGATGTTATTGGCCATCATCATTCTGGCCGCGGCAAGTCCGCAGCCGGAAACCGTCCGGGTAAAAGCCCTGCGTCTCGGTATCAAGAATCTCGGCGCGATTTTTTCCGGCAGCGCCGTTTCACTTGCGGTCGTATTGGCTGCCGTTGCCGCTGGCATTTTGCTTTTGCAATGCGCGCTGTCGTTCGGCAACTCATGGAAAATTTACCTGATTGCCGTCGGCAATCTGCTGGCGTTTTTCCTGATTTTTTCGCTGTTGCTGGAATTTTGCCGGCTGCGGTTTCGGCGTCGCGCGCTGGGTTTTGTCGCGCTTTGGCTTTTCGTGCTCTGCATTCTGCCGTTTATCCTGGCCGGTGTTTTTTCCAATGAAGCTTTCGCCAAACTCTCCCTCTTGGCACCGGGCGCCGTTGTGCTTGCCGGATCCAACACTGCGGATTTGAAGTTTCTGGCGGAATGCACTTTTGCCCACCTCGGCATCGCCTTGCTCTTGTTCTTCGCCTGGCAACGGCAATGGAAACTGTTGCTCGCGCCTCAGAGCGCGCCCGTGGCAAAGTAGATTCTCCTTTAACCCAGCACCGCGTCGCGCCGCTTCATCCATTCTTCGCCCAGACCGACCAGTGTCCTGGCCTTCATCACCCGTTCAGCCAGCGGGAAAACGATGCGCTCTTCCTTGTCAAAATGTTCGCGCGAACGCAGGACCGCCCGCAGCAACAGCTCGCGCGCCTGTTTGGCGCCGCGCGCCTTTTGCACCTCCGCCAGCCGGGCGTCAATTTCGTCATGCTCCTCGTGAAACGTCTCGCTCTGCCCGATCTGCGCCAGACAATGCTCCAGCGGTTCCACGAGTAAATCGTCCTCGGTCCGGGCATGCGCGCGCATTAGCACCTCCAGCGTGACGGACAGTAATTTGACCTCCGCCAGCGACTTGAGGCGCGGCACGGTGCGTTCGATGTGGTCGAACAAATTGTGAAACACCACGTGTTCCGCCACCAAAATTTTCGTGATTTTCATGGCTGTAATTGGCTCATTTTCGTCCGCACGGTAAAATCACTCCGCTGACGCCGTTGTACCAACCTTTTCTTGGCTTTTTTCAACCGGAACGACCAAACCACCGGTGGAAACCCGAACTCAAGAACATCTCAACTCCCGTAAACCGTCAACGCTTGAAATACGACCACGCAGCCCTTATGCTCGGCTTCTGCCAATCATGAAGAAAACATCACCTGCCCCATCGGGCGTCCGGCCGTGAAAATTCGCAAAGCCGTCATTACCGCCGCAGGCCGCAATCAGCGGAATCTGCCATTGCAAACGCTGGTGGACCGCGACGGCCAGTCCAAATCCGCCCTCACCGTCCTGCTGGAAGAAGTATTACAGGCCGGCATCGAGGAAATCGGCCTGGTGATCTGCCCCGGCGACCAGGGCGCTTTCGCCGCGGCCGCCGGCCCGCATGCCAATCGCGTCCATTTTATCGAGCAACCTGCGCCGCTGGGTTACGGCCACGCCGTGGCCTGTGCGCGTCCATTTACCGGCGACGAATCATTCATGCTCCTGGTGGGCGATCACCTTTACGTCAGCCGAAATAAAAATTCCTGCGCCCGGCAATTGCTGGAGATTGCGTCCGCCGAATCCTGCGTGGTCTCGGCGGTGCAGGCCACGCACGAAAGCAAGCTGCCTTACTACGGCGCGGTGGGCACGCGGCGGCTGTCGGGCCGCGCCGGTCTGTATCAGGTGGATCGCGTTCTGGAGAAACCCACGCCCACGGTCGCCGAGCAAAAACTGATTGTGCCCGGTTTGCGGGCCGGCCATTACCTTTGTTTTTTTGGCATGCACGTGTTGACTCCCGGCGTCATGGACCTTTTGCAACATCTGGTAACGGCGGCGGGAAATACCGGCGGTGTCCATCTCGCTGACGCCTTGGCCCGGGTCGCGGAAAGCGAACGTTACCTCGCCTGTGAATTGCAGGGCCGCCGTTACGACATCGGGGTTCAATATGGTTTGCTCACGGCCCAACTGGCATTGGCCCTGCACGGCAAAGACCGGGACGAGGTCCTCACGCTGCTCATCGAACTGCTGGCGCAGACGTGAAGAACTTTGTCATTCCATGAACATTCAACATTCAACATTCAACGCCGAACATTCAATGATTTGGGTGGGGCGACACGTCTTGCTGTTGGGCGTTGGATGTTGGAAGTTGAATGTTGAATGTTCCCTGTCGCAGCCCCGCCACATCTAGGCCATGCCCGGCAAACTCGTTCAAATCATCACCTCGCCCGACCCGGCGGTGCGCAATCAATCGCTGGATGCGTTTTGCCGCACCGCGGCGTTGCCGGACCTGCTCGCCGAATGCGCCGGACTCGAAACCTTCCGCCATCGCAGTGAAAATCTTTACGAGCGGGTCCGGGCGTTGCTGTTTCTTTACGCCGTTCACCGGTTTCATCTGCCGCTGAAACCCGGCGTCGGCACGCGGACTTTGATCCCCTTTAACGGTTACACGCACCTGTTGGAGCGCCGTTTTGAAGAAGCCATTTCCGCGTTTCTGAAAGTGCAAAACCACGACGGGCCGTCTGATCCCATTTCCAGCGCCCTGGCGGTGACGTATTACCGGCTGGCGATTCAAACGCTCGCCAACCAGGTCCGCAGCAGCGTGCGTTCGGTGCGTGGCAATCAATGGATGTTCCGCATGGGCCATCCCGCCGATCATCCCCTCCGCCTCCGCCGGGAAATGCTGCGCCCGGGCGAAGACGGCACTTATCCCATTCTCCGCGAACAAACCCCGGTGCGCATGGACCTTACGCATTGCGGCTGGAGCGATATTTTTTTCCTCGGCATGGATTATCCCGAAGGCGCGAAGGTTCTGAATGTCTCCATCGACCTCGGCGTGCATGGACGCGATGCCGGCGCGCAGCCGCCGGTGGAAACTTATCTGCGGGTGATTGACGAGCCGTTGCTGCGTTTGACCAGCGTGGACCTGGGCGCCACCGCGGACATTACCAGCCTCGCCGACGTTTTTGATTTTGCGAAGGATTATCTGGGCCTGCTCAAAGCGGCGATTATTGCCAGCGGCATTGTGCCGCCGGGCGTCGAAGGTTCGGGCCAAAGTCTGGCGGATTTGCTCGCCCACATGGTCGGCGCCGGACGCGGCCTGGAACTGGTCAGTTGCGTGAACGGGATTCCAAAAGGCTCGCGCCTCGCGGTGTCCACCAATCTGCTCGCTTCGATGATTTCGCTTTGCATGAGGGCCACCGGACAGGCGGCCTCGTTGCAGGGCGCGTTGCAGGAAGAGGAACGCCGGCTGGTGCTGGCCCGCGCGATTCTCGGCGAATGGCTGGGCGGCTCCGGCGGCGGCTGGCAGGATTCCGGCGGCGTCTGGCCCGGCATCAAACTGATCGAAGGCGTGCTCGCCGCCGAAGGCGATCCGGAATTTGGCATCAGCCGCGGGCGCTTGATGCCCCAGCACCGCATTCTGAATGCTTCTGAAGTATCGCCCGCCGCGCGCCGGAAATTGCAGGACAGCCTCGTGCTGGTCCACGGCGGCATGGCCCAGAACGTCGGTCCCATCCTCGAAATGGTGACGGAAAAGTATCTGCTGCGCTCCGACGCCGAGTGGCGGGCGCGCTTGAGCATGCTGGCCATTCTGGACGAAGTCCTGTCCGCCTTGCGCCAAGAAGACGTGGCGGCGTTGGGCGGCGCCACCACCCGGAATTTTGCCGGCCCGATTCAAACCATCATCCCCTGGGCCACCAATCTTTTCACCGAAACCCTCATCCAATGCGTGGAGGGCGAGTTCGGCAAACATTTCCTCGGCTTCTGGATGCTCGGCGGCATGTCCGGCGGCGGCATGGGTTTCATTTTCGACGCCGCGCACAAAGCGGCCGGCCAGACGCGCCTGCAGGAATTGATGTCCCAGACCAAGCGCGAACTCGAACACGCCCTGCCCTTCGCCATGGAACCGGTCGTGTATGACTTCGCCATCAACGAAAAAGGCACCTGGGCGGATTTGTTTCCCGGCGCATCAGCGTTGTTGCCGCAAGGTTACTACGCGCTCATCATGCCGCAATTGCTCCGGCAGGAGGCCTACAAATTACCGCCCTTGCGCCGGGCCGAGCTGGACAAATTCGGCGCGGCTTGCCGTACCAAACCCGAACTGCGCGGCATGGTGCAAACGCTGTTCGACCGGTTGTTGCCGCGCTTGAAAACCAATGGCGCCGGCGTAATCTCGCTGCCCGCGTTGCTGGAACATTACGGTTTCGACCGCACCCAACACGAACAAATCCGCGCCGACCTCAAGGGCGGCCGCATCGGCCTGGCGCAAAATCGCCTGCCCGTCAGCACCCAAATTCAGGACGTGACCGACGGCGATGTGTTTGATGCCACGCGCGGTTTGCCGATGGAAGATCGCGAGGCCGGGCTGGCCGCGTTGCAGGCGGGCGAAGTCGCCGTCGTCACGCTCGCCGCGGGCGCGGGCAGCCGCTGGACCCAGGGCGCGGGCACGGTCAAGGCGCTGCACCCGTTCTGCAAACTCGGCGGCCGGCACCGCACGTTCCTGGAAGTGCACCTGGCCAAAAGCCGCCGCATCGGAAGACTGGCCGGCCAGCCGCTGCCCCATATCATCACCACCAGCTACGTTTCGCACCAGCCGACCGAGAAGTTTCTGGCGCACGAAGAATTTTATGGTTACGCCGGCCCGCTGTTTCTGTCCGAAGGCCGCTCGGTCGGTCTGCGTCTGATTCCGATGGAACGCGACTTGCGGTTCATGTGGGAGGAATTGCCGCAGCAAATCCTCGATGAACAGGCGCAAAAAGTCCGCGACAGCCTGCGGCACGCGCTCATGGAATGGGCCAAACAAGCCGGAGAAGGCAGCGATTATACCGACAATGTGCCGCTGCAATGCCTGCATCCGGTCGGCCACTGGTTTGAGATTCCGAACCTGCTCCGCAACGGCACGCTCGCCCGGCTGCTGAAAGAACGCCCGCAGTTGAAGCACCTGATGCTGCACAACATTGACACCGTGGGCGCGGACGTTGACCCGGCCACGCTCGGTCTGCACCTGAAACTGGGCGGCTGCCTTTCGTTTGAAGTCATTACGCGGCGGATTGAAGACCGCGGCGGCGGCCTCGCCCGCGTGAACGGCCAGACGCGCATTGTCGAAGGTCTGGCCATGCCGCGGGAGGAGGACGAGTTTGTGTTGTCCTATTACAATTCCAACACCTGCTGGATTGACGTGGAGAAACTGCTCGCGGCGTTTCAAGTCACCCGCGCCGACCTGGCCGATGCGAACAAGGTGACCGATGCCGTGCGCGCGCTGGCGTTAAAATTGCCGACCTACGTCACGCTCAAGGACGTGAAGAAACGCTGGGGCCACGGGCAGGAGGATATTTTCCCGGTGGCCCAATTTGAGAAGCTGTGGACCGACATGACCGCCCTCCCGGAAATCAACTGCCAATACCTCGCCGTGCCGCGCCTGCGCGGACAGCAACTCAAGGATCAATCGCACCTCGACGGCTGGCTCCGCGACGGCTCGGCGGCTTACGTCGAGAGCCTGTGCGCGTGGAAGTAGTCTCATCGGGTTTAGCCACAGATACACACAGATTCGGAAGGACGAATTACACGAGTCCCAAACTTTGAATCACGAAATATACGAATCACACTAAAGGTGCGCTTTCAGCACAAGCCAGTCAGCGCATCCGTGTTTATCCGTGTCCATCCGTGGTTAAGAATTGATTAATTATATTGCCACGACGGAAAACATTTTGAATCATAGTGTCGTGTCCTGCGCTTTCCTGGAATAGAACTGCAGCACCGGAGAACCGAACGATGTCATATCGAGCCTGGTTTCAATGCATCAACCTGCAATGCGGAGTCACCTATCCGCTGAATTCCATCGTCTATCACTGCACCAAATGCGGTTCGCTGCTGGAGGTGCAGCACGAACTCAAGGCGCTCGCCCGCCGCGACGCCCAGGGCTGGATGAAACTCTTCGAAGACCGTTACAAAAGCAATCTGTGGCCTTACGGCTCGGGTGTCTGGGGCAAGAAGGAATGGATTCTGCCGGAAATCAACGACGTCAATGTCGTCTCGCTGTACGAAGGCAGCACCAATCTGTTCTGGGCCGAGCGTTTCGGTAAATTGATTGGCGTGGAGGATCTCTGGATCAAACTGTGCGGCAACACCCACAGCGGCTCGTTCAAAGACCTCGGCATGACGGTGCTGGTGTCCCAGGTCAAACAGATGATCTCCGAAGGCGCGCCCATTAAGGCCGTCGTGTGCGCGTCCACGGGCGACACGTCGGCGGCGCTGGCAACTTATTGCGCCGCCGCCGGCATTCAATCCATCGTGTTGCTGCCGCGCGGCAAAATTTCCGTCGCCCAACTCGTACAACCCATCGCCAACGGCGCGCTGGTCCTTTACCTGGACACCGACTTCGACGGTTGCATGCGGCTCGTCCAGGAAGTGACCAAGGACGAAACGCTGTATCTGGCCAACTCGATGAATTCGTTGCGGGTGGAAGGCCAGAAAACCGTGGGCATCGAAATCGTCCAGCAATTCGACTGGGAATCGCCGGACGTCATCATCATCCCCGGCGGCAATCTGGGCAATGTCTCCGCCCTTGGCAAAGGATTGATGATGATGAAGGACCTCGGTCTGATCGTGAAACTGCCCCGCATCGTGGTGGCCCAGGCCGAGCGCGCCAATCCGCTTTACCGCGCCTACCAGCACAACTTCGAGGATTTTGAGCCGATCCAGGCCCAGAAGACCCTCGCCAGTGCCATCCAAATCGGCAATCCCGTCAGCTACCAGAAGGCCGTCCGCACGCTCAAACAGTTTGACGGCATCGTCGAACAGGCCACGGAAGAGGAACTGGCCGACGCGGCGGCGTTGGGCGACCGCACCGGCATGTTCAATTGCCCGCATACCGGCGTCGCGTTGGCCGTGCTCATCAAGCTGCTTAAGGCGGGCAAAATTGACAAATCCCAGCGCGTCGTCGTGATTTCGACCGCGCACGGATTGAAATTTGTCGAGATGAAAGTGAAGTATCACCAGCGCGAATTGGATTTTCCCTGCCGCTATGCGAACCAGCCCATTGAACTGCCGGCGCGCCTGGACGCGGTAAAAGAGGCGCTCAACCAGGCACTCGCCAGAAAAATCGAAAACCATGCCTAAGTTTTCCAATAAAGGCAGGGACGCCTCGCTGAAGCGTCCGGTCGGCTCGGCGAGCCGACCCCAGCCCCGTTCCTGGGGAACTTCGACACTCGCCATTCATGGTTTGACGCGCCTGCGCAAGGCCCACCACGCCGTTTCCACACCCATCGTCCAGACCTCGAATTTCAGTTTTGACAACATGACCGAAGTGGTCGAGTTCATGAAAGCCAAAGGCGAAGGCCACATTATTCGCGAACAGGAATACGGCCGGTACGGCAACCCGACCCAGCAGGAAGCCGAACGCAAGCTGGCCGCCATCGAAGGCGCCGAGCGGGCCATTATCTTCTCCACCGGCATGAGCGCGGTGGTCATGACTTTGATGGCCTACATGAAACCCGACGGACACATTATTTTCACCAGCGATTGCTACCGGCAGACGCGCGATTTCGCCACCAACCTGCTCACGAAATTCGGCATTCAGACCAGCCTCGTAGCGCCGACCGCCGCCGCCATTGAAAAAGCTATCCGCCCGAACACGAACATTATCTTCACCGAATCGCCCACGAATCCTTACCTGCGTGTGCTGGACATTTCGGCCGTTGTTAAAGTCGCCCGGCGCCACAAAATCCTGACGATGATTGATGCCACGCTGGCGACGCCGTACAATATCCGGCCGCTGGCAATGGGCGTGGACCTAGTCATCCATTCCGCAACGAAATATCTCGCCGGGCACAATGACCTGCTGGCGGGCGTCACGCTCGGCGGCCATAAACAGTTGGAGGAACTCAACAAATTGCAGCGCATGATCGGTTCCATGGCCGGGCCGTTCAGTTGTTTCCTGCTCGAACGCGGACTCAAGACTTTCGGCCTGCGCATGGAGCACCACAATCGCGCTGGCCTGGAAGTGGCGCGATTCCTGGAATCACATCCCCGGGTTGAGCAGGTCTGGTATCCGGGATTGAAATCACATCCGGATTACCGCATTGCCCGCGCGCAAATGCGCGGCGCTGGCAGCGTAATCACCTTTCTCCTGAAAGGCGACGGGAAGGCCACGCGCCGCTTCATTGACCGGCTGGAATTGTTCCTCATCACGCCGAGTCTCGGCGGCTCCGAAAGCCTCGTCACCCAGATGTCCACCATGTCGTTCTTCGATTACCCGGCTGAGTATCGGGAAAGCATCGGCATCGTGGACAACCTCGTGCGCCTCGCGTTGGGCCTCGAAGACACGCGCGACCTGATTGCCGACCTCAAGCAAGCGTTGGACCGGGTTTAACCGCCGAGACGCGGATTCAAAGGGATGAGAGTTATACGAGTCCCAATTTTTCAACCGCGAAAGAGGACTTGACTAAAAACTTGACTTATACTTGACTTACACGCAAGTTGCCGGCGTGAGTTATCAGCCGCAATACACGGTCACGCCGGTTCTGCTCTCGCGGGTGGAGCAGATTGCCGCCTTGCGCGAGCGCATCATGACGGCCACGGTGCAGGTGCGCTGGATTCCCGCGCTGCAAAAAGACACGCGTACGCGCAACACCCATTCTTCGACGGCCATCGAGGGCAATCCGCTGACACTGGAACAGGTGCGCGCCGTGGAGGAAGGCCGTGAAGTTCCCGCCATCGCCACCCGCGCCCGGCGCGAGGTCGTGAATTATTTTGCCGGACTCCGGTTCGTGGAAAAAAACACGGCCCGGAATCCCATCACGCACGAGGAAATTCTGCACCTTCACAAAATCATTGCCGGCGACGTGATGGATCAGGGAAAAGCAGGGCGTTACCGGACGATTCCCGTCCGCGTGGGTCGTTACCTTCCGCCGCCGCCGGAAGCAGTATCGGGTTTGATGTTTGAACTGTTGACCTGGTGGAACCAGGAATCTATCAAAATATCGCCGGTATTGAGTTCGGCCATCGTGCATTATCGTTTTGAAGCGATACACCCGTTTGCGGATGGCAACGGGCGCACTGGACGGGCGCTGGCGCTGTGGGAGTTGTACCGGCGTGGATTCGACACACACCATATTTTCTCCGTGGACGAATTTTATTGGGAGAACCGTCCGGCCTATTACGAAGCGTTGAACAACGTCCGGCGCAAGGGCGAGGACCTGACCCAGTGGCTGGAATATGCCGCCGAAGCTTTGCGGCAAACTTTGGAGCGAGTCTGGACGCGAGTACAAAAGTTCACGGCGCAATCCGGCGGGCAAAAGCTGGTGTTGCGTCCGAAGCAGGAGCAATTGCTTCAACTCCTCCGCGACCACAAAAGCATGTCGCCGGCGGAAATCTGGTCTGCTTTGGGCCTGTCCAAACAGGGCGCCTTGGACGCACTGCGACCGTTAATCAAAGCCGGTCTGGTCAAGCGTGTCGGGACGAGAAAAGCCGGGCGTTACATTTTGGCGTAAAATATCGCCAACCTTGCCGCTATGCCGGTTTGGGCGTAAAACAACCGCCATGAGCGCGATGAATGATGATCTGCTCCAAGCGGTGGAACTGGCTCTGGCCGGCAAATGGGACGCCGCGCATGAACTGGTCCAGCAATATGAAGACGACGCCATGGCGGCGTGGATTCACGCCGTGTTGCACAAAACTCAGGGCGACCTTGGCAACGCCCGTTATTGGTATTCTCGCGCGAACCGGATGGAACACGTCGCCGAGGAACCGCGCGCCGAACTGGCCGCCATCCAGGCTGAATTAACCACGGATTGACTCCCTATTTGCGCTTCGCTAATGTCAAACTTAAATCATCACCATCGTTTTATGAACACGCGAAATCTCCTTTTCACTGGAATTTTTCTCTCCGTCCTCATCACCGGGAATCTCCGGGCGGACCCAACGGCGGTCATCAAGGTTGATCTGAACCGAAAAATCAGTGAAGTCGACCCCAAAATCTACGGCGGTTTTCTTGAGCCAATCCGCACTGTCGTCTATGGCACGATTTATGACCCCAAATCTCCCTTGGCAGACACGAACGGGTTCAGGACAGATTTTATTCAACTGGTCAAAGAACTGCACATCCCGGTGGTGCGGTGGCCCGGCGGGAATTATGTCTCCGGTTACAATTGGGAGGATGGAATTGGCCCGAAGGACCAGCGTCCAGTCCGGCTCGACCTGGCGTGGAATCAAATTGACCACAATCAGATGGGCACGGATGAGTATGCCAAACTCTGCAGCCTCATCGGCGCGGATAATTTCGTCTGCATCAACGCCGGCCTGGGGACGCTGGACCAGGCGAGGTATTGGATCGAATACTGCAATTATCCCAAGGGAACCTGGTATTCAGACCTCCGGCGAAAGTACGGCAATGAACAACCCTTCAACGTCAAATACTGGTCGCTCGGCAACGAAATTGACGGCCCCTGGCAACTCGGTCAAAAGAACGTCGAGGACTACTGCAAGTTTGCGATCGAAGCCGCCAAAGTCATGCACCTGGTGGACCCCAACGTGAAATTCATCGCCGACGGCGCGTCCAATTATCAGCCCGACAACAAGTGGATGGAGTGGAACGATTATGTTTTGCAGCACATGGCCGGCAGCATTGATTACCTGTCCGTTCACCGCTACTTCCAAAACGCGCTGAACGGTGACACCCAATACCCTGACGTGATTTCCATGGGGTTGGAGATTGATCAAAAAATTGACGTGATCAAGGCCGAGATCGAAAAGGCGATGGCGAATTCCACCTCCAAACGCCCGATTTATATCTCCTTTGACGAATGGTCCCCAGGTTTTGGACCCCGAGGCGCCAACTTGACCGGCTCGCTCATGGTCGCCCAGCACCTGAACTCTTTTATCCGCCACGCCGACATCGTCAAGATGGCGAACATCACCATGCTTTCCAGCCTCGTGGGAACTTCGCCCGATGGCGATTACAAGAATGCGCTATATCAGGCCTTTTATCTGTATTCCAACAACGCGCGCGGCACCGCCCTGGACGTGAATGTCGCCGGCCCAAATTACAGCAACAAATTTTTTAAGGACATCCCCTATCTCGATGTGACCGCCGTGTTCAACGATTCCGCCAAAAATCTGGTCGTCAATGTGGTCAACCGCAGCGAAACGAACGCCCTGACCGCCGACCTCGTATTGCAGAGCGGAGAATATACCGGAAGCGCCACGGTGAAGGAGATCAACGCCGAGTCAGTCACTTCAACGAACACCCGGACCAACGAAGCTGTCGCCATCGCCACCAGGGAAATCCAATTCAGCGGCCACGACATTAAATACAACTTCCCGTCGCATTCATTCACCCAGATGTTGATTCCCGTCAAATAAGCCACCCACACAACGCCAGCGCGCCGGAACTGGCCGCGATTCAGGCCGAATTGACCACGGATGAACACCGATGAGCACGGATCAAGTTCAGCGCGAAGGATTTTAAGTTAGCAAAGAAGCCAACTAATAACCACTTTGAACGCGTTGACTCAACATTGAGATTGCACGCGAAACCGTTTCACGAATGTCGGTAATTACTGCTGCCCGATCAATCTCGCTTTCGCCTTGGTATCGGAGTACAACAGACGGAGCTTCTATAATTTTTGATGGCCCGCCCGGTATCATTTCTTGAATTTCCCGGTATAGAGCACACTCCGAACCAAGAGCGTAAATGGAATAATGGATCTCGTAATACAACGCATGATTTTGGACAGTCAACATGAAGCTTATTCTAGCAACCTCATCTCCAAGCTCATTCTTTCCAGTCATGCGCACCAAACCATGTACCCAGCCAAATGAAAAAGCTTTGTGTTTGGAAAGCTTCGTGTTGATGTCGACGACGCACTGGTTTGCCGACTGCTGAAGAAGCTGCACATTCACAAAGTAGTTGCTTAACTGTGTTTTCCTGTCGTTCCTACGGAGAGCTGCTGCTTCACGTGCAGCAACTGTGTCGAAGTCCTCAACGAATCTATTTGTTGAAGGATTAGCAACTTCGTTTAAACGACCAATCAATTCGTCAACCGTTTGAAACCTAGAATCTAGCTCATTGTTTAGACCTCTATCGAGAAGTCCATTAAGCAAGGTCAGTTGTGATGGAGTTTGAATGCGGCTCGCAAGCTCATAGTTTGGGCGGCGATGTGGTGGCCGCCCCTGTGAATCACGTAGGTTTCTTGGTGAGCATCCTGTTAAACAGTAGAAAAGAATGGCACATACATCCGTTATGTCAGAACGTGGGTCACGCTTGTTTTCTCCCGGACCACGGCGCTCCGGAAGGCTTATGAATTTATTGTCGAGGCCTTCGTCAACAGAAGTAATGGGTGGATCCGTGTCCTCGTTGAATGACAACCCGAAATCCACCATCACTACGTCTGGTGGGGTTGCTGATCGAACTATGATGTTCTCGGGTTTAATGTCGCGATGAACAATTCCCTCTTTTCCAGCAACGCGAAGGGTAGCGCACAGATCAAGTGCAATGCCTAAAGAGCATTCGACCGAAAGGTTACGAGATTCTGCTACCAGATCTGCCAACATCCGTCCTGGGACGAACTCCATCACAAAGAACATCAGTGTTTCAATATTCTCAAAGACTTCGGTGTTGCCGTCCAAAACTTCAGGGACTTTCCCGCCCGCGCTGCGCAAGATTTTGAGGTTGGCAACCTCTTGATACATGCGTCGTCGGGCCTTTGGGTCTTTAGCCTTGTGCGGTTTGAGTAGTTTGAGCACTGCCTCCTTAGTTGGGTCGCTTTTCGAATGAACAAGTAGCGTGTCACCTTGCCCACCCCCTCCCAAAGGCTTCACCACAATCCACTTTTCACCCCATGGCCCGTTTGCGCTCATTCAATCCGAGCAGTCACGAATAATTCTCCATCCCGGCACAGGTACAAACGGGATTGCGGTCGCCGAAGACGTTGTCGATGCGGCCGACGGCGGGCCAGAATTTGTAATCGCGCAGGCCCGGCACCGGAAATGCCGCCTGTTCGCGCGGGTAAGGTCGGTTCCAATTGTCCGCCGCCACCATGTCCGCCGTGTGCGGCGCGTTCTTGAGCAGATTATTCTTTGCGTCGGCGGTCCCGTTTTCTACGGCGGTCATTTCCGCGTGAATCGCAATCATTGCATCGCAGAAACGGTCCAGTTCGTACTTCGATTCGCTTTCGGTCGGCTCGACCATGAGTGTACCGGCGACGGGAAATGACAGCGTCGGCGCATGAAAACCATAATCCATCAGCCGCTTCGCCACGTCCTCGGCGGTGGCGTTGTGAAACGCGCGCAAGTCGAGAATACATTCGTGCGCGACCAGGCCGTGGCTGCGGTAGAGCGTTGGGAAATATTTTTCCAGCCGCTTGGAAATGTAGTTCGCGTTGAGAATGGCAAACTTCGTTGCCTCGGTCAGGCCGTCCGCGCCCATCATGGCGATGTACATCCACGAAATCGGCAGAATGCCCGCGCTGCCCCACGGTGCGGCGGTCACGGAGCCAATCGGGTTTTCACCGCCCAGATTCACGACCGGATGGCCAGGCAAAAACTCAACCAGATGTTCGGCCACGCAAATCGGTCCCACGCCCGGCCCGCCGCCGCCGTGCGGAATGCAAAACGTTTTGTGCAGATTCAAATGGCACACGTCCGCGCCGATGTCCGCCGGCCGGCAGAGGCCGACCTGCGCGTTCATGTTCGCGCCATCCATATAGACCTGTCCGCCGTTGGCGTGGATGATTTCGCAAATTTCTTTGATAGATGACTCAAAAACGCCGTGGGTGGACGGATACGTAACCATCAGGCAAGCAAGGTCTTGCTTGTGCGCCTCGGCTTTGGATCGGAGGTCGGCCACATCAATGTTGCCTTCCGGGTCGCACGCGACGGCAACAACTTTCAGTCCGGCCATGACGGCGCTGGCGGGATTGGTGCCGTGCGCGGACGTTGGAATCAGGCACACCTTCCGGTGGGGCTCATTGCGCGACTCGTGATACGCACGGATGATGAGCAGGCCAGTGTACTCGCCCTGGGCGCCGGCGTTCGGTTGCAACGAAATCCCGGAGAAGCCCGTGATCTCTGCGAGCCAATCTTCGAGTTGCTGAAAAAGCGTCTGGTAACCGCGCGTCTGTTTCAACGGCGCGAACGGATGAATCTTCGCGAATTCCGGCCAGGAAATCGGTAACATTTCCGCGGCCGCATTCAACTTCATCGTACAGGAGCCGAGCGGAATCATGGAAGCCGTGAGCGACAGGTCGCGCGATTCCAGCCGCTTGAGGTAGCGGAGCATCTCCGTTTCGGAGTGATAGCGGTTGAAAACTTTGTGCGTCAGAAATGGGGACTTGCGAGTAAAGGCAGATTCCATTTTCGTCATGACAGCAAATGTTTCCTTCTTGTCCGCACCGAAAATATCCCAAATTTCACCGATATCTTCCATTCTCGTAGTTTCATCGAGCGAAATGCCAATGGATTTTTCATCAATTATTCGAAAGTTCATCCGACGTTCTTCAGCACCCTTGAAAAAGCCGGATACCGATTGATTGGTTAGTTCAACACGGATCGTATCAAAAAACTCTTTCGTCAGGACGCGCAATCCGAGCTCCTCCAATCCAGCAGCAAGCAAGTGGGTTAATCTATGAACCCGCTGCGCAATCTTTTTCAAGCCCTCCGGCCCGTGATAAACGGCGTACATGGAGGCCGTGTTCGCCAGCAGCGCCTGCGCGGTGCAGATGTTGCTGGTGGCTTTTTCCCGGCGGATGTGTTGTTCGCGCGTGCCGAGCGCGAGGCGCAAGGCCGGTTTGCCGCGTGAATCTTTGGAGACGCCGACGAGGCGGCCGGGCATCTGGCGCTTGAATTCGTCGCGCGTGGCGAAAAATGCGGCGTGCGGGCCGCCGTAGCCGACCGGCACGCCGAACCGTTGCGCGCTGCCCACGGCAATGTCGGCGCCGAATTCGCCCGGCGGCTGGATGAGCGTCAACGCCAGCAAATCGGTGGCCACGGTCACCAGCGCACCGGCGGCGTGTGCTTTTTCAACAAACGGTGCGTAATCGTGAATGGCGCCGAACGTGTCGGGATATTGCACCAGCGCACCGAAAACTTTTTCGGTAAATTGAAAGTTTTCAAAGCCGCCAACGACGACCTCAATGCCGAGCGCTTTCGCGCGGGTCCGGACGACTTCGATGTTCTGTGGATGACAGGTTTCGGAGACAAAAAAGACGTTTCGGTCATCTTTGAGCCGGTGGCACATCGTCATGGCCTCGGCGCAGGCGGTGGCCTCGTCCAGCAGTGACGCGTTGGCGATGTCGAAGGCGGTGAGGTCGCTGACCATGGTCTGGAAATTCAGCAGGGCTTCGAGACGGCCCTGGGAAATTTCGGCCTGATACGGCGTGTATTGCGTGTACCAGCCGGGATTTTCCAGAACGTTGCGCTGGATGACGGCGGGCGTGATGCAATCGTAGTAACCCAGGCCGATATAGGAACGGAACACCTGGTTTTCACCGGCGATTTTCCGGAGTTCGCCCAGCGCTTCAAATTCGCTGCGCGCGGCGGGAAGATTTAGTTTTTTTTCGAGCCGGATTTTCGCAGGAACAGCCGCGTCAATCAGTTCATCCAGATTCTTGAAACCGAGCAACGCGAGCATTTCGCCGGTGTCTTCCGCGTTCGGGCCGATGTGGCGACGGACAAACCGATCCGGTTGCGCGGGTAATTCCGCCGCGCCAGCCGATTGAATTTTTTTTGAAGGTTCGCTCACGGATTCAGTCGAAACCATCCGGGGAAGTTATAGTTGGTTCACAGAAAAAGCGAGTTGATTTGGGCGAGGAAAATATTTGTGGGCACAGTCTGAGGCTGTGTCGGTAGCGCAGACTGTCAGTCTGCTGTATCGCGGATTGGCAATCCGCTGGCGCTGGGATATCAGTGCCCCGCCGAATTCCATTCGGCGATACAGCAGATTACCAATCTGCGCTACGTTCTTTGCAGCGCGGCGCGGACAACACGGCATTCACCGTAGCCATATTTGCCGCCGAGCGATTCAACCACGACGCCGAGGCTGACGAAACCGTGTTTGGCAAAGGCCGCGGCGATGTCGCGTTGGGCTTCGGCCGGGATCAGGGAACTTATGTCAACGGCCTCACCCGCGAGCATGGCTTCTTCGAAATGGCTGTAAATCGTGCCCGCTTTGACACTGCGAATCTCTGCAATCTCGAGAACGGTTTTGCCCTGGCGGAAAAAGTGCAAGGTCTCGCGCACGGTGTCCGTCAGCCGCGAACGGCGTGGTATCGGGACGGAGGATAATCCGCTTTGCGGAAAATCATCAGCAAAAACCTGGCGCGGGTTTGCCTGCAAATGCGCCGCGATTGCGCCCAGGAAAACCGCGCCAAATTCGCGCAGTTTCCTCTCGCCCACACCGCTGACGCGCGAGAAATCTTTTTCGTTCGCCGGATAAAACCGCGCCATCTGCCGCAACGATACGTCGGAGTAAATGATGTATGGCGGCACGGCGCGTTCGTCGGCGAGTTGTTTGCGCAGCGTGCGCAATTTTTCAAACAACACCTCGTCACAGGCGATTTCCCCGGCACGATGTTTCGCCGGCCCGGCCGGCGCCACCGGTTTGGTCAGCGTGATTTTCTGCCGGGTTTTGAGCGCTGCGCGACCGGCATCCGTCAGCTCGACGATGTTGAACTTCTCCGGGTTTTGGAACAACAAGCCAAGCCGCACCAGCTCGCGGCCGATCGCCGCCCACTCCGCGCGCGCGTGCCCTTCGCCGATGTTGTAGGTCGAAAGCGTGTGATGACCGAACTTGCGGACCTTTTCCGTGTCCGCGCCGCAGAGCACCTCGACGACGTGCTGGATGCCGACGCCAAATCCGCTTTTCTCGCGGATGCGATAAACGCAGGAGAGAAATTTCTGCGCGGCCAGCGTGCCATCCCAGGTGGCGCGCGGGGCCAGGCAATTGTCGCAACCGGCGCAGTTAATTCCTTCTGTAGCAGCCGACGTAAGGAGGCTCTGATCTTTATCGGACTTTGAAGTTGGAGCCTCCTCACGTCGGCTGCTACTAAATTTCTCCCCGAAATATCCGAGCAAAAATTCACGGCGGCAGGTCGCGATTTCGGCATAATGAATCATCTGTTCCAGCTGGGCGCGGGCGATTTCGCGTTCCTGCGGATTCGGTTTTTCGTCAATGAACCGCATCTGCTTCACGCGGTCGCCGGGACTGAACAACAAAAGACACTCGCCCGGCAGGCCGTCGCGTCCGGCCCGGCCGGTTTCCTGGTAATAACCTTCGATATTTTTCGGCAGATCGTAGTGAATCACGAAACGCACGTTCGGTTTGTTGATACCCATGCCGAAGGCGATGGTGGCGCAAATCACGCGCGCCTCGTCCCGGAGAAACGCCTCCTGATTTTTTGTCCGGCCGCCCGCCGTCATGCCCGCGTGATACGGCAACGCCTGGACGCCATCCGCGGAAAGTTTGGCCGCCATGCTGTCGGCGGTTTTCCGCGCCTGGACGTAAATGATTCCGCTTTCTTTTGGCCGCGCGCGAACGAAGGAAAGGATTTGCTCGTAAGCCCCCGATTTGGCGGCGACGCGATAGGTCAGGTTCGGGCGGTTGAAACTGGCCATGTAACACGCGGAATTTTTCAGGTGCAATTGCCAGACGATGTCGCCGCGCACGCGCTCGGTGGCCGTGGCCGTGAGCGCCATCATCGGCACGCCCGGGAAAATTTCCCGCAGCGACGATAATTGCCGGTATTCCGGGCGGAAATCGTGTCCCCATTCGCTGATGCAATGCGCTTCATCAATGGCGAAGAGGCTGACGTTCCACTTTTTCAAATCTTCGAGAAAGCCGGACAACATCAACCGCTCCGGCGCAACATAGAGCAATCGAAACTCCCCGTTGTGCAATCCACGCAAGCGCGGACGCGATTCGCCCGCAGCCAGCGAGGAATTCAGGAAGGTCGCGGCCACGCCCGCCGCCTGGAGCGCGTCCACCTGGTCCTTCATCAACGCGATCAGCGGCGAGACGACGATGGTGAGTCCGGGCCGCAGGAGCGCGGGCAGTTGGAAACAGAGCGATTTGCCGCCGCCGGTCGGCAACACGGCGAAGACGTCCCGACCGGCGAGCGAGTCGCGGATGATTTCCTCCTGCAACGGGCGAAAGGAATTGAAGCCGAAGAACTGTTTCAGCGGCGTGAAGAGTTGATCGGGGCGAAGGGTCACAGGCGGAAAATAGGACGATTGGTGGGGACTGGAAAGTGTAAGTTTTTACACTCCAACACGCGAAAAACGCGCAACGGTTCCACCGCTATGGTGAGGAATTCGCCTTCCGTTGGCCCGGCGGCTCATCAGACCATTTCCAGTGTGTTTTCCGTCCAATTGTCCTTAACAGAAAATTTTAATTTCACAATTTGAGTTGAAACGTTCTCTCCGCAAACACCCACCGTCAGCAGGTATTCTCCGCATTCCTGAAAAATAGGTTTGCCGCCGGTGCTCAATGCCGGCATCCCGCCTTTTATGCAAATGTACACGTTGCCACCGGCGATAGCGAGAACGTCCAAATGATATGGAGTGTTGGGGAAAATTGTTTTTTCCAAAGAATCTTCAGCCTCCGCTGGTACAAAGGGCAAATCCCGCCGGTCATCATCAAACAGCACGAGACGTCCTTTTTCAATTCGAGAAAGGTATCCCCGGCATTTGTGCACCGTGGTGACAGAATCGGTTTTCACCAATAATCGAAAATGGCGGGTATTATTTCCCGGACTGTCAACCGTGCACCCGGGAATGCCGTTGCCGCAGGATATTTTGAATTTGGGCTTTTGCTGTTGAAGCGTTTGATAATTTTTCCAAACAACCCGGAGCGCAAATACCCACAATGCGCCAAAGGCGAGGAGGGCATAGATTTTTCTATCCGACCCCTGCGAAAGAATTGCGGCAACCGTAAGCGGGACTGAGAATGCCCCACTCATAAGGCTCCACCAGCCACCACAAATTGAAACCGTAATGGTGAGCCATTTTGGAGGCGCAAGCATGTCCCCAGAGCATCTCTAAAGCGGCCCCACCCGTCAAATTCCTTATGACTAATTGGCGTAAAATACATACTCCCGTCGTTTTTCAGCCACCACAACATATCCGGTTGGCGGCTAAAGACCTGCTCAACTAATGGTGTTTTTCACCCAAAAATTCCGCATTTTGGCGTTGTGCGAAAATGGCATTTTTCATACAATTTTTGCACCTGAAATTTGACGCTCAAGAACGAGTTTTCTGAATTTATTATGTCGAAAAAAACTGAAGTGTTAGAGCCGGAAAAGAAGCCGGCGACGAGTGCAGCCGAGAAATATGACGCCTCCAAAATTGACAAGCTGGAGGGCCTGGAAGCGGTGCGGAAGCGGCCGGGCATGTATATCGGCGACCCGGATGAGCGCGGCCTGCACCACAGCGTGTTTGAGGTGCTCGACAACTCGATTGACGAACATCTGGCCGGCTATTGCAACAAGATTGAGGTGACGATCCACGTGGACGGCTCGGTGTCCATCCGCGACGACGGGCGCGGCATCCCGGTGGACATGCATCCGAAATGGAAAATGCCCGCCGTTGAACTCGTACTGACAAACCTGCACGCGGGCGGAAAATTTGGCCAGGGCGCCTACAAATACTCCGGCGGTTTGCACGGCGTCGGCGCCAAATGCGTCAACGCGCTTTCCGACTGGTTCAAGGTCGAGGTCTCGCGCGATGAAAAAGTTTATTCGATGGAATTCGAGCGCGGCAAAACGACCCAGAAACTCGAAGTCATCGGCAAGTCCAAGAAAACCGGGACGCTCATCACGTTCAAACCCGACCCAACGATTTTCACCATCACGACTGAGTTCAAGTTCGACATTCTGGCGAACCGCCTCCGCGAACTGGCGTTTTTGAATCCGGGCATCGAAATCGTGCTCAAGGACGAGCGGGACGAGAAGACCGAGACGTTTTTCTATCGCGACGGCATCGAACAATTTGTCCGGCAACTGGGCCGCAGCAAGCAACCGTTGCATCCCAAGCCGATTGCGATCGCGGGCAAACGGCCCAGCAAAATTGACGGCAAGGACGAGGACGTGTTTGTGGATTGCGTGTTGCAATACACCGACAGCTATAGCGACCAGATTCTGTGCTTTGCCAACTCCATCTCAAACACGGATGGCGGCACGCACCTGACCGGCTTTCGCTCGGCGCTGACCCGCGCCATCAACCAGTACGCCAAGCAGAACGAGCTGCTGAAGGAGAAGGACCCGACGATTTCCGGCGATGACGTGCGGGAAGGCCTGGTTTGCGTGCTCAGCGTAAAGCTGCCGAATCCGCGCTTTGAATCGCAGACCAAGGTCAAGCTGGTGAACACGGAAATTGACGGCATTGTGTCATCCGTCGTCTATGACGGGCTGATGACGCATTTTGACGCGAATCCGGGCGTCGCCAAGAAAATCATTGAGAAAGGCCTGCTGGCCGCCCGGGCGCGCGAGGCCGCCCGCAAGGCGCGCGAAACGGTCCGCAAAGGCGCGCTCACCGGAGGCGGTCTGCCCGGCAAACTCGCCGACTGCTCGGATCGGGATCCGGCGAATACCGAACTGTTCATCGTCGAGGGTGATTCCGCCGGTGGCTCGGCCAAGCAGGGGCGCGACCGGAAATTTCAGGCCATCCTGCCGATTCGCGGGAAGCTCATCAATGTGGAGAAGGCGCGTTTGGACAAGGTGCTGCAAAACAATGAAATCCGCACCATGATTACCGCCGTGGGCACGGGCATCGGCGACGGCGAGGGTGAAGGCGCGTTCAATCTCGAAAAGCTGCGTTACCACAAGGTCATCATCATGACCGATGCGGACGTGGACGGTTCGCACATCCGCACCCTGCTGTTGACGTTTTTCTACCGGCAGATGCCGACGCTTATCAAAAACGGGTTTGTTTATATCGCCCAGCCGCCGCTGTATCAGATTGCGCGCAAGAAACGCGTGGAATACGTGGATGACGACGCGCGGTTGAACAAGATTCTCATCGAGCTCGGCACCGAAGAAGTGCGGCTGAAGAACCTTTCCGACAAAAAGGAATTGTCGCAAAAGCAACTGGCGGAAATCCTGGAACTGCTCGAGTCGCTCGACAAATACGCCAACGTGTTGAAACGCCACGGCGGCGACTTCGCGGAATACGTCGAGCATCGCCAGAAAAAGACCGGTGACCTGCCGAAACACCTGGTCAAGGTGCGTGAAGGCAACGACGAAACGGTGCATTACTTCCACACCGAGGAGGAACTGGCCCAGTTCGGCGCGAAAAACGCCGATTTGAAATTATTCGGCGGCGAGGAGGAAGGCGACACCACCACGTTTGTTGAAAAATCAAAGAACGGTTCGACGCGGCGGGCACGGCACGTGGAATTGCACGAGAGCAAGGCCATTGTGGAACTGCTGGCAAAGCTCGACAAAAAAGGTTTCAGCGTCGAGCACTACGCCGGACAGGACCAGCCGCTGTTTGAAATCCGCGAGGGCGAAGGCGACCGGGAAACTGTGAAACCGCTGTTCTCCATCCCGGAAATCCTCGCGGCGGTCAAGGAAATCGGCCGACGCGGCCTGTCCATCAAACGCTTCAAAGGTCTTGGCGAAATGAATGCGAAGGAGCTGTATGAAACGACCATGGATCCAACCAAGCGCCGGTTGCTGCGGATTGATGTGGTGGATGCCACAAAAGCCGAAGAAATGTTCACGAAACTGATGGGCGAGGAAGTCGAGCCGCGCCGTCAGTTCATTGAGGATGAGGCCCTCAACGTGCGCAATCTGGACATCTGATTTCGTCAAAACAATTTTATGGCGGAGAAAAAAGATTCGAATGATTTGCCGGTGAGCAACACGCCTTTGTTCGCCTCGGGCGAAAAAATCGCTAAGATCAACGTCGCCGATGAAATCAAGAACTCGTTTCTTGATTACTCGATGTCCGTGATCATTTCGCGCGCCCTGCCCGATGCGCGCGACGGGCTCAAGCCCTCGCAGCGCCGCATTTTGCTGGCGATGCATGATCTTTCGCTGTTTCCCAATCGCCAGCACCGTAAGTGCGCCAAAATCTGCGGCGATACCAGCGGTAACTATCATCCGCACGGTGAAGCGGTGATTTATCCGACGCTGGTGCACATGGCGCAGCCGTGGGCCATGCGCGAACGGCTCGTGGATGGCCAGGGAAACTTCGGTTCCGTCGAAGGCGATCCTCCCGCCGCCATGCGTTATACCGAGGCGCGCATGACCCATCTCGGCGCTGCGTTGATGGAGGACATGGACCAGGACACGGTGGATTTCGTCCCCAACTACGACGAGACCCGCACCGAGCCGGTCGTTTTCCCCGCTGCCTTTCCGAATCTGCTCGTCAACGGCGGCACGGGCATCGCGGTGGGCATGGCCACCAACATTCCACCGCACAATCTGGGCGAAATTGTTGACGGCGTCTGCGCACAGATTGATGACCCGAACATCACTGTCAAGGGTCTGATGAAATTCATCAAAGGCCCGGATTTCCCGACCGGCTGCATGGTGTGCGGGCTGGAAGTCATCAAGGAATATTTCACCACCGGCCACGGCAGCGTCAAGGTGCGCGGCAAGGTCGGCGTCGAACAACTCAAGGGTGGCAAAGAACAAATCGTCATCACGGAAATCCCCTACAACGTCAATCGCGCGGTGCTCGTCGAGCGCGTCGCCGAACTGGTAAATGAAAAGGTCGCAGGCTTCACTGACATCACGGCCATTCGCGATGAATCGGATGAGAACACGCGCGTGGTCGTTGAACTCAAGCGCGATGCCATTGCCAAGGTCGTCATCAACAACCTGTACAAGCAGACGGCGCTGGAATCGAGTTTTGCGGTCAACATGCTGGCCATTGACCACGGTCGGCCCAAGAACCTCGGGCTCAAGGAGCTCATCAATTGCTACATTGAGCACCGCCGCGAAGTGGTGTTGCGCCGCACGCGCTTTCAACTGCAAAAGGCCGAGGAACGCGCGGAAATTCTGGAAGGCTACCTCTGCGCGCTGTCCAATCTTGACGAATTCATCCGCATCATTCGCGGCAGCAAAAACCGCGACGAAGCCCGCATTAAACTGCTGGCGTTTGAGTGGACGCAAAAACAGGTCGAGCGCTGGGGCATCTTGATTCGCAGCGAAGGACGGTTGACCAAGGGCCGTTATGCACTGACCGAACGACAGGTGGATGCGATTCTGGAATTACGCCTCTACCAGTTGACCGGCCTGGAAATTGACAAGGTCGAGACCGAATACAAGGAATTACTCGCCCGCATCAAGGATTTGATGGACATCCTGGCCAAGGAAGCACGCGTGCTCGCGATCATCAAAGCCGAACTGAAGGCCATCAAGGAAAAATACGCCACACCGCGCCTGACCGACCTCGTCCCGGACGAAGGCGAAATCAACATCGAGGACCTGATTGCCAACGAAGGCGTTATCATCACGCTCACCCACAACGGCCTCATCAAACGCACGAACGTCAGTTCGTACCGCGCCCAGCGCCGCGGCGGCAAGGGGGTCATCGGCATGACCACCCGGGAAGGTGCAACGGATGAAGACAAGGATTTCATCGAGCACCTGTTCACCGCCAGCACGCACGATTATTTGATGTTCTTCACGAACACCGGGCGCGTCTATGTCGAGCGGGTGCATGAAATTCCCGACATGGGCCGCGCCGCCAAGGGCCGCAGCATCGCCAACCTGCTGGAACTGAAGGCGGGCGAAACCATCGCCGCGCTTATCCGCATTCTGTCTAAAACCGACGCGAACAAGGAGGATAAGACATGGGAGCAGCCCGGCTACGTTTTCTTTGCCACGAAGCAAGGTACGGTCAAGAAAACCGAGCTCAAGGATTTCGCCAACGTCCGCAAGGGCGGCATCATTGCCATCGGCATTGACCCGGGCGACAACCTGATTGAAGTGAAGCTCACCACCGGCCAGAACGAGGTGGTGCTCATCACCCGCGACGGCATGAGCATCCGCTTTAACGAAGAAGACGCCCGTCCCATGGGCCGTCCGGCCACGGGTGTGCGTGGTATCAACCTGTCCAAAGGCGACGAAGTTGTCGCGCTGGCCATTGTTGTGCCGGACGCCAAATTGCTGGTCGCCGGCGAAAACGGCATCGGCAAGCGGACAGACTTCGAGGAATACCGTGTTCAGTCGCGCGGCGGCAAGGGCATCATCACCATGAAAACCACCGAAAAGACCGGTGGCGTGGTGGGCGCGCTGACCGTGCGTGACGCGGATGAAATCATGATTATCACCGTCAAGGGCCAGATGGTACGGACGTTCGTGAAGGACATTCGCGAAGCCGGTCGCAACACGCAGGGCGTAAAGCTGGTCGGCCTCGACGCCGGCGACAAACTCCAGGCCATCGCCCCGGTCATTGGCGAAGACAAGGAAGACGCTGCGAGCGAAACCGGGCCGGAAAAATAATTTTTTTATTGAACACTGCTTGCCTGTTTACGGTTTTAAGCTAGAATGAATGCTCCGATTTGTTTCGGAGGTTGCAGGAAGTAAATTCTTCTGCCGATCGGTTCCTCGTTCGACTCAAATTGTCGGCAAGAAGAACGATGAAAAAACATATTTCGATTGTATTGGTGCTGGTCGGTCTGACCCCGTGCAGCCGCGCCAGCGACACAGGCCAAACCGGCGTGGTTCCCGCCAATAGCCCGGCGGTGGACAGCAACAACGCCCTGGAACTCCTGGCGATGGAAACCAGTAGCAGCCAGGCCATCCCCGGCGCGGTGGTCGCAACCAACGTTTCCACCAACAAAGCGGTGTGGGAGAGCAGCATTTCCCTCGGGGCCACCGCAACGGCGGGCAACGTCAACAGCGCGCTGGCCACCGGCAATTTCCAGACCCATAAAAAAACGCCCGTGGACGAATGGAATCTGGGCGTGGATGCAGTCTATGGCGAGGTAAGTTCCGTCAAGAACAGTGAAACCCTGCACGGCTTTGTCCAATATAACCACCTGTTCAGTGAGCGTTGGTACGGCTATATGCGTGGTGACGCCTTGCACGATGGGATTGCCGACGTGGCTTACCGGTTTACGTTCAGCCCCGGCGCCGGCTATTACTTCATCAAAGACAAGGAAACGTCGCTGGCGGGTGAGGTTGGTCCGGCCATTTTGTATGAAAAACTGGACGACGAATACCACACGTACCCGACGTTGCGCCTGGCCGAGCGTTTTGAGCATAAGTTCGACGGGCACGCCCGCCTCTGGCAAAATGTGGAGTTTCTGCCGCCGTTCACCGACCCGCGGGCTTTTCTCGTCAACGCCGAAGTGGGTGTGGATACCCCGCTCAGCAAGCACCTCAGCCTGCAAACTTATGTGCAGGACAATTATGCCAACCGGCCGGCGCCGGGATTCGAGGATAACGATGTGAAACTGGTCAGCGCGCTGGCGGTCAAATTCTAAGGCGCAATCCGCTCCAATTTCCACGAACCATCGGCCTGTCTGGTGTAGCGGAACCGGTCGTGCAACCGGCTGGGTCGGCCCTGCCAGAATTCAATCCAGTCCGGTTTCAAAACGAAACCGCCCCAGTTCGGCGGCAACGGCACGTCGCCGGGAAAACGCGATGCCATTTCATTCCATTTCTTTTCCAGCACAACGCGGTCGGCGACCACGTCGAATTGATTGGATGCCCAGGCCGCAAGCTGGCTGCCCCGCGGCCGGTTTTTGAAATACACCTCCGATTCCTCGCGTGACAGCTTGCTTACCATGCCGCCGGCACAAATCTGCCTTTCCAAATCCGCCCAATAAAACGTCAACGCCGCGTTGGGGTTTTCCGCGAGTTCACGGCTCTTGCGACTGTCATGATTCGTATAAAAAACAAAACCGCGTTCGTCCACGCCCTTGAGCAACACCGTGCGGGTGGAGGGCCGACCGGCCTTGTCCACCGTCGCCAGCGTCATCGCGTTCACGTCAATCGGTGTGTGGCCGAGAATGGCGTGCCAGAGTTTGAAAAGCGCAATGCCGATTTTGCGCCCGCGGCCGCCGGACGATTCGCCCGCCGCCGCCGCGAACCATCTTTGAAATTGCGCCACCGGATTGGCCTCCAAATCCGCGCGCCGCAAGCTGCCGTGCGAGTATTCCCGTCTGATGTCCGCTGCGCCCATAATCGCGCGCACCTTACAATGGTGGTGCCTCGGGCGCGAATCAATTTTGCCGGCTCTCAGCCCGGCGGGTTGCCGCCGGCACGTCATTGGGAATTAGCGGTCGTGATAAAATTAAATGGACTTTTGACACATTTTCACGACCCTGTTCCCGCCATGTTTTCGCTCCAACTGCTCTTCGGCAAGGCCGACCGGTTTTATCAACTGCTGGAAGACGCGGCGCAGGAAGCCCATGCCAGCGTCCGTCTGGTCATCGAAATGCTCCAGGCATCCGTTCCTGCCAAAAATCTCGACGACCTCGCGCTCTCGCGGCGCAAGGAGAAAAAAATCGGGGAACAAATCACCACCGAACTGGTGAAAACCTTCGTGACCGGCCTGGAACGCGAGGACATCGAGGCCCTGGCGCTGGCGCTGCGCAAAATTCCCAAGACGGTCGAGAAACTCGCCGAACGCATCAACCTCGGCCGCCAGCACATTCAAGGCGTGGATTTCACCCGCCAGATTCAAATCCTGGAACAGTCCACCGACGTGGTGCTGGCCATGGTCAAACAGCTTCGCGACGTGAAACACCTGGAAATCATCCACGAATTGAACACCAAATTGCAGTATCTCGAAGGCGAGGCGGACCGCCTGATGTTGAATTTGCTGGAAGACCTTTACAGTGGACGCCACGACGCCACCAGGGCCATGGTCATCCGTGATCTTTATGAATTGATGGAAAAGGCCATTGACCGCTGCCGCGACGCCGGCAACGTGGTCATGCATATCGTGCTGAAAAATTCCTGAGTGCGCGATGATTCTCCTCCTCCTCGTCATCATTGCGGCACTGGTGTTTACCTACATCAACGGTTTCCATGACACGGCCAATTCCATCGCGACCGTCGTTGCCACCAAGGTGTTGTCGCCGCGTCAAGCGGTGCTCCTGGCTGCCGTCACCAATTTGATTGGCGCCTTTCTGGGCACCGCCGTTGCGACCACCATCGCCTCTGGGCTTGTGGACCCGAAAGTCGCCACGTCCGAGATTTTGATTTGCGCCTTGCTTGCCGGCATTGCCTGGAATCTGTTGACGTGGTGGTTTGGAATGCCGGCCAGTTCGTCGCACGCGCTGGTCGGCGGTTTGTGCGGCGCGTGTCTGGCCGCCGCGCACAACGATTGGAATGTCCTGGTCTGGTCAGTTCCCAGCCATGAACATTGGTGGTTGGGCAAGGGTCTGCTCTGGAAAGTCGTCGTGCCCATGATTTCGTCGCCGATTTGCGGATTGGTGGGCGGCTTCCTGGTCATGGGGCTGCTTTATTTCCTGTTACGCAACTGGCGTCCAACCACGGTCAACCGAACCTTCGGCATCCTGCAACTGGGCAGTTCGAGTTTCATGGGCATCAGTCACGGCATGAATGACGCGCAAAAAACGATGGGCATCATCGCGCTGGCGCTCCTGACCGGTTCCAACAACGGTTTATTTGATAATCTGCCCGGCTGGCTCTCCTTTCTACACACGACCCAATTACCGGGACAACCGCTCCCCATCGCCGCGTGGATAAAGGCCCTGTGCGCGCTGACCATGTGCGCCGGCACCGCCGTGGGCGGCTGGCGCATCATCAAGACCCTGGGTCATAAAATGGTGCGCTTGCATCCCGTCCACGGTTTTGCCGCAGAAACGACCGCCGCCACGGTGCTGGTTACCGCCGCGCATTTCGGCATGCCGGTGTCCACCACGCACGCCGTCAGCACGTCCATCATGGGCGTCGGCTGCGCGAAAGGTTTGAATCATCTCAAGCTGGACGTGGTCGAACGCATCGTCTGGGCATGGATTCTAACACTGCCCATCAGCGGCGGAGTGGCCTATCTGCTGGTGCGCGGCGCGCAAATGGCCGGCTGGATTCCGTAATTTGCCGACTCAAAAAGTAGCCGCCGAGGTAACGAGGCTGACAGAACACCGTAATTCATGGACGAAATCCGCCTCTTCACGGGCGTGTTGCCCGAAAGAAACGGAGAATGCCAAAGGTAGGGCGCGTCACTCCGTGCGTGCCGCTGAACCGTCAAAGCCATCCAATATGCGAACAACCGGCGCGCACGGAGTGACGCGCCCTACCGCGCCGAAATTTCCAGCATTCGCTCAATCGGCAGCCGCGCCCGTTTCAGTATTTCCGCTGGCAATTCAATGCGGGGTGCGAGCTGTTTCATGCAGTCGCGCACTTTTTCGAGCGTGTTCATCTTCATGTACTTGCACTCGCTGCACCGGCAGTGGTCCGACGGCAACCGCATCACGTCGAACGACGGCGCACACAGAAATTCCTTGCCCGGACATTCCTTCTGCATGCGGTGGATGATGCCCGATTCAGTCACGACGATGAATCGTTTCGCCGGGCTGGTTTTGCAGAAAATAATCATTCCTTCCGTCGAACGCACGGCGTCGGCGAGGTCGCGCACTTCGCGCAGGCTTTCCGGATGAACCACCACTTTGGCATCCGGAAATTTCTCACGGAGTTTCAGCACCTGCTCGCGCCGGAATTCGACGTGCGCGTAACAGTTACCCTGCCACAACGTCATCGGCCGGCCCGTCTGTTCCATCACCCATTGGCCAAGATTTTCGTCCGGGACGAACAGGATGTCCTTGTCCTTGGGCGCAGCCTGGACGATTTTCACCGCGTTGCCGCTGGTGCAAATCACGTCGGTCAAGGCTTTCACCGCCGCGCTGCAGTTGATGTAGGCAATGGTCCAGAACTTCGGATTGGTCTGCTGCAACTGAGCCAGCTTGTCCGCCGGGCAGCTTTCTTCCAGCGAACAACCCGCGTCCTTGTCGGGCAACACAACGATTTTGTTCGGATTCAAAATCTTTGCCGTCTCGGCCATGAAATGGACGCCGCAGAACACTATCACGTCCGCGCTCGTCCGCGCTGCCTGCTGCGACAGACCGAGCGAATCGCCGACGAAGTCCGCCACCTCCTGGATTTCCGGCACCTGATAATTGTGCGCGAGAATGACGGCATTGAGTTGCTTTTTGAGAGCAAAAATCTCCTTCGCCAGCGGCTCAAACCGGGCGTGCGGCATCGCCGGGCGGACTTGCAGGTCGTCCAAAGCCAGCGCGGGATTGTCAGCAACATCAATCATGGTGAAAAGTTACCGCCGTTTGTCGCGAGCGTCAATGAAGGCGAATCAACTTAACCACAGATGAACACGGATTCTCAAAAAGGTAGGAGTCGAGGTAACGAGACTCATTTCAGCTAGAGACTCCTCACGTCGTCTTCTACAATTCTAATAAACCAACACCAGCACCGCCGCCTGCTCCGCCAAATGTGAATCCACGAATTACGCGAATTTGCGCGAAGGGAAAACAAATTCGTATCCATTCGCGCAATTCGCGGATAAATCAATAAACCAAGACCAAGACGGCGGCGGCTTGGGCGGATTTGACGACATCCTCAAACTTCTCATCCTTCGTGTTGGGCGCTTTGAGCTTGGCCGAAACGGCCGGCACGGATTCCAGGAAGCTCAAAAGAAAACTGCTCTTGACCGCGTAATTCACATTCTCCGGCAATGCCCCGCTCGCCGCCAGCGCCACCGACGCATCCAGCTTGGCCGACACGATGCCGATGACGTTGCCCCAGTCATCCACCAGCGCCCCGCCCGAATTGCCCGGCTGCACGGGCACGCTGATTTGAAAATAGCGCGGGTCATCCGCCGCGCCGGACAGCGACGCGATTTCCCCCTTGGCCAGCTTGGGCGCGAACCCTTGCAAACCGATGTCGGGAAAACCGACCGTCGCCACCGTGCCGCCCAGATTCACCGAGCGACTGGCAGCTATGGGCAGCGGTGCAAACCGCCCGTCTGCCTTCAATAAAGCCAGATCATTGGCCGCGTCCACCTGAACAACTTTGGCGTCAATCAAACCGGCGCTCGTGAGCAAACGAACTTTCGTTGCATCCTTGACCACATGATAATTTGAAATCAAATAACCATCGTCCGTGATGAAAAATCCCGTGCCGCTCGCTACTGGTTGGTCGGATGAAGTGGAATTGTTTGAACCGGATTCCGTGCGCGGTTTGAACTCACGCGATAATTCCTGCGCCTCGGCTATCTGGTCGGATGTCATTATTTTGGCAAGGTTGTCTCGTTGAGTACCAGCAATGTCGCTGGCTTCGTCGTCAGTGCTGGCTGCTGCAAGATTCAACCATTTGTAGGCTTCAACGTAATCCATCGCGATGCCATCGCCAGTCAAGTAATGAGCACCAAGATTGTTTTGAGCGGTGGCATTTCCTTGCGCCGCCGCTTGCCGATACCACTTCACAGCTTCGTTCGGATTTTCAGGATAATCTGTCTGGATTGCGCCCGGATGGTCCTTTAATGGCACGTTGACACCCACAAATCCGAAATCGTATAGCTGTCCGACAAAACACTGCGCGCTTGCATCGCCATTTTCGGCAGCCTTGCGAAACCATTCCTGTGCGCTCACGTTCTCATGCAGGGCGGCGTGTCTATACCATTGTTCTGCCAAAGTGATGTTTGTCTCTACACCTTCACCCGTTTCATACGCCCTGCCTAACCATAAACTGCTTTCGTTATCTCCTTGCTTCGCAGCTTTGACGAACCATTTCACCGCTTCTGCTTCATTTTTTTTAACGCCAAAACCGTTTGCGTAACAAGTGCCAAGATTATTCTCTGCATCCTCACGTCCTTGATCAGCAGCCTTGAAAAACCATTTGACCACCTCCACCGCTTCATTGGCTGCGTTTGTGCCACTATTACCATTAATCCATTTGTCTGCTTTTTCATCATTTTTCAAACTGGATTCGATGAGCCTCCAACCCAACAGCACTTGAGCGCTGGCGTCTCCGCTTTCTGCTGCTGCTCTGATTTCCGGCGCGTTTGTTGAGAATAATGCGTTGAATTTGTCCCCTTCGTAGAAAGTCATCTTTATGACCGATCCACCGGGGGCTGTTAGTATTGCGCTAGACGGCTCATTCGTCCTGCCCCGCTGTACGACACTAAACGGATCGGATGGCCATATCACGCCGTGTTGCTGTTCGGCGTTCAATCGAACGGCAGTTGCCAGCAGCATCAGAAACACGCAGGGCAACAGATTCGCTTTCACGTCGCTAGAGTAGTTGATTTCGGCTGACTGGTAAACTCGTCACCTGGCTGCGTTTTCAAACTCACCTAAATAATGAAGCAGCTTGGCACTTGGCTTTTCTGGTGTGCCTTTTTCAGGAAACCGCTTTTCAAAGGCGACATCTAATGCTCCCACTTCCCATTTACTATCCAGTTCGTCTGATGGTATTTGGTCATACTTTGTCCAAAGGGTTTTGATGCGGGATTTATTACGTCGATTCAAGAATGGCCATACTCGCGCAACAGCATCCATGAATTCTTGCCTGCTTTTGGTGTGGAATCCCTGAAAATCCTTCGTCAAAAATGAAGAATCTCGAATGGCCTCGACGCGGATACGCTGCTGGGATACGAAAACCAAAAACGAATCTTTTGTATCACGTTTGCGTTTATGAAAAAATAACCAAACACCAATAAAACCGGAAATCAACGCCCCGATTACAAGTTGAAAAGCTTTCTCTATGACCGGCAACATCTTTTCGATAGATTCACACATACAGCAAATTCAAACGCCGTTTACCCCAATCGTCCATCTCAAACTGAATTCAGGAAAAGAGCCGTTTCAAGTGCGGAGTTCGGATTGCGGATTGCGGAGTGCGTGACAAGTCCGCCTGCATCCGCTTTCATGTGATTTCAGCGCGACAAATCTGATTTCCGTCTTCGCAAAGCTTCGTGCGATGAGCTGGCGCGACAAGTCGCCAATGCGGAATTCGGAATGCGGAGTGCGGATTTTACTTCGCAAGGCGCAGGCTTGGTCGCGCTATCATTCACTTTCCATTTCCTGAAATATGCGGATTCTGCCGGCTTCAATCACCCAAAGTTTCCCCGTCAAATTTTCGCGTTCCAATCCGGCGGCGAGCGTGCGAACCGACGTCAGCAAATGCTGGCGTGAGGGTTTGCGCGGCAGCCGCAACACCGCAATGCCGGCATAATGGCTGGGCTTGAAATGAAGCGGGTTCGCAAAATCCAGATCGAGCGATACCAAGGCGCGCCCTTCGCGGCGGCAACGTTCGATGAGATTGGTGTCCCCGGCTTTTTCCAGCGACTGGCTCGCCACGGTGGCCACGTTGTGGCCGGCGCGCGAAAGAATTTCACCCCCGCGTTCGCCAAGGTTTTCGTCCAATTTGAGCTTCATGCGTGCGCTTCGAGCGGCACATCCACGTAGCGTTCGCGCGACATTTCCGCGCCGTAAGCGATGCAAGCCTGAATGTCTTCAGGTTCCAAGCCGGGATAATCCTTCAAAATTTCGCGCTCCGTCATGCCTGAGGCGAGCAAATCCAAAATCAGCGAAACCCAGATGCGATGGCCACGAATGCAAGGTTTGCCAAAGCAGCGCGCCGGATCAATCCAGATGCGCTGAAGCAATTCTTCGCGGGACAAATGGTTTTGAGTTTTTGCCTTCATATTGCCGCTGCAAGGCCGCCGAGGATGTCCAGTTTTTCCTGCTCGACTTCGCGGGAGGGCAGCAAATCAGCCCATTCTTCTTGTGCGCGCTGGCGTTCGAGGAATTTCAAATAGTGCAGGATTTCGCGCAGCACCGGTTCGGGCTGGCGCTTGATTTCTTCAATCAAAATTTCCTGCGCGCTCATGGTCTAATTATCCGGCAAATTTTGCTTTTGGCAAGTTGTATTGCCCAATCATCCATCCCGGAATGACTTCGAGAATCCACATTCATCCGGCCTGTATTACGGAATTTTTGGCTAAAGAAATTCCATACCGTCAATTCACGATCCATTCAATCAACGATGCTGCAATCTGGCTTCCCGCCATTCTTTGAGTCTGGTTCCGGCCAGCTGAATTTGTTCCGGACTGAAGGCAGGATTGGCTTCGAGCCGTTGGATGATTTTTTCGGCCTGATGAATATTGCCGCAATGCCGGGCCTGCGTCTCGGCCAGTTTCAACCATAAATCAAAGTCCTGCGGTTGTTCTTTGACTTTTTGCTCCAGGATTTCAATGGCGGTGCCGAAATATCCGTTGGCGAGCAGTTCATCCAGGGATTCCGGTTGAGCTTCACCGACCGCCTCCTTCGCCGTGGGGTGACTCCATTCATAAATGGAACGGCGGGCGAATTCGATATGGGCGTGTGCGATGTTGGGCTGTAGTTCGAGGGACCGGAGCACTTCGCTGGCTTTGTCGCTGCGATGCAGGTCCTGAGCATAAAGTCGCATCAACATGAGCGCCGCATCCACGTTGGCCGGATTTTCCATCAGCAGTGAATTAAGTTTGGCTTCAGCCTCACTCAACTTTCCCTGCGAACGCAATTGGTAAGCCTCGGTCAGCGGCTTGGGCTTCAGGACATTGTCCGGTTTGACGCCGAGGTGTTCCAACATGGTATCCAGGGTGGCAACGCTGACATCGCCGGATTCCTTGAGCATTTGGCACAATTGAATGGCCTCTTCCTTCCGGCCATTCCGAACCAGGCGGGCGAGCATATCCAAATCACGCCGGCTTTTGAGGGGATCAAACTCCCGATGATCTTCGGGATCAATCAACCGGTGAAAGGTGTGGGCGCATAATTCGCCGAGGCAACCGACCCAGAGGAGTGCGAGCGGCAAAGCAATAATCAAATACGCCATGCCGCTCGCTTGATCACCGTAGCGCCAGAATCGCCACAAACTCAAAAAAGCCAATTCTACCAGCACCAAAGTGGTGCCGACGCGGATGGCCCGACGTATAAAATCCCGCCTCTCATTTTCACCCGTCAGTTTAGCGTCATAGCCGCTCAACCACCACGACGCCCAGGCGGCGAGGGCCAATACGACAATATTCGCAAGGAAAAAAAGCATAACGACCTCAGTCAACCCAGACCTGCCAACTCAAATAATTACCCGATCAATTCACCAGGAGCCGGCGTTCTTCGGCCACGAGAACCTTCCATTCACCTGCAGCCAGCGTGCCAAGTTTCAATCCGCCAATGCGTATCCGGATTAGCCGCAACGTCGGATGCCCAATAGCAGCGGTCATGCGGCGCACCTGCCGGTTTTTGCCTTCAACCAATTCCAGGCCTATCCAGCAGGTCGGCACGGATTTGCGGAAACGAATGGGCGGATGGCGCGGTGGGATTGTAGCAGCGTCGCGGAAGAGCGCTGCTAACTGTCTTTGCGGAGAGATGGCGGCGCTCTGCCGAGACGCCGCTACGGAGGTAGATAGCACTTCCGGTTGCGGCTCCAGAACCCATGCCCGGCACGGCAGCGTTTTCCGGCCTTGAACGGAAACGCCGCGTTCCAATTTCTTCAATGCCGTCGGCGCAGGGACGCGTTCCACCTGCACCCAATATTCCCGTTCATGGGCATGACGCGGATGCAACAGGCGCTCGTTCCATTCCGGTTCGTCACTCAAGAGCAACAAGCCTTCCGAATCCGCGTCCAGCCGGCCGATGGGATAGACGTTATGGGGAAAGCCGAATTCCGCCAGCGTGCGATTCGCCGAGCCGTCCGTCGTAAACTGCGAGACGACACCGAATGGCTTGTGGAAGGCAATAAGCATGGAGACAAAACGCGCTGATGCAATTAACGGAATCCAGCCGCTGCGACAAGCAGTTCTTCATTACTTCGGCCGCGTGGCCCGCTCCTGCAACCAGGCGACATCAGGATTGTTGGGCGAGGCAAATCCGCTGGTGAAACTTTCAGGCGTCAGCGGCGGCATGGTGCGCGCATCGCGCCAAACGTGTATTTCGGAATGGCCATCGGCAAACGAAAAACCACACGCCTGCCCGTGATAAAAGCCCGGCAGATCAAAGAACCCGTAGCTGGCCGGCTGGTTGAACCAGCCCGCCATGTCGGTGGCGAAATTTCCCATGTTAATGCTGTCCTGGCGCATGTCGAGAAACACAAAAACGCGGGACGGACCGGGATTGGCCAATTCGGATTGTTTTCGGTAAATTTTGAAAGCGCTCCAGACCGAGCCCATATAGATATCCCAATTGCCGTAAGTGCCGCCCCAACCGCCGAGATAAACGTTCATGGACATACTCCGCACGCGCGGTTTTTGCTGCCCGTTGACCACCACGAACGAGGTGTCGGCCGGACACTTCCAAATAGCCAAATTACGACTGCAATAGGGCCACATCGGACTTTGCTCGATGGTGAGCGAAGGGTCCCAGTTCACCTGGTTGGCCGGATTAAAGTCCAGCGTGCCGGTGACCCAGGCTTGATTGGTGGTCGGCGGATTGTACGGGTCTTCGCTGGCAAACAACAACTGGTCGTGGTTATCATCCGAATACATCCGCCAGGCCAGGCATAATTGCCGGTGATTGGACATGCATTGAATTCCACGCGCCTTGAGTTTCGCCCAACTCAAGGCCGGCAACAACAGGGCCGCCAGAATCGCAATGATGGCAATCACCACGAGCAGTTCAATCAAGGTGAAACCACCCGGAAACGGCTGGCGGGTTGATGAAAGCCGGAAACTGGATATCGCTCGGCCCATGCTTATCGCCACTATAACCCGACAGTCCGGTTGTGCAACTCGCCGGCGTCCGGCGCCATGAGGAACCCTGATTCTGTTGCCTCAAATTTTCCCTGCGTTAAACTAGCGGTGTGATTCGCAACATCATCTTCGACTGGTCAGGCACACTGGTGGACGATCTGCCCGCCGTCTGGAAGGCCACCAATTTCGTTCTGGCCCAGGCCGACCGCCCCGAGATGTCGCTGGAGGAGTTTCGCGCGGAATTTTCCCTGCCGTTCACGAATTTTTATCACCGCCACACGCCGCACGTGCCGTTGCCGCAATTGGAAGACTGGTTTCACAGCCATTACCGTGAGATTCAGGATTCCGTGGCGGAACTGCCGTATGCGCGTGATTTCCTCGCATTTTGCCGCGCCCGCCGGCTGCGCACGTTCGTGTTGAGCACCATCCACCACGACCATTTCCTGATTCAAAGCCGCGTGACCGGTTTCGACGCCTTCCTCGACCGGCCTTACACGGATGTCCTGGACAAACGGGAAAAAATCCACGAAATCCTCGCCGAAAACCGGCTCGTGCCGGACGAAACGCTGTTCATCGGTGATATGCAGCACGATATTGAAACCGCCCGGCATGGCGGCATTCATTCCTGCGCCGTGCTGACCGGCTACAACACGCTGGAACAGTTGCGCGAGGTGAAACCGGATGTGATTGTCGAACATCTCGGCGAATTGCGCCACATTTTGGAACAGGATAATCTGCAGCTCAAACCGGAGACCGAACGGTTCGAGGAGATTCACCCGCCGCTGGCCACGGTCGGCGCGCTGATCTTCAACCCCGCGGGCGAGGTATTGATGATTCGCACTCACAAATGGTCGAATCTTTGGGGCATTCCCGGCGGCAAAATCAAATGGGGCGAGCCGTCGGTGGACGCCTTGCGCCGCGAAATCAAGGAGGAAACCGGGCTGGACGTGACCGACATCGAATTCGTGCTGGTGCAGGATTGCATTCACTCGAAGGAATTTTATCGCGACGCGCATTTCGTGTTGTTGAACTACACCTGCCATTGCGCCGGCAAACCGGCTGTGAAACTCAATGATGAGGCACGCGAATTCCGCTGGGTTACCACCGCCGCGGCGCTGAAAATGCCGCTGAATACGCCAACGCGGATTTTGCTCGAGGCAGTTTTAAAAAAGAAATCAACCGCGGATTACGCGGAGGGCGCGGACGTAAAAAAAATCAATCCGTGAAATCGGCGTAATCCGCGGTTCAAAAATGAAAAATTCATTGTCCAAAATTTCCATTGTTGACCTCGAAGTTTCTTACCGGGTGGGTGTGCCGGACGAGGAACGCGCCCGGCCGCAACGTTTGTTGCTGACGGTGGAGATGGATTTCAATTTTGCGAAGGCGGTAAAATCCGACAACATCGCCGATACGATTGATTATTTCGCCGTTTCGCAACGGCTGTTGAAGTTCGGCGACGGGCGCGAGTGGAAGCTCATCGAGAAACTCGCCGCCGACATTGCCGACCTGATTCTGGCCGAATTCAAACCGCAAAGCGCAACGGTGGAGATCAAAAAATTCGCAATTCCACAGGCACAGCATGTTTCGGTGGTCACCGCAAAAAAAAAGTGGCGGCCGACGTGAGTCGGCTCTGACTTTTTCAGCAGGAATAATGAGCGAACTGACATTCACTGCTACGGAGACGAAAAATACTGCCCGTCCATGGTCCGCAACTCCCAGCCTTTCGGACGCGCGAGAATGGTCACCGCGCCGGCGGTTCGGGTGTACATCACCGGCACCTGGCGCGCGGCCAGGCGTTCCTTCAACTCACGGCCGGCGCGCCGGGTCGCCGGAGACTCCGAATCCGCAACCACAATGACTTTCGGTCGAATCGCATCCAGCAGTGCGTCACCCAGCGGTTCGTCGGCGGTTGGCAGGCCGGCAATCACGATGTCTGCGCGCAAATCATTGGTTTGCGTGAGCAGAGCGCTTTGGCCGTCGCGCCCCAGGTCGGACGGCAACAGGATTCGTACGCTGGAAAAATCACCTCGCAAAACCAGCGCGTTGTCATCGGCGCGCGGGAAATTGTTTCCGGCGGCCGGATGCAACACGCGCCAACAACCGGCGGCATCGCCGCAATTGAAAATTTTGTGCCGGGCTGGCGGCTTTTCAAAATCCGAAACCATATCGCGATAAGCCGTCGAGCGAAACTTTGCGGGACTGGTCCAAAGTTCACCGATGCCGAAAAGTTGGTCGAGGATTGCCGCGCCACCGACGTCGCTCAGGTCGCCATGCGTCAAGACCAGACGTTGGATTTTATTCACGCCTTGAGCCCGGAGAAACGGTTTGAGCGTGAACTCGACGGCGCGGTCATTGCCACAATCCACCAGCCAGTCGTTTTCCCGCCCCGGCGCGTCCACAAACACCGAATGGCCGCCGTTGAGCGGCAGGACTGTCACTTTGATTTCGTGGCGGGTGGTTTGCCAGTGCCAGCCGTAACCGGCGACGACGAGAATCAACGCCGCCACGCTTACCATCCTGCGCTTGGGCGCCAACAGCCAACCGCTTAACACGCCCACCAGCACCGCATAATAAATTCCGATTTCCAGCCACGACGGTTCCGGCACGTAGAAGAAGGCACCGGGAATTCTGGTGGCGACCTCGCTGACCCATGTCATGGCGACCATGAAGAACCAGGCGCTGTGGTTGAACAAGGTCGTCACCCACGGCAGCCAGGTGCCGCAGATGAGCGCGCCGAGATTGCTCATCAGGGCCAGGGTGCCCAGCGGCACGGCAATGATATTGGCCGGGGTCGAGACCGGGCTGAACAGGTGAAAGTACTTGGCTGCGAGCGGGATGGAGCCGGCCCAGGCCGCGAACGAGAGCGCGCAATAGCGTCCCAGCATCCGCAGTGCGGCGGTGAGCGATCGCCGCCAGCGCGGGAGTAATTCATTTGGCAAAAGCGGATCATGCCGCAACCACTGGTCAACCAGTTGGTTCAAAGGCGGCAGCATCAACGCGATGATGAGCACAACAAAAAATGAAAGTTGAAAACTCGCTTCAAAAAGCTGGCGCGGTTCCCACAACAGGATGAGAAAAGCGGCGCCGGCGAGCGAATTGACGGTATCACCGGGCCGTTTCAACGCCCAGCCGCCGAGGATGATGGTCATCATCACCGAGGCCCGAATGGCGGAGGATTCCCAGCCGGTCGCCGCGGTATAAAACCAGATGACCGGAATGGCCACGACACCACACCAGCCGCGCGAAACCTGCAGCACGCGGAGCAGCGCCACCAGCATCCCGGAAATCAGCGCGATGCGCAGGCCGTCAATGGCAAACAGGTGCATGGTGCCGGCACGCAGGAACGGTTCGCTGATGTCGCCGGTGAACGCCGTTCGCCAACCGAGCGTCATGGCCCACAGCAACCGCAGCGGCTCGTCTTTCACCGGCAACCCCAGCGCCAGCGTCTGCTTCGACCAGTGCAAAAACCGGTCGGTCAAGGGCGGATTTTTCAGCGACGGTACCCGCAGTAGCCAATCATTTGTGGAGCCGGTCTTGAGTTGATAATAAATCCCGCGGGTTTCCAGATAATTGCGGTAGTCAAAAAGCCCTTCGGCCAGCGGCAACGGCGGCCGGGCGATGACACCGGTGACTTCCACCGGCTGGCCGGCAAAAAAATCACCAGGCAACGCACTTGGCGTGGCGACCATGATTTCACCAGTGGCCGGTTGCCAGCTTTCTCCCCGGCGCAGTTCGGCAACTATGACCCGGGCAAGCGAGTGTTCGACTTCCTGGTTGTCGCGTTCGACGATTTTGATATGCGGCGTTTCCAGTAATGTTCCACGCACCGACACGATGGCGGTTTCGTTGCCGAGCAACCGTCGCAAATCATCCGGCGACACGATGGCCGTGCGGGTGGCCAGATTTGTCCAACCGGCGAGAGCAATCAGCGGCCAGATCAACCACGGACGATGCTTTTCGAGCAGGAGGACGAGGGCGAGGACGACAAAGGCGCTGCCAAACAACGCGCCGAGCGGCGGATGAAAAAGTTCGGCGGGCAGCAGACCAACGGCATAGCACGAAACGACAGCGACGAGCGGACGTTTCACATTCTGAGATTACCAGCGTTTTCGCCAGCGGCCAATCAACCAAAGCAGAAACAAGCCTGCCGCGCCGCCCAGCGTGTCAATGACCACATCATGCACTGCGGGCGTGCGCGTCGGTACAAAAATCTGGTGAAATTCGTCGCTGGCCGCGTACAGCGCCACGATCAGCAACACGAGGGAGGCTTCACGCCAGTTCCAGGGGCGCGGCTGGTTTTTCTGCGGCCGGCGAAACGCACGCCAGAGCAGCAACGCCAGGACGCAGTATTCAGCCACGTGCGCACATTTGCGGGCGATGAAAACGACCCAGTCCACCGCATTCGCCGAAATATGCGGGAATAACCAATACAACAACGGCGCAATAATCCGGGACGAGTGTTCGTAGGAATGTGCGTCGCTGGAGGCGGTAAAAATGACCGCCATCCAGGCCAGTACCGGCAGCCAATACTTGAGAACCCGTCGGATGTTGGACACGCCAAATAAAATCGGATTCGTCCGAATGAGGCAAATAGATTGTAATTGCATTTGCCAAGCCACGTCGCTTTTGGCACAGAAATGACCCACTGTAAATGTCGGGCCGCGCCGGACCTGCCCGGCCGGTTGATTTTATGCTCAAACTGGGCGTTAACATTGATCACGTGGCGACGATTCGCGAAGCGCGCTATCGCGGACGCGGATTTGGCGAGCCGGATCCCGTCGAGGCGGCGCGGATTTGCGAAGCCGCCGGCGCGCACGGCATCACCGCGCATCTGCGCGAAGACCGCCGGCATATCCAGGACCGCGATATTTTGAAATTGCGTGAAACCGTCAAAACCCGGTTGAACCTTGAGATGGCCAACGTGCCGGAAATCATCGCCATTGCGTTGAAATTAAAACCGGACATCGTCTGCCTTGTGCCCGAAAGGCGAACGGAAGTGACGACCGAAGGGGGTCTGGAAGTTGCCGCCGCTGAAGAATCGCTGACCGAGACGCGCAAAAGAATGAACGACGTGGGCATCGAGGTGAGTCTGTTCATCGCGCCGGATGATAAGCAGATTGAAGCCAGCGCGCGGGTCGGCAGCCAGTTTGTGGAGTTGCACACCGGACAGTTCGCGGAAGCGTTTTCACGTAGCAGCCGACGTGAGGAGGCTCAAACTTCAAAATCCAAAACGGGGCAGAGCCTCCTTACGTCGGCTGCTACGGGTTTTGAAAGTGAGTTACAGCGTCTCATTTCCGGCGCGAAACAGGCTCATGCGCTCGGCTTGAAGGTGAATGCCGGGCACGGATTGAATTACGCAAACCTGCCGACGTTGCATCGCGTGCCGCATCTGGTGGAATTGAACATCGGCCATAGCATCGTCAGCCGGGCGGTGATGACAGGCCTGGAAACCGCTGTCAAAGACATGCTGCGGTTGATGAAAAAATATCGCGGGTAAAAATTCTACGGAACGGCATATTCCTCAATGAGGCGCCCGTCGGCGTCCGTCCGCCACGCTTTTTGCAATTTCCAAGGACTGTCTTTGGATTCTTGAACCAAGGTATAATGGTACACGGAAAAATCATGACTTATCTGGCTGCGATTCTCAAAATGTCCTTGCAAATCACCGTAGCGCGCATGAACCACATCGGCCTCAGCGGGCAGAGTTAGCGTTTTGCCTTCCATTGCTTCAGCGATCCGCTGCCGGTTATTGACGCGAAAGGTGACCTGCAAGCGCTTTACTGTGTATGGTGCCGGATCGCAGCCCGCCAGGTCGCTGTCGGCAGAAATTCGACGCGCGCCGTCGGCAACGAGTGATTTGACCTTTGGCGTAACATCAACCCAACCGGGAACGCCGCTTTTGCGGATGTTGAAGGTCAAAGTGATGGGATAATTCGTGAAAGAATTCAGATTTTGTGACAATTCTCCTTCTCCGCCTTTATCACTTTTTGCCCAGCCGGGCAGTTGCCCCTTTTCCACCAAACTGCCTAAATAATTTCCGGCTTCCAATTCAAGAAAAGAGCTTGGGTAATGGGGTCCAACATCTTCCTGTTTTAGAAACATCATCCGTTTCGGAAAGTTAAATGTGACCAAGTTTCGCGCGAGAAAAGGCAAGCCAATCAAATCACCATCCGGCCAAGTTCCGGCCCATTCCATAAAGATCAGGTTGGAATAGGTCTGGCCGCCAAACACGCCGGTTGAAAAAGCCGCCCCCCTTATGGACGTGCCTGAGTATGCGGCGAATTGGTTTGTCCAAACGGGCCTTTGTTGCTTAAGCGCACGATCGAAAAGTTTTGGCTTCAACATGGCGTCCGCATCCGTACAGCCCGTGTCAGGACAGAAATACACTTTCCCTGTTCCAAAACAATCCGCATGAGCAATGACGAGGCCAAAAAGTATGGTCAATGGAAAACCTTCGCCCAAATCGTGATCGTCGAGCTGATATGGATCAAGGAAGCGCAGTTTATTGTGAGTAAAATCCAGTTGAATGCAATAATGTCGCAGGCAATCCATGCCTAAAATCCCCATAAGTCCCGGCTCCAACCTTTGCCAGTCGTAGGTGTAAACTCGTGAATTGGTCAACAATTGAGTATTGCCCAGATAAAGTTTGGGCGCTTTGTACACACCTGCTCTTGATACACCGCCAAGAAGCGGTTCCAAACATGTACTGGTCCCAAGACGTTTTCCCAGTTTCGGTTCCAAAGATTTGTCCAAAATGGTATTGGGACGCCCGGTATCCACTAGCAATAACAGTTCCTCGCCGCTTTCCAGGCGGAGTTTCACAAAGATTCCATTCTCGCGGCCATCGTTTTGAATAAAGGAACTTTCGGCAGGAAGAATTGGATGAATTGAGTTTTCTGTCGCGCAAGAACACAAGAACAGCAAACAAGTATACGTAACCATCAGGCTAATGGTTTTCATGGGCTCGCATTTGAGATTAAAGGGCATTTTCTCTATGTCCAGCCGAGTTTCCTTGCGCGTCAATCGTAAATCGTAAATCGTGAATCGCAAATGATCCTGGGTACCGGCATTGACATCATCGAAGTGAAACGCATCACTGCGTCCTACGAGAAATTCGGTGAGCGGTTCGTGAACCGGATTTTGCTGCCGGGCGAAATCGCCTATTGTCTCTCGCATAAAATGCCCGGGCCATTCCTGGCGGCGCGGTTCGCGGCCAAGGAGGCGATCTCCAAGGCGTTCGGCACCGGCATCGGCGCGGCGCTGGGCTGGCAGGACATGGAAATCCGGCGCAAGGAATCCGGCGAACCGTTCGTAGTGCTGCACGGCAAGGGCGAACAATTGTTCGCCGCGCGCGGCGCGAAACGGTTGCTGGTCAGCTTGAGCCACACGGCGAATTACGCGGCGGCCACGGCGGTTTTGGAGGGTTGATGCATCCGAACGTTTGTTAGTTAACTTCAACACCGGGCGGTATGCGCGAATCTGTCACCCTCTTCCAACGACGTGAAGCGAACGAATTCTCGAAAGTCTCGTCTCCAACGCGAACATACACCAAATCATAACTCTGATCCTTCGTTGGAATGTAGAAAATAGCCTTCTGGCCGACAAGGTTTTCGCTGGGGGGATGGAATTCCGGAGATAGCCGTGCTTTGCCGACCACCGAGATAGAGCGCGCCTTCAAATCGTAATTCTTAGGATACTGCAAATAATTGACCAGAAATGAAAATTGCTCTGCTGGAATATCGTGCGGAAATGTAATACGGGTGGAGCCCATGTCGTGAGGCTGGACTTCATAGTCAAAGTCGGGGCCTAGACGGCCACTATACACATCTCCGAAATCAGTCAAAATGCCCGACAGCTCTTCACTCGTCCATCCGCTCACAATGACTTCTTTCTGGTGCGGAACATGCGTTGGGTCGCGCTCAACATGATTGATTTTTACTCCAACGTCTCTTCCTTCCATCGCGGCTCGCAATATTTTTGCGATTTTTTCAACATCATTGTTCAAAATGCGAACGCATCGTCCAAACTCCGTTTTGGACTTAAACACGATGCTAATATATGGCATCTTCCCATTACGCTTATAGATTTGTTTGATCTGTGATGTGAGAACGCGAGCCTCCCGCCCAGAACCACGAATTATCAAAGTGTCACCGGCAAGCGTGACTTGCTTGAAACGCGAGAAAAACCACAAAAGGAGGAATGTGCATGGCGGGAGAACATAATACATGAAGTCTCCTCTGTGATTTCCTTTTGCCGACTCGACAATCATCGTACCCCACATAAAAGCGAGAAAAATGTAGGTAATCCATTTGTAATACGCAGTCGCAAATGCTGAATCGAGTCGTTGCATTATGATTCTTGCCACCAACTGACTCAAAAAACTATTCCTCTCGGCCATCCCTGTCTAGCCGCTTTGTCCTTTTTCCAGCATCAGTCTTCCGACATACTCGCCGCATGCAGCCGGCGGTCATGACGGCGGTGGTAGTGATTTTAATTTCTGCCGGCGCGAGTTTCTTTTTCGCGCTGGCCGAGGCGGCGTTGCTTTCCCTCAGCAAATGGCAGGCGCGCCAACTGGCCGAGCGCCATCCGCATGCGGGCGCCGTCGTGGCGCGGCTGCTCGAACAACCGCAGGATTTGCTGGCCACCATGGCGCTCGGCAACACCTTCGCCAACGCCGCCATGCTCGCGGTGGCATTGCAGATGGTGTTTGACGGCCGATGGCCGTTTCTGCTGACGGTGGCGCTGCTGCTGGCGCTGATTCTCATCGGCTGCGAAGTCCTGCCCAAAACGCTGGCCGTGCGCCAGCCGGAACGCTGGGCGCGGCGCACGGGTTGGCTGTTGCTGCTTTTCCAAAGATTCACCACCCCCTTGCGCCAAGTGGCGCAGAAAATGAACGAGATCATTTTGAAACTGGCCGCGCCCCAGTTCATAAAGCCGCCGCCCGCGCTCACCGACGGGGAATATCACGAGCTGCTCGAAATGGCGTACCAGCAGGGTACGCTGGCCGAGTCGGAAAAGGAAATCATCCTGCAAATCGTCAGCCTCGACCAGCGCATGGTGCGCGATGTGATGCGGCCGCGCACCGGCATGGCGTGCATCTCGGACGATGCCACGGTCGAGGAAATGATTGCCGCCGCCAGAAAATTCAAACACCGCCGCCTGCCAATCTACGACGAGACCCCGGACACCATCGTCGGCATTCTGAACACGCGCGCGTTGCTGCTGGATCCGAAGATTGACCTGGCCGACGCGATTGAATTCCCGTCGTTCGTGCCCGAGACGATGAATCTGCTGCAATTGTTCCAGAGCCTGCAGAAACAGCAGCGCGGACTGGCCGTGGTGCTGGATGAATTTGGCAGCACCGCGGGCATCGTGACCATGGAGGACATTCTGGGCCAGATCGTCGGCAAAATCCGCTCCGAAGCGCGGCAACCGGACGGCTTCGTGATGGAAAAACTGACGCCGGGCCGCTGGCGCGTGAACGGCACCATGCGGCTGGACGATTTCCGACGCGAATTTCCCGCGCTGAGCAGCGTGGCCGAAGCCGAAACGATGGGTGGACTGCTCGTGCATCTGCTGGGCGTCGTGCCCAATACCGGTGAATCCGCGACGTTCGACGGATTGAAGCTGACGGCCCAGGTGGTTGACGACCGGCGTGTCCGGGAATTGCTGGTGGAAACCGCGAAATAAAAATGGAAACTTCAATGTTAACCGGGCTGTTTCTGGCGGCGTGCCTGGCGCTTTCGTTTCTGTTGTCGGGCATGGAAGCAGGCGTGTTTGCGCTGAATCGGTTGCGGGTGCGGCATCTGGCGCGCGCGGGCCGGCCATCGGCGAAACTGCTCCACGATTTTCTCGAGCATCCGGAAAATTTTCTCTGGACCATTCTCGTCGGCAACACCCTCGCAAACTTCATCATCCTCGGCTGGGTCGTCGCCACCCTGCACGACCGATTCCCGGGGCGTTACCTTCTCATCACCGGTCTTTTCGCCGCGATTGTGTTCTTGTTCTACGCGTTGTTCGATCTGCTGCCGAAAATGCTGTTTCGCGCGCATCCCAATCAACTATGTCTCTCGGCGGCCCGGATTTTCCGGCCCGTCCATTTTATTCTGCGACCGCTGGTGGCGGTGGTTGAAACCACGGCAGCAGAGGTGTTGCGCTGGACCGGCGGACACGCATTCACCGGCCGCCCCTTCGGCAATCGCGAGGAAATGCGCGCGGTGATGCAGGAATCCGCGCAGGCGTTCACGACCGGCGAACGCGCCATGATCAATCGTGTGCTCGATTTGCAAAATTTCACCGTCCGGCAAATCGCCATGCCCCTGGACCAGGTGGTGACGGTCGAAACCCAGACAGCCATCGGGAGTGCGCTGGTCCTGGCGCGCGAACGGAAATTTTCGCGCCTGCCGGTCTGGGAAATGCGCGCCGGGCAACGGCGCATTGCGGGATTACTCCTGCTGGGGCCGCTATTGTTCCGCGACGATCTGGATGTGCAGAAACCCGCCGCCGCCCACATGACACCCGCGTTGTTTCTGGATGAAGACACGCGCCTGGAAGTCGCATTGCGGCGGATGCAGCGCGCGGGTGAACGGCTGGCCATTGTGCTGGGCCGTGACCGGCAAGAATCGGGCGTGGTGACGCTGGAAGACATCCTCAAAGTCATGTTTGGCGAGGTGAAATTGTGAATCCTAACCCGCTCATTCACAACGCCCTGGAACTGGTGGCGGTGATTCTGCTCGTGCTGCTGAACGCGTTTTTCGTCGCCGCGGAACTGGCCCTGGTCCGCATCCGGGACACCCAACTGGCGGCGTTGGAAGCCAGGGGCAATCGCCGGGCGAAAATGGCGCGGCATATTGTCGCGCACATTGACACTTACATCAGCACAACGCAATTCGGCATTACGTTGGTGAGCATGGCGGTCGGCGTGGTGGTCGAACCGGTGTTTCGGGACCTGCTGGCTCCGCTCTTTGACCTGCTTAAAATCACTTCGGCCGGAGCCCAGCGCGGCATCGCCATTGGTGTCGGTTTCTTCGTGAACTGTTACCTGCTGATTGTGGCCGGCGAATTGGTGCCGAAGGCGATTGCCATCCGGCGCACGTTGCAAACGTCGTTGTGGGTCGCCGCCCCGCTGAACTGGTTTTATCGTTTCTCTTTCCCGTTCATCTGGCTGCTGCATCGCTCGTCCCAGTTTGTGTTGCGGCGGTTGGGCTTTTCCGCGGAGGAATGGCGCACCGCGCCTTCCGAGGAGGAATTGCGCCTGGTGCTCGCCGCGACGCGCAGCGCGGCTGGCGGACGCAACCTGATTCTGAACGCGCTCGACCTGCGCCATCGCGTCGTACGCGAAGTCATGAGGCCACGCCACGAGATCACCGCCTTCGACACCGCCGCGACGCTGGCCGATTGCGTCGCCCTGGCGGAGGAAACGCGCTACTCCCGTTTCCCGCTTTGCGAAGACGGCAATCTGGATCGGACGCGCGGCGTGGTTCACATCAAGGACCTTTATCCCGCCGCAAGGAATCTGGCGGGAACGGCGGCGGATTTGCTGCCGATGGCGCGCAAGCTGGTTTACGTTCCTGAATCCGGCGGGCTGGAAAAATTGCTGCAGTTGTTTCTCGAACGGAAACTGCATTTCGCCATCGTCGTGGATGAATACGGCGGCACGGTCGGCATTGTGACGCTGGAAAACGTGCTGGAGGAACTCGTCGGCCAGATTCAGGACGAATTCGACCAGGAAAAACCGGAACTGGTGCGCGTGAGCGAAAATGTCTGGGAAGCCGCCGGCGCCTTGCCGTTGCACGGCCTGGAAAAAATCATCGGCGAAACACCACATGAAGAGGGTATCGCGACCGCCAGCGGCTGGCTGACGCGCAAGCTCAGCGGCTTTCCGAAGGCCGGTGACATTGTCAGGGTCGGTCCCTATGAATTGCGGGTGGAGGAAATGGACGGCCCGCGCGTGGCGCGCCTGAAAATCACCAAACACGCGGCGGAGACGGAATTTCTGAGAAGGCCGGGAACGTCGTAGTCATCACCAGGTCCCGCCACGAATGGCGAACACCGTGACGATGCCCGCCAGCACTCCATCCGCCACGGCGGCGGACAAAAGCCCGTCCTGGGCGCAACCGGTTGCAAAAAGCAAAATCGCACCCAGCCAGATGGCGAACGGATGAAAATCGGGTGTGTTTTTCTTGCCCGGCTGCTTGTTGATCAAAGCAGGCGCAATGACCACCGAGAGGAGCACCGACACCGCCGCCCAGGCCAGAAAATTCGACACCGGCGCACCCTGCCACGTCACCGGAAATTTTGTCGGCGTCCACAGCCAGTAATGTTTTACGCGGGAAGCAAACGGTTCCAGGGCAAAATCGAAAAGCAGCGTCAGCGCCGCCGTCACGCCGATAAGCCAGAAACCGTACGCGCTGATTTTTCGCCACGGTCGCAGGATGAGCCGGGCCACGCCGCGCGCGTTCAAAATGGCCAGAACCCAAATTAACGGCACGGCCCACGGCAGGGTTTTGAAAACCTGCGGCCCGATGCTCTCCCCGAACTCAAATGGACCGAAAGGAATGCCGGTGATGGCGCCCAGGGCATGCGCCGCACCGCCCAGCACAGCGATGATGAATACCGACAGCAGGACATTCTGCAGCGGCAGTCGTTGTGTCAGCGCAGTAATGGTACAAGCCACGCCCGACGCCAGCAGCAAGAGTTCCGGCCAGCCCGGGATGCCGGGGAGTTTCAACGGCTTGAACAACATCACCACCACGAGCACAAACGCGGCGGCGAACACAACGGTCAACAGCCAGTGAAGGCACAGGGCGATGATGGCTTCGGAAAAGACCTTGCGTTGTTTTCTGAGCGGCATGTATGTCTGGTAATTCTAGCTGAAATGGGCGAGCGCGCAATCTTAGGAATGAACGGGTTTCATAAAACTGACGCGCGAAGGACGCGAAGCGGGCAAAGGATTTTTCAGCCACAGATTGAACACAAATTGGGGATTTTTGGTAACGACCTCCCTCGCCCCGGCCCTCTCCCCAAGGAGAGGGAGAATCATTCGCCGCGTTTTTGGAACATCGCGTGACCGGATAGGCCGGACGGTTTTCCACCAACCGAGGACGGACGACAGCACCCCTTCTCCCGGGGGAGAAGGCTGGGTTGAGGGCGAACATTAAAATAATTTTCTGCCGTAGTGGCTGTCGAAAGCAAGCCGCCATCTAAAAGTGAGGGAAAGAAGACGGCGCTTTGCGGAGACGCCGCTACGCCGAACACGAAAGCGCCATAGGCCGAATCAAAAGCCAACTCCTGAAGAAATTTTCAGCGCGATGGTTGTGGTTTCTCTGCCAATTTAATTACAACGGCACCCGTGGAGGAATCCTTCGCAATGACAAGATTATAAGCCTCGCATAACGCGACGATGGCCTGCCTTGCAGTGACTTTTTCCCAGCGAAGAGACACCTGTGGCATATTAACGCCTGCAGGTATTTTGAAATCAATGACGATTTCAAAATGAGCGGCTTTTGCAAGTTGTTTGAAGGCTTCATCCAGTGGCGTATTTCTTAAGTTTATTGGAGGAACAACTCCGTTGGTATCATTCCCGAGCAAATCGGCATCCAGAGGAATGACAATACGATTCGTATATGTAATTAGCACAACCGGAGTCGCCGCGTTTGTAACCATGACAAACCCGTGCTCCTTGAGCAATTGTGAGATGGCTTGGCTTGCTGTTAGATTCGTCCAACCCAATGTTACTATTGGTTCTTGAGTAACTTTGCCGTCGGAATTCAAAAATGAATCACACAGCTTGGGATCTAAAATGTAGTTAAGTCCCGCAAACCGCGCTAAGTTAGCAATTGCCGAAGTGATGGGAGCATCTTCAATTTTGATAGGCATGACCGCGCCAGAAACGGGCTGGCATTTTGATCCCGTTGTAGCAAAGAAAAGAATGCCGATCGCTAAGATTATGGCAAAACGAAATTTAATTGTTTTCATGGTTTCTTAAAGCTTTTCAATCACCTGCCCCATCCTTGCCAGCACCTTTTCCTTTCCCAGCACTTCGATCAGGTGATACAGGCTCGGGCCGGCGGGTTTGCCGGTAACGGCGAGACGGCAGGGATGCACCAGAACCCCGGCTTTCACGCCTAGTGCCTTGGCGGTTTCCTTGAGCGCGGCCTCTAGCGTTGCGGCGTCGAATTTCGGCCCGGCCGCAAACGCATCGCGGAGTTTTTCCAGGCGTGGTTTGTTCTCGGGGACGAAATCCTTCCTGGCCGCCTCGGCGTCGTATTCAATCTGGTCGGTGAAATAAAATCCCGCATACCCGGGCAGCTCGCGGAAAAGCTTAAATTTACCTTTGCAGGTGTCGAGCGCGGCTTTGACGTAACTTAAGGGAAATTTGTTCGTGTCCATCCCGGCTTTGCCGAAGGCATGAACGGCCAGTTCGTAAAAGCGGTCGTCGCCGAGTTCACGCGCGTATTCGCCTTGCAGCCAGAGGAGCTTTTCGTGGTCGAACCGCGCGTTGTGCCGGAGGATTTGCGGCAGGTCGAAAGTTTCAATGGTTTCAGCGAGCGACATTTTTTCGCGGTTATTCTTCGGCGACCAGCCGAGCAGGCACAGATAATTCACGACGGCTTCCGGCAGAAATCCTTCGTCGAGGTAGTTCGTCAGCGACGCGCCGGTGTCGCGCTTGCTCATCTTGGTGCCATCGGCGTTCAGAATCAGCGGAATGTGCGCGTAATGCGGCGGATGCACGTCAAAGGCGCGGAACAGCGCAATGTGCCGTGCGGTGTTGCTCAAATGGTCTTCGCCGCGGATGACGTGGGTGATGCCCATTTCCAAATCGTCCACGACGTTCGTGAGATGAAACACCGGCTGGCCGTCCGAGCGCAGAATTACGAAATCAGGATCCTGCTCCTCGCGGTCGGTCAGCTTGCGGACCACGTCGCCGACGACGAGGTCGCGGATGGTAACCGGCTCGCGGGTCATTTTGAACTTCACCGCGCCTTCGTGTTCATAGGCCAGGCCGCGCGACAGGAGCGCCTCGACGCGGCGTTGATAATTTTCCTTCCGCTGGCTTTGGAAATACGGGCCGCGGTCGCCTTTGCCGGGGCCGGTGGCGTCGCCGGTGAGCGGGCCTTCGTCCCAATCCAAGCCGAGCCAGCGCAGGCCGTTCAGAATGACGTCCACGGCTTCCTGCGAGTTACGCGCGGCATCGGTGTCCTCGATGCGAAGGAGGAACGTGCCGCCAGTGTGGCGGGCGTAAAGCCAGTTGAACAAGGCCGTGCGCGCCCCGCCGATGTGCAGGTAACCGGTCGGCGATGGCGCAAAGCGAACGCGCGGTTTCATGGGCTTGATTTAACCACGGATGGGTACGGATGAACACGGATAAAATGCCACGGCCTCTCATCGTCAGCGCGACGGATCCAATTGATGCAAGACTTCGCAGAGCCTGACCAGGCGCGGCACCGGCACGCCGGCGGTTTGCGCCTGGCGCAGCGGTTCCAGAAACATGTTTTCCAACTCCAACGGCTGGCCCCGCTCAAAGTCAATGAGCGTGGATGCCTTGTAAGCGCCCATGATGCGCGTCCGGTTGACCTGTTCTTCCACCCGGGATTGGGGAATGTCGAAATCCAGCGCGTTGGCGGCGGCGATGACTTCGAGCATCAATTCGCGGACGAGTTGTTCCCAGCGTGGATCGCCAAGCAGGAGGTCGGTGGTCAAGACCGGTTGAGAGTTGAGAGTTGAAGGTTGAGAGACCAGCGCCTCATACCCGGCGGTGCCGGCGACGCCGAGGCCGTTGAAGGGAATGTTCCAAACAAGTTTCTCCCAATGCGTGCAGGCGAGGTTCTCGGTAATATCGCACGCAATGCCCGCCTGACGAAAGAGCGCGGCCAGTTTGTGGGTGCGCGGTCGCGACGGACCCTGAAACTCGCCCAGCACGATCTTTCCGTGGGCCGTGTGTTGGATGACGCCTGGTTCAACACGATTGAGACAGACGAAGCAGAGGCCGCCCAGGATCTGTTCGGGCGGGAACAGTCGGGCCAGTTCTTCCTCGTTACCCAAGCCGTTTTGGAGCGTGACGACCGCCGTGTGCGGGCCGACGAGCGGCGGGAGCACTTTCGGGAACTGGTCGTTGGCGGTGGTCTTTAGTCCAATCAGGACCACGTCGCACACGCCAATTTCGTCCGGCGTCCGGGCGCAGCGGGGCTGAACGTGAAAATCACCGTCAATGCTGCGGATGGTCACGCCTTTCTGGCGCACGACATCGTAGTCGGAACGAAGCAGGAAATGGACGTCCTGTCCAATCCGACAGAGTTTGGCGCCGTAGAAACTGCCCAGCGCGCCACAGCCAACGACGGCAATTTTCATCCCCAAAAGTTAATAGTTAGTAGTTTATAGTCAGTAGAATGAGACGCAAAAATACGTTGGTTTTGCCACTGACTACTCTTAAGAAACAAGACGCGCAAGTCGTTGATAATAAACAAAACGTCCCTGTCTTGTTTCTTGTGTCATTGCCCCCCGCCGGGCGGGGTTGGTGTGCTGACAACTAACTACCGACTAAATGATAAAAAAGGCGCTCCGAACCAATCAGAGCGCCGATTTAAATCCGAAAACTACTTGGCGCCGAGGATGGCGTCTTTCGCAGCCTTGGCGACGCGGAATTTCACGACGCGTTTGGCAGGAATCTGGATGGTTTCACCGGTCTTGGGGTTGCGGCCCAGACGGGCGGCGCGATCGCGCAGCACCAGTTTGCCGATGCCCGGCAGCGTGAACGTGTTCTTCGCGTGCTTGTAGGCGAGTTCGGCAATGTAATCGAGAATTTCCACCGCTTGCTTCTTGGAAATGGCAGCCTTTTCGGCAACTGCGGCGGCGAGTTGGGATTTGGAGAGGGCTTTTGACATATCGTCGGTGTCCTTCGGTTGTTGTTTTTTTTATCTGGTTTCGTTAAAAAGTCATTTGACTCGCGTCGAATTAAAGGCCTTCAATCGCGGCACGCAAGCAAAAAACATAAAAAAATCCCGGATTTTTATCGCCGCCGGGGCTTGACTTCGCCGAAGGTTTTCCCAACATCCGATGCGTGGCGTTGTTCACGATCCAAAGCGATTTCAGCTACGACGTGGTCCGCAAAATCTTTGAAGGCGGCATGGGCGTGGTCTATGAAGCCGAGCAGCACGGCGCGCACACCTTTGCCAAGCGCGTGGCCATCAAGATTATCCGGCCCAATTTCGCCAGCCAGAAGATGTTCATCGAGAATTTCATCGGCGAGGCCAAGCTGGTCGCCGACCTGATTCATACGAACATTGTCCAGACCTACCATCTCGGCGAGGCCAACGGCGCCTGCTTCATCTGCATGGAATTGATCCGCGGCGCGAATCTGGAACAATTCACCCGCCAACTGGTCGAAAAAAAACGCACCCTGCCCATGGAACTCGCCGTCTTCATCACCAGCCGGGTGGCGCGCGGACTGGCCTACGCGCACGCCAAAACCGACAAGGACGGAAAGCCGCTGGGCATCGTCCATCGCGACGTGAGTTTCAAAAACATCATGATTGCGTTTGAAGGCGACGTGAAACTGACCGATTTCGGCATTGCCAAGGCGCGCGGTTTTCTGACCGACCAGGAGGGCGAAGTGGTGGCGGGCAAGGCGGATTACATGAGCCCGGAACAGGCCAATTTTCAGGTCACGGACAAACGTTCCGACCTGTTTTCCGCCGGCGTCGTGCTCTCGCATTTGTTGCTGGGGCGCAACATTTTCAAGGGGACAAACGCCGAGGAATCCCGCCAGCGCATCATCAACCAGCCGATCCCCGATTTCCGCACGTTGGATTCCCACATTGACGATGAGCTGAACGACATCCTGCAACATTGTCTCACGCGCGATTTGAAACGCCGGTACGCAACCGCTGACGAATTGATGTACGACCTCGAGTATCACATCTACCACGGCGGTTACGGCCCTACCAACGAGACGCTCGGGAAATTCATCCGCGAACTTTTCGACCAAATTGATCCACGCAGCGTGGCCGAGGACAAGCACAGCAAGACCGCCATGCTCGAAGAATCCGTCCGGCTCAAGCAACGCGCCAAATGAATGAAACGGCTCCCCGCCAGTGCCGTAAAAATCGGGCTGCTGCAGACCACCTGTTCGCCGAATCCCGATACGAATCTCCGGCAAACCCTGGCCTTGGCTGAACACGCGGCGCGGCGCGGCGCGCAAATCATCTGCACCCAGGAATTGTTTCGCTCGCAGTATTTCTGTCAGAACGAAGACCACAAGAACTTCAAGCTGGCCGAAACCATCCCCGGTCCGAGCACCGACGCCTTCGGCAAACTCGCGAAAAGGCACAAGGCGGTGGTCATCGCGTCGTTGTTCGAGAAACGCGCCGCCGGCGTCTATCACAATACCGCCGCCGTCATTGACGCCGACGGTTCCTTGCTGGGCATCTATCGCAAGATGCACATCCCGGACGACCCGTTATACTATGAAAAATTTTATTTCACGCCCGGCGATCTTGGCTTCAGGGCGTGGCAGACCCGATACGCAAAAATCGGCGTGCTCGTCTGCTGGGACCAATGGTATCCCGAAGCCGCGCGGCTGACGGCCTTGCGGGGCGCACAAATTTTGTTCTATCCCACCGCCATTGGCTGGCATCCCGGCGAGAAGAAAAAATACGGTGAACGCCAGCACGACGCCTGGGAAATCATTCAGCGCAGCCACGCGGTCGCCAATGGCTGCTATGTCGCCGTGTCCAACCGCATCGGGCACGAGCAGCTTGCCGGCAAAGGCCTTGAGTTTTGGGGACAAAGTTTTGTGGCGGGCACGTCCGGCGAAATTCTGGCCCGGGCTGGCGCGCACCGGGAGGAGATTTTGATTGTGCCGGTGGACCTTGCCCAAGTGGATGTGACGCGCACCCACTGGCCCTTCCTGCGCGACCGCCGGGTTGACGCTTATGGCGACCTCACCAAACGGTTCGTTGATTGAGCCAGACTCAAAATCCCCGGTTTGGATCACCGGTGCCGGCGGACTCATCGGAAATTATCCCGTTGAAACGGCACGGGGTGTATGGAAGTTGGCGGCCCGGAATCGGACCGGCGTGTTTCATGCGGCCGGCGCGGAACGATTGTCACTCTGGCAAATCGGACAGTTACTGGCCCGGCGCCGGCCGGAATTCAGGGCCAACCTCGAACCCGGTTCGGCCCGGGATTTCCCCGGTCCACCGCGCGCGCCGGACACACCGCTTAACATTTCCAAAATCCAGGAAATTTTATCCGCGCCCCTGCCCGGTCTAAGCGAATGGCTGGCGGCCAATCCCCATGAGCCGTTTTGAAAAACGGTATCGCGGCCGTCTCGCACCCTCGCCGACCGGTTATCTGCATCTGGGCCACGCCCGGACTTTCTGGATGGCTCAGGAACGCGCGCAGGCGAACGGGGGTACGCTGGTTTTGCGGAACGAAGACATTGATTCCACGCGTTTCAAACTGGCATTCGTTGATGCGATGATTGAGGATTTACGCTGGTTCGGTTTTGACTGGCAGGAAGGACCGGATTGCGGCGGCCCATTCGCACCGTACCATCAAAGTGAACGATTTCATCTCTACCGCGCCGCATTGGAAAAATTACGCGCCGACGGGTTCATTTATCCCTGCACTTGTTCGCGGAAGGACATCCGCGACGCTGCCAGCGCACCGAACGCCGAGAATGTAGAACCCATTTATCCCGGCACCTGCCGGCCAAAAGGTGACCGGTGGCAGGTGACGGGTGACGCGAACTCCGTTTCAGTCTCGTCACCCGTCACCCGTCACTCGTCACGTTTTAGCTGGCGTTTTCGTGTGCCCGACGGCGAAACCATTTCGTTCACCGACGGGAATTTCGGACCACAACAGTTCGTGGCCGGGAAGGATTTTGGCGATTTTGTCGTCTGGCGGCATGATGATGTGCCGGCGTATCAACTGGCCTGTGCCGTGGACGACGCGGCCATGCAAATCACCGAGGTGGTGCGTGGCGCGGACCTGCTGGTGAGCACGGCGAGGCAGCTTCTGCTTTATCGCGCGCTCGGGCTGAAACCGCCTGAGTTTTTTCACTGCCCGCTGATGCAGGACGAAAGCGGCCAGCGACTGGCCAAGCGGCACGACGCTTTAAGTCTGCGGACGCTCCGCGCCAGCGGCAAAACGGCCAAAACATTGCGTTCAGAGTGCTTTTAGTCCCCGCGCCCGGCCTGAATTTTGTCAAAAATTGCTTGTGAATTATTTCACGACCAGGCAATCTTTTCAGTCTTTCAGGCCCGCAATCCGGATTGCCCAAAGGGCAATTCGTGTGGACTGAAGAGACTTATTCAAGTGAAGCGATTCGGCATAATGATATTGGCCTGTGCGTTCTTCGCCGCGGTTTTTGCGGCAAACCTGAATGCGCAGCCGGCGTCTCCGCCAGTGGCAGGGCCAGCCGCGCCGGCCGCCGGTGCTTCGGCGGCGAGGGGGACACCCGCAGCGGAAGCCGGATCTGGTTCGGAACTTGTGCCGGCCGCGCCGCCGGTGCTGTTCACGGTTTTGGGGCTGCCGGTGACCAATTCGATGATTTGCACGTGGATCGTCGCGGCACTCATCATTGTCACCGTTCGTGTGACGACGTGGAAAAACATCAAGGAGATTCCGTCCGGGGGACAAAACGTGATGGAGACGCTCGTCGAAAGCTGGGAAAGATTAATTGGCGACATCCTCGACAAACGGGTCGCGGGCTGGGTTTTTCCCTTTGCCACAACGTTTTTCATTTTCATCGTGGTTTCGAACCTGGTGGATCTGGTTCCGGGTGTCGGCAGCATCGGGTCTTACCAACACGGACAGTTCACGCCGTTCTTTCGCCCGCCGACAACCGACGCGAACCTGACCGTGGCCATGGCCGGGATTTTTCTGGTGATGAGCCTTTACTGGGCAGTGCGTTACGATGGGTTTTGGGGGCTGATCAAACACATTTTCGGCGTGAAGATGCAGACGAGCAAGTGGGCTTATCCGCTCTTTTTCCTGTTGTTTGTTTTCATCGGGGCGATGGAATTGCTTTCCATCGGCTTCGCCCGGCCGGTGGCGCTGGCCATGCGCCTTTACGGAAATATTTTCGCCGGTGAAAGCATTTTGGAAATGATATTCCATAACCAATCATTTTTGCTGGGCCTGGCCCTTTCGTCGTTCATGTACTTTTACGAGACATTCGTCTGCCTGGTGCAGGCGTTCGTGTTTGCCATGCTGGTCGTGGCTTTTGTCGGCACGATGTGCACGCACACCGAGGAAAACGGCCACTGAAAAAATTTGAACCTGCCCCGGCGAAGAATGCCGGGGCGTCAACCCAAACCAAAAGAAAGTAAAAATTATGATGCTCGCACAAGCAGCCGGCAACATTGCCGGCAACATTCACATCGGCCTTGCCTTCGGCGGCGCGGCCATCGGCATCGGCATCGCCACGGCCGGCGGTGTCATCGCCATGAGCCGCAATCCCGGAATGTTCGGTAAAATCCTGACGTTCATGTTCGTCGGCATCGCCCTGGCGGAGGGTTGGGCGGTCATCGCGTGGCTCGTCGTCAGATAATCCGGCCATGGACGCTTTAGGAATCCAGTGGAAGATCCTGCTCGCGCAGACGATCAGTTTTTCGGTCGTGCTGTTCTTCCTGTGGCGATTTGCCTACCGGCCCATCTTCGCCATGCTCGAAGCGCGCCGCGAAAAAATCGCCGAAAGCCTCGCCAACGCGGAAAAAATCAAGGCGCAGCTCGCCAAGACCGAAACCGACCGGCAGGCGGTATTGTCCCAGGCCGGCGACCTCGCCGACAAAATGATTGAGGAGGCGCGGGCCGCCGCCGCGCGCGTGCGCGAAGTCGAGACGCAAAAAGCCATCGCCGCCGCCGAACAAATCATCGCCAAGGCGCGCGAAGCCACCACCCAGGACCACGCGCGAATGCTGGATGAATTGAAACGGGAGGTCGGGCGGCTGGTCGTGCAGACCACCACGACGGTCACCGGCAAAATTTTAACGCCGGAGGACCAGCGGCGGCTGGCGGAGGAAACCGAAAAACAACTGACGGCGTAAACGGTAGGGCGCGTCACTCCGTGCGCGCCGCGGCGGGCAGAGGACTGTTCGCCCTACCAGAAACAGCAATGAAAATCTCCAAACTGGCGCAGCGCGAAGCCCGGCAACTGTTCCGCAGTTGCCAGGTGAACGGTTTGCTGGACGAAAACCGCGTCCGGCAATCCGTGGCTCTGCTGCTGTCAAAGAAGCCGCACGGCTACGTCGAAATTTTGTGGCGGCTGCACCGGCTGGTGAAACTGGATTTGGAGCAGCGCGCCGCCCGCGTTGAAAGCGCCACACCACTGCCGGCCGATTTGCAAACGGATGTGACCAACCGGATCAGGAAAATTTACGGCTCCGGCGCGGACATCACGTTCCGCCAGAACCCGGCACTGATTGGCGGACTGCGCATTCAGGTTGGCAGCGACCTTTATGACGGCAGCGTGTGGACGCGGCTGGAAAAATTGGAACAAAGTTTTTGATAAAATCCCATGAGCAACTTGTTGCAGGAAATTGAAGCCCAGATCGCGGGTGTAAAGCTCGCGACGGCGAAACAAAACGTCGGCACCGTCCGCGAAATCGGCGATGGCGTGGCCAAAATTGAAGGCCTCACCGACGCGATGTTGAACGAGATGCTGGATTTCGGCCACGGTATCACCGGCATTGCGCTGAACCTGGAAGAGACCGAGGTCGGCGCGATCATTCTCGGTGACTACACCAAGATCAAGGAAGGCGACGAGGTCCGCACCACCGGCCGGTTGTTACAGGTGCCCGTCGGCAGGGGTCTGCTGGGCCGCGTGGTCAACGCGCTCGGCCAGCCGCTCGACGGCAAGGGCGCCATCAAGGAAAGCGGATTTTATCCGGTTGAAAAAATCGCGCCCGGCATCATCAAACGCAAATCCGTCAGCCAGCCGGTCCAAACCGGCATCATGGCCATTGACGCGATGATTCCCATTGGCCGCGGCCAGCGCGAATTAATCATTGGCGACCGTTCGACCGGCAAAACGACGATTTGCGTGGACACCATCATCAACAACGCGCGGCTCAATCAGGACGCGGAGCAGGCCGATGATAAGAACTACCGTCCGCTGTATTCCATCTATGTTGCCATCGGCCAGAAACAGTCGAACATCGCCCGCGCCATCGGGGTTTTGGAAGAAGCCGGTGCGATGCCTTACACGATTGTCCTGGCTGCCTCGGCATCCGATTCCGCCACCAATCAATACCTGGCGCCGTTTGCCGGCGCGGCGATGGGCGAATGGTTCATGGACAACGGCATGGACGCGCTCATCGTTTACGACGATTTGTCGAAGCACGCCGTTGCGTACCGGCAGGTTTCGCTGGTGCTCAAGCGTCCGTCGGGCCGCGAGGCGTATCCCGGTGACGTGTTTTACCTGCACAGCCGTTTGCTGGAACGGAGTGCGCGCGTTTCCGAAAATTACGGCAACGGCTCGCTCACGGCGCTGCCCATCATCGAAACGCAGGCCGGCGACGTCTCGGCCTACATCCCGACGAACGTGATTTCCATCACCGACGGGCAGATTTATCTGGAAACGGATTTATTTTATCAAGGCGTGCGTCCGGCGATTTCCGTCGGTTTGTCCGTGAGCCGCGTCGGTTCGGCGGCGCAGGTCAAGGCGATGAAACAGGTCGCCGGCCGGATCAAGGGTGATTTGGCACAGTTCCGCGAACTGGCGGCCTTCGCTCAGTTTGGTTCAGACCTCGACTCCCGGACGCAGGCGCAACTTGAGCGCGGCAAGCGCATTGTGGAGGTTTTCAAGCAGCAACAATACAATCCGCTGCCGGTGGAAGCCCAGGTCGCGGTGCTGTGGGCGGTGCAGAATAATTTCATGGATGACGTGCCCGTGGACAAGATCAAGGATTTTCAGGCCAAGTTCACCGACTTCCTCAACACGCGCAAGGCAGAGTTGCTGACGAAGATTCGCAACGAGAAGACCATCAGTGACGCCCTGGCGGCGGAGTTGAAGGCGGCAGTGACGGAGTTCAAGCAGACCTATCACTAATTCATGCCCAGCACCCGCGACATACGCCGACGCATCCGCTCGGTCAAAAACACCGCCCAAATTACCAAGGCGATGCAGATGGTGGCGGCGGCCAAAATGCGCAAGGCGCAGCAGGCCGCGCTGGCGGGACGACCGTATGCGGCGCTGATGAATGAAGTGCTGGCCCGGGCCGCGGCGCGCACGGCAGTCTTTAAACATCCGCTCATGGAGGCGCGTCCGGTCCGGAAACGCGCCGTCATTCTCGTCAGTACCGACCGCGGCTTGTGCGGCGCGCTCAACAGCAACTTGTTCCGCGAAGCGGCGAAGTTCGATCAGAGCAACACGGTTTTCATCTCCGCCGGGCGCAAGGCGGCGCAATTCGTTGCCCGCGTACGACGCCCGCTCACTGCCGAGTTCACCTACAAGGACGCGCCGCAATTCGGCGAGGCGCGGGCGGTTTCCAAATTCGCGCAGGATATATTTCTCAAGGGCGAAGTGGACGCCGTGGACATCTTGTTCACGAATTTCATTTCGACATTAACCCAGCAGCCGAAAGTCGTTCCATTTCTGCCGATTGGAAAAATTGAGGCGGTCAAGGCCGGGCACGGCGACGCGCCGAAGCCAGAACCATTGTCGCCCACCGTGACCACAGAGGTCTTTGAATTTGAACCGGACGAGACCACGGTGCTGGGGGCGTTGCTGCCGCACAGCCTGAGTTTCCGGATTTACCAGATTCTGCTGGAAGCCAGAGCCAGCGAACACAGCGCGCGCATGGTGGCGATGAAAAATGCCACGGATAACGCGCAGCAACTCATCAAAGGACTGACGCTCGAATACAACAAATTGCGCCAGTCGAACATCACGAAGGAACTGCTGGAAATTGCCACCGCGCAAATGGCGGTGGGTTGAAATCATTTCGCATATGAACAAAGGCAAAATCGTTCAAATCATCGGGCCGGTCGTGGACGTGGAATTTCCCGGCCAGCCGCCCGCCATTTACAACGCGCTGACCGTCGAGTACGAGGTGTCCGGCACCGGTAAAACCAGGCAGACGCTCGAAGTGGAACAACATCTCGGCGACAAGTGGGTGCGCTGTGTTTGCATGGGTTCCACCGAGGGCATGAAACGCGGTATCGAGGTGGTGGATTCCGGCGGCCCTATTTCCATGCCGGTGGGCGAAGCCATCATGGGCCGCGTGTTCAACGTCGTCGGCGAGCCGGTGGACGAACGCGGACCCGTCAAGGCCGATAAGTTTTATCCGATTCACCGCCCGGCTCCGACATTGCTGGATCAATCCACTTCACCGCAGGTGCTCATGACGGGCATCAAGGTGATTGACCTCATCTGTCCGTTCCTGAAAGGCGGCAAGGTCGGCGCGTTCGGCGGCGCCGGTGTCGGGAAGACCGTCGTCATCATGGAACTCATCAACAATATCGCCAAGCTGCACGGCGGCATTTCCATGTTCGCGGGCGTAGGCGAACGCACCCGCGAAGGCAACGATCTCTACAACGAAATGATCGAAGCCGGTGTCATCAAGGTCGAAAAGGACGACAAAGGCCATCCCAAACTCGGCGCGAACGGCCTGCCCGTTCTCAAAGGCGGTTCCAAAATCGGCCTCGTGTACGGCCAGATGAATGAGCCGCCCGGCGCGCGTTTGCGCGTGGCACTCTCGGCGCTGGCCGTAACCGAGTACTTCCGCGATGAGAAGAACCAGGACGTCCTGCTGTTCATTGACAATATTTTCCGTTTCTCGCAGGCCGGCTCGGAAGTGTCCGCGCTGCTGGGCCGCACGCCCAGCGCCGTCGGTTACCAACCGACCCTGGCCGCCGAAATGGGCGATTTGCAGGAACGCATCACCTCGACCAAGAAAGGTTCCATCACGTCGTTCCAAGCCGTGTATGTGCCGGCGGACGACTTGACCGACCCTGCGCCCGCCACGACGTTCGCGCACCTGGACGCGACCATCGTGCTGGAGCGCGCCATCGCCGAGCTCGGCATTTATCCGGCCGTGGACCCGCTGGCCTCGACCAGCCGCGCGTTGGCGCCGGAAATCGTCGGGCAGGAACCTTACGAAGTCGCCCGCGGCGTGCAGAAGGTTTTGCAGCGTTACAAGGATTTGCAGGACATCATCGCGATTCTCGGCATGGACGAGCTTTCGCCTGACGACAAGCTCACCGTGTATCGCGCGCGCAAGATTCAACGGTTCCTGAGCCAGCCGTTCTCGGTGGCGGAAGTGTTCACCGGCCGGGCGGGCAAACAGGTGCCCGTGGCGGAAACGGTCCGTGGGTTCAAGGAAATCCTGGACGGCAAACACGACGACGTGCCCGAACAGAATTTCTATATGAAGGGCGGAATTGAAGAAATTAAAGAAGGTTAAATGAGCAACTTGTTAAACAGGTTAAATGAGTCGCAGCGTGATCGCGCGAATCTCCTGTTTAACTTGTTCAACTCATTTAACCGATTACAAATTTAACCATCCACATGGCTGCAACCATAAAACTCGAAATCGTCACGCCGGAGGCGAAAATCTTCTCCGATGATGTGGACATGGTTACGCTCACAGGCGGTGAAGGCGAGATGGGCATTCTGCCGCAGCACATGCCACTAATGACGCAGCTGGTGGCGGGTGAAATTACCGCGCAGAAAGGCAGAGAAACCATTGCCATCTGCGTCGGTGATGGTTTCGTGCAAGTCACGGGCGACCGCGTGGCCGTGCTCACCGACATGGCCATCAATGCCGACAACATTGACGAGGCCAAGGCCGAGGAGGCATTGCGCCGGGCCGAGGCGCGTCTGGCGGAGAAAATCAGCGACGAGGAAGCCGCGCGCGTTCAGGCTGCGCTCGTGCACGCCACCACGCAACTCAAAGTAAAACGGCGGCGAGGTTAGCCTGGTCCGGGGCATTTACCGGCCCGCGTCAAGATTCCATTTGCCTTGGAGGGAATTACCGGCAAGATGTTGCCTCATGCACAGATTTTTTATTTTGATTTCCGCGCTGATGCTTACCCTCAATTCTGCCGCCCGGCAAGACACGTTGCTGGATTCAGGCTGGCATTTCAAATCCGGTGACATCCTGGGTGCGGAGGCCGTGGACTTCAGCGATACCAATTGGCAAACCATTTCCATTCCCCACAGCTGGGGCTGGGAAGAGGCGCAACAGGGCAAGGATTATTACCGTGGGCCAGGCTGGTACCGGCGCGAACTGGATCTCAAACCGCAAGCCGGCAAACGCTGCTTTTTGCGATTCGAAGCCGCGAGCCTGTTCGCCGACGTTTACCTGAACGGCGATTTTCTGGGCGAGCATCGCGGCGGGTTCGGCGCTTTCTGTTTTGAAATCACCGGGCACCTGGCTGCCAGCGGCACGAATGTGATTGCCGTACGCGTGAGCAATTCCTGGGAACCGGACATCGCGCCACTGAGCGGTGATTTTTCAGTTTACGGCGGCCTCTACCGGCCGGTGCATTTGATAGAAACGGCGGATGAAAACTTCACACCCACCGACCACGGCTCCCCCGGCGTCGCGTGGCTGCAAACAAGCGTCACGAAGAAAAAGGCGCTGCTCGACATGACGGCGCAAATTTCCAACGGCACGCGGAACAATCAGTCGCTGACGCTGGTCGCGACCGTGTTTGATGCGAGCGGGAAAAAAATTGCCGAAACCAAACTGCCGGTCACTTTGGCGGCCAATACGACAGCGCCGTACTGGTTGCGCGTGACAGTGCCGCACCCGCATTTGTGGAATGGCCGGCCCGACCCTTACCTTTATCAGGCCGTGGTTGAATTGCGCTCGACCAACGGCATCGTGGATTCGGTCGCGCAGTCGCTCGGCCTGCGCTTTTATCGGGTGGATCCGGACAAAGGATTCTTCCTCAACGGCAAGCCTTACGCGCTGTACGGCGTGGACCGGCATCAAGACCGGTGGAACAAAGGCTGGGCGATTTCCGAAGCGGACATGGACGAAGACATGCGGCTCATCCAGGAAATCGGCGCGACGGTCGTCCGCTGCGCGCATTACGAGCACAGCGATTATTTTTACAGCCTGTGCGACAAGGCGGGCATTCTGGTCTGGGCGGAAATCCCGCAGGTCAACGAAATCAACGCCTCGGCGCGGTTTGCCGAAACTTCGCGCGGCCAGTTGCTTGACCTGATCCGGCAAAACGTCAATCACCCTTCGATTTTCACCTGGAGCTTGTTCAACGAAATCGGGCTTGGGAAAACCCCCGACCCGGAACGCGAGTTGCAGGATTTGAACAATCTCGCGCACAGCGAAGACCCGACGCGCCCGACCATCGGCGCCACCTGCACTGACCGGATTCCGCAAATGAACAAAATTCCCGACTTGCTGGGCTGGAACATCTATCCCGGCTGGTATGCCGGCTGGGGAAACCCGGGCGATATCGGCAAACTGCTGGATAAACATCGTTATGACAGCCAGCACGGTGGCTTTTGCGTGAGCGAATACGGCGCCGGGGCAAATCCGGAACAGCACGAACAAAACCCGGCCCAACCGGACCCCGGCGGCCAATGGCATCCCGAGGAATGGCAGGCGATGTTGCACGAAACCATATGGCCGATCATGAAATCGAAGCCGTATGTCTGGGGTACGTTTGTCTGGAACATGTTCGACTTTGCCGTCAGCACGCGCCACGAAGGCAACGTCCCCGGCCGCAATGACAAGGGTCTGGTAACCTATGACCGCAAAACAAAAAAGGACGCCTTTTATTTTTACAAGGCCAATTGGTCGGAGGAACCGGTATTGTACCTTGCCGAACGCCGGTTTACCGAACGCACGAACGCCGTCACGGACGTAAAAATCTATTCCAACGCCAAGACGGTGGAGTTGTTGTTGAATGGAAAATCAGAAGGGTATCACCGAACCAGCACGAACTGCGTGTTTGTTTGGCGGAACGTCGCTTTAAAGCCCGGCGAAAATCGGGTTGCCGCCAGGGCGGAACGTGACGGAAAGCAATTGAGTGATGCCTGCACGTGGACTCTGCCGACAACCACAAATGAACACTAATCCCGCCAGCGCGGGGATTCTCGACCATTCAGGGGTAAAGCATACAAAGTTTTCAGGCGTCGCAGACTGTTTTACGTCTGGGACATAACCGGCGGACGGAATGCCGCCGCCACCTTTGGCCGGGTCATAAAGATAAGCAGGAGGACGGGATAAATCAGGCCGAAACACCCGCCGATGGTTCCACCGATTGCCCCGCCAATGGCGGCGGCGGCTTCCGGCCCTTGTTGCTGTCGGGCTTGTTCAGCCATGGGCACAACCATCACAACGAAGTTGACCACCGTTCCGACAATGCCGAAAACGATGGCGTAAATCGCGTAGGCAATGGAGAGGATACGCGCCCAGGACTTGAGGCACAAAAGTCCGATGCCGGTTGCCAGCAAGACCAGACAACTCGGCACTCCCAACAGGATGCTGGCCTTCAACCAGGCGGCATAGGCCGGGTTTTCATGTATGAGCTTGACGACCGGGTTATTCGAATCGGCTGGCAGGTGGAACAGGGCCATGGAGAAAATCAGCCCGAAGACGCCGAACGCGGCGAACACAATATTCAGAATTCCGAACACGGTCACAGAAGTCGGTCGTTGCATACGTTGTCGTCCTTTCTGGTTATTGTCACGTCCGGGTGAAGCGGTGCGACGCGCAAAAACTGAACCAATCTTCGCGCATAATCAACTTTTAAAATTTGCCCGATGGGCAGCCGACCGGCGGAAATCGCAGTCGCCGTGCCACTTGAATAAAAAAAGCCGGAGAAGTTTCTCCGGCTTTTTTGAAAGACTGGCGGCAACCTACTCTCGCAGAACCTATAGGACTACTACCATCGGCAAGACTGCGTTTGACGGCCGAGTTCGGAATGGGATCGGGTCGGACCACAGCTTTATGGCCACCAAAAAATATTTAGTTGATAGTCATTAGTTTTTAGTTCTTAGCAAGGGACAGGCTTCCAAATCCCAATGCTGCTGACTACTGACCACCAACTACTGACAAAGAACAAACATTCTCTGAAAACTACACACAGGGGACACAGTGCAATTACAATTCGCGAGTTGAAATCGCTATCTTCGATGCGTGATTCGTTAAATGCTGAATCGTTGAAATCGGTTGCCCGATGAAACAATGAACATATAACCAGTCACCATTCGAAAAATAAGCGATCAAGCCGCACGACCGATTAGTACCAGTCAGCTGAACGTCTCACGACGCTTACACCTCTGGCCTATCAAACGGGTGGTCTGCCCGTGGTCTTCAGGGAGCTTGCGCTCCGGGAGACATTATCTTGGGAGGAGCTTGGCACTTAGATGCTTTCAGCGCTTATCTCTTCCGCACATGGCTACGCAGCGATGCCCCTGACGGAACAACTGCCACACCAGAAGTGCGTCCAACCCGGTCCTCTCGTACTAAGGTTGGAACCCCTCAAGTCTCCTGCGCCCACAGTGGATAAGGACCGAACTGTCTCACGACGTTCTGAACCCAACTCGCGTGCCGCTTTAACCGGCGAACAGCCGGACCCTTGGGACCTTCTCCAGCCCCAGGATGCGACGAGTCGA
>Ga0209517_10000061_pt1 | contig 174263 bp, 137 predicted proteins | sample PeaSoiMetSII2010_FD_187695 | JGI IMG/M metagenome (GOLD analysis project Ga0209517, IMG submission 187695) | Peat soil microbial communities from Weissenstadt, Germany - SII-2010 (SPAdes) (version 2) | ecosystem: Environmental > Terrestrial > Soil > Wetlands > Peat | place: Germany... | reverse complement strand
TGGCCGCCGGAATGATCTATCTTCGGGCGAATCCGCTGCTGCGCGAGCCGCTAAAACTGGAACATATCAAGCAGCGGTTGCTCGGCCATTGGGGCACGAGCCCAGGGTTGAGTTTCATTTACATCCACCTCAACCGGCTGATCAAAAAGTATGGTCTGAACACCATCTTCATGGCCGGACCAGGGCACGGCGCACCCGGCGTTCTTGCGCCGGCCTACCTCGAGGGCGCCTATTCGGAGATTTATCCCAATAAGGGGGAGGATGAGGCTGGGATGCGCGAGTTCTTCAAAGAATTTTCCTTCCCCGGCGGGATCGGAAGTCACTGCACGCCGGAGACGCCCGGTTCCATTCATGAGGGCGGCGAATTGGGCTACAGCGTCTCTCACGCCTTTGGTGCCGCTTACGATAATCCCGACCTGCTGGTCGCCGTGGTGGTTGGAGATGGGGAATCCGAGACCGGCCCTCTGGCCGCTGCTTGGCATTCCGACAAGTTCCTGAACCCGATCCGTGACGGCGCGGTGCTGCCGATCCTGCAGCTCAACGGCTACAAGATCAACAATCCCACCGTGCTTTCCCGCATCTCGCACGGCGAATTGGAGAGCCTGTTCGTGGGCTATGGCTGGACGCCTCACTTCGTGGAAGGTAGCGATCCCGTTGAGATGCATCAAAAGATGGCCGCGACCCTGGAGAAGTGCGTGCTCGAAATCCGGCGGATTCAGCAAGAAGCCCGCGTCAGTGGCAAAGCGACCCGCGCCCGCTGGCCCATGATCGTTCTGCGCAGCCCCAAGGGTTGGACCGGGCCGAAAGAAGTGGACGGCCACAAAGTGGAAGGCTTTTGGCGTGCCCACCAAGTGCCGCTGGCGGGTGTGCGGGAAAACCCGGCCCATTTGAAGCAGTTGGAAAATTGGCTGCGCAGTTACCGGCCCGAGGAGTTGTTCGACAAGACAGGCCGGTTAATCCCGGAACTCAAAGCTCTTGCGCCCCAAGGCACCCGCCGCATGAGCGCCAATCTTCATGCCAATGGCGGATTGCTGCGCAAGCCACTCCGCTTGCCGGATTTCCGGGACTATGCTGTTAAGGTGGATCCCCCAGGTCAGACAACGGCCGAGAACACGCGGCCGCTGGGGCGCTTTTTGCGAGATATCATGCGCGACAACATGCAGAGCTTCCGTGTCTTCGGGCCCGACGAAACAGCTTCCAACAGGCTGGATGCCGTTTATGAGGTCAGCAAGAAACTGTGGCTGGCTGATTACCTTCCCGAAGATGCCGACGGCGGCGAACTTGCTCCAGACGGTCGGGTCATGGAACTGCTTTCGGAGCACACGCTCGAAGGCTGGCTTGAAGGTTATTTGCTCACGGGACGTCACGGGTTTTTCTCCACCTACGAGGCTTTCGTCCATGTAATTGACTCGATGTTCAACCAGCACGCCAAGTGGCTGGAGAGCTGCCGCGGATTGTCCTGGCGCGCGCCGATCTCGTCGCTCAACCTGCTGATCACCTCGACGGTCTGGCGCCAGGACCACAACGGCTTCACGCATCAGGACCCGGGCTTCCTCGACCTGGTGGTGAACAAGAGCCCCGAAGTCTGCCGCATCTACCTGCCGCCGGACGCCAACTCGCTCCTTTGCGTGGCGGATCATTGCCTCAAGAGCACCAATTACATCAACGTCATCGTTTCAGACAAACAGAAGCATCTTCAATACATGACCATGGAGCAGGCGATTGTGCATTGCACCAAAGGCCTGGGCATTTGGCCCCAGGTGAGCAATGACGAGGGAACGGAACCGGATGTGGTGATGGCCTCCGCCGGAGACATCCCGACCAAGGAATCGCTCGCGGCCGTCATCCTGTTGCGCGAGCACTTCCCCAATCTCAAGATCCGGTTCATCAACGTCGTTGACCTATTTCGGCTTACACCCTCAAGTGAGCATCCGCACGGTCTGTGCGACCGGGACTTCGATACCCTGTTCACCGAGAACAAACCGATCATCTTCAACTTTCACGGCTATCCGTGGCTGATTCACCGGCTGACTTACCGCCGCACGAATCACAAGAACTTGCACGTCCGCGGCTACAAAGAGAAAGGCAACATCAACACTCCGCTCGACCTGGCCATTCGGAACCAGATTGATCGTTTCACCATCGCGATGGATGTGATTGATCGGGTGCCGGCGTTGCGCGCAACTGGCGCTCACGCCAAGGAGAAGCTGCGCGTCATGCAACTCGAAGCCCAAGCCTACGCCTATGAAAACGGCATAGACAAACCGGAGCTGGATGGGTGGACCTGGCCAGGCAACCGCTGAACCGCAGTCGCTTCCACACACACGAGGTGAGCGACGCACTTCCACTGAAAAACAAAGAAGAGGACGATATGGTTAGCACAAAACTGAAACCGATCTCTCACCCAGGTCAAACCTTGGGACCATTGCCCAAACTTAAACGATCACAGCCAGAAGCGCCGAGCTCGTCTGCCGAGGAGCGCTCCCTTGAAAATGGGGCCGACCCCATGCCAGCGGCGGAACTCTTGGAGCAATACGGCTGTGGCCCGGTCCAGTTCTCGGGTTCGGCCAATGCTTTCTATGAACGGCACCTGATTTTCGACAATGTCATGGCGCTGGGGGCCGCCGGATCGCGCGAACGATTCGAGGCGCTGGCCCGCTCCGTGCGCGACCTCCTGTCGCAACGCTGGGTCCGCACTGAAGAAACCTACGCCCGGGAAAACCCCAAGCGCGTTTACTATCTCTCGATGGAATACCTGGTTGGGCGCTCGCTCGCCAATAACATTACCAATCTTCTGCTCGACCCCATCGCCAGGGCAGCGGCGAAGCAAGAGCATGTTGACCCGGCGGAACTGCTGGACCAGGAGCCGGACGCCGGCCTGGGCAACGGCGGCTTGGGACGCTTGGCAGCGTGCTTTCTCGATTCCATGGCCACGATGGCCCTCCCGGCGATGGGCTACGGACTCCGCTATGAATACGGCATCTTCAAACAGAGCATCAAGGACGGCTGGCAGCAGGAACAGCCTGACAATTGGTTGCGCAATCCGGACCCCTGGGAGGTGGCCCGGCCTCGGGAGAAAATCGAAGTGCCGTTGAATTGCTCATTCGAGGTGCGCGGCGGAAGCTTGCAGCCCATTCCTGGCCGGCCCTCCAAGTTAATCGGTGTGCCCTACGACCGGCCCGTCGTGGGCTTTGGCGGCAAGACCATCAACACCCTCCGCCTGTGGGCCGCGACCGCCCCCGATTTCTTCGATTTCAAGGTATTCAGCCACGGTGACTTCGTGGGCGCCGTCGCGGAGACTCTGGCTGCGGAATCGCTCACGCGGGTGCTTTATCCGGACGATTCGACCAGCTTCGGCCAGGGCTTGCGATTTATTCAGGAATACTTTTTGGTCGCCTGCTCCTTGGGCGACTTGGTGCGACGCTTCCGGCAGACGACCGACGACTGGAACCAATTGCCGGAGAAGGTGGCCATCCAACTCAACGACACTCATCCCTCAATGGCCGTGCCGGAGCTGATGAGGATATTGCTGGACGAAGTGCACCTCGGCTGGGACCAGGCCTGGGACTTGACCAGGAAAGTCTTGGCTTACACCAACCACACCCTGCTTCCGGAAGCGCTCGAAAAGTGGCCGGTCCAATGGTTTCAGGACATGCTGCCGCGCCATCTGGAAATTATTTACGAAATCAATCGCCGGCTCCTGGACGACGTTCGGTCGCGCTGCCCCGGGGACGAAACGCGGGTGGCAAACGTCAGCCTGATCGAAGAAGGACCCGTTCGGAAAGTCCGGATGGCCAACCTCGCCATTGTCGGCTCCCATAGCACCAACGGCGTGGCGGCGATTCATTCGGGCCTGCTGCGAACGATCACAGTCAAGGACTTGGCCGGGCTATTCCCGGAACGTTTCAACAATAAGACCAATGGCGTCACACCCAGGCGCTGGTTGTTGCTGGCCAACCCACCGCTCGCCCATGCCATCACCGAGGCCATCGGGGATCGCTGGGTTGCTAATCTCGACGAGTTGTGGCGGCTCAAACCATTGGCCACCGATACGAATTTTCAGAAGTGCTTCCGTGACGCCAAACGCCAGGCCAAAGTGAAATTCTCCGACTGGCTGAGGACGACCACCGGGCAGGCCGTTGATCCGGACACCATCTTCGATTGTCAGGTCAAGCGCATCCATGAGTACAAGCGGCAACTGCTCAACGCGCTACGCGTGGTCGTGCTCTACAACCGCCTGCGTGCCAATCCCAAGCTCGATCAGCCACCGCGCACATTTTTCTTCGCCGGCAAGGCGGCGCCCGCTTATCACCTGGCCAAGCTCGTCATCAAGTTCATCAACAACCTGGCTGCCGTGATTGACGAGGACCCGGCGGTGCGCGGGCGTCTCAAGGTGGTGTTCCTGCCGGAGTATTGCGTGAGCCTCGCTGAACGGCTTATCCCGGCCAGCGACGTGTCGAATCAAATCTCAACCGCCGGCTACGAGGCCAGCGGCACGAGCAACATGAAATTCATGATGAATGGCGCCCTCACCATCGGAACGCGCGATGGGGCCAACATCGAAATGGTGCAGGAGGCGGGCGAGGAGAATTTGTTCCTGTTTGGCTTGACGGCGGAGCAAGTCGCCGCCACGCGCGGCTGGTATAATCCTCGCTGGCACTATGAGAACGAACCAGAAACGAAACAGGCACTGGATTTGATTTCATCGAACCACTTCAGCCCCAAGGAGCCAGGCATCTTTTCCCCTATCCTGGACACGCTTCTCACCCACGGCGACTACTACCTGCATCTGGCGGACTTGAAGTCCTACCTGGAGGCCGATGAGCGGCTCATGGATTTATATCGCGAACCCAAGGCGTGGGCCAGCAAGGCGATCTTGAACGTGGCCGGCTCAGGAAAGTTTTCCAGCGACCGCACCATCGCGGAGTACGCTAGCGAAATCTGGAAGGTGCAACCGTGCCCGGTGTCATGAACAATTCGCTCTCGCCACTCGCCGGAAAGCCGGCCCCTAAATCCATGTTGGTGGACCTGGGCCGGCTGGAAAGGGAATATTATGAGTGCCAACCCGATTTTGCCGACGCGAGTCAGCGGGTCAGCTTCGGCACGAGCGGTCACCGGGGCTCCTCGTTGCGAGGCACCTTTACCGAAGCGCACATCCAGGCGATTACCCAGGCGATTTGTGAGTTCCGACGTATGAAGGGCACCGATGGCCCGCTCTACCTGGGCAAGGATACCCACGCGCTCTCCGGCCCGGCGCAACGAACCGCGCTGGAGGTCTTGGCGGCCAATCAAGTCTGGACAATTCTCCAGCGTAACGACGGCGTGACGCCAACCCCGGTCATTTCACGAGCGATTCTCGTCCATAACCGCGGCCGTCAGCGACGGCTGGCTGACGGAATTATCATCACGCCCTCCCATAACCCACCGGAAGACGGAGGTCTCAAATACAATTCACCCAATGGGGGGCCGGCCGACACGGATATAACGCAATGGATTGAGAACCGGGCCAACGAACTCCTGGAAGGAGAGAATGTCGGGGTTCGGCGGCTCCCGTTTGCGAAAGCCATTAAAGCCCCGACATCGCATCAGGAAGACCTGATCTGGTCATACGTCGAGGATCTGGAACAAGTCGTGGACATGGCGCCCATACGCGCCGCGGGCCTGAAGTTGGCCGTGGACCCGCTGGGTGGCGCCGCATTGCCCTATTGGGAGCCAATTAACACTCGCTACGGCCTGGACATCGCGGTCGTCAATTCCAAGCTCGACCAGACCTTCTCGTTCATGACAGTGGACCACGACGGCAAGATCAGGATGGATTGTTCCAGCCCTTACGGGATGGCCCGGTTGGTGAGTTTGAAGGATCAGTACCGTGTCGCCTTCGCCAACGATCCAGACTCGGACCGCCACGGCATCGTCACGCCCTCCGCCGGGCTGATGAACCCGAACCATTTTCTGGCCGTGGCCATCCGTTATCTGCTCGCGCATCGTCCGCTTTGGCGGGGGCAAGCCGCCATCGGCAAGACGCTGGTCAGCAGCAGCATTATTGACCGGGTAGTGAGCGAATGCGGCCGGCGGCTTTGTGAGGTGCCGGTTGGGTTCAAATGGTTCGCCCCCGGGCTGTTCGACGGTTCTCTCTGTTTTGGCGGCGAGGAAAGCGCTGGGGCGAGTTTTCTGCGCCGCGACGGGACGGTTTGGACGACCGACAAGGACGGTCCAATCATGGACTTGCTGGCGGCGGAATTGACAGCCGTGACCGGGAAAGATCCGGGCGAACATTTCCGTGAAATCTCGGAGCGTTTTGGGCAGCCGTATTACACGCGGTTGGATGTCCCTGCCTCGCCCCGGCAGAAGGCAACGTTGTCGAACCTTTCTCCTGAAGCTGTGGAGGAGTCACAGCTCGCCGGCGAGCTTATTGCCGCCAGGTTGACCCGTGCGCCGGGAAATAATGCGCCAATCGGCGGGTTGAAGGTGGTTGCGACCAATGGGTGGTTTGCGGCGCGACCTTCAGGAACTGAGAATATCCTGAAAATCTACGCGGAGAGCTTGATCGGCCAGGAACACCTGGACGCCATCGTGGGCGAAGCGCGCCGAATCGTGGACAACGCTTTGGCGTCCACCGCAGTCGGAGTCCCGGCTGGGAAAGGAGAGCGATGATCTCCTCCGAGTATCATGCCGAACTTCCGCCGTTCAGGCCCGGGCGCCGTAGCTCCGGGGTGCTGATGCATGTGACCTCACTGCCGTCCCCTTATGGCATTGGAGACTTGGGGCCGGTTGCCTTTGAGTGGGTGGACCGGCTCCACGATGCCGGCCAGCGCTGGTGGCAGGCGCTGCCTTTGGGGCCCACCGGCTGTGGCAACTCGCCTTACTCATGCCTGTCTTCTTTCGCGGGTAATTCACTGCTGGTCAGCCCGGACCTTCTGATCGAAGACGGATTGCTCAGTCCACGCGATTGTGAGGAAGGCCGGCGCTTCCCAAAGAGCGCGGTGGATTTCAATGCGGTCATCGCTTTCAAGCACCGGTTGCTCGGGCAGGCCTGGCGAAATTTCGGCTCCTCCGCACGACCGGAGCTAAGGACCGACTTCGAGCGATTCTGTTTCGAACAGGCTCATTGGCTGGACGACTATGCCCTGTTCCGTGCATTGAAGGCGCGTTTGACAGGCGCCAATCTTCTCGACTGGCCGGAGGACTTGCTCCGGCGCAGTCCCTCGGCTATGGCGCGCGCGCGCCGTGAGCTGGCGGACGGGATCAACGAAAGCCGGTTTGGGCAGTTCTTATTGTCCCGCCACGGGAACCGCTTGAAGGAGTATGCCCACGATCGCGGCGTGTTACTCATCGGGGATCTGCCCTTCTTCGTGTCGCTCGATTCGAGCGATGTTTGGGCCAACCCCGAGTGCTTCCAGCTCGATAGCAATCTTCGGCCGCGCTTGGTGGCCGGCGTGCCTCCGGATTATTTCAGTGCCAAAGGACAGCTCTGGGGCAACCCGGTGTATGACTGGGAAACCCTTCGCCGCTCGGGTTATCGCTGGTGCACTGACCGCCTGAAGTCTTTGCTAGCCCATGTGGACCTGATTCGGCTCGACCACTTCCGGGCGTTTTGTGCGGCATGGCATGTTCCCCCGACGGCGAAAACCGCTGAGCCCGGGCATTGGGTTCCCGGCCCCGGCGCTGCTTTCTTTGAGGCCGTCCGGGCGGAGTTGGGCTACCTGCCGTTCATTGCGGAAGACCTCGGCATTATCACGCCCGATGTCGTTGCGCTTCGGGATAAGTTCGAACTGCCGGGAATCCGAGTGTTCCAATTCGGCTTCGATGGCAATCCGGATAATCCGCACCTCCCGCACAGCTACGGCCCAAACACCGTCGCCTATACGGGGACGCATGACAATAACACCACCCGTGCATGGTTTGAGTCTCTGCCGGAGCATGTTCGCCAGGCCGCCCGGGTTTATGCGGCAAAGGCCGGCGCCGGGACGGGCGAGGTTGCCTGGGATTTAATCCGGTCGGTGTGGTCATCGGAGGCCGGGCTCGCCATGGCCCCACTGCAGGATCTGTTGAATCTGGGTGTAGAGGGCCGAATGAACGTGCCCGGCGTCGCCGCTGGCAATTGGCGCTGGCGCAGCACCGAGGAGATGCTAAAGCCCGCGATTTTTGAGCGGCTGTGCGAACTGACAATTTCCGCCGGGCGCACGGCCGGAGTAATGGCCGAGCGACAAACCCAGGAAGCCTTGCATTGATAAACAAACAAACATGAAAGCGACTGAACTACTGTACAACCTCGGCCAGAGCCTCTGGCTCGACAACATCACCCGCGACTTGCTCCACAGCGGGACTCTCAAGCGCTACATTCATGAACTCTCGGTCACGGGTCTGACCTCCAATCCGACCATTTTCGATCACGCCATCAAGAACAGCAGGGCCTACGATGCCGCGATTCAGAAGCGGCTCGCCCAGGGAAGATCCGGTGAACCGTTGTTCTTCGAACTGGCACTCGAAGATATTATTAAGGCGGCGGATCTTTTCCGGCCAATCTTCGACCAGACCAACGGTGTGGACGGATGGGTTTCCCTCGAAGTCTCGCCGGTCCTGGCGTACGACGCTGCCAGCACTCTGGCCGCCGCCAAAGAACTGCGCGCCCGCGCAGGCCGGCCCAACGTGTTCATCAAAATCCCCGGCACAAAAGAGGGCTTGCCAGCCATTGAAGAAGCGATCTTCGCCGGAGTGCCCGTGAACGTAACGCTCCTGTTTTCGCGGGAGCAATACCTCGCGGCCGCGGATGCGTTCATGCACGGCATCGAGCGGCGCATCGCCGCCGGACTCAACCCGGATGTCGGTTCGGTCGCCTCGGTCTTCATTAGCCGTTGGGATAACGCCGTGGCGGGCAAAGTCCCGTCGGCGTTGAACCACCAGCTCGGGATTGCGATGGCCAACCGCACTTACAAAGCCTACCAGGAGCTGCTGGGTTCGCCTCGCTGGCAGCGCGCATTTAACGCGGGTGCCCGGCCGCAAAGGCTGCTTTGGGCCAGTACCGGCACCAAGGACCCTAAAGCCTCAGATGTGCTCTATATCAAAGCTCTGGCGGCCCCTTTCACCGTCAACACGATGCCGGAATCCACGTTGCTGGCCCTGGCTGATCACGGCGAACTCGGTTCAACCATGTCTGCCGGTGGAGGCGATTGCGAATTGGTGTTGGCGCGGTTCAGCGAAGTCGGCGTCAACCTGGAAGCGCTGGCCACTCAACTCCAGGTCGAAGGGGCAAAAGCCTTCGTGAAGTCCTGGAACGAATTGCTGGCGGTGATTGCCTCCAAGAGCAACGCGCTGAAGAAAGGAGAAGTTCATGCCATCTCTACCCATTAAAGTTCAACCTCTGACCGAGCGCAAAGCCTGGAACGCTTTGGCAGCACACTTCAACCAGGCGCGCTGTTTGCACCTGCGTGACTTATTCGCGCAAGACCCAAAACGCGGCGAACGGATGACCGTGGAGGCCGAGGGCCTTTACCTGGATTACTCGAAAAACCGCATCACCGACGAAACCCTGAAGTTGCTCTTTCAACTGGCGACCGAGTCCGGACTGCGGGAGCGCATCGACGCCATGTTCCGGGGCGACAAAATCAACGTCACGGAAAAGCGAGCGGTGCTGCACGTCGCGCTGCGGGCGCCCAAAGAGGCCAGCATTTTGGTGGACGGCAAGAATGTCGTGTCAGAGGTCCATGAAGTGCTGGACCGTATGGCGGACTTTGCTGAGCGGGTCCGCAGCGGCGCCTGGAAGGGCCACACTGGGAAACGGATTCGCAACGTCGTCAACATCGGCATTGGCGGCTCAGACCTCGGTCCGGTTATGGCCCACGAAGCGCTTCGGCACTACAGCGATCGGAACCTGGTCTTCCGCTTTGTTTCCAATGTGGATGGGATTGATTTCATCGAAGCCACCCGCGACCTCGACCCGGCTGAAACGCTCTGCATCGTTTCCTCGAAAACTTTTACGACGCTGGAGACCATGACCAATGCCCAAAGCGCACGCGACTGGCTGCTGCAAGGATTGGGCGGAGACGCCAAGGCCATCGCCAGCCATTTTGTGGCTGTCTCCACCAATGCGGAGAAGGTCGCTGGTTTCGGCATCAACACCGACAACATGTTCGGCTTCTGGGATTGGGTGGGAGGCCGCTACTCGATGGACTCGGCCATCGGCCTTTCGACCATGGTCGCCATCGGCCCGACCAACTTCCGCGATTTGCTGGCCGGCTTCCATGAAATGGACGAACACTTCCGCACAGCTCCATTCGAGCGGAATCTGCCGGTGCTCATGGGATTGCTATCCATTTGGTATAACGACTTCTTTGGTGCGCAGACCGTGGCGGTCCTTCCCTACGAGCAATACTTGAAGCGGTTTCCTGCTTATCTCCAGCAGTTGACCATGGAGAGCAACGGCAAGCACGTAACGCTGGACGGGCGAAAGGTGGACTACGGCACCAGCGCCATTTATTGGGGTGAGCCCGGCACCAACGGGCAGCACTCGTTTTATCAACTGATTCACCAGGGAACCAGGCTCATTCCGTGCGACTTCATCGCCTTTGCCAACGCGCTCACCCCGCTGGGCTCGCACCATGCTATGCTTCTGGCCAATGTGTTTGCCCAGGCGGAGGCACTCGCCTTTGGCAAGACTGCCGACCAGGTCAAGGCCGAAGGCACTCCGGACTGGCTGGTTCCCCACCGGATTTTCGAGGGCAACCGTCCATCCAATACAATCTTGGCTGACAGGCTCACTCCCGAGACATTGGGCAAATTGGTCGCCCTTTACGAACATATCGTGTTCACCCAGGGCACCATTTGGGAAATCGACTCTTTCGACCAGTGGGGAGTGGAACTTGGCAAGATCTTGGCGCAACGGATAATTCCCGAATTGGAAAAGGTCGCGGAACCAAAGCTTTTCCACGACAGCTCGACGAACAACCTGATTCGTCACTATCGAAAAATGAAAGGAGTTCAATGAACAACAAAACTTCGATGCAACTCGGCATGGTGGGACTGGGCCGGATGGGCGCCAACATGGTCCACCGCCTGATCAAAGGCGGTCATCAATGCGTGGTCTATGACCGCGCGCCGCAAGTGGTGAAGAATTTGGCTAAAGAGAAGGCGGTGGGCGCGGATTCGGTCGCCGATTTTGTTAAGAAATTGACGAGGCCGCGCGCGGTCTGGCTGATGGTTCCGGCTGCAGTCGTGGACCAGACCATCGCTGAATTTGCGCCGCTGCTCGAACCAGGGGACATCCTCATTGACGGTGGCAATTCATATTACGTGGACGACATCCGACGAGCGAGGGAACTGGCGACGAAAAAAATTCATTACGTTGACGTGGGCACCAGCGGCGGCGTCTGGGGTTTGGAGCGCGGTTACTCCATGATGATTGGCGGCGAACAAGACGCGGTGCAGCGGCTCGACCCGATTTTCGCCACGCTGGCGCCGGGCATCAGCAACATTCCGCGAACGCCGGGCCGCGAAAAAATCCCGGGCACCGCCGAACAAGGTTATTTACATTGTGGTCCCTGCGGCGCAGGCCATTTCGTCAAGATGGTCCACAACGGCATCGAATACGGAATCATGGCCGCCTACGCCGAAGGCATGGGCGTGTTGAAATCCGCGAACGTGGGGAAGCGGCAAAGCGCGGCCGACGCCGAAACAACGCCGTTGCGCCGCCCGGAAAACTATCAATTTGACTTCAATCTGGCCGACGTGGCGGAGGTCTGGCGGCGCGGCAGCGTCATTGCCTCGTGGCTGCTGGACCTGACCGCCGCCGCGCTGGCTGCCGATCCGCAACTGTCGCAGTTCGCCGGCCGTGTTTCCGATTCCGGCGAAGGCCGGTGGACCATCAAGGCGGCGATTGACGAAGGCGTGCCAGTGCCGGTGCTGACGACGGCGCTCTATGAGCGATTCGCCTCCCGTGGCGAGGCGGATTATCAGGACAAAATTCTTTCGGCGATGCGCTTCGGTTTCGGCGGGCACCTGGAGAACAAAGGAGGCAAGATTCAATGAACAGTTCCCATTCTGATACGTTGGTCTTTTTCGGGGCCACTGGAGATTTGGCCTACAAGAAAATCTTCCCGGCACTTCAAGCAATGGTGAGGCGCGGCACATTGAACGTGCCCATCATCGGCGTGGCCAAGGCGGGCTGGAACCTGGACCATCTGAAGGCGCGCGCTAAAGACAGCCTGGAAAAGCACGGCGGACTTGACCCCAAAGCATTTGACACGCTTTGCGGTTTGTTGCGCTACGTGGACGGCGATTATAACGACGCGGCCACATTCCAAGCGCTCCATCAGGAATTGGGCCAGTCGCAGCGGCCCGCATGTTATCTGGCCATCCCACCTTCCGCGTTTGCGATCGTGGTAGAGCAACTTTCACGGAGCGGTTGCACCGGGAATGCTCGCGTGATCCTTGAGAAGCCGTTCGGCCGCGACCTTGCCTCGGCCAGGGCCCTCAATGCCATCCTGCTTAAAACTTTCAATGAGCGGTCCATCTTCAGAATTGATCATTATCTGGGCAAGGCGCCGGTGCATAACATGCTGTTCGTCCGCTTTGCCAACGCCTTGCTTGAACCTTACTGGAACCGGCATCACGTCGAAAGCGTCCAGATCACGATGGCGGAAGATTTTGGCGTGCAGGGACGCGGCGCGTTTTATGAACAAGTCGGCACCATCCGTGACGTGATTCAAAATCATTTATTTCAAGTGCTGGCCAATCTGACGATGGAACCGCCCACCCGCAGCGACAGCGAATCCATCCGCGACGAAAAAGTAAAGGTGCTTAAAGCCATCCCGTCGCTCGAAGCGAAACATGTCGTGTGCGGCCAGTTCAGAGGCTACCGCCAGGAACCGGGCGTCGCGCCTGAGTCCAAGGTGGAAACGTTTGCAGCGCTTAAACTAGAAATTGATTCGTGGCGCTGGCAGGGCGTGCCGTTTTACCTTCGCGCCGGAAAGAATCTGCCGGTCACTTGCACCGAATTGATAATCAAGCTGCGGCATCCGCCCACGATGTATAACGACTACAATTTGAAATCGAATTATTTCCGGTTTCGAATCAATCCAAATGTCGAGGCAGCGTTTGGCTTGAACACCGTCACGCCCGAAGATGAATCTGTCAGCGGCGTGACTGAGCTCAAGGTGAATCCTTCGACCAGCCCAAAGGAGATGGGCGCCTATGAACGTGTCTTGACCGACGCGATGGCAAGTGACGCCACGCTCTTCGCGCGCGAAGATTATGTCGAGGAGGCGTGGCGGATTGTAGATCCTTTGCTTAGGAGCGGTGCGCCGGTTTATGAATATGAACCCAAGAGCTGGGGGCCAAAGGAAACGAATTGCCTCCAGCCTCCAGGCGGCTGGCACAACCCGGAATTGAACGGTTGCGCAGCGGTCTGAAAGGTATTTTATGCGCCTTGGAATCGCAACCGATCACGGCGGGTTTCAATTGAAGGAACAATTAGTGACCAACCTTCGCGCGGCAGGTCACGAGGTCGTTGACTTCGGCGCGCACGACCTGGCGCCGGACGACGATTATCCCGACTACGTCAAGCCGCTGGCGAAGGCCGTGGCGTCCGGCCAAGTAGCGCGCGGCATCGCCATTTGCGGTAGCGGCGTGGGGGCCTCCGTTTGCGCGAACAAGATTCCGGGTGTCCGCGCCTCCCTAATCCATGACCACTTTTCGGCCCGGCAAGGAGTTGAGGATGACCATATGAATATCCTGTGCATGGGCGGCCGGACGGTTGGCCCCGCGGTCGCGTGGGACCTGGTTCAAACCTTCCTGGCGGCGGACTTTAGCCAAGCGTTGCGGCATGTGCGTCGCTTGCGCAAGGTCGCCGCGTTGGAGTGCGAGTAAGAATGAAATCAAAAAAAGGATGCTCCATGCAAAGCGACAAAATGATTCAACAGCCGGTAAACACGATTCGCACTAAATCAATTGAATCCGATGAAGCGATGAAATCCGGCCACCCAGGCGAGCGGTCACACCCAACAACTCCTGTTGCTCATTGGAAACGCTGGCATTTCAAAAGTTCGATTATCCTAATGTTAATAGGTGCATGCGCGGTTATCGTTTATCTGCTGCGATCGGGGCTTGGCAAAGAACTTGAAGGCCTTGGCGCTGCGCTCTGTGCTGTTGTCTGCGGTGGGTTTCTCGTTTGGCACACGATCCATTTGTTTGCTGAACAGGACGCATTAGAACAACAACAGCCTTATGCACCCCAAGCGACGGCTGCACCTCCCCAAGCAGATCTCGCCGGCCAAGAAACAAAACCAAGTCACCGTGTATGAAACCAAAGACCGTTCTTAAATCCCTAGCTGAACTGTCTTCCGAGGTGGTGGAAATGGGATCGACTAAGCCAGCTCAGGCCCGTCCGAAGCCAAGCCCGGCCGGGGTACAACAACTGCAGGAAACCGGGTTGCCTTTCCGGGTGCCCGATTATTCCGACTTAGCGGGATACTCACATTGGGGATTGAACGAATAGAAAGGTGGAGGCGTTGGCACCCGCACAAAAAATTCAAATGGCCACAGAAATGCATCCCACCGTCACCCCCGGACGAAGTTCTCCGCTGGGCGCCACCATCGTCCATGGCGGCGTCAACTTCAGCGTCTTCTCGCGCAACGCCGGGGCAATAGAGTTGTTGCTCTTCGACCGGGACGACGATTTGCGGCCATCCCGCACAATCCGGATGGACCCTGCCACCAACCGAAGCTATCACTATTGGCACGCTTTCGTTCCAGAAATACGACCGGGTCAGCGTTATGGCTATCAGGCACGCGGACCGTTCGACCCCGCCAGCGGCATGCGCTTCGATGCCAGCAAGGTCCTGCTCGATCCCTACGGACGCGGCGTCGTGGTTCCTCGAAACTATTCGCGCGAGGCAGCCCGCCAGCCGGGAGACAACTGCGCCACCGCCATGAAAAGCGTGGTGGTGGATTCCTCCGCCTACGATTGGGAAGGCGACACGCCGCTTAAACGACCCTCTTCGAGAACCATCATCTATGAGATGCACGTCCGGGGCTTCACCCGGCATCCGAGCTCCGGCCTCAAGGAAAACCTACGTGGAACGTATGCCGGCCTGATCGAGAAGATTCCCTATTTGAAGCAACTCGGGATTACGGCGGTCGAATTGCTGCCGGTTTTCCAGTTCGATCCCCAGGACTGTCCGCCGGGCAAGGTTAACTATTGGGGCTACGCGCCGGTTTCGTTCTTCGCGCCTCACCAGGCCTACAGCTCACGGCGGGACCCGCCCGGTCCGATAAATGAGTTTCGAGACATGGTCAAGGCCCTGCACCGGGAAGGCTTGGAAGTCATTCTCGACGTGGTTTTCAACCACACCGCCGAGGGGGACCACACGGGGCCTACCCTAAGCCTGCGCGGACTGGATAACTCCATTTATTACCTTCTCGAAGCCGACCAGACACGTTACGCGAATTTCAGCGGCACAGGAAACACGCTCAATGCCAACCACCCCATCGTTCGGCGACTCATCGTGGACAGCCTTCGGTATTGGGTGGAAACGATGCACGTGGATGGATTTCGCTTCGATCTCGCCTCCATCCTCGCCCGCGACCCTTCAGGCCAGGTCATGCCCAACCCTCCCGTGTTGTGGGACATCGAGTCCGACCCGGCTTTGACGGGAACCAAACTGATCGCGGAGGCCTGGGATGCCGCCGGCCTTTACCAGGTCGGCAGTTTTATCGGCGACAGTTGGAAGGAGTGGAACGGTCGGTTCCGCGACGATGTGCGCAGTTTCTTCCTGGGGGAAGATGGCTCAGTCGGGCGCTTAGCCGACCGCTTCATTGGCAGTCCCGATGTCTACGGGCACAAAGAGCGGGAGGCCGAGCAAAGCATCAATTTCGTCACTTGCCACGATGGCTTTACCTTGAACGACCTAGTGTCGTATAACCGGAAGCACAACGAGCCAAACGGCGAAGACAATCGCGACGGCACCAATGATAACCGAAGTTGGAACTGCGGGGTGGAGGGCCCCAGCGACGATCCCGCCATTGAAAAACTGCGCGAGCGCCAGATTAAGAACTTTCTGGCCGTGACCCTCCTTTCGCTGGGCGTGCCCATGCTGCTGATGGGTGACGAAGCACGGCGGAGCCAGCGCGGGAACAACAACGCCTATTGCCAGGACAATGAAACCAGTTGGTTTGACTGGAACTTGGTGCGGCAGCACCCAGGTCTGCACCGATTCGTCGAGCTCCTGGCTGCGCGCCGCGCCCTGCGCAAAATGGACACCGAGCACCAAAGGCGGACTCTGAACCAACTCCTGCACCGCGCCAGCAAGGCATGGCATGGCCTCAAGCTTCACCAGCCCGACTGGAGACAGCAATCGCACAGCTTGGCGTTCAGTGCGGAAGTGCCGGAAGAGAATCTCTCTTTCCATCTCATCTTCAATGCTTACTGGGGACCGCTTGAATTCGAGCTACCGACACAAATGCGCGCCGCCGACCATCCTTGGCGCCGATGGATTGATACTTCACTCGAATCCCCCCACGACATCCAGGATTGGCCGGTCGCTCCAGCGGTTACGGGACGAACGTATCGAGCCGGGCCTCGTTCGGTGGTGGTGCTGATCGCCGCAGCGGACCCTGAAGTGCCGGGCTAGACCAATAGGTGAACTTTCAAGAGAGGGCGCTGGTCAAAATCATCGGAGAATAGCCAGTTATGGCCTTAAATGCGGATCGTATCCTAAAAATTGAATGATTTTGGGTATCAGTTCTGTCATCGGTTGATAAATATTGCGTTCCCAGTTCTGGACAGACCCCCTATGAACGCCCAAAAGCCGGGCCAATTGGCTTTGAAACAGATGCAACTCCAGCCGGCGCCTTTTGATGTGTTCTCCGAGCGTTTTAGGGGTATTAGGGCCCATTTGGGTGCACTTCCAGAGGCGAGGGTAAGAGTTGCGAAAGGCCGTGATTTGCAGGTGACAAAATGGCAACACATGGCACGGGCGGCGAATCCCGTCTTCGCGAGTGATGGCCGGGCAATACCGGGGTAGTGATTGAGTTTTACCCGAGTATTGATTTCACTGGCACTTTCACTGGCACTTGCCTCCTCTGGTTGCGCCATCCTGTTGAAAAACAACAGTTTAATGATGGCGGAAGGGGTGGGATTCGAACCCACGGTAGCCTTGCGACTACGCCTGATTTCGAGTCAGGTGCCTTTAACCACTCAGCCACCCTTCCGTGCGCCGGCGAAGAAACATTCTGCGCAGGTTTGAATCGCGGGCAAGCTCATTCGGCGCCGATGCAAATCAACAGGTGGGTTGCCGCCTTGGAAAAAAGGAAGGCGCTGGCGGTTAGAATTCGCCAGCGCCGATGCTAGGCGTCGGTAGGACTTATTTTCTCTCGCGAACACTCAACCACACTTCCCCAATTTCGTCAAAGACGGTTCGGAAACAAGCCGGTGACATTCTGGAAAACGCAAGCAGGGGAAAGATTCAGCGTGTGCATTTCGCGCTTTTTTCGTTTCCGGCCGTCGTTTAGAGTTATGACATGTTTTTGGTGCGGCATTGGCTCTTGATCGTTTCCATGCTGGCGTTGGGCAGTTCGCCGGTGCTTGCCGCCAGCGCGCGCGAAGAACGCGCGTACGCCGCTGCCGCCAGCGCGTTTCAGGACGGCATGTGGGGCCGCGCAGAGGTGGAATTCGCCGAGTTTGCCGAAAAATATCCCAAATCCGAACGTGTTCCCGAAGCGGTATTGATGCAGGCCGAGGCGGACATCAAACAGGCGAAATTTTTGCGGGCCAGCGAGCTCCTGACCACGCATGAATCACAGGCGGGCAAACTGGTCGACCAGTACGTTTTCTGGCTCGGCGAGGCGCAATTTCAAAACGAGGACTATGTTGCTGCGGCCGCAACGTTCTCCCGGCTGGTGCGGGATTTTACGGAATCCAACCGCCGTCTGGATGCGGTGGTAAATGAAGCGGCGGCGCGGGCCAGGCTCGGTGAATGGCCGCAGGTGAGCAGCTTGTTGCAAGCCCCGGACGAGGTGTTTCAGGCGAATGCAAAAAGAACCCCCGCCGACGACCGGGTTGTGCGCGGTCAATTGCTGCTGGCCGATGCGCTGCTCCGACAAAACAAACTGAGCGCGGCGACGGAAGTTTTGCATTCGCTGGCTTTGCAGAAACTCGCGCCGGACTTGAACTGGCAACAGGCCCAACTGCTTTGCCATGTGCAGCTCGCCGGCGGCGATACGAATGCGGCATTGGCTTCGACGACGAATTTGATCCGACTGGCGAATCTGACCGGCCAGCCCGGCCTGCGCGCCGAAAGCGTGGTCGAACAGGGCAGCCTCCTGGAACGGATGGGACGGACGGAAGACGCCTTGGAGGTGTATCAGGGGAATCTTTCGACGAATGTGTCGGCCGCGTGGCAACGCCAGGCCATTTTGAAAATCGCGGAACTGGCCGCCGCCCAGACAAATTTTTCTGACGCCGGACAATCGCTGGAAAAATTCCTGGCGCAATTTCCGAATTCAGCTTCGGCGGACGTGGCGCGGTTGACGCTGGGCGAATTACTTTTGAAAGACTACCTGGCGCAACCGGCAGTGGCAACGAACGGATTGCAGGAAGCGGAGGCGCAGTTTGATCAGTTCCTGGGCACGTACCCGAGCAGTCCCCTCGCGGGCAAGGCGTATCTGGATCAAGGCTGGTGTTTGTGGATTGCGGGAAAAACTCCCGAAAGTTTGGGGGCGTTCAAAAACGCCGCGCAATTGCTCCCCCCATCGGTGGACCTGGCGGTGGCGCGATTCAAGATGGGTGACGCCCTGTTTGCGCAGGGTGATTTTGCGGGTGCGCGGGAAAATTACGAAGTGGTCTGGCAGAATTTCACGAATTTTCCAGCTGTGAACACGGATCTTGTCCCTCAGGCGCTTTATCAAACGGTGCGCGCGTGCATGAAATTGGGCGACATGGCGGGTACCACGAACGCCCTGGCGCGAATCCTGACGGTCTATCGCGCGAACAATCTGGCCGATAAAAGCCTGTTGCTGGCGGGCGAACAATTGTCGGATTTGCAGCAACCGGCGGCGGCGCGCGCGTTGTTCGAAAAAGTTATAGAGATTTATCCCAAGTCATCGTTGCGTCCGGACGTGGAGCTGGCGCTGGCCCGCACGTATGAGCAGGAAGGCAGTTGGCCCGATGCCATCGGCATCTATGACCGTTGGGCGGCGCGGTACACCAACGACGTGCGGTTACTGCCGCGGGTGGAGTACGCGCGCGCCTGGGCGAATTTCCAGGCCGGGCATGAGACGAATGCCTTTCTGCTCTTTACCAATTTTCTGGCCCAATTTCCGACCAATGACCTGGCACCCGTCGCACAATGGTGGATCGGCGACCACTTTTATCGCGCGGGAGATTTTGTGAATGCGGAAAAGAATTATCAACTGCTTTTTCAGAATTGGCCCGCGTCGAAGCTCGCGTATCCGGCGCGCATGATGGCCGGCCGCGCCGCCATGGGCCGCCAGGGTTATCCGGATGCGATTAATTATTTTATCAGTCTGACGAGCGACAGCAATTGTCCACCCGATCTCGATGCGCAGGCGTTGTTTGCCTATGGCGGCGCACTGATGCACGTGGAATCGTCAGACACGAACCATCCATTGGACAATTTCAAACAGGCCATCCAGGTGTTCAAGGCCATCGGCCAGACGTATGCGGGGACCGACCAATCATGGCTGGTGCCGCTGGCCTGGGGTCAGATGGGCGACTGCTTCTTGCAACTGGCCGGCCAACCACAAGGCACACACTTTTACAACGACGCAACCAACGCCTACGCCCAGGTCATCGATTCACCACTGGCGAACGCCGCCGCGCGCAGCCAGGCGCAAATCGGCATCGGGCAGGTATTGGAAAAGCTCGCGGGGCCGGCGACCGGCCCGGACCAGACCGCTCTGTTGCAACAGGCATTGCAGAATTATCTCGATGTGCTTTACGGGAAAAATCTCCGGGATGGCGAACCGGCGGATTCGTTTTGGACTAAAAAAGCCGGGCTTCAGGCGGCGGGCGTGGCCGAAACGCTGGGCGAATGGCCGCAGGCGGTGAATGTGTACCGGCGGCTGGAAGAATTGCTGCCTCCCCTGCACGATATGCTCGAAAAGAAAATTGCCTACGCCCAGGAACACATCGGGGCGGAGCAAAAATGACGGCAGTGTCCTGATTTCAATTCCAACCTGCGAACCGGAGCGCGAGTTGTCTCAACTCGCAGCATTTTTCACCCAATCAAACGGCTGCGGATTGAGGACAATCTGCGTTCCGGGACAAATCAGGACACTACCAGAATGACACTCCATTTGACACCTGCCCGCGCCAGGATTAGTTTCCATCGGAGACAATGAGTGAAATCGCTACAGCCGAAGGGGTAATCTCGCTCACCCGAAGTGCGGCCGAGGAGGCAAAATCGCTGCTCACCCGGCCGGAAAATGCCGGCAAGTTGCTGCGCATTTTTGTGGAGCAAGGGGGGTGCTCCGGCATGCAGTATAGCATGGTCTTCGATGAAAAACGCGACGGTGATTGGGTGGCCGAGCAACACGGTGTGACGGTTCTGGTGGATCCGTTCAGCGCACAATATCTGCGCGGCACCATCGTGGATTTCAGCACCGCCCTGACGGGCGGTGGCTTCAAAATCTCCAATCCCAACGCGAAACAAAGTTGCGGTTGCGGAAAATCCTTTGAGGTTTGAGCGGACCCGATCAATCCGCACAGACCTAAGAATGCCGTCCCGTGTGATGCGGGGCGGCTTTTTTTATACCCACGCCTTGCGAATCAACCAGGTCTTGATGACCTGCGTCAGCGCCACGTAGCAGGCCAGTGTCAGCAGCAGGAACGGCCAGAACTGCCACGGCAACGGAACGAATCCCAGGAACCGCGCTACCGGTGAGAAGGGCAGCCACGCGCCAACCCCCATGATGGCGATCGTGGTCATGGTCAGTTGCCAGCTCGCCCGCGATTGTATGAAGGGAATCAGGTTGGTACGAATGACGTGGACAATGAGCGTTTGGGTCATGATGGATTCGACAAACCAGCCGGTATTAAACAACGCCGCAGCATGGGTGTGATTTACGGCATCGTCGTGGAATCGGGCCAGCTGATCCGGGGTCACGATGGCATTGCTGCACTTGAAGAAAAACCACATCAAGCAGAAGGTCGTGTAATCGAAAATCGAGCTGATCGGGCCGATGAACATGATGAACCTGGCGATTTCGCCCATGGCCCACGGACGCGGCTTGGTGATTTGTTGTTCGCCGACATTGTCGGTGGGAATCGGCACCTGCGAGAAATCGTAGAGCAGGTTGTTGGTCAGCACCTGGATGGGCTGCATCGGCAAGTACGGCAGCCAGGCGCTGGCGCCCAGCACGCTGAACATGTTGCCGAAATTCGAGCTGGCGCCCATGCGGATGTATTTTAGAATGTTCACAAACACCTTGCGACCCTCGAGTACGCCCTCCTCCAAGACCATCAGATTCTTTTCCAGCAAAATCATGTCGGCGGATTCCTTGGCGATGTCTACCGCGTTGTCCACGGAAATGCCCACGTCGGCGGCCCGCAGCGCCGGGGCGTCGTTGATGCCATCGCCCATAAAGCCGACGACATGTTTGTTGCGTTGCAGCGCCTGGACAACGCGCTTTTTGTGCGCGGGCGAGAGGCGCGCGAAAACATCCGTGGTTTCCACCTCGGCGGCGACTTGCTCATCGGTCATGTTTTCCACCTGGCTGCCGAGCAGGATTTTTTCGGCGTGAATGCCGACTTCACTGCAGACCTTGCGCGTGACCAGGTCGTTGTCGCCGGTCAACACCTTGACGGCCACGCCGTGTTGTCGCAGGGCAGTGATGGCTTTGGAGGCGGTGTCCTTGGGCGGATCCAGGAACGCGAGATAACCGGTCAACACCAGATGGCTCTCGTCCGCTTTGGTAAAGGTGGTTTGCTGGCCCAGTTTTTTGGTGGCGACCGCCAGCACGCGGAAGCCATCCTCGCTCAACTCATTAACCTGCTGGACGAGATCACCGACCAGGACTGGTTCCATCGGAAAAATCTCACCTTCACTTTCAAAGTGGGAGCATTTGGCAAAGACCGCCTCCGGCGCGCCTTTGGTCAATAATTGCCGTTCGCCATCCGGTCCCTCGACCGCCACCGACATCATCCGGCGGGAAAAATCGAACGGGATTTCATCCACCATTTTATATTTGTCGAGGCCCAGCTCGGTGTGCAGTTGCTTGTATTGCAGCACGGCCCGGTCGAGGAGGTTTTTCAGGCCCGTTTGGAAATGACTGATAAGGTAGGCATCGCGCAGCACGGCCTCACTTTCATTTTTGAACACGTCGCAATGCAATTCGAGGATGACGTGGTCAATCGTCAGCGTGCCGGTCTTGTCGGTGCACAGCACGTCCATGGCGCCGAAGTTCTGGATGGAATTCAGCCGCTTGACGATGACCTTCTTTTTCGACATCGCCAGCGCGCCCTTGGACAGGCAGACGGAGACGATCATCGGGAGCATTTCCGGCGTCAGACCCACTGCCACGGCCAGGGCGAAGAAGAACGCGTCCTTCCAGTTATGCTTCATCAGGCCATTGATGAGGAAGACCATCGGTACCATCACGAGCATGAACGTGAGCATCAGCCAGACGAAACGTTTCACGCCGCGATCAAAGGCCGTGTCGGGCTGCTGGCCGGCGAGGCTGCTGGCCATTTTGCCGAAGTAAGTCTGGGCACCGGTAGCGACGATGACCGCCGTGGCCGTGCCGCTTTCCACGCTCGTGCCCAGGAAACAGAGGTTCGTGTGTTCGATGGCGGAAACGTTGGTGCGCAGGTCGCGCGCATCGGTTTTTTCCACCGGCAATGATTCGCCGGTGAGCGTGGCCTGGATGATGAACAGATCCTTGGCCGTCAGCAGCCGTACATCGCCAGGAATCATGTCGCCGGCGGACAACTTCACCACATCGCCGGGGACGAGGTGTTGCAAGGGAACTTCCTTCGGTTGACCGTCGCGCACCGCGGTGGCCGTGACTTTGATCATCGCTTTGAGCTTGGCGGCCGCGTTGCCGGCGCGCGTTTCCTGTACGAACCGCAGCGATACGCCCAGAAGAACCATGACCAGCATCACCACGCCGCCGGCGTAATCGCTGGAACTTTCCGCCGTGGCAAAAGTCAGGACGGCCAAAATAGTCAGCAGGATGACCAGCGGGTTGCGGACGGCAATCCAAAGCCGGTGCAACCACTCGTGCCGCCGTTCCTGGGCGACCTCGTTCGGGCCAAACACCTCCAATCGCTCCGCCGCTTCTGCTTCGCTCAACCCTGTCAGCGACGTGTTGAGGCGTTGCAGAACTTCGGCGCTTTCACCGGTCGCCGCGTCGCGCAGCAAATCGGACGGGCGCGGGCCATTGGGGTTTTTCGTTGCGGCCATAAACCGGTTCAGGTGGCGTATCGTTCCAGGACCGTGAGCAGCGAGCGCAAACTATGGCGGCCCTCGGCCCGGCTGCCGGCACTTTCGATGCACGCACGCATTTCGGATTCGATGACTTTTTCGCTGAACGATTTCAACGCCTGGCGTGCCGAGACGACCTGCATCAGCACGTCCGAGCAATCGGCGTCGGCTTCCACCATTTTTTCGATGCCCTCGATCTGGCCCTTGATTCTTCGCAGGCGAACGGTCAGGTCCCGCTTTTCCAGTCCGGGGCGAACAGGCTTGGCTTTCATGACAAGATGTTTAGCATTTTCCACCGGCCGCGCCACTCCCAAAAGGAGCTTGACGCGACATGGGGGGTAGGGGTATCTGGCGACGTGATTTTTGTCAACCCTTCTTTGTTCTCAGCTTGAAAAATAGTCCCGCCATCACCGCGTGTGCACTTTTCGGGGCGGTGCTGCCCACCGCGGCGGAAGTTTCCACCAATTCCTTGCCCGTTTCGACGGCCATTCCGCAGCCGCCCGCCGGACACACCTGGAACTGGCACGTCCAGAACACCGACATCGTTCAGGGCTATCCCGGCTTTCCGGCGAAGTATTCCGGGCCGAACAGCCTGCCGAATGGCGGTGAAACGCGCGAAACCGTTTCGCTGGATGTGATGGCTGGCGTCCGCTTGTGGCGCGGCGCCGAGGCGCACATTGACGGAATGATGTGGCAGGGCTTTGGCGTGAACAACACGCTCGGGGTGGATGGATTTCCCAACGGCGAAGCTTTTCGACTCGGCACGGATGTTCCCAATGGTTCCATTACGCGCCTGTTTATCCGCCAGACCATTGGTTTGGGCGGCGAACAGGAGGATGTGCCTGATGACCAATTTACCCTCGCCGGGAAGCAGGACATTTCCCGGCTCACGTTCACACTAGGCCGGTTCAGCGCCAAGGATATTTTCGATAACAACGCCTACGCCAACGATCCGCGCACGCAGTTCATGAACTGGGCGTTGATGGCCGACGAAGCATGGGATTATCCGGCAGATGCCATTGGATATACCACCGGTATTGCCGTGGAATTGAACCGGCCGAACTGGACTTTGCGCTACGGCTTGTTCCAGGTGCCGCGTGTCTCGAATTCCTTGACCGCCGATGACCGGCTTTTCAAGTGGCCGTATGACAATTCAGCCAAAGATGGCCCGTTGTTTTCTGCCTGGGGAATGGTGACGGAATTTGAGCGCCGATACAGCCTGGACGATCATCCGGGGGCAATTCGGTTCCTTGCCTATCTGAATCGCGCCAATATGGGCAGTTATCAGGACGCGGTGAACAGCCCGATACGGCCGGCCGACATCACGGCCTCGGCCGAACTTCGCTACAAATATGGTTTCGGTTTAAACCTGGAACAGGAGATTGTAAAAAACCTCGGGTTCTTTTCCCGCCTGGGCTGGAGCGACGGACAAAACCAGGCATGGATGTTCAGCGATGTTGACTACACCGCGACCGCGGGCATCAGCCTCAAGGGCGAAGCCTGGCAACGGCCCGACGACACGTTCGGTCTCGCCGGTGTGTTCAACGGCATCTCCAAGGTCCATCAGGAGTTTCTGGCAGCGGGGGGCACCGGCATCCTGGCGGGCGACGGCAATTTGAATTACGGCTGGGAAAAAATCCTGGAAACCTATTACGATTTCAAAATCTGGAAAACCATTCACGCGACAGTGGATTACCAGTTCATCACCGACCCGGCATTCAACCAGGATCGCGGGCCGGTTTCGGTTTTCGGCGCCCGGCTGCATTGGGAGTTTTGACTTGTCCACCCCTTAATCTTTCGCAAGCTTTCGAGCGCCGATGTCTGAAATGTTACTGCTTATCGCCACGCGTAACGCCCATAAAACGGGCGAGATCCGCACCATCCTCGGCAGCCGATTCCAGTTTCTAACGCTCAACGATTTTCCCGAAGCGCCCAAAGTGGTTGAAGATGCCGCCACCTTTGCCGGTAATGCGACGAAGAAGGCGGTTGAACTGGCAAAATGGGTGGCGAGGAAACATTCAACATTCAACATTCAACATTCAGCGCCGAAGTTCGTTCTGGCCGACGACTCGGGTTTGGAAGTGGACGTGCTGAATGGCGCGCCGGGCGTGCATTCGGCGCGGTTCGCCGCGCTGGATCGGAGCGCGGACGGCTCGTCCGCGAGTCCCTCGGGCAATTCTCCCGACGCCGACAACAACGCCAAACTGTTGCGCCTGCTTAAAGATGTTCCGTTGGAAAAACGCGCGGCCCGGTTTCATTGCGTCATTGCTTTGACGCCCGTATTGCCAAGAAAGGTCGAGGTTGCCTCACCGGTTTGTTACGCAGATGAATTCGAAATGCAGACGCAATTGTTCGACGGCATTTGTGAAGGCCGGATTTTCTTCGCGCCGCGCGGGCAGAACGGTTTCGGCTACGACCCGCTGTTTGTGCCGGTGGGATTTGAGCAGACCTTTGCCGAGCTGGGCGACGAGGTGAAAAACCGGTTGAGTCACCGGGCCCAGGCCCTGCAAAAACTTCTGGAATATCTCGGCGGTATTCGCTGACCGAAGACAAAGTACGTTTTCCGCTTCTTACTTCTTGAGCCTGAAGAAGAGATTGCCCCCGGTTGTGTTATTGGAAACCACGCTTTGGTAACCCACCAACGTCGAAAAATTGGTGACCGCCAGCCAGTTTGCCGCAGATAGATTGGTATTGGACTGCAATTGATAGTCGGTCGCCCAGGCGGGCCAACTGACGACATTTTGTCCGCCGGCCGGGATGATGCTTAAAATTGGCGGAACACTGGCGGTGGACACCACCGTTGCACTGGCGCCCACGGTACTATGGATGGTCAGGTAAATCGGATAATCGCCGGCGTTGGTGTATGTGTGCGATCCGAGTACTTCCTTCTGGCTGTTGGGACCCATGACAATGACGCCACTGTTGGTTGAGTTATCGCCCCAGTTGATGAATGCGATGAAGTTGTTGGTTGGGCTGCCCGGCACACCGTTGGTGAATGTGGCCAGGAGTTGGTTAGTGAACGGTATCAGCGTAAAAGCTGTGAAATTTGTGCTCTGCGCCGAAATCGGTGTGTCGCCGAAGGTGAAGGAATAGGCCTGGGAATCATACGGCGGCCAGTTGTTAGGAGGGAAGTTTTGAAAATAAAAGACCCAATTCGGGTTGGAACTGACATAGAAAATCAGGTTTACCGGACCGGTGTAATTTATCGACGGCTTCAGTAATAATTGGAGCTGTCCCTGTGCGTTCGTCACATTGTAAGTCAGGGTCCGCAATACGCTGTTCGTCGTCGTATAAATCGAATTGGAAGCACCATTAAATGAATTCTGATCGGAAAATGACGCGGACCAGTATAACGCCTCGCCATCCAGGCCAACGGCATTCAGAACATTCGTCAATGTCACGTTCACGGGCCCTACCAGGTTGGTCACCGTGTTGCCATAAAGGAACGCCTGACCATTGCTGTTGGTGTCGGTGAACGAGGTGGCGGTGAAAGTATTCGTTGTGCGCCCGCCCGCGCCGTCATCCGCGATGATGCTGATGGTTCCAACAACTCCGGTGACATTGGTGGCGAGCAAGGTGAGCACCGTGTCGGAAGTGTCGGGAACGAAGGACGCCTTGGTGATAATTACGTCGGCGAGCGGGCGGGAGGCGCCGTTGGTTGGCGTGTTGATAATGTTGGTGAGCACGTTGAAGCCGCGAACCAGTTGTCCGAACAGGGTATAGCCGAAATCAAGAAACCGTTGCGGGCCGAGAGTGACAAAGAATTGCGAACCGTCGGTGTCCTTGCCCGAGTTGGCCAGCGCCAGTTGCCCGTTGCCGCTGAAAATTGCCTGCGGATGAAACTCATCGTTGTACCGGAACACCGGGCCGCCCGTGCCGTTGGTGCTGGGATCACCGCCTTGAATCACGAAACCGGGCACGACGCGATGAAAGATGGTGTTGCTGGTGTAAAGGCCCGATTCGGTCAGCCCTTGAATCACGTCCAACGTGTGCGGTGCGTATTCTCGAAACAGCATGAACGTCATGTCGCCAACGTTGGTCACGGTGACCACGCCGCCGCGGAATGGGGTTGGGAATGCGCCGGGAGCGTTCGAGGCGGCGGCTTGAACGACGGACATCTTCCAGAAAGGTTCGTTGGTATGAACCAGAACGATAATGCCGTTCGTGCTGCTGATGGCCGTAAACATCAGTGGCCGGCCATTTGGGGACGTGGCTGTCACCGGTACGATCAAAGATTTGCCGGCGGGGATGCTGGCATTGGGAATGGGATCAATCACCGGCGCAGCAAAAGCCGAACAAGCCAGGACTCCAGAAAACAAAATGGCACCAAGGATACGTCGGCCATTCATAGCGTGATACGGGCGAACTATATCATAACTCTGAATGGCGCGCAATTTGACATTTATTTGAGTAAATCAGCCACCAGCCGCAGGCGCTTGGAAAGTTCAATGACTGTGAAAGCAAGTTGCGAAGTTGCAGACCGGGAACGCAGTTAAAATGCCGCCATGAGTCCTTTGCGATATTCTTCAAACGCTTTGCGGCCGGTGCGCGTAAGCCGTAACAACGTCATCGGCACCTTGCCGCGATAAGTCTTTTCGATCTCGACATAGCCAGCGGTCTCCAACCTGACCAGATGGCTGGAAAGGTTGCCCTTGTTCAGTTTGGTCTCGTTCAGCAGGAAAAGGAAATCGCACTCCTTCACGCCCGCGAGCAGGGCGACAATCATCAGCCGGCCGGGCTCGTGGATGACCCGGTCCAGTTCCGAAATGGCGCGAAGTTGTTCGTTCATTCGATTTCCGGGACAGGCGGTTGGTAGTGGTGCAGAAACGAACAGAGGGTAATCACGCCGGAGATGGACCACACCAGACCCAGCAATAACATTACCGGTCGGGACAGCTCGATAAAATTGCCGGGAACTGAATAACAAATCCCGAGGGGCGCCAGCAAGATGGGGATTAACAGCAGCCATTTCCAACGGTGTTCCTTGATCGAGACCGCGTTCATCATCAAATACAAAAGCGCGTTCAGTGGCCCATATCCGGCAAGGATGATTTTTAACGTGTGGCTCATCGAGCCGGGGTTGGTCGCACCGGAATGGGGTATCTGTGATTGCGCCAGGTGTGCTGTTTCAGACCGCATCAGGAAAACCAGACCCACACCGAGACCGGCCGCCACGACCATGCCGACAATCATTCCGATCCATCGGGATTTATCCCAGGAGAAGGCGACATAGCCGACGCGTGGTTGGGTGACGTATCTCTTGCTTGCCCAAAGGCAAAACGGCATCACGAGACACCCGCAAAGCATCAGCAGCCAGCTAATTCCGGTCCTCCATCTCCACATCGAATCGGGCAGAACGACAGTCGAGTAACTCGCGAGGGCCATGCACAACAGAAATGTCCCCCAACCAATCTCTCCGGCTCCATTGATGGTCTCATATCGTCTGGGCCGCATCAGTATTTTTTGAATTTCGGCGTTTTCCTTCGCCGCGCGCAGCAATTCGTCGGTGCGCCCCTCGCCTTTGGCGCGCTGGATGGTCCGGACGAGCCGGATATACTCCATAATCGTATTCTTCATGCAAACTAGTTTGCGATACAAACTTGTTTTTGTCAATTTACTTTTGTGGTAATATCCCTTTGATGGCAAAGGAATTATTTCAGCAGACCGTCAATCTGGAGTTTCCGGCGCAATCGGCCGTTGTCGGCGCACATCCGGAGTTTCCCGCCCGGCGCGGGCCGGGCATAGAATTCGCCGCCGGCACATTCTATCAACAACGCGCCCGCGGCCACGTCCCACAAATTGATCGTGCGTTCGATGTAGGCATCGAGCCGGCCGGAGGCGACGTAGGCCAGTTCCAGCGCCGCCGAGCCCATGATACGGATTTTTTTGACGCGCCGCGCCAGCCGGTTCACATGCGGCAGGCTTTTCTCCAGATTTTCCCGGCTCTTGGAAAAACCCATCGCGATCACAGCCTCCTCTAGGCGCGAACGTTGGCTGACACGGATGATTTTCCCGTTCAATCGCGCCGGCCCGCCGCGAACCGCCGTCCACAGTTCGTCGGTGAACGGACCGTAAATCACTCCCAGAACGGTGACGTGTGACGTGTGACGCGGGACGTGGGACGGTGTTCGGCTTCGGATATTATTCCCGACACTCGTCACTCGACACTCGTCACGTTTTTGCAGTGCAATCGACACCGCCGCATGCGGCAGGCCGAAGAAATAATTCACGGTCCCGTCAATCGGGTCCACCACCCAGCGGTATTCGGCGTTTACGTCGCCGGAATCGCCTTCTTCACCGAGCAGCGGGATTTGGGGAAACGCGGTGCGCAGGATTTTTCCGATAAGCTGCTGGCAGCGCACATCCAGTTCGAGTTTGATGTCGTGGGCTTCGGCGACCTTGACGCGTTTCGGGCGATGCCAGTTGGCGTACATGAGCCGGCCGGCGGCGCGCGCAGCCTTGACGGCGGCGGCGAGAGCGGGTTTTGGGGGAACAGTTTTCATCAAATGTTTACGGGTTATTTTTATCGCAATTGCCCGCAAAAATGCGGTTGAACGGTTTCATAACAACAACGCGGCTAGGCTGAAGTAAAACAGCAGCGTAAAAATGTCCGTGAACGCGAGCGTGACCGGCCCGGCGGCAATCTTCGGGTCCAGCCGCAGCGCGTGCAAAGCCGCCGGAACACTCAATCCGAAAAAGCACGCCGCGCACAGCGCCAGCAGGATGCTCGCCCCGATGACGAAACCCGCCAGCCCGGTCCCGCGCCACAGCCAGACTATGAGGCCGACCACCGTACCGCAACCGGCGCCCAGCAGCAGGGCTGTGCCGGCTTCGCGCCGAAATGCCCGGACATACCAACCGAAACTCGGGTGCGTCGCGCGCAACGCCTGAATGGTCACTGTCATGGACTGGATGCTGACGCTCTCGCCCAGCCCCAGAACCAGCGCGAGGAAAAACGCCAGGACGATGCTCTTGGCGAGGGTGACAGCGTAAACGCTGGCGAGCAGCGCACAGAGCGTGCCGCTGCTGATGGTGGCCAGCAGCCAGGGAAAGCGGAACCGAAACGCCCGCAGCGGCGACGCATCATGCACCTGCGACACGCGAAAACCGATGGACTCAAACAGCGCATTGGTCTGCTCGCGTTCGGCAATGTCGAAAGCTTCCTCCGTCAGCAAACCCACGTCCACCACCCCGACGATCTTCCGCGACCCGTCCACGACGGGCAAGGCCAGGAACCGGTGCAGGACAAACGCCTCGCACGCTTCCAGCACCGTCGCCGTATCCGGGATGGCCATCACGCGCCGGATCATCAGCTCCGACAACCGCCGCTCCAACGGCGCGGTCAGGAGCTGGCGCGTGGGCAGGACGCCGGCCAACCGCTCCTCCGCGTCCACGACGTAGAAATAAACAATCTTTTCGCCGATGCCGCGCTGTCGGATGGCGTCCAGCGCCTGTTGGACGGTGAAATCCTCGCGCAGGACAGCGGCGTCCTTGCGGGCGACCGTCAAAACCGGCTGATGCAAATGGTCCTGTTTATCCGTCAGCTCCACAGCGGTAAAAGTTAAACAAGCAGTTCGATTAGGAAAGCCAGAATTCTCCGTGCTCCAGCGACAGGAGCAGGGAAACGTTCATCCGGATTGGCATTTAAGGTGCTGGTTGATGTATTTCGTCATGTCCACAGGGTTTATGACATAAAATGAACGTTGAATTGTTTCCAAACGAACAACAGCTTTGCGCGGCCAAAGTTCTCATCATTGATGATGAGGCGGCGGACATTCGGGTGCTCGAATGGACGTTGCGCGCGGCCAAATTTCCCAACGTTCGCAGCTCGACTGACTCGACCCGGGCACTGGAGGTTTTCAACCAGTTTCAACCCGACCTCGTGTTGCTGGATTTGTACATGCCCCAGCCGGATGGATTTGCCCTGCTGAAACAGTTTCAGCAGGCAACCCCGGCCGGGGATTTCCTGCCGGTGCTGGTGCTGACCGGATATGACACCGCCGAGACGCGCAACCAGGTCATGGCCGCCGGGGCCAACGATTTCCTCGGCAAACCCATTGATTGTTCGGAAGTCATGCTGCGGATCCGGAATTTGCTGCAAACCCGCTTCCTCCACCGGCAGGCGCGGGAGATGCAGAAACAACTGGAAGCCGTCGCGGCGGCCAGGGAAGCCAATCTCCCAAGCCAGGCTGGACGCAACCGCAACTGAATGACCATATCCCCGTCTGAATGATGGAAACGATCCCGACTGAACAACTCGACCAATTGCTGGCGGCCATGGTTCAAAGCGCCGAGGGCATCTCGGATTTGTTGTTTGTGACCGGGAAACCGCCGCAGGTGGAAGTTCACGGCAAGCTTAAGCCGTTTGAGATGGAACCGCCGGAATCACTGCTTACCAGCAAGCGCATTGAAGGACTGGCGGGAACCATTATCCATGGCAATGAACGGCTCATGCAGGACCTGATGGGGCGCGGTTCGTGCGATTGCAGCTATTCCCTGCAAAATTTTTGCCGGTTCCGTGTCAACATCTACCGCCAGAACGGATGTTATGCGATGGTATTGCGCCGGCTCCAATCCCAGGTTCCCACCCTGAAAGTGCTTGGACTGCCGCCGGTGTTTCACGAAGTCATCAAGGAAAAAAATGGCCTCATTTTTGTGACCGGCGCCACCGGCAGCGGCAAAACCACCACGCTGGCGGCCATGCTGAATGAAGTCAACCAGACCAACGAGGTCCACATCGTCACGCTGGAAGATCCCATTGAATTCCTGCATCCACATCTCAAGTCCACCTTCAGCCAGCGCGAGTTGGGGCGTGACTTCTACACCTTTCCGGACGGCATGCGCGCCGCTCTGCGCCAGGCGCCCAAGGTGATTCTGGTCGGCGAAATTCGCGACCGCGAGACGATGGAGATTGCGCTCACCGCCGGGGAGACCGGCCACGTGGTTTACAGTACCCTGCACACCATCAGCGCCGGGCAGACCATCCACCGCATTCTGGGAATGTTCACCAAGGACGAGGAACAACAGGTGCGCGAACGCCTGGCCGGCAGCCTGCGCTACATCATCAGCCAGCGATTGATTCCCCAAAAGGACGGCGGGCGGCGGCTGGTCACCGAATTGATGGGCAGCAGCCTGCGCACCCGCGAAGCCATCGTGCTGGGCGAAAATGACAACCGCCGGCTTCCGGACATCATTGAGGCGGGCAACACCTATGGCTGGCACAGCTTCGAACAATCCCTGATTGACGCCTACGAAAAGGATTTGATTACCGAGGAAACGGCGCTGCTTTACAGCGTTAACAAACCGATGATGCACCAGCGGCTGGATGCGGTCAACAAGCGCCGGGCCAACGCGCCCACACCCAGCTCATTGAAGATGAAAGCCGATACGCGTTTCCACAAGAAGAATGCCCCTCCCCCGGTCAAATCGCCGGAACCGGAAGGTTCGAAGGCGCCCGCGCCCGCCGGCGCGAAATCGTCCGCGTGACCGTGCTGGCTTTGCAGCCTGGCGAGGGGAGAGAGGTGCAGGCCCCGACAATCATAAGCAGTGTTTTTGTACTTGTATTATATGAATAATAAGTCTAATATGGCTCCTGTCCCGCACGAATCATCATGGTGGACATGTTTGTCTGAGAGCCATGCCAGAAACCCGGTGCAAATTAATGACGGTTACCCTGCTCCTGAGCCTGGGGGCGGCCATCCAACCAGCGGTCGGGCAATATACCTCCGATTATCAAATCAACTCCATCAACGGTGTCACCAACTACTGGCCGGGTGACTACGTCGTCGGCTCCAACACGTTCGCCAATGGGCTGATGATTCGGAACCGGGGCGTGCTCACCAACGCTGACGGTTATCTGGGTTATCTGCCCGCCAGCAGCAGCAATTATGTAATGGCGGCGGGCGCCGGCTCGGTGTGGAGCAATGCCAATTTGTATCTGGGCTATTCTGGTGGCGGAAATACCATGGTGCTCACCAATGGCGGATATGTGGGGAACAGCCTGGGGACCTACGTTGCCTACAACACCACGAGCAGCAGCAACCGCGTCCTGGTCACCGGAACCAATTCAGTCCTGAACTGCGCCGGTTTTCTGGAACTGGGATATGCCGGGGCCAACAACAGTCTGGTCATCAGCAACGGCGGCCAGGTGTTCAACTCCTACAGCGAACTCGGCAACAATAATACCGGCACCGGCAACAACGTGCTCATTACCGGCACGAATTCGGTTTGGAGCAACTCGTCCAGTTGCATCATTGGCCGCATGGGCGGCAATAACCGAGTCACCATTAATAAGGGCGGCCGCCTGATCTCCTGCTACGCCTCGCTCGGCATGTTTGGGGGCGCTGACAGCAACTCAGTCGTGGTTGCGGACAGCGGTTCACTCTGGCATGACTCGGGGGAACCTTCGGACATTAATTTCGGCGGGAACAGCTCGGGCAACCGTCTCGTCGTTACCAACGGCGGCCAGGTGTTGGGCTACTATGCTTATGTGGGCAGAATGGCCACTTCCGACAACAACTCCGCGCTGGTGACCGGTCCGGGTTCAACCTTTTCAGTCAATTGCTACATTTACACGGGTTACCAGGGCCACAACAACACATTTACCGCCGCCAATGGAGCGGCCATATCGGACAAATTTTGCTACATCAGTTATGTCGCCGGCAGCAGCAACAACGCGGTCATACTCACCGGCCCCAATTCCGCCTGGCAGAACAGTTACAGCGTGTACGTGGGCTTTGACGGCGGTGGCGGAAGCCTCACCATCAGCAACGGCGCGACGATGAGTGCCGGCGGAGGGTGGACACCGAGTCACGACGGCGCGCTCGGCGTCAATTCCGACAGCAGTAACAACCGCGCCCTGGTTACGGGCAGTGGCTCCACCTGGAATTGCGCCGAGAACCTGTTCGTCGGTTTGAACGGCCCGGCCAACAGTTTGGTCATCAGCAACGGCGGCTGGGTCAGCAACGGCACTGGTTACGTGGGATCGAATCCGGGCAGTGACGGCAATAGCGCGTTGGTCGTCGGCACGAATTCCGTCTGGACCAATAGTTCCGATTTGTATGTCGGAGATTTCAGTGTGGGCAACAGCCTGGTCATCAACCAGGGCGGCCGGGTCATCAATGGCAACGGATTCCTGGGGCGGGACCCCGGCAGTGCCAATAACAGTGTCATGGTTACGGGTGGGGGTTCGGTCTGGACGAACAGCGCCGACCTGTACGTCGGATGTTTCGGCGCGGGCAACAGCCTGACCATTGCCAATGGCGGCCGGGTCAACGACGACTATGGCACAGTGGGATACGACACGAACAGCATTTACAATCAGGCGCTGATCGCCGGTGCCGGCTCGGTCTGGAGCAATAATACGGTGACGTTTGTCGGCGATTTCGGTTCCGGCAACAGCCTGACGATTCGCGACGGAGGACTGGTGAGCGATTATTGGGGTCTGGTGGGCGAAGAAGATTCGGGCAACGACAATACCGTGTGGGTGGAATCCGGCGGTGTCTGGCGTAACGACCAGCTCGCCATCGGCGACTGGGGTTCGCACAACGCGATGTATGTGGACGGCGGGTCGGTGTTCGTCTCCACCTATATGTGCGTGGGCTACGATCCGGTTTACGCCAACAATCTCGTTGAAATGACCGACGGCCAGATGATCGTTACCAACCAGACCCACGACGCCGTGTTGGAGGTCTATGGCGGCGGATTGTTGTTCGCGGGTGGCACGCTGTGGGCGGACACCATCATCGTAACCAATCGCGACGCTCAATTTATGTACATCGGCGGAACACTGATTTACCGGAATCTCATTCTGACTCCTGAATTTGACGCGGATAGCGATGGGATTCCCAACGGTTGGGAACAAGCTCATGGCTTGGACCCCCTGAATCCCGATGACGCCTCAGCCGACAATGATGGCGATGGAATGAGCAACCTGCAGGAATACCTGGCCGGCACTGACCCGAATAATGCTGCATCGCGGTTTGCGATTACGTCGCTGGTCTTGACCAATGGCCACGTTCGAGTGAATTGGTCAACGGTCGGTGGCCACAGTTACGTCGTGCAGACCAATTCAACCATGGGCGGCACATTTGCCGATGCCAGTCCTGTGATTGCCGTGCCCGGCACGAGTGAAAGTGTGACCAACTATCTTGATCCGGGAATCGTAGCCAACAACCAGGTTCGCTTTTACCGCGTGCGGCTTGGCCCGTGACGCGTCAGCAATGCCGAGGGCGCTACGATATCATCCCTCCAGCGCGGCCAAGGCGGCTTTCACGTGGTCGCGCTTGGCCTGCCAGTCCGCGAGGCGTTGCTGGTGTTCCTGCAACACGTTGGCCGGGACTTTCCGGGTGAAATTCGGATTGGCCAGCTTCTGCTCAACCTTGGACGCCTCGGCCTCGATTTTCTCGAGTTCCTTCTTCAGCCGCGCCTTTTCGGCTTCGACATCAATCAAGCCTTCCAGCGGCAGGAATAAGTCTCCCGATCCAGTCCGCACCGTCATCGTATTCTTCGACGGCTGGTAATCGCCCTTCACCTCGACCGATTCGGCGTTCAACAACAATTTGAGCACTTCAACGTCGTGCGCCGCCAGCTCGCGGGCCGGTTTGAGGATGAATTTGACCTTCTTGTTCGCGGCAATGTTGGCCGTGCGGCGCAGATTGCGGCCCTGGGAAACCAGTTCGTTGCGCGTCTCAATGCATTTCTCGTCATCGCCGGTCAGGCCGTAATGTAACTTGAAATCGTCGTCGAGCGGTTTCGGCCACGGTGCGGTCATGATGGTCTGGCCGCCCTGATTTTCCGGCATGTCTTCGGCGTAACCCATGCCGTGCCACAGTTCCTCCGTGATGAACGGCAGGAACGGATGAAACAGGCGCAGCGTGTGCGAGAGGACAAAATCAATCACGGCGAGCGTGTTGGCGTGGCGTTTTTCGTCGTAGCCGCCGACGTGAGGAGGCGGATTTTCCGAAGTTGGTTCCGCCTCGTCACCTCGGCGGCTACTGGAAAGGGCGACCTTGCTCGCCTCGAGGTACCAGTCGCAATACTCGCTCCAAAAAAAGCGGTAGAGCGTTGCCGTCGCGTCGCTGAATTTGTATTCGGCGAACGCGGTGTTCATTTCGCGGATGGCCGCGTCGAGCTTCAGCAAAATCCATTTGTCGTCGGCCGTTAAAAGTTTTGGATCTATCTCGCCCTGAACTTCGCCGGTGGTGCTGCCACCACTGCCGACCATTTGGCGGAAACGGCAGGCGTTCCAGAGCTTGTTGCAGAAATTGCGGCCCAGCTCGACGTTCTGTTCGTCGAACAAAATGTCCTGGCCGAGCGGCGCGCTGCGCATCGTGCCGAACCGGAGGGCGTCGGCGCCGTATTTACCAATCAGATCGAGCGGGTCGGGCGAATTGCCAAGGCTCTTGGACATCTTCCGTCCCTGCTTGTCGCGGATGATGCCGGTAAAATAGACGTTCTGGAACGGCAGGCCATTCATGAACTCGTAACCGGCCATGATCATGCGCGCCACCCAGAAGAAAATGATGTCCGGCCCGGTGACGAGGTCGTTGGTGGGATAAAACTTCTTCAGCGTGTCGGTCTGTTCCGGCCAGCCCATCGTCGCAAACGGCCAGAGCCACGAACTGAACCAGGTGTCCAGCACGTCGGGGTCCTGGGTGAAGCCGAGATGTTCAAGTCCTTTCTCCATTCCGTCTGAAGGAAGTGTGCATACCTGAATGTGGAATTCTGAAGCTTCTCCATGCACTTTGAGGTTGCCGGGGTTTGGCATCGGAACTTGCTTGAGAGATTGCAGTGTCGCTTTGACGTCCTCCGCCGAGTTGCATGTCTTGCTCCACACCGGAATCCGGTGTCCCCACCACAACTGGCGGCTGATGCACCAGTCCTGGATGTTGCCCATCCAGTGGTCGTAAACTTTCGCCCAGCGCTGCGGATGGAAGCGCATCTTTGGGTAGGGCGCGGTGTCCCCACCGCGCCGCGGCTCGCCGGGGACAGCGAGCCCTATCTCAGCCTGCTCCACGCATTCGCGCGCCTTTTCCACACTCGGATATTTCAGGAACCATTGCTCGCTCAAACGCGGTTCAATCGGCACGTCGGCGCGTTCACTGAAACCAACGTTGTTAGAATATGGTTCCTCTTTTTCGAGCGCGCCCATTTCGGTGAGCAATTCCACGGCGACTTTTCGGGCCTTGAACCGGTCCAGACCATTCAGTGGCGCCCCCGCAAGGGGGTTCATGTGGCCGTTGGGCTGCATGATGTCAATCTGCGGCAAATTGTGACGCTGGCCGATTTCGAAGTCCGCCTTGTCATGTGCCGGCGTCACTTTCAAAACGCCCGTGCCGAACTCGAAATCCACGTGCTCGTCACCGATGATGGGGATGAGCTTTTGTTCGCGCGGAAATTCCGCCGGCAGCGGACGAATAACGTGCTTGCCGATGTATTTCGCGTAGCGTGGGTCTTTCGGATTCACGGCCACGGCGGTGTCGCCGGGAATGGTTTCCGGCCGTGTGGTGGCGATGGTCAGAAAAGTTCCCGGCGCTTCGGCGATTTCAACTTTGAAATAATAGAGCGAACCTTTCTGCTCCTTCATCACCACTTCCTCGTCGGACAACGCGGTCTGGGTGGCCGGGCACCAGTTCACCATGCGTTTGCCGCGGTAGATGAGGCTCTTTTTGTAAAGGTCCACAAACACCTTTTGGACACAGCGCGCGTAATCATCGTCCATCGTGAACCGTTCGCGTGTCCAATCGCACGAGCAACCGAGTTTTTTGAGCTGTCCGATGATGATGCCGCCGTGCTTTTCCTTCCATATCCGGACGCGCTTGAGGAATTCCTCGCGGCCGATATCGCGTTTAGATTTTTTCTCCTCCTTCGAAAGTTGCCGGGCCACGACGCCCTCGGTGGCAATGCCGGCGTGATCGGTGCCGGGCAGCCAGAGGACTTCCTTGCCGTCCATGCGCGCCTTGCGGGCGAGGATGTCCTGGATGGTGTTGTTGAGGACGTGTCCCATGGTAAGCACGCCGGTGACATTCGGCGGCGGGATCACGATGGAATAGGCCGCGCGTTTGGACGACACGCGCGCGGGATCAGCGGTGAAGCAGCCCTGCTTCAGCCAGAAGTCGTACCACTTGTCCTCGACGGACTGCGGCTCGTAGGCTTTGGTAATCTCAGACATATTTTTTAACCACGGATGGACACGGATAAACACGGAGTAAAAATCATAAGACAATGCGCTCCCACTCAAGCCGGGCATTTTTGAAATTCAAAATCAAGCCAACCCGCAATTTCGTGATGCGGAGATAATTCAACATCTGCCCGCGTTCATGGTCAGTAATACGGTCAATGACCTTCGTATCCACAATCACCGAGCCAAAGGCAATCAGGTCTGGAACAAATTCACCAACCTCAACACCGCGAAAGAAAACCGGGTATCTTCGCTGCTGATCAAAGACGATGTCGCGCTGCTTGAAAAGAACGACCAGCGAATTCTCGTAAATCTTCTCGTTTAAGCCGTGACCGACTTCGTTCAAAATTTCAAAAGCAAAACCGATAATCTTTTCCGTCTCCGCCTTTAAAAGGAGTTTGGATTCGCCACCACGGCGTAAATCTGGTCTTTCATCCGTGTCCATCTGTGTCCATCCGTGGTTAAGATCACTTTTTCAACAGCGCGTATTCCATGCTGTCCACCAGCGCCTGCAAGCTGGCTTCAATGATGTTTTCATTGACGCCGACGGTGCCCCACTCGCGCTTGCCGTCAGTGGACTCGATGAGCACGCGCGTTTTGGCGGCGGTGCCGGTGTCGCTGTTCAAAATGCGCACCTTGTAGTCGGTGAGCGTCACCTGTTTCAGCTGGGGAAATGATTTCACCAGGGCCGAACGCAGCGCGGCGTCGAGCGCATTCACCGGGCCGTCGCCTTCGGCGACTTCATGATGGACCGTTTTGCCGACGCGCACGCGCACCGTGGCTTCACAGATGGATTCCCGGGTGTCGCGGCGCATGGAAACGTGATACGTCTCCACGGCAAACGACGGTTCGCGATGCTTGAGCGCCTGGCTGATGAGCAGGGCCAGCGAGCCTTCGGCGGCTTCGTATTCGTAGCCCTGCCCTTCCAGTTCCTTCACACGCGCCGTGACGGCCTTCACCTCCGGCATGTCCGGCTTGAGTTTGAAACCGAGTTCGGCGGCTTTCATCAAAATATTCGTGCGGCCCGACATGTCGCTGACGAGCACGCGGCGGGAATTGCCGATGGCTTCGGGCTGGATGTGCTCGTAACTGCGCGACACGCGGTCGATGGCATGCACGTGCATGCCGCCCTTGTGCGCAAACGCTGTCTGGCCGACCCACGGTTGCCGCGGGTTGTGGCGCATGTTCGCCATCTCATCTACAAACTCGGAAAGTTCCTTGAGTTTGGGCAGTGACTCCGCGGGCACCCCGGTTTTCTTCATTTTAAAATGCAACAACGGGATGACGCTGATCAAATTGCAATTGCCCGTGCGCTCGCCGTAGCCGTTGATGGTGCCTTGCACCTGCGTCGCCCCGGCGGCGATGCCCGCCAGCGCGTTCGCCACGCCCACACCGCAATCGTCGTGCGTGTGAATGCCGATACGCGTATTTAACCGGCCTTTCGCCAGCGCGGTAATGCGTGCGATGTCCTCCGGCAGACAACCGCCATTCGTATCGCACAAAACGACACATTCCGCGCCCGCCTTTTCGGCGGCCTGCCAGGTGGCCAGCGCGTATTCGGGCTCGTCCTTGTAACCGTCAAAACTGTGTTCGGCGTCGTAAATGACGGTCTTGCCGTGGTCCTTTAGAAAACGGATGGTGTCGCCGATCATGGCGAGATTTTCATCCGGCTTGGCGCGGAGGACTTCAGTCACGTGCAACAGCCAGGTTTTGCCGACGATGGTCACGACCGGCGTCTCGGCCTCCAGGATTTGCCGCATCAACTCGTCTTTTTCCACGGCCACGCCCTTGCGGCGCGTCATGCTGAACGCAGCGATGCGGGCATTTTTCCATTTTCGCCGCGCGGCCTGCTGGAAAAATTCCTGGTCTTTGGGATTGCTGCCGGGCCAGCCGCCTTCGATGTAATGCACCCCGAAGGCATCCAGTTTCTCGGCAATGCGGAGTTTGTCGGCGACCGAGAAATTGATGCCTTCACCCTGACTGCCGTCGCGCAGGGTGGTATCGTAGATTTCGACCTGGGATTTCATAATTGGCCCGTGAAAAAACGGCGGGCATTATTCCAGAATTTGGCGGAACTGGCAAATCCCAAAACAGAGTATCAATGGGTTATTTTCATTGGTAGGGACCCGTCGTCGACGTGTCCGGACGGCTCGGCGAGCCGTCCCTACCTTTAAATTAACCCACCATCAACAGAGGTTATTCGTTCCGGAGAGTGCGGATGTTGTTTGCGCCGGGCAAAAAATTTGCTATTGGTTGACGCCATACCGGAAAATCCTCGGTGTGCGGTTTTTCTGGAGAACCGTGGCCCCCACATGTCGGGGGCAAATATGCGAAAACCGGGCCACTGGCTTAAACAGCGTTTTGAAGCGGTCATGGGCATCGTTGTTGCCCTTCCGGCCATTCCGAGCGCGATTATTGACCACTACGCCATGTCCAATCGCCAGACGCGAGATCCCGTCCGCCATCGGCAGCGGACTTCGGAAACCGTTATCGGTGTCCTTTGCCTCGTCCTGGTTGTTCTGGTGGCGATTATTGATTATCGATCCACGGCGCGGGTCAGTTTCACCCTGTTTTACCTCTTAATCGCCGCTTTCGCCGCCTGGAGCGGGAGTCGAAGGGCCGGTCTGCTGATCGCCCTGGCCAGTTCACTCGCTGCCTTTGTGGGCGAGGCCAGCCACAACTTGCCGACGGGCGTTCTGTTCTGGAATCTCGGAGTGCAGACGGGAATTTCGTTATTTGTCGTATGGTTGCTGTCCGCGGTCCGCAACCTGACACAACATCTGGAGCAGCGGGTGAAAGAACGGACCCTGGCCCTGGAACGTGAAATCAGCGACCGCACGCAAACCGAGGATCAGTTGCGCAAGACCATGCAACAATTGCGCCAACTGGCGGAAAACATTACCGACGCATTCTGGATCAGGGACCGGGAGGAAACCCGCATGGTCTATGTCAGCCCGGCCTACGAAAAAATCTGGGGACGGAGTTGCAAGGAACTGTATCAATCGCCGCACGCGTGGCTGGAGGCCATTCATCCGGAAGATCGTGAAGCGGTTGCGGCAGCCATGCTCACCAAACAGGCCACGGGCGAATACAACCAGGAATATCGCATCGTGCGGCCTGACGGCGCCCTGCGCTGGATTCGGGATCGCGCCTTTCCGATTCGCGATGGTTCCGGCAACGTTATCCGCATCGTCGGGATTGCGGAAGACACGACGGATCGGCACCGGCTGGAACGCGAAATTCTGGAAATCAGCGATCGCGAACAGGCGCGCATCGGCCAGGACTTGCATGACGGGCTTTGCCAGCAGTTGGTCAGCCTTGGTTTCGACAACAATTCCCTCGAACAGCAATTGGCTGCCCAGGCGCGGCCCGAGGTTACCGCTGTCCAAAAAATGGGTAAGGTGGTGGATGACGCGATTGCGGAAGCCCGGGCCTTGTCGCGCGGGCTTTTCCCCGTGCAACTGGAGGCGGACGGTTTGAGTCTGGCCCTGCGCCAACTGGCGGCCGGGGTGTGCGCCCGCGCCCGGGTGCACTGCCGGGTGGATTGTCCAGAACCCGTGTTGGTGCGTGACAATACTGTGGCCACGCACCTTTATCGCATCGCCCAGGAGGCCGTGAACAACGCCGTCAAACACAGCCGGGCCGGTTCCATTGTGATTGAATTGAAAACCAACCATAATCGGATCGAACTGAAAGTCAGTGATAACGGGATTGGCATTCCCGTTTCACGGCATCCGACCGGGGGGATGGGATTACACATCATGAATTATCGCGCCCAGGCTATTGGCGGCACCTTGAACCTTGAACGGGCCGCCCGGCATGGCACCGTTGTTTCCTGTTCCGCCCCGCAACCTGCTACTTGAACCTGCCTGTTATGGCCACGGACAAACCAACTCAGCCGGCAGAGCAAAAAACCAGGCGAATCCTTCTGGTGGACGACCATCCCATGGTGCGCGAACGCCTCACGGAAGTCATCCTGCGCGAACCGGATTTGACCGTGTGCGGCGAGGCGGAGGACCGCTTTCGAGCCATGGAGAAGATTGCCGCCACCGGCCCGCATCTGGTCATTGTTGACCTCACCCTCAAAGGTTCGCACGGAATGGAGTTGATCAAGGACATCCGCAGTCAATACCCGGATCTGGCGGTGCTGGTGGTTTCCATGCACGATGAAATGCTCCATGCGGAACGGGTGATTCGGGCGGGCGCCCGCGGTTACATCACCAAACAGGAAGCCACCCGAAAAATCATGCTGGCCATTCGCACGGTGTTGAACGGCGGCGTTTACCTGAGCGAAAAAATGGCCGCCCAAATCGCCGCGACCGCGATTGGCGGCACGCGGGCCAAACCCAGCCTGCCCATGGACAAGCTTTCGGATCGCGAATTGCTGGTCTTCGAGCTGATTGGCCAGGGTCACGGCACGCGCCAGATCGCGGACGAACTGCATCTGGACATGCGGACGATTGAAACCTACCGCGCCCGCATCAAGGAAAAGTTGAACCTCAAAGACGCCAACGACCTGCTACAACACGCCATCCACTGGATGCAAGTGGAAGGCTCGCTCTAGCAGTTGAGCCACCGTGCCTCATTTAACCAGGTGTGAAAGAATCAGTGACCATCGCTCCAGAGGTCGTATGGCAGAGCACTTCCCGCCCTGACCCCGACGCTGCAGCCAATCAAGACCTGCGCAAACCGGCGTAGCGGCTTTCGGCAGAAAGCCGCACTCTTCGATTTCCCGGAGTTTGCGGCGCTCTGCCGGGACGCCGCTAGGGTTGGCGGTCCATTTTTCAGAGGTCTTAATCAAGAAGACGACCGGTGGCTTGAGCGGAGAAGGCGGGAAGCGTTTCAAGCCGCGGTTTTGATCCCGCTTTTGGATTTTTCCAGGCAGTCGGGGCAAATGCCTTGGGTGAAATCGGCGTTGGTATGACCGGCAATGTAGGTTTCCACCTGCTGCCAGTAACCTTGATCGTCACGAATCCGTTTGCAAGAGGCGCAAATAGGCAGCAACCCGCTCAGCGTCCTGACCTGTTTGAGCGATTCGGTGAGTTCCTCAATCAACCTGAAGCGCTCTGCTTCATCCCTTTTGCGCAGGGTGATGTCGCGGGAAATGGCCGAGCCTCCCGCAATTTTGCCACTGGCATCCTGCACCGGCGAAACCGTCACCGAGACGGGAATAAAATGGCCGTCTTTGCGCAGGCGCACCGTTTCATAAAGGCCCACCCGCTGACCGCGTTTGATGCGCTCCATGACGTCAATCAATTCGTCCCGCCGGTCGATGGGGTATAAGATTGAAACCGAATGGCCGATGATTTCCCCGGCCGTATAACCGAAAATGCGCTCGGCCGCCTTGTTCCAACTGATGATGGTGCCGTCCAGTGCCTTGCCGTAGATGGCGTCCTCGGTGGATTCAACTATGGCCGCGAGAAATTGCAGAGCGGCTTCGGCCTGAGCCCGCGCCCGGCGGGTTTGCGCCACTTCCAATTCCCGTTCAATCGCCGGAACCAGACGGGAGAGATTATTTTTGACGATGTAATCACTCGCCCCGGCTTTCATCATGTCCACGGCCGCTTCCTCCCCGTAGGTGGCGGAAATGACAATAAAAGGGACATCCAACCCTTTTTCGCGCAGCAACTTGAGAGCCTCCGGCCCGCTGAATTGGGGCGAGACGTAATCCGAAAGTACCACGTCCCAGGCGTGACGATCGAGCGCGGCAATCAACTCGGCGGAATTTTGGACCCGCTCGTGAACCGCTTCATAACCTCCTCGGCGCAATTCCTCCAGCAACAACTTTAGATCGTTCTCAGAATCTTCGACGATCAGCACGTGCAACAATCTGATCATTTTACAACAAACCTTTCATTCGCTCTTTGGCGCGTTTTCCCCCCAATGGGACGAATATCGCTCTGCTTTTTACCGTTGTCCACTGAAGAGCGACAGGAAACTTCCCGTTTCTCCTTTTGAGGCACCCCTCCCGGCAACTGAAGTTTGGACAGGCAGTCTTCGGGCGCTGTTCAATTATGCCTGTATTTGAAGGGGAAACTGCCGCTTCTGGCCGGCATCGAATTATCTTCACTCATTTCGCGCGTGACGAATAAAACGCGAATTGATATTATTGTGCCATGGTCATTGGGACATTGATGGATTTATGAAATCGCAAATACACTTCAGCCTTCCCGAAAAGGAAATTCCCACGCATTGGTACAACCTGCTGGCGGATTTTCCCGAGCCGCTGCCGCCGCCGTTGCATCCGGGCACCAAACAACCGATCCCCCCGGAGGCGTTGCTGGCGATTTTCCCGGAAAATCTCGTCAAACAAGAGATGAGCCCCGAGCGGTGGGTGGAAATTCCCGAACCGGTCCGCGAAATCTACACGCTTTGGCGGCCTTCGCCATTGATCCGGGCGGTGCGATTGGAGAAGGCGCTGCAAACGCCGGCGCACATTTATTACAAATACGAAGGCGTCAGTCCCGCCGGCAGTCACAAGCCCAACACGGCGGTCGCCCAGGCTTATTACAACAAAGTGGCCGGCACCAAACGCCTCGCCACCGAAACCGGTGCCGGCCAGTGGGGCGCGTCGCTCGCCTTTGCCTGCAGCCAGTTCGGGCTGGAATGCAATGTCTATATGGTCAAGGTCAGTTATGATCACAAGCCCTATCGCCGGATGTTGATGCACACCTGGGGGGCGACGGTGCATCCCAGCCCCAGCAACCAAACCGAATACGGCCGCAAATTGCTCGCGGAAGACCCGCATTGCCCCGGCAGCCTCGGCATCGCCATCAGCGAGGCCATCGAAGATACGGTCAAACATCCGAACACGAAATACTCGCTCGGCAGCGTGCTCAATCACGTTTGCCTGCACCAGACGGTCATCGGTCAGGAAGCCATCAAACAAATGGAACTCGCGGGCGAGGAGCCGGATGCCATCATCGCCTGCTGCGGCGGTGGCAGCAATTTCGCCGGTATCGCCTTTCCTTTCATTCACAAGAAAATTACGGAGAAAAAGCAGTATCGCATCGTGGCCGTGGAACCCTCGGCCTGTCCGTCGCTGACGAAGGGTGAACTGCGTTATGACTTCGGTGACACAGCGGAAACGACGCCGTTGCTGATGATGTACACGCTGGGCCACAAATTCATGCCGCCGCCGATTCACGCCGGCGGGCTGCGTTATCACGGCATGTCGCCGATGGTCAGCCACGCGCTTAAACTCGGGTTGATCGAAGCCGAGGCGTATCACCAGATGAAAATTTTCGAGGCGGCGACGCAATTTGCGCGCACCGAGGGCATCGTGGTCGCGCCGGAATCCGCGCACGCGGTGGCTGCGGTGGTGGAGGAAGCGAAGCGCGCCCGCGAAGCCGGGAGAAAACGCGTGATTCTATTTAATCTGTCCGGCCATGGCCTGCTCGATTTGAGCGCCTACGAAACCTACCTTTCCGGAAAACTTCAGGACGTTTGATTCCCAAAAATCAGAATAATTCAAACCTATGAAAACTCGATTCGTCCGATTCGTGCTCGCGGCCAGCGTCGCATTGCTGCCCGGTTTGCTCCAAGCCCAGCCTTCGGCTCATTACGTACCCGGCGTGGAAGGCATCAAAGCCGCCTCCTTGCCGCCGCCCGGCTTCTATTTCCGCGACTATAATTATTTCTATACCGCCGACCAATTAAACAATGCCGCCGGGAACAAAAATGGTCCGGCGGATCTCGATGCGTTCACCTACGCCAACCTTCCCCGCGTCCTGTGGATTACGGACACGAAATTCCTCGGCGGTTTCATCGGGTTGGACGGGTTTTTGCCCCTGGTTTACCAGCAGGCCAGTGCCAACACGCCCGGCCCCTTCAGCGGCAACCGATTTGGCGTGGGGGATTTGTTCGCCGAAGGTACGCTCTCGTGGCATCTCCAGCAGTTTGACTTTGCGGTCGGCAGCGGCGTGGACCTGCCGACGGGCGATTCCCCCGCCAGGCCCGGTCCTTCGGCGAGGCCCGGCCTGGGCTACTGGACTTTCATGCAAACGGCCGGGGCCACCTGGTACATTGACCAGGAAAAGACCTGGGCGGTATCGGCGTTGAACCGTTTGGAGTTCAACACCGAACAACGTGACACCAAGATCACTTATGGAGATGCCTACACACTGGAATGGGGCGTGAGCAAAACCGTGGCGAAAGTCGTGGATTTGGGCGCGGTCGGTTATTATCAGCAACAGTTCACCGGCAACAGCAACGGGCAGCCTCTCAATCGCGTGGCCGCGGTCGGCCCGGAGGTCAATGTGGCCTTCCCGAATCAGATGTTATTTGTCTCGCTCCGCTACGATTACGAATTCATGGCGGAATCCCGCGCGCAAGGGCACACATTCACGCTGACCCTGACGAAGCGGTTTTAGGATTCATTTTTGCAGGAGCCGACGTAAGGCGGCTCAAACTGATTTCTGATTTTGAAGTCAGAGCCTCGTTACCCCGGCTCCTGCGGCTTCCCGGGACGTAAGAATTTATCAATCCGGCGAGTTGCAAATTGTCCGCGGCGGGGCGAGCTTGGCGCGTGGAAGTTTCGGAAAACATCCAATGCCCGTTTTGCGGCCAGCGGTTCGAGGTGGCGATTGACACGAGCGTGTCGTTCCAGCGGTTCACGACGGATTGCGAGGTGTGCTGCCGCCCGTTTGAGGTGATTGCCGAGTGCGAGCCAGGCGAAATTCTGAGCTTGGACGCCGTGGCCAATTGAGGCAATCTCCGCGCGATGTCATTCAGCGACTTGTTTTTTTGGGTTTACATCGTCCTGCTGCTCGTCGGCGGGTTATTTGGGTTCTACAAAGGAAAGAGCCGGATCTCATTGGTCACCTCGGCGGTGTCGGCGGCGTTGCTGGTGCTGACGGCGCTGCCGGGCGTGTTTCAACCGTCCTTCGCGCGGGGATTGGCGAATGTCATCATGGCTGTGCTGCTGGTGGTTTTTGCCATCCGCCTGGCGAAAACGAAGAAATTCATGCCCGGCGGCCTGATGCTGGTCCTGACGATTCTGGTCCTGGCGTTGCGGAACCTGAAATTTCACTGAGTTAGCCCCGGGCTGGTGCTTGGAGCCGGGCCGGAAGCTTTCAACTTTTGGTGTCGCCTCGGGAGAATCCCCCGGAAATATGTTGCGCGGGCCGGATGCGACTCGTAGATTTTCTTCCCTTTGGGCGCACCCATAGCTCAATTGGATAGAGCATCTGACTACGGATCAGAAGGTTGTAGGTTCAACTCCTACTGGGTGCGCCAGCTGAATCGTTGAATTGTCGCAGTACTCTTGCGAAGCGGGACTTGGCTATCCTCAAATCTATTGTTCGGACCATGACTGTGAATTCCTTTTGTACTTGGCGCAACAATGCAGACCGGCTCGGATATTACCGGCCGGATTGGCCTTGATCGTCCAAATCTTCTTTTGGACATCATTTTTACGATGCTACGATGCGGGCAAACCAGCCTTTTGGCGACAGAATCGTCTCAATTTCTTGCCAGACAGTCTCAACCGTCGGAAATGACTGGCTTATCTCGTTGAGCGTCAGGTCTTTTTCACGGTGGTACCCGGTTCACCCCGTATTTTAAAAGTCTTGACAAAATAACAAAAACATAATAAAAAATATGAAGTACACAGTTTTACACTCATAGTTTTATACTTAACCCGAAACGACTCATGAAAAGAACCCTTTTGATAACTCTTGGTGCGGCGGGAGCAATCCTGCTCTCGATGCAAGTAACGCAGGCGCAGATTTACCGCGAGGTTTTTGGTAACCTTTCTACCGGCAGCAATTCAGCTCCCAGCAGTGTCGGATGGGCTGGAAATTGGGGAGCGACCGCCTCAGACGCGTCCGTCGGAGACAATGCCCCCGGTACCTTTAACAATTTCGGTGTCTCCACCGCGCTCGGCAAACCTCAAAACCTCGACAATATCAATGCCGGGGGTCCCGCACTCTCCACCGCCAATGGCTTGATGTTCGTCAGCCAGGCTGGGCAAAATTTTATTGCCTACACGACTGGGTACACCGTGAACCAAACCCTTACGCCAATCCAGGACATCTCCTTCTATGCCGGAAGTACTGCCACCGCCACCACTGGTGGCATCCCTGTGTTTCGCATTGCCGTCCAGCAGGACGGCAATTGGTATGCCTCCACCCAAGTACTTTACAACAGTGCCAACGTCTCGTCTGCCGGCAATTTCAGCAGCGCCACCGTCGGCGCACAACAGGTTACCTTCAACTGGACAACCGCCGCGAGTGCTTGGGACAATTTGACCTTCACCCCTGGCACGACTTTGGCGCTCGGCGGCCTTTCGGGAGGCCTTAACGGGGATCCCATCACCGCTTTCGGGCTGTATAGTGACGCGACTGACTCCTTGGGCAATACGGAAACCGGGATCCGCCGCTTTGATACCTACCAAATTGACAGCAGCGTTGTTCCCGAACCAGGCAGTGTGATGTTGGGACTGTTAGGTGCCGGTATGCTGATGGGCCTCCGCCGCGCTCGCAAAGCCTGAACGGTCGCATCAAGTTTTTTTCCGCGGGGCGAACCGGCGTCGGTTCGCCCCGTTTACTGTTTCAGGGGATCTGAAATTATGACTTACAACAGCGGCATTCTTCAACAGTCACGAATCATTATATTTCCGATCTGAAGGTAAGAAGCTTTAAACTATGAAACACAACTTAAAAGCCAACGGTGCCTTTTGGGGCAGTGCCGTTCTGTTTTTCCGGGGTTTACTGTTGAGTGGCTGGATCAGCCTCGGGTTTTTGACGACAGCGACGGCCCAGACTTATACCCCTCCGGCCAACAATCGCGTGGATATCAGTCTGGATTCAGGCTGGCGGTTCATTCAACAGAATGTTTCCGGCGCGCAAGCCGCCAACTTTGATGATTCCTCCTGGACCAATGTAAACCTGCCGCACACGTGGGACATCGCCGACGGCCAGTCTTATCCGGCGTCCAATTACTACCAGGGCATCAGTTGGTATCGGACGCATTTCACGCCGGATGGAGGCTACACCAATCGCCATTTCTTTCTCAAGTTTGACGGCGCATTCCGCGTCGCAGATGTGTATCTCAACGGAAACTTCCTGGGCGAGCACGACGGCGGCTTTGCGGCGTTTGTCTTTGACGTGACGCCCTACCTCAACGTCGGTGGCGACAATGTCATCGCCGTAGAGGTCAACAACGCGTTCAACGCCAACATTCCGCCGTTGGCCGCGGATTTTACCTTCTGGGGCGGCATTTATCGCGACGTGCATCTGCTGGTGACCGATCCGGTGCAAATTTCGCCGTTGGATTACGGGTCGCCCGGCGTCTATCTCACCACCACCAGCGTCAGCTCCAACTCCGCCAATCTCCAGGTCACCACGGTCGTCTCCAATTCAACGGCCTCGGCCCAGACGGTGACCGTTCGCGCCATTGTCACTGATGCCGCCACCAACATTGTCACGATGTTGAGCAACATCGTGACGCTTCCGGCGACGTCGGTTTCTAATGTGGTGGCCGGCACCATCATCGCCAACCCGCACCTGTGGAATGGTCTGGCTGATCCGTATCTGTATCAAACTTTCGTTGAGGTGTGGAACGGCACGAACGCGGCGGACGTGGTGGCGCAGCCGCTGGGCTTTCGTTATTTCAGCGTGGACCCCACCAACGGGTTTTTCCTCAACGGGCAGCACTACGACTTGCATGGGGTGAACATGCACCAGGACTGGCTTAACTGCGGTTGGGCGCTGACGAATGCGCAGCGGGACACCAATTTCCTGTTTCTCAAGGAGATTGGCGCCACGTTCCTCCGCCTCTCGCATTACGAACATAACGACTACACCTACCAACTGGCGGATCAAAACGGCCTTTGCGTCTGGAGCGAAATTCCACTGATTGATTACATTACCGCCTCCACCGCGTTCACCAGCAACACGCTCCAGCAATTGCGTGAAATGATCCGTCAGAGATATAACCATCCTTCCGTGATATTTTGGAGCGTTTATAATGAGGTCACGCTTGATTCCGGACCCAGCCCCAACACGCTCATCAGCCAGGAAGTTCAACTGGTGAACCAGGAGGATCCCAACCGGCTTTCCACCGCCGGCGCCAATACCAGTGACAGCGATCCCTCCACTTTTTACACCCAGGTCATCGCCTTCAACAAGTATTATGGATGGTATTCCAGCCCGCTCAACGGAATCGGCGCCTGGGCTGACACGATTCACGCCAACTATCCAACCCGCTGTGTCGGCGTGAGCGAATATGGCGCCGGGGCCAGCGCTTATCAGCACACCGAGAACCCGGTCTTTCCGTCTAATACCGGCAGTTCATTTCATCCCGAAGAATGGCAGGACATCGTTCATGAAACCAACTGGCAATTGATGGCGGCCCGCCCGTTTCTCTGGTGCAAACTGGTTTGGAACGGATTTGACTTCGCCTCCGATGGCCGCAACGAAGGCGATACTCCCGGCCGCAACGACAAAGGATTGGTCACTTACGACCGCCAGGTTCGGAAAGACGCCTTCTATTATTACAAAGCCAACTGGACAACCAATCCCATGGTTTACATCACCGGACACACCTTCACAAACCGGCTCACCAACGCCATCACGGCCAAGGTTTATGCCAACTGCGATTCGGTTGAACTATTCCTGAACGGCGTTTCACAGGGCGTCGTCACCAGCAGCAATTGCATTTATACCTGGCCGCTGATCTTGCAGTCCGGCACCAATACGGTGCAGGCGGTCGGTGCCAAAGGCGGCACCAACGTCACCGATTCCTTGATCTGGATTGCCCCGAACGGCCCGCTACCGCCGCCCACGGCCTCGATTACCAACCCGGCGTTCCCGACGGTTTACCTTACCGGCACAAATGTGACCTTGCCACTCTCTGCCACCGCCACTGACAATCAACCCGGTTCGCCGCCACCAATGACGACCAGTTGGGTTCAAATCTCCGGCCCGGGCACGGTCGCTTTCGGCAACACCAGCGCCCTGACTACCACGGCAACCTTTAGCGCCAACGGGGTTTACCTCCTGAACTTTCAAGCCGTCAAAGGAACGTTGGAGACCAGCGTTCCGCTGACCGTGGTCGTCGGCAACGCGCCGTATGGCCCGACCCTCAAGTTGCGCTGTCCTTTTGATGATGCCGGTCCCGGCACGGCCACGCCCAGCGACACCAGCCTTGGCTCCGAAGTGAACGTCGCGTTGCAGATGATCAGCAGCAGCGGCGCGGGCACCGATCTGCACGGAGCGGCCGGTTCCGGGGTGGCCGGGCTGACCAATCCCAACCGGGCTTTGAATCTCTCCATGAACCCCAACCAGCTGCAAACCGGCGGCGCCAGCGGGAGTTTCGCCGCCGTGACCAACTCGGCTCTCGGCTTGGGAAATGTCACCAGCTTCGTGGTGACGTGGTGGATGAAGCAGTTGTACTACCTGCCGGCGAACTACGGTCCGCGCATGTTTATTCTGGGGAGCAGCGCGAACGACGCGGACACCGGGAAGGCCAACAGTATCTCGATGAAGTGGCAGGACGCCTCCGATTGGTATTTTTATGTCAACACCATCCAGGCGACGGCCGCTTTTGGCGCCAGACCGCCTACGAACAGTTGGCTGTTCGTGGCCATGGCTTACGACGGAGCGAATGTAACGCTTTATGAAGGCAGCGACCAGAATTCAGCAACCCTGGTCAGCACCACACCGGCAGCCGGTCAGACGGTGACCCTGGACAGCACCGCCGCTTTGTTTTTGGGCAACCGCCCGGCCCGCGATCGGTGCTTCGCCGGTTGGATTGACGAATTCCGCGTTTATACCGGATGGGGCGACGCAAGTTTTGTGGAAAGCGTGAGGCAGTCGTCGGCGGGGCCTGCCGGATTAACCGCCACGCCGGGCAACAACCAGGTCACCCTGACCTGGAACGCCTTGTTGGGTGCGGCCAGCTATAACGTCAAGCGTTCGACCGTCAGCGGCGGGCCTTACTCGACGATTTCGACACCGGGAACGGTGACAGGCACGTCCTATGTGGATTCGACAGCGGTTAATGGGACGACTTACTATTATACTCTTTCCGCGGCAACGTTGATCAGCGAGGCAAGTGAAACGGCCGACTCCCCGACGGAAGCCAGCGCAACACTTCCGTCGCCGCCGCCGGCGCCGGTGGCCGGTTACAATAGTCCGATGTATGCGGGCATGACCCTGAATCTTTCCGCCTCGACCGTTTCGGGAGCGACTTACAATTGGACCGGCCCCAATGGATTTACTTCGGCCAATCAGAACCCTTCCATCATCAACGCCGACCCAAGCGTTTCCGGGACATACAATGTGACGGCGACCGTTGGCGGTGTGACTTCGTCACCCGGCGCCGTCACGGTGACGGTCAATCCACCGGCTACTGTGTCCGTCCAGGCCTTCAGTGGCAGTTTGATTTTGGATTGGCCTTTCGGCACATTACAATCCGCCACGAATGTCACGGGGCCCTGGAATGACGTTATGGGAATGATGTCACCCTATACCAACACTCTAAACGAACCGCAGGAGTTTTTCCGGGTCAGGCTGCAATAAGTTTTGCCTGGACGGCCTCGGGATGATGCCCTCGCGGGCGCAGGCAATGTGGGAGGACGAACACGGACCGGGCGGCTCACAGTGAATGATGCATAAAGGCCATCAGCTTATCCCAACCGGCACCCGCACCGATAATACCCGTGCTCAAAACCAGGGTGGCAATGCCGCCGGCGATGAGCCGATGCGCCTTTTTGCTGGAACCTTTCCATTCGTGAAGAATCCAGCCCCACATCGTGCTGAAGATGATAATGCTGGCCATGTGCAAGGTCCACGAAGCAAAACTGAATTTGCCCATCTGGGTTTCGCCCATCGAGTAAAAGAAAAACTGGAAATACCACAGCGTCCCCGCCAGCGCCGAGAAAAGATAATTACCCAGGACGGGAATCTTTAAGTCCGCCACGCCGATCCTCCCGTCCGGGGCCGGTTTCCCGCTGCCCAAGCCGCCGTGATGCGCATGTTCCTGGCGGACCTGCACGGCGAGATATTGATAGCCGGTTCGGTTTTTAACGTTCAGCAGCGCGCACCAGATGAAATTGGTCGTGAACCCGCCCGCCAGCACCACACAAAGTCTCGGCAGGCCGATCCAAAACGTGGGCGTACCGGCCAGGGCCGAAGCCGCGTTCATGGGTTTGCCCCAGGTCAGCGCATACGAGAAACACGCGCTCAGGATGCCGGAAAACGTCGCCACCAGGATGCCCCTGGTAAAATTAAATTCGGCGATGGCCTTTTTTTTCTGTGCCTCGGGCAGTTCGCGTTCCTTGGTCCAACCCGCCAGCGCGGCGATGCCGATGCCGAGCAAACAAACCGCCACCCCCGCGAGCGTGACCTGGCCGGAGGTGCTCTGCGCAATCTGCCCGATGGTTTGCGCCACCGCAGCCTTCGGGAAAAACCCCGGAAGAATTGGCGGAATGAGTGTTCCGAACGCCGCGCAATAACCCAGGGCCACGCCCATCCCCAGCGACATGCCGAGGTAACGCATCGTCAGGCCAAACGTCAGCCCGCCGAACCCCCAGAGCAATCCGAAGAAATAGGTCCACCACAACGTGCTGAACGATTGCTGCTTGAGCACGCCCGGCAGATCGTGGGTCATAACGGCGGCGATCAGCCACGGGCAGATGATCCAGGAAAAGAACCCGCCCACGAGCCAGTAGGTTTCCCAGGACCATTTCTTCACGCCACGGTAAGGCACGTAAAAACTGCCGGACGCGAGACCGCCGAGCCAATGGAAGAGGACGCCGAGAACAGGATTGGGTTGCATGGTTTGGATGCGCGCTAGGGCCGTCTGCGCAAAACGTTCTTTTCGTAACGCTTCACTTCCGTCAGCCAGGCCTCACCGGCGGGAACGCCCCGGGATTCGCAGTAAAAATCCCAGACCGCGCCGAACGGCAGCGACTTGATTTCCTCCTGCAACGCCAGACGGGTCGTGTAATCGCCGGCGTTTTCGGCGGCGCGCAACCGGTCCGTCGGTTCGAGCAACGCGCAGAGCAGCGCGCGGAGCAGGTTGCGGGCGCCAATGGTCCACGCGGCCACCCGGTTGATGCTGGCGTCGAAGTAATCCAGCCCGATATGCACGCGCTCCACGAAACCATTCGCCACAATCTCGCGGGCGATGGCCAGCAAATCGTCGTTCAGAATCACGACGTGGTCGCTGTCCCAGCGGACCCCGCGGCTGACGTGCAGCAGAATCTCCGGCAGGAACTGCAACACGGCGGAAATCTTGTCGGCGATCCCTTCCGTCGGATGATAATGCCCGGAGTCCAGCGTCAGCAGCTTCTTCCGGCTGATCGCGTAGCCGAGATAAAATTCGTGCGAGCCGACGACGTAGCTTTCGGAGCCGATGCCGAACAGTTTGGGTTCGAGGGCATCCAGGTTCAGTTTCGGCGAAATCGGTTTCTTGAAAATGACGTCAAGCGATTCAGCCAGGCGCGCCCGGGGTGCGTTGCGGTCGGCCGGTGTGTCCTTCATGCCGTCAGGAATCCAGACGTTGGTGATGCACGTTGTGCCGAGCTCCCGGCCGAAGGCGGCGCCGATTTCGCGGCAACGGAGGCAATGCTCGATCCAAAAGCGCCGGACCGCCTGGTCCTGATGCGATAACGTGAAACCATCGGCGGCCTGCGGATGGGAAAAACAGGTCGGATTGAAGTCCAGGCCGATGCCATTTTGCTTCGCCCAGGCGATCCAGTTGTGGAAATGGACCGGTGTGATCTCGTCGCGGTCCACCGTTTTGCCGCCGAATTCGCCGTAGCACGAGTGCAAGTTCAGGCGGTGTTTGCCGGGAATGAGGGAAAAGGCCTTCTCGAGGTCGGCGCGAAGTTCATCCGGGGTGCGGGCCTTGCCCGGATAATGGCCGGTGGCGACCAGCCCGCCTCCCAGCGCCGTGCCGAAATTTTCAAACCCGCCGACGTCATCGCCCTGCCAGCAATGGAGGGAAATGGGCATGCGCGCCAGCGTTTGCAGGGCGTGGTCAACATTCACGCCGAGGGTGGCATAACATTCCCTGGCGGCGGGAAAGGCTTTCCCGGGCCGGATTCGCAGGTTCAGGGCCATGCTGGTTAAGGGGCTTTTGGTTTTACCCAAGGCTATTCGAGGGGTGCACTGCTGCGCAATCCTGTTTGGACCCGGTGGCGGGTGGAGAATTCCCGGCCGGGGCGTCTCGCCCTTCCACCGGAAATTCTTTGCTCCGCATTGACATCGCGATTTTCAAGCGTAGTCTTTTTTGCTTTCCACACATATAGTCCGTGTATATTTGAGCCGTGGCTGAAAAAGACGATTATCTGGCAGACGTGCTGGTGGACCTGGGCATTGTCAATGCCGACCAGGTTGCGCAAACGCGCCGGGAAGCCGAAACTTCCGGCGTGGGCGTGGTGGACTTGTTGCTGGCCAACAAGCTCGTCCGCCCGGCGGATGTCACCCAGGCCAAGGCCGCCCAATTCGGCGCGGAAGTCATTCAACTGGGCGGCTTGAAAATTCCCGACGACGTCATTTCCGTCATCCCGCGCCACATCGCCAAAAAATACCGCGTCGTCCCCGTTTTCAAAACCGACGGCAAGGTCGCCGTGGCCATCGCCGACCCGTCGGACCTGAACACCATTGACACGCTCACGCATCTGCTCAACGCGGAGATCGAGTTGCGCGTGGCGTCGGAACCGGACATCGAGAACGCGCTGAACAAGTATTATGGCGGCACGGGCCAGACGGTGGTGGACAAGGCGATCCAGGAGCTCACCGAAAGCGAGGTCGAAGTGCCGCAGGGCGGACTTGACGACGACAACGCGATCGTGGACGCGGACGCGCCGCTCATCCGGCTGGTCAACCAGATGATCGTGGACGCTTTCAAGATGCGCGCCTCGGACATCCACCTGGAACCCTTGAGCAAGCGTTTCCGGCTGCGGTACCGCATTGACGGTGTGCTGCACGAGATGAAGGCCCCGCCCAAACGGTTGCAGGCGTCCATCATCACCCGGCTGAAGATCCAGTCGAACATGTCCATTTCCGAGCATCGCATTCCGCAGGACGGGCGCATCCAGAGCAAGGTGGGGAACAAGCTCATTGACTTGCGCGTGTCGTGCCTGCCAACGTATCACGGCGAAAGCATCGTCATGCGTATCCTTGACAAGGAAGGCTTGCGGCTCGGCCTGGCCGAACTGGGATTTTTCACGGACGACCAGCAGACCTTCGAGCGCCTGATCGGCCTGCCGGACGGCATTCTGCTGGTGACCGGGCCGACCGGTTCCGGCAAGACCACCACCCTGTATTCCTGCCTGCACTTCATCAACCGGCCCGACCGCAAAATCATCACGGTCGAGGACCCGGTGGAATATATTCTGTCCGGCATCAACCAGGTGCAGGTCAATGAACCCGTCGGCCTCACGTTTGCCGCCGCGTTGCGCTCGATTCTGCGCCAGGCGCCGAACGTGGTGATGATTGGTGAAATTCGCGACCTCGAGACCGCGTCCATTGCCATCAACGCGTCCCTGACCGGCCATCTGGTTTTCTCCACGCTGCACACCAATGACGCGCCGAGCGCGGTCACCCGTCTGGTGGACATCGGCGTGAAACCGTTTCTGGTCGCCTCGTCCACGCGCTGTCTCATGGCGCAACGCCTCGTGCGCAAGGTCTGCCGCCGCTGCGTGCAACCGTATCAGGCGACCGAGCAGGAGTTGCGCGCCTTAAACCTGACGGCCGACAATCTGCAGGGGGCGACGATCCAAAAGGGCCGTGGCTGCAGCGACTGTTCGAACACGGGCTTCCGCGGGCGCATGGGCATTTTCGAAATTTTCACCATTGATGATGAGGCGCGCAAATTGATTTACGACAAGGCGGCCTCGTCCGTTTTGCGCGCCCGCGCCCGCGAAATGGGCATGCGCACCTTGCGCGAAGACGGCATTCGCAAGGTGCTCGCCGGCCTGACGACGCCCGAGGAAGTCATCCGGGCGACCATCGGCGACGAGTCATAATTTAATGAAGAAGGCAGAAGGCAGAATGAAGAACGAAAAATCAAACCCGGAACCGATGCCCGCCGTAAACTTCCGGGCGGCTGCCCGGGGTTTCAGCCTTCCGCCTTCCGCCTTCAGCCTTTGAAATTTTATGTCCTACTCCATGTCCGATCTGTTGCAGTTGGTGGTGTCGGAAGGCGCGTCCGACCTGCACATCCGCGTGGGCACGCCGCCGACCATCCGGGTACACGGCATTCTGCACCGCGTGGAAGGCCCGGCGCTCAAACCGGAGGATGCCGAGGAATTGATGCGCAGCATCACGTCCGAGGAACATATTCAGAGCACCCGCGAACACGGCGGCGCGGACTTTGGCTTTGCCTTCGGTGACGTGGCGCGGTTCCGCGTCAGCGTCTTCAAGGAGAAGGGCAACTTTGGCCTGGTACTCCGGCAGATTCCCAACAAGTTGCTGACCCTGGAGCAAATCGGCGTTCCCCCCAGCACCACGGAATTGCTGTACAAGCCGCGCGGCATGGTGCTGGTGACCGGGCCGACCGGTTCCGGCAAAACCACCACGCTGGCCTCCATGCTCAACGTCATTAATGAGCAGCGCGACGAGGTGCATATCATCACCATCGAAGACCCGATTGAGTATTACCATCACCATAAAAAGTCGCTGGTCACGCAGCGCGAGATCGGGGTGGACGTGCCGAATTTTGCCGAGGGGCTGCGCCGCGCGTTGCGCCAGGACCCCGATGTGATTCTCGTCGGTGAAATGCGCGACCTGGAAACCATGGAAGCGGCCATCACGGCGGCGGAAACGGGGCACCTGGTTTTCGGCACGCTGCACACCACGGGCGCGGCCAAGACGATTGACCGCATCACCAACGCGTTTCCGACCAACCAGCAGGAAATGGTGCGCATTCAGCTTTCCACCGTCATGCAGGCGGTGATTTCGCAGTTGCTGATTCCGCGGATTGACAAGCCGGGCCGCGTGGCGGTTTTTGAAGTCATGGTCAACACGCCGTCCATCGCCGCCCTGATCCGCGACAACAAGACGTTCCGCATCAACTCGGACATCCAGACCGGCGCGAAATACGGCATGGTGACGCTCGACTCGTTCCTGATGGACAAGTACCTGCAGGGCATGATTGCGCGCGAGGAAGTCATCACCAAGGCGCAGGACCCGACGACGATCCAGCAAAAATTGCAGGAACTGGAGCTGGCCCAGTCCCTGGGCGAACCCGCCCCGTCCAAATCCGGGGCAAAATGATATTTTGATAAAATGGCCGAAGAAGTTTCCAATCCGTTGCTGTCCCTCGTCAAAGAACTGGGGTTGATTGACGACCTGCAGTACGAGGAGGTCGCCGCCGAATTCAAACGCAGCGGCACGCCGGTCATTCATCTGCTCCAGGATTTCGGGATCATGCAGCTCGACGACATCCTGCAGGTGATGGCGAATTATCTGGGCACCAGGGTCATCTCCCTGCGCGATGTCCAATTTACGCCCGAGTTGTTACAGACGATTCCGGCCAATGTCGCGCGCATGTATCAGTGCCTGCCGGTCGCCGCCCACGACGGCACGGTGCAGGTGGCGCTGGCCGACCCGCTCGACCCGGGGCGGCCGGACGAAATCCATTTCGCGGTCAAAAAGGACGTGCAGGTGGTGGTGGCCGACCCCGCCGACATTCAAAAGGCGATTGACCAGCATTACGGCCAGGAGGAAACGGGGGACGTCTCCGCGATTCTCAAGGAACTGGGTGAGGATGCCGAAATCGCCCGCGAAGCGAGCGAAGCCGCCGATGACGCGAAGCTGGCCGAAGACCTGGCCAACCAGGCGCCCATCGTGAAATTTGTGAATCTGGTCCTGTTCCAGGCCATCCAGGACCGCGCCAGTGACATTCATTTCGAGCCGTTTGAAACCGAGTTCCGCATCCGTTACCGCGTGGACGGCGCCCTCTATGAAATGTCGCCCCCGCCGAAACACCTCGCCCTGCCGGTGATTTCGCGCATCAAGGTCATGTCCGGCCTGAATATTTCCGAAAAGCGGCTGCCGCAGGACGGGCGCATCAATTTCCCCATGGCCAACCGGCAGATTGATTTGCGCGTCTCCACGCTGCCGACCCAGTTCGGCGAATCGGTCGTGTTGCGCGTGCTCGACCGCGCGGCGGTCAACCTGGACATTGAAACACTCGGCTTCCCCAAATACGTGCACGATTATGTCACCGAGGCGATTCAACGTCCCAACGGCATCATGATTGTGACCGGCCCGACCGGTTCCGGCAAAACCACGACGCTCTATTCCTGTCTGCGGCGCATCAATACCCTTGATTCCAAACTGCTCACCGCCGAAGACCCGGTGGAATATGACATCGAGGGCATTATGCAAGTGGCCATCAACGAGGCGGCGGGCATGACGTTCGGCAAGGCGTTGCGGTCGTTCTTGCGCCAGGACCCGGACATTATCATGGTGGGGGAAATGCGCGACCTGGAAACGGCGCAGATTTCCATCCAGGCGTCGCTGACCGGCCACCTGGTCTTGAGCACGTTGCACACCAATGACGCGCCGGGCGCGGTGACGCGCCTGCTGGACATGGGGGTCGAGCCGTTTCTGATTTCCTCGACCTTGATGGCGGTGCTGGCCCAGCGGCTGGTCCGGACCATCTGCTCGAATTGCCGGACGCCGTTCGAACCGACGGAGGAACAACTGGGCCTGTTGAATCTTTCGCCGCACGACCTGGGCGACAAGGTTTTTCATTATGGCCGCGGCTGTTCCACCTGTAACGACACCGGTTACAAGGGCCGGAAGGGCATCTTCGAATTGCTCATCATCAGCGAGGCGATTCGGACCCTGATCAATGAACGCGCGCCGACGGTGGTGGTGCGCCAGAAAGCCGTCGAGCTGGGGATGGTGACCTTGCGCGAAGACGGCTTGCGCGGTATTTTTGAAGGTGATACCACTATTGAGGAAATCGTCAAATATACATGAGTCCGCAGTCCACAGTCCGCAGTCCACAGTCGAGTCCGCAGCGTTCGCGGTCCTTTGACGGGGGACTGGAGACCGGGGACCGGGGACTGTTTTAGTTTATGCCGAAATATAGTTACGTGGCGCTGGATGCGCACGGCAAAGAAACCAAAGGCACGATCGAAGTCGCCAGCCAGAACGAGGCCATTGGCCGCGTCAAGGAAATGGGTTTCTTCCCGACCAAAATTGTCGAGGCCGAAAAACCGCAGGAAAAAATCACGCGGAAGAAGAGCAAGGCAGCGCCCCGGGCCGGCGGCGGCAAAAAGCGGGGGGGCGCGCTCGATATCCAGATCAAAATTCCCGGACTGAGCGGCCGGGTAAAGCCGAAGGTGTTGACGACGTTCACGCGCCAGTTGGCCACGCTGGTGGACGCGGGTTTGCCGCTCCTGCGCGGTTTGCGCGTGCTCGAAAAACAGGAGCGCAACGCCACCCTCCGGGGCATTCTCGGCGAGCTGGCGCTCGCGATCGAAGGCGGCAGCACGTTTTCCGAGGCGCTCGCGCAGCATCCCAGGGTTTTCAACCGCCTCTTCGTCAACATGGTCAAGGCCGGCGAACTGGGCGGCGTGCTGGAAGTGGTGCTGAAACGCCTGGCGGAATTTTCCGAAAAGGCGCAGAAGATCAAGGGCAAGGTCAAGGCGGCGATGTTTTATCCGATCGCCGTGCTCATCGTGGCGACGGGCATCATGATCCTGCTGCTGACGTTTGTGATCCCGAGGTTTCAGGGGGTCTTTGAAGGCATGAATGTCAAGATGCCGAAATTCACCCTCTTTGTGCTGGCGGTCAGTTCCGCCGTCAAGGATCACTTCTTCGTAACCTCCATCTGTGTCGCGGCCTTCGTGGTGGTGTTTATGCTGATCATCCGGACCAAAATCGGCCGGCACGTCTGGGACAAGTTCAAATTGAAAGTTCCGGTCCTGGGCCCGGTCATCAACAAGGTGGCCATCGCCCGCTTCACCCGCACCCTCGGCACGCTCGTCAGCAGCGGCGTTCCGATTTTGCAGGCGCTGACCATTGTCAAGGAAACCGCCGGGAACGTCATCATCGCCAACGCCGTCGGCGCGGTCCATGAGGCCGTCAAGGAAGGCGAGACCATCACCGCGCCGTTGGAAGGTTCCGGGGTCTTTCCGCCCATGGTCGTCAGCATGGTGGACGTCGGTGAACAGACCGGCGCCCTGCCGGAAATGCTGCTGCGCATTGCCGACAACTACGATGAAGAAGTGGACAATGCCGTGTCGGCCATGACTTCCCTGCTGGAGCCCATCATGATCATCTTTCTGGCCGTCATTGTGGGCAGCATCGTCATCGCCATGTTCCTGCCGTTGATTGCCATGATCAGCAACCTGTCCGGCAGCGGCGGCAGCGGCGGGGACTGATAATTGACTGGTCCAAAGCCATTTCGCTCCGGTTCGAAAAAAACCGTTGACAAAGAACAGCATCCATGCGTAAATACATTGTAAACACATTGCATGGGCGTGTTATTTACAGTTAGCTCGTTATGGAGTTTGATTGGAATAATCCGCCGTTTGCAACGGATGGTTCTTTGACTCCGTTGGAAATTGAAGAGTCCTTTGAAGACCCGTTTGCCATCCGGCTGCTGCCGGACTCGCCGCGATTTGGCGTGCAGGCGCGCTTTTTCAACCTGGGCATGTCGGCGGGTGGCATCGGCATTTTCAGCGTGTACCGGGCCAATGGGCGGCTGGTGCGCGTCTTGTTGGCGCGCCCGTTCGAGCCGGAAGAACGGTTCTTTTACCAGCGGAAAATGGACCAGACACTGAGCGCGGGTGAAAAGTGACGGGTGACGAGTGACGCGAATGGTTGGCGAATCGCGGGCGTGAAAATCACGTCACTCGTCACAGGTCACAGGTCACAGTTATGCGAACATTTGCCAGATGGGAAGAAGTCCCGCTCTTCGACACCGAAGACGCCGAGGCGGACTTTTGGGCGGAGAACCGGCCGGACCTGCGCCTGATGGACGCGGCCGTGGCCAGCAGCGCCGAATCCGCCGAGTCCGTGACCATCACGTTGCGCATGGACCCGCGGATGCTGGCGCGCATCAAACGCCTGGCGCGGTCGCGTTACTTGAATTACCAGAGCATGATCAAGCAGTGGCTCAGCGAACGAATGGAACACGAAGTGCGTGAACGATGAAAACGAACAACTGTGACAAGTGGCGAGTGACGCGTGACGAGACAAACGTGGCGGGTTCTGGGTATGCTCGTCACCCGTCACCCGTCACCCGTCACCCGTTGGCTTTTACCCTGATTGAACTGCTGACGGTCATTGCTGTCATTGCCGTGATTGCCGCGCTCATTCTGCCGGTGGGCAGCGCGGTGCGGCGGCAGGCGTTTATTCACAACGCCCAGGCCCAGATGTCGCAGTTGCAGACCGCGCTGGAACAGTACAAATCCGCCTACGGTTTTTATCCGCCGGCCTGTCCCAATGGTCCCTTGACCAACCAATTGTATTATGAACTGGCAGGGACCATTCCGACCAATGGCAACTACATGACCCTGGACCACACCGCCACGATTCCCGCAGCCTCGTTGGGTACCGTGTTTGGGTCGGGGGTGGGTGGCTTCATGAATTGCGCCAAACCCGGCGGCGACGAATCCGCGCAACCGGCCCGAAATTTTCTGCCGGACCTGAACACCAATCAAATTTCCAAGGTAACGGTCGGCGGCACACCGGTCAACCTCCTGGTCACTCCTTCCGGCGGACCGGATAACAGCTACAATCCGCTGGGAAATGCCAACTCCGGCGTGAACCCCTGGCGTTACGCCTATCCCGGAACCAACAATCCCGGCTCGTATGACTTGTGGATTCAACTCGAAATTGCCGGGAATACCAACCTCATCTGCAACTGGACCAAATCGGTGCAGCTCAACAACAACTCGGTGCCCTGAGTTTTTTATGCGCAACGCCGACAACATCCGGTTGACCCCGCCGCCGCAGGAGCGCGGACGGCTCGTCCGCGCGAAGCCGTGCCCGGAACTCGCGGGCGGGCCGCCCGCGCTCCGCTCCCTTCCGATTCCGGTTCAATGGCACGACCGCGCGTGGCGTCCGCGCCTGGTGGTGCGGTTGGAACGGAAGGCGGAAGGCGGAAGGCAGAAGACAGAAACGATTTGGCCGGGTTCAATCGTTCGCGGAGTGTTTCCTCCTTCTCCCTTCCGGCTTCAACATTCCCGGCACAACACTTTTTCAAACCTATGAAAACCAAAATGATAAAACGTGACGGGTGGCAGGTGACGAGTGGCGAGATTAAACACGAAGCGCGCGCCGACTTTTCGTGCCACGCGTCACCCGTCACCCGTCACGCTTGCCGCGCCGGAGTGGAACGAAGGCGGGCTTTTACCATTGTGGAATTGCTGACGGTCATCGCGATCATCGCCATTCTGGCGGCCATGCTGTTGCCGGCCCTGTCGGCAGCCAAACTGCAAGCGCAGAAGAGGCAGGCGCAGTTGCAAATCAGCGACCTCGTCACGGCCATTCAGAATTATGATTCGACCTACAGCCGCATGCCGGTTTCCAGCCTGGCGCAGAACGCGGCGTCAGCAAATGGCGGGAGTTTCACCTACGGGACCAATGGCGTGGCGAATGCCAAATTCAACCTGCTGAATCCTCCGGCAGTCACCTATAATACCAACAATTCGGAAGTCATCGCCATTTTGATGGACATCACCAACACCACGGTGACTGCGGTCAACCAAAACCACCAAAAGAACCCCCAGCAAACCGTTTTCCTGAACGCCAAAATGGTCAGTGCTCCGAATCTGCCGGGCGTGGGGCCGGATCTGGTTTATCGCGATCCGTGGAAAAATCCCTACGTCATCACCCTGGACGTGAATGCGGACAATCAGGCAAAGGACGCCTTTTACAGCTTGTCAGCCGTGTCAGGTCCGAGTGGAAATTCGAATCCGGGACTAAACGGTTTGATTGATCCCGATGGCACCGCCGACAATTTCCGGTTCCACGGCAACGTAATGGTCTGGTCGGCCGGGCCGGATGGGAAGGTGGATCCCAATGCCAGTGCCAACACGGGCGCCAACAAAGACAACATTCTGAGCTGGCAATGATTATGAGTGTCGAGTGTCGAGTGTCGAGTGTCGAGAGCCGGGCAGCCAGTGCTGTGTGTGCCCGCGTCCCGTGTCTTGTCACCCGTCACCCGTCACCCGTCACCCGCCGGGCTTTTACCCTGGTCGAGATGCTGATTGTGTTGAGCATCATGGCCCTGCTGGCGGCGTTGGCCGTGCCGGCGCTCAAAAACTTCGGCCACGCGGACGCCATGACCGCCGCCGACCAGCAGATGCTCAACGACGTCGCGCGTGCCCGCCAACTGGCCATCAGCCAGCGCACCACGGTTTATATGGTTTTCGTCCCGGCGAATTTTTGGAACAACAACCTGTCCGCGGCGCTACAGGCCCTGCCCGCCACGACCAATCTGTGCGACAAGCAACTGACCGGTTACACGTTTGCCGCTCTCGGCGCGGTGGGCGATCAGCCCGGAAACCACCAATGGCACTATCTCGCCCCCTGGCAGTCGCTGCCCGACGGCACGTTTATCGCCCAATGGAAATTTTATCAGCCCACCCAGCCTTACCAATTCAAAGATCCAATTGATCCCACAAAATTTTTCTCGATTTATCCCTTTGCTTACACCAACACCATTCCGTTTCCCGCGGAAACGAACACTCCCGCCTTTGGCTCCCCTTTTTATCTGCCTTACATCGCCTTCAACTACCTCGGCCAGTTGACGGATGACGGGCAGACCGTGGCCTCCCAACATGAATACATCCCGCTGGCGCGTGGCAGCCTGTTGCCGGCGGTGGACCCGGCCACCAAGACGTTTCAGCTCCGGTCGCCGCAGGTTTATGAAGCTCCGCTGGGCAACAGCACGAACGCCTACAACCTCATTGACATTGACCCGCTGACCGGCCGCGCGACGCTGAGAGAACCGAAATTGCAATGACACTAAAAGGATAAAGTCTAAATGCTAAATTCTAAAACAATGGATGCGCGCTGGGCGCGGGAAAAGGTTTTAGCCTTCGGCCTTCAGCCTTCAGCCTTTGCCTGTGCCGGCTTTACCATGGTGGAGATTGCCATTTGCCTGGCCATCATCGGCATTGCGCTGGTGGCCATCATCGGCGTGCTGCCCGCCGGCCTCAACGTCCAGAAGGACAATCGCGAGGAGACCTTGATTGGCCAGGACGCCACCGTGTTCATCGAAAACATCCGCAACGGCGCACGCGGCCTGGATGACCTGACCAATTACGTTCTGGCGATCACGAATTACTGGGCGTACTACCCGACCATCGGTGCTTTGCCTCAACCCGGAGTGAACAGTTATACTTACACCAATTTCACTATCGCTCCAAAGTATCCGACCGCCGGTACGCCGCCCGGCGCGCCCCTTACCAACGGCATGAACATCATCGGGTTGCTCAGCACACCGGAATATATCAACCAGGGCAACGGCGCGCCCATTCTCAATCTGGTCGAAGGCGGCATCAGCAATTACGTGGTCGTTTACGTTCGTTCTCTCAGCGGGCCGGCAGTGGAAAAACCGCCACAGGACAATGATATTATTCGCAGTGACTCCTTCAGCTACAAGATGATTTGTCAGAATGTGCCGGTGGCGGTTTACATCCCGCCGATTTGGCAAGTGGCCACGCAGTACAAGGCTGGAGACGAGGTTTACTGGGCTGGGCTTACCTGGCGGGCAACTGCTGCCAATACCGGTAAAAATCCAAGGCAGCCTTCTGCTCCATGGGTGGTGCTGGGTTCCCCAGCTCAGCAACTCACCTCCAACCTGCGTGAACTGCGGTTCACGTTCCTCTGGCCGTTGCTGCCCAACGGCGCCCCGGGCAATGGCCGCCAGACATTCCGGACATCGGTCGCCGGTCAAATGGTTCAAACCGGCGATTACAATAACAAAGAGTGGTTGTATTTTTTCCAGCCGCAAACGTTCACCAGCGCGCCATGAAGAAAAAGCTAAAGGCTAAATGCTAAAGTCTAAAATAAAAATAATGCGTCAGGAGCGAAAGGAGGTTTCAGCCTTCAGCCTTCAGCCTTTGGCCTTTACTTGCGCTGGCTTCACTCTGGTCGAGATGCTGGTGACGCTGGCCTTGCTGTCGCTTATCGTGCTGGCGCTGATGACGGTCTTCAACAGCACCCAGAAGGCCTTTCGCGCCAGCCTCACCCAGACCGATATTCTCGAATCCGGCCGCCTGGCCATGGGCCTGATCACCAGCGATCTCGAAGCCATGACGCCATCTTCAAGCCCGGTTAACACTAATAGCCTTTGGAAATACGGGAATTACGCGGACAATCTCAACACGAACAATAACTTCAATTTTTACACTGTGCTGGCAAACTATCTTACTGCTCCGCCGCCGTTGATGCAGTCGTTGACGGCCAGCAGCCAGTTGCGCACCAACCTGCTGGAAAGCTTTTTCAGCCTGAGCCGTCAAAATATCGGCGGCAGCCCGACCTGGGTGGGCACGGGTTATACGGTGGTCGCGAACAGGCCGCCACCGGATACGAACGACATCTATGCCCTCTACCGTTTCTATGCGACCACGAATGTGCAAGCCGCGCTGCCCGCTTCGCTGTACAACGCCTTTATGTCAACTTTAACGCAACCGACCAATTCCGCGTATTGGAGCCATTTGGTGGATGGCGTGGTGGATTTGACAGTGCGCCCTTACGATCCCAATGGTTTGGAAATGACGAACACCGCCGAGTATTATTACAGCGGGGGAAATAATACATTTACCAACCAAAACACGCTTTTTTTCCTGCAATCCGTCCCCGGTGTGTTTGGCTTTTACATGTACAGCAACACCGTGCCCGCGTCGGTGCAGGTGGAGCTGGGGGTGCTGGAAGACAGCACGCTCCAGCGCGCCGAAGGTTTGCCCAACGTGGCGCCGGCCTACGCGCAGACGGCTTATTTGTCGAACCACGTCGGGCAGGTGCATCTGTTCCGCCAGCGCGTGGTGATCCGCAACGTTGACCAGACGGCGTACCAATGAAACTAAAATGTGACATGTGGCGAGTGACAAGTGACGAGAAAAACAGCGCGCCACGCGTGACGCATTCGTGTCACTCGTCACCCGTCACTCGTCACTCCCAACACGGCGTTGCCTTGATCATCACGCTGATTTTGCTGGCGGTGGTGACGTTCATGGCCCTTACGTTCCTCGCCATCAGCCGGCGTGAACGCGGCGCGGTGACCACCGCGACCGACACCGCCTCGGCAAAATTGGCCGCCGATGACGCATTGGCCGCTGCCGAGGGACAAATCGTAGCCAATGCGCTCGCCACCACCAATCCCTACAATTTCGGCCTCCTGGTCTCGACCAATTACATCAATTCCAGCGGATTTTGGACTGGCGTCGCCGCCTTTACCAACGTCAATTATCAATATGAACATGCGAATGGAAATCCGCTGACGTTGAACGATTTTCTATTGAACCTGGGCAACTTGTATTACCTCCCGCGCCCGCCGGTGTTCATCCAGACCAATGCCAATCCGAACGCCCCGCTCGATTTCCGTTTCTACCTCGACTTGAACCGCAATGGCACGAACGACGCGAACGGCTGGGTGCCGGAAATTGGCAATAATGGTTCCCCCATCGTCAATATTATTGATGGCTTGCCCGTGACCAATTACGTGTCCGAAACGGGCGACCCGGAATGGGTGGGTGTGTTGCAACATCCGGACCAGCCGTACGGGCCCAACAATCCGTTTGTGGCGCGTTACGCCTTTATTGCCGTGCCCATCGGCAACGCGCTGGATTTGAATGCCATTTACAATCAGGTTCGCGACGAAGGACAACCGGCCCAAAATGGGCGGATTCGTGTGAATCCCTCTCCGTTTGGACCTGGGATCGACTCCTTTTTGCGTAATCAGGGTGTTGGCTCATGGGAAATCAATCTGGCCGCGTTTCTTGCGGATTTGAACACCAACCAATGGCTTCCGACCATGCCACCCAACGTGACATACTATTGGTATCAAAATCAACCTTACCCGAATTACGAAAACCAAGGAGTGGCTTTTAACGACGCGCGGGCGCTGCTGGCTTATCGCTACCAGAACAACTATCTGAGTTTGAAGCGCGCCAATTTGTTGTTTGCCAACCAGCCTCCCAATTTTCCGGTGTCTGGCACTGTCCCATTTGACAACATTGATGAATACAGCGACGGGCCGCTGCAAACCACGCCAGCGCCCATCAACGAAGCGGGTAATCGACGTAATCGGGATGACCCCACGCTGCCATGGGCCGGCGCTCCCAACACCAATCAATTTTTTGATTTGCAGGAGTTGTTTAACCCGAGTGAATCTTCCATCTCCTTCACCAATCATTTGACTTTGGCTGACGGTGGGCCTTCCACCTATAACCGCTACACCTATTACCGGCTGCTCTCGCAGATGGGCGTGGCATCCGCGCCGGAGCAGAACAAGCTCAACATTAATTACGTGAACGTGGATGCCAACGGCAACGTCGTTCCCGACATGGAAACGAATCTCATTCCGTGGACGCCGCTGCAATTTTTCACCAACGCCGCCGACCGGATGCTGCGCGATTATTCGCAGGAATGGATGGTGGCAAACCCATCAAACTACGTGGCGACTTACGGCAGTTTCACCAACATCAGTACGGCGGCCAATCCCGTGCTGAACCCCACGAACATTCCCTTGCCCTTTGGCATTTCACACGTTCCGGTGTTTGTGGATAACCAATTTGTCTATACCCCCGCCGTTCAGCGCGTCCTCCAGCTCGCCGCCAATATTTATGATGCCACCACAAATAATACGTTCGCACTTGGTGCTAATTTCCCGTCTGTTTTCCGCCCGACGTTTTGGGTCACCAATGAGAACGGCTTCACCAATGTTTATATCGCCGGTTATGAACCGGTCGGCTCCTACTACGATGCCAACGGGCAAATTGAGCTTGGGACTGTCACGGGTCCAGGCGATCCTCAACTGGCTCTGCCGGTGGAGGTCACCGATTTGATAAGTCCCATTCCTGATCCGCCTAACCCTGTCGGTTATGGCCCCGCTTTTGTTTACACGAATGTGAACGTCTATGGCGTGCCGTGGATTATTGGCGCGAAGAAAGGTTTCCCGCATTTCAACAAATTCGACATGGAAAGCGCCTTTCAACTGACCCGCAAGTTGCAGGTCACGCGTCTGAGCACCAATGACACTTACGCCAACAATCCCGGCGACTACCATTTTAATCAAATGTTCAACCTCAACATTTCCAATCAGTTTGGCGTGGAATGCTGGAATTCGTACACCAATTCATTTAACGACAGCATGGTCATTTATGTGAGGGATAATTTAAGGCATGCGGCCCTGACGAACGATGAAGGCTTCTCCGCCGACTATCCGGCTTTCCCGATTGCCAGCAACCTTCAAATTACCGCTGGATATGTCTGGCCCGGTTACAATCCGGTGACGGATCCGCTTGGTTCCCAGCTCTCATTCCAGATTCCACTCTATACGAACGTCACCGTCATCACCAACTCGACATACCTCATCAATGGGCTGACGTACAATGGGATCACTTATCCCCCGCGTTCGTTGACGACCAATCAGGCGTTGCCTTTTGAAACGGGCGTGAACATCAACGGCAACCTCTATCCTCAACCGCATTGGTTTTTGACCACGTCCAACGAATTTCAGGTGTTTATGTTGGATACCACCGTTAATCCGAATCGGGTGATTGACTACGTGCAGTTGAGCGGGCCGGACAGTTACCGCGATTTGACCTCCGAAATCATCACCAACTATAACGCTCCGATCAATACTGCTCAAGCCAGCGGAAGCGAGCTGTGGAATACGAACTTCGATCAAAGTGGGGTGCCCGTCGGGATTCTCAGTCAAGTGGGTGTATCCATGGGCCTTTATACAGCCAGTTCATCCAGCGGTATTTGGAATACGACCTCTCCCACCCAGCTTGCCAATGAAATCGCGGGATTCAGCGCCTTTATGGGTTACACGCCGCCTCCGCCTTACGGCGCTGGTGAAGCGACGGCCATTGCTATCGGTCAGACGAGCCTTTCCAACCAAGCGCCCTATACGCCCACGGCCGCGGTCGTCCAACACGTTTCCTGGCAGGCGAACGATCCCTTGGTTCATTACCTGGCCGGCGATTTGAATTGGGGTCTGAACGGAGAAAGCGCCATTGTGTACGATAGGTACGTGGACAGCCTGATGACCAACAGTCCAAACGGCAATCTTGGCCAGTTGAACCAGAGTTACCGGCCATGGGGCGGCAATTGGAGGCTGCCAAACGAAGACCAGAATCCCTCCAATTTGGCCCTCAAGGATCCGCTGGTGTGGCAGTCGGATGACTGGGATTTTCCGAGTTATAAATTCCCGTCGGTCGGCTGGCTGGGCCGGGTCCATCGCGGCACGCCGTGGCAGACGGTTTATCTCAAGTCGCCGGACATTCTTCAGCAAACCCTGGTGAGCGGTAGCACCACGAACTACATCGGAACCAACACTTGGGCACAGTGGACTGGGGACACGCTGCTCACCTCGTCCGTCAACGGCCAATACTATGACGCGGCCAACGCTGCGCCAGCACAGGACCGGCTGTTGTTTGATATTTTCACTGCGGCGCCCAACAACAACGCCACGCTGGGCCAATTATCGGTGAATGTGGATGCCGGGAACCCTTCGCCGCAGGCCGGACTTGCGGCGTGGTCGGCTTTGTTCAGTGGTGTCATCGTGCTTTCCAATAATGCAATTGACGCGACCATTAAAGGGGCGGCTCAGCCTGTATGGTCCTTGACCCCGCCCGACCAACACAATGGCTCATTGGGGAATTTTACCCCGTTTGCGATTAATCCCGCCGGCCCGCCGGGATTGAATTCGGCTCTGGGGCAACTGGTGGCGGGCATCAATCAAACCCGCACCAATTTCGTCAATCCGGACGGCCTGGTCGGCTCGTTTGAGCATGTCGGCGATATTCTGGCCGTTCCGCAATTGACCTGGCAATCGCCGTTCCTGAACTGGAACGATACCGTCCAACAGGTAAATGGCGTCAGCGACGAGATGTACGAGTGGCTGCCGGAGCAGGTGATGTCGCTGTTGCACGTCAGCGATACGCCGCGCTACGTCATTTACAGCTATGGCCAGACCTTGAAGCCTGCGCCGAACGGCATCTACACCGGCAGCGGGCCGTTTTTCGGCATGGTCACGAATTATCAGGTGGTGGCGGAGGCGGCCACCCGCGCCGTGGTGCGCTTTAATGGCACGCGGGTTAACAGTGTTGTTCTGACCAATCCCGCTCCGAACGTGTACTATTGGATTACGGTACCGTCGGTGACCAACAACACGGCGGTGATTGAACAGTTTAACGTTTTGCCGGCCGACTGAAGTAAAGGCTAAAGGCTAAAGGCTGAAGGCTGAATGAAGAATAAAGAAGACAATCTGGCAGGGTTGGTGGGGCGAGCGTACCCGCGAGCCGATTGGGGCCGAATGAAGAAAGCAAATTGAACCACAAATGGATACAGATGCACGCGGATAGAACAAAAACGTTCGCAGGCAGGGCGCATCACTCCGTGCGCGCCGTCTTTTGCGTTCAGACGGGCGGCGGGCAGGGGACTGCCCGCCCTACCAATCAATCCGTGTTTATCCGTGTCTATCCGTGGTTGAAACTTTCGGATTCTTTTCTCGCTTTAAAGAAAATCTTGTGAAATACTAAACAACGATGAGGTAGTTTATGCGTGCGCGATCATTGATCTGGGGGCTGTTGTGCCTGTTGTGTGGGACCGGGGCCTGGCTGCTTTGGCACCACGGCAACCATTCGCCGGGGCAGATAAGCAACATCGTCCCGACGACGGTCGCCACCCATCCCGCTTCAACCGCGCCGGTGGTTTCAAGCCAGGGGGTAATCAACACAAACGTGACGCAAATCAGCCTGGCGGAGTGGAACACCAACAGGTTTGCCGGGCGTCTGAGCAACACCACCAAATCCATCGGCCAGTTGGTCGGCGACCGCCATGCGATTTTATTGGCGAACGCGTTGATGGATACGAGCCTGCCGCTCAATTTTGTCTTCCCCAAAAACCTGCAATCGCCGGGCGACCCCGGCGCATACATCGTCCAGGCGCGCGGCCCGATTGACAATGCCTTCCGGGCCATGCTCGCGCAGGCGGGCGCGACGATGGTTGCCTATATTCCGAACGACGCCTATCTGGTGCGCGCCTCCGCCAGCGTGGCCGGAGTTTTGAGCGCCAATCCGCAGACGCAGACGGTTGTTCCCTACGAACCGTATTACAAGATACAGTCATCGCTCCTTTATCCGGCGGTCAACCAAAATCAGTTGGCGGACGGCCAGGCGTTGAAACTCGGATTGTTTGCCGACAACGCGCCGGCGACGGTCCAGCAAATTGAAAAACTCGGCGGCCAGGTCGTGGGCGATGACCAGTCGCCGTTCGGTCCCGTCGTGCGCGTCATTCCGCCGAAAAATTGGACGGCCCTGGCCACTCTGCCCGGGGTCCAAATCGTGGAGCCATTCCATCGGCGCGCCGTGGCGAATGATTTGTCGCGCGCCGCCAATGGCGTGGCCGCCGACAGTCTTACGGCGACCAATTATCTGGGGTTGACGGGCGCGGGTGTGACGGTGGAGGTGAACGATACCGGCATTGACGCTCAGCATCCCGATTTATCCGGCGGCGGCAACTATAACAAAATTACCCCCGGCGTCATTGGGGACGCGCCGCAAAGCCTGGTGGACACCAACGGCCACGGCACGCACGTGGCGGGCATCATCGCCGGTGACGGCGCGAAATCCACGACCGTGACCAACGCGCCGGGTTCAACTCTGCCCGGCGGCACGGGCACCAATTACGAATTTCGCGGCATGGCGCCGGGAGCGACGTTGTATTCGGTGGGTGGCATTTTCGGCGGCGCGGAGGCGACTTCAAATTTCATTTCCGACTATTATTTTCAGACGGTTCCGGCGCTGACCAACGCGCTCATTTCCAACAACAGTTGGGTCTATGAAGGCGACAGCGTTTATGACCTGGCGGCGGCCAGCTACGACGCGGCCACGCGCGACGCACTTCCCTTTGTCACAGGTTCGCAACCGGTGTTGTTTGTCTTCGCCGCCGGCAACGCCGGCAACGGCAGCGACAGCGAGGACCTCGGCGGCGGCGTAGCCGACTCGATTGAGTCGCCCGCCACGGCCAAGGACGTCATCACGGTCGGCGCGATTCAGGAAGACCGCAACATCTCGGTCACGGTGACCAATGCCGACGGTTCACCCAACACGTCGTGGGCGGATGAGACTTCCACCCGCTATCGCGTCGCCGGATTTTCGAGCCGGGGCAACGTAGGCGTCGGCATCGAAGGCTCGGTTGGCCGTTACAAACCGGATGTCTGCGCGCCGGGCACGTTCACCCTGTCCACCCGCTCCGAACAATGGGACATCGGAACGTATTTTTATCAAAACCCGACCAACGACCAGTCAAAATATTACACCGGTTTCACGGTCCAGCCGGGTTCAATTGTTTCCCGGCCGTTTCCGACGATTCCGACCAATACGGTGGAATGCCAGATCTGGACTTTTCCGAATGCCAACTCGCCGTTCAGTTTTGCCGATCTTCCCCTGAGAATTACTTTGTTCGGTTCGCCGACTGTGTACGGTCCCTTCACCAATTATCCAGTGTTGATTCCCGGCACTACCGGGACTCCAAGCCTCACAGCGATTTACAATTCGCAAAGCTTTTTCGGTTTCAATTTTGCCATCAGCAACAACACGCCCAATCAGGTGATTTTCGATTTGCGGACGGATGTCATCACGACCAACGGCAGCGGGAATTATTTTCTGGCGTTGAGCAATCTGGACAATTCCATTGGGACGCCTAATTCCCTCAGCACCGGGCAGGGGCCGTATTACCGCTATGAAACCGGCACCAGCATGGCGGCGGCGGACGTGTCGGGCGTGCTGGCGTTGATGCAGCAATTTTACTTCAATGCCTACAACGTTCTGCCCAGCCCGGCGATGCTCAAGGCGATGATCATCAACGGCGGGCAGGCGACAGGCCTCTACAATTTCCTGGTCCAAAACACGCTCAATTACGAAGGCTGGGGATTGGTAAACCTGCCGGATTCGCTGCCGCCGGGCGTCACCAACCAGCTCAGCGTGGCTTGTTCCGCTTACATTCAGGACCAAAGCCCGGCCAATGCCTTGGCGACCGGAGGCAGCCAGACCTATCAAGTCACCTTTGCCACCAATGGGGCGCCGTTGCGCGTGACGCTGGCGTGGACCGATCCGCCCGGCGACCCCGCCGCCGCCATCAAACTCGTGAACAACCTGGTTTTGGTCGTGACCAACCTCAGCAACCCGACCAATCCGATTGTCTATTACGGCAACGACATTGGCTCTTCGACGGTTAACAACCCGCACGCCACCAACACGCCGCCGGTCTTTGACTCCATCAACAACGTGCAAAACGTTTATTTGCAGCCGGGGGCGGGCACGAATTTTTCCGTCACCGTCCTGGGCTACCGCGTCAACGTCAACGCCGTCACCGCGCAGACCAACAATGTCGTTCAGGATTATGCGCTGGTGATTTCCACCGGCAACAGCGGGCTGACTAATGTGATGATGGTGACCTCCAACACCACTTCGTCGGTGTACAACGCCACGGGCGACCAGCAAATCACTTATCCCTCCCAAACTTCTGCAGGAAGCGGGCCTACGGCCACCAGCTTTGCAGAATTGCTGAACCAGTTTGCCGGCGCGAACAGCCCATTGCTGGGCACGAATACGATTCCGTTCACCGCCAGCGCTCCGGAGGGTTTCGGGCCGAACAACTGGCAGGTGACCGTCGGCCAGACCAACCAGTGGCAATTCTATGTCGTCACCAACCTCAACCCGTCCAGTCTTTCCAACGCGGCGTTTATCACATTTAACCCGAACGCGCCTGACCCAGACACGCTCTCCATTCCTCGCCTGGGTGTTTATCAAACCTCGGTCGGCAATGCCACGCGCGAAGCGGACATTGACATGTACGTGACCACCGATCCGTCAATCACCAATCTGAACCCCGCGGCGATTTCCAACGCCGTCGTCGGCACGCAGATTGGCGCGCCGCCCGGCGGCCCATTCGCCGGCGCATCGTTGGGGCGAGGAACCACGGAATTTGTCGTGGACACCAATTCGTGGTCAAGACCTGCTCCGAACGTTTATTATGTCGGCGTGAAGTCGGAGGATCAGCAATCGGCCGAGTACGGCTTCATTGCCATCTTCAGCGCGGCACCGTTCAGCACAATGAACAACGGAGTTCAGACGGTGTATGGCGTGCCGGTGCCAATGAATATCCCCGACGGGAGCCCGACCGTTCCGGGCAAAGGCTACGTCTTCGGCCTGGCGATCTATCCGGAGACGGTGGGAACGGTCACGGTTGCCAACGAGATTACGCATCAGAATTTCGGCGACCTGATCGGCACGCTCACGCTCAATGGCGCTCACGCCGATGTGCTGAATAATCACGATTCCCTGGGCGGTCCGCCCGGACCGTATTTCCTGACCTATGACGACAGCGCGGGCGGCGGCATTCCCGGTTCGCGCCCGTCGGATGGGCCGGGTAGTTTGATCGGCTATTTCGGCCAACAAGGCCTCGGCGTGTGGATGTTGAATGAAGTGGATGATTCACTGACGCAAACCGGAGCGGTGAACGGTTTCACCACAACGATTTACCCGCACCTGGATCCCACGGTTGGCGTCATAACGAATTACGTTCCAGGCGGCAGTTGGGTTTACACTTTCGTTGACGTGCCGCCCGGGGCGACCGACCTGACGGTTTATGCCACAAACCTTACCGACACGGCCACTCCGCCGGTCGAACTTTTTGTCAAATTCGGCTCGGAGCCGACCACAAATAATTATGATGCGGTGGTGCCGCTCACTCCGAATGGCGTTATATCCCTCGGCCCGCCATTGGTTTCGGGCCGCTATTTTATCGGCCTGTTTAATCCCAACCCCAAGTCGGCGGTACAAGAGGTGACCCTTTTTGCGACCATTGACCTGCCGTTTGTGCCGGCCCAGACGATTTACAGTTCCACCGACACGCCCATCCCGATTCTGGATGACGCCGTGACGACCGATCAGATCAACGTGCCGGACAACCAAATCATTTCGTCAATGGACGTGGCCATTGCGGTGCAGCATCCGCGCATTTCGGATCTGGTGTTCCACTTGATCAGTCCCGACGGCACGCGCGAGTTGCTGATGGAAAACCGCGGCGGCACCGATCCCAACGGCGCAGGCGGGGTCGCCACCGTTACCACCAATAATGCGCTGGCCAGCGACTTTGATACGGTGGCGCCGGGAGACTATGCCGCCGGCCAGCCCGTGGGCGGTTGGATTGTGGCCGGCAATCAAGTCAGCGTTCAAACCGACCCGGTCAATGCCTATACAGGCAATAGCAACCTGCTGGCGCTGGCCAATGGCACGCTGTACACGACCCTGGCTACGGTACCGGGCGCCACCTATACTCTGACGTTCCAGTATCGTGGGCCGGACATCGTCAGCATGTGGCGCGGCGAGAACAACCCGCTTGACAGCGCGGGTGGTGGAAATGACGGCACTTGGAACGGCACCGGCGCTTATGGTTTGGGCGAAGTTGGTTCGGCCTTTAGCTTTAACGGGGCGAACAACGATGTCGGGATTCTCAACGCGCCTTCCCTCAATCCTACGGGGGCCTTCTCGATTGAAGGATGGATTTATCCGCTGGTTGATAAAGAAGCAAAGATTTTGGTGAAATGGGGAGACCAAGGGACTTATAGCAACGAACGGAGTTACAGTTTTCAAACCGACGTGGGGAAGGGTCTTGGCTTTTCGATCAGCGATTTGGCGAATCAGGGCAATGCTGTGTTTCAGGCGTTCGTTGTCGCAAATGTGCTGACTTTGAATCAATGGAATCATGTCGCCGCGACTTACGACAGCGCGACGGGAACTCGGCGCCTTTATGTGAACGGGGCGCCGGTTGGCGTGCACATCAATGCCCCGGTACCGGTGTACGCGTCCACCACGCCGGTGACGATTGGCGCGTGGCTGCGAGCGCCCGGTGTTACCCAGGATTACTTCGACGGTTCGATTGACGAGCTCGGTTTCTATGGCAGAAGTTTGTCCGCGTCTGAAATCCAGGCCATTTACGCCGACGGTACAAACGGCGATTTTAATCCCAACAAGTCTATTCCAGGGGCCCTGGCTGAAGCGCAAGTCAGCATTAACGGCGTCACCACCAACACCTTCTTTGGCAACAACACCACCTGGCAGCCCCAAACCATTACTTTTACAGCCACCAGCGGCACCACCGCATTGCAGATTCAAGGCCTTGAACCGGGGATGTTGCTGGACGCCGCGAGCGTGACTGCCGTCATCACCAATTACAATTATCTGGTCTTCACCGAGAACACGAACCTGACGACCACACCCATCAAGTTTGCGGTACCGCCGTTTTTGCCGAACACATCTTCAACCAACCTTGCTGCCAGTGGTTTTGATTCCGCTACGCCAGGGGATTACACAACCACTTTCAATGACGGAACGAATGTGTGGAACGTACTCGGCAATCAGGTGAGTGTGGTGAATGATCCTGCCAATGCCGACGCCGGAAACCAATTCCTGGCGCTGGCCAATGGCACGGTTTCCAGCACCCTGCCCACCGTGGCTGGCCAGACTTATGTCCTGACCTTCCGCTATCGCGGGCCGGGCATTGTCGGATGGTGGCGCGCCGAAAATAACACCAATGACAGCAGCGGCTTTGGCAATAACGCCGTCAGCGCGCCGAACATCACCTACCAGGCAGGTAAAGTTGGGCAGGCCTTCAATTTCAATGGCAGTTCCAGTTCGGTAACCATCGGACCTTCCGCGAGTCTGGCAGTGAGCAATCTGACCTTTGAAGGCTGGATTTATCCCACCACAAGCCAATATGAGCCGATTATTGACTACGGAGGTCCCGGTCAAGGTTCGGCGGCGCACTTGTGGATCAATGGTTCCGGACTGAGCACCATTCCGGGTGCTATCTATGCCAATCTTCGTCCTAACGCCAACGTGGCCATCACCAGTTCCGGCGGAATCGTCCCTGCCAACGCGTGGAGCCATATCGCGTTTACCTATAACCTCGCAACCGCCACCGAATATCTGTACTACAATGGCGGACAGGTGCAGGTAAACGTTGCAACACCTGATATTCCGCCGAGTATCGGAGAGCCCGTGAATTTGGGATGGCGGAACAACGCGGAGGCTCTCAATGGCACCCGTTACGCGGGATTGATGGATGAAATCAGTATTTACAACCGCGCCCTGTCCGCTTCTGAGATCAAGGCGATTTACCAGAACGGCTCCGCCGGCAAGTTCGATTCTGGCGAGCCCAATCCCCAATCGCTGGCCGAGGCTCAGGTCAGCATCAACGGCGGCACGCCCACTACACTCTTGGGCAACGACTCCGCGTGGCAGACGAAAACGATCGTTTTCACGGCCACCCAGAACGCAACGCCGCTGCAGATTGCTAGTGTGGAACCAGGCATGTTACTGGATTCCTTCAGCTTATCACCGTCCGTCAATAACCTTTACTATCTGCCCGAACAGTCGCTGGACACGTATGACGGGCTGAATGCGCAGGGTAATTGGACGCTGGAAATCCAGGATGACCGTGTGGGCGCCACCAATCCCATACCGGAACTGCTGAGCTGGCAGTTGCGGTTCAATTATGTGACCTTCGGCACCAATGCCAACGCGATTCCGCCCGGCACCACGGCGACCAATGTGATTCCCGCCGGCGGCTGGACCAATTACCTGATCAATGTGCCGGCCAACGCGGATGTCGCCACGAACATTCTGGTCTTTGCCACCGGCCCGTTGAACGTATGGTTTAATTCCGCCACCCCTCCACCGCCGGGCAATAATTTGCTGTTGAGCGGCGTGATCAATGGCACATCGGTATTGAGCACCTTCAGCGTGCCCACGAACATCGTGCCCGGCGGCATTTACTACATCGGCCTGCAAAATCCCAATGCCTTCCCCGTAACGAGCGGGTTCCAGGTGAATTTCCATTACTTCCAGACAACGCCGGTGACCCCCGGCGTGCCGGTAACGAACACCGTTGCTGGAGCCATTTCAGGAGATGGCGTGGACTATTATTCGGTGAAGGTGCCGCCGGACGCCGATTATGCCACGAATCTGCTGCTCTCTTCCACCGTGCCGGTGAACATGTGGTTCAATCAAAGCAGGCCGCCGGTGTGCTTGACACCGCCGGACTATCTCCTGATTGCCAACGCGCTCAGCGGAACCAATGTACTGAGCACGAACTCGGTGCCGCCGCTGCTGCCCGGCTTGACTTATTATTTGGCTGTCCAAAACACGAATGCCGGCAATGCCACTTACGCGCTGGTGGTGAATTTCCACCATATCGCCTCTTCCCTGACCAACGGCGTGCCCACCACCAATTCCGTTCCGACGAACAGCTTTGTCTATTATTCGGTGACGCTGCCGACGAATGCCGATTACGCCACCAATCTGCTGCTCTTTGCCAGCCTGCCGGTCAATGTCTGGTTTAATCAGACTGGATTGCCCACGGGCACCAATCCGCCGGATTATCTCCTGATTCCCAATGCGACTAGCGGCATTTCCATTTTGAGCGCGGGCAGCACGCCGCCGCTCGTGCCCGGCGCGACTTATTACCTGGGTGTGCAAAACACCAACAATGTGCCCGTGAACTTCGGGTTGGAGGTGGATTTCCATCTCGTGATTCCCATTCCCATCACCGGTCCCACCCTCACGCAGACGAACGTCAACGGAACAAATGGCTTTCTGCTCCAGTGGACTGGGCCGACCAATGATCAATATACCATCCAGTGGAAGACCAATCTCGCGCCGGTGATTCCCTGGAACACGGTCTCGAACCCGGTCATCAACGTCACCTACACGCCCACCAACGGGGATTATTCCTGGTTTGACGACGGCTCGCTGACCGGCGGATGGCCGCCCGAAAAGTTTTACCGGCTGGTGGCCAATCTGCTTTCCGGACCGATTACGAACTCGACGCCCGTGACCAATATCGTGGTGTCCGGGACTATCACGCCGTTGACGGTGACCGTGCCGACCAACGCCATTGCAGCGACCAATGTGTTGGTCTCTGCCAGCGGCCCGGTGGACGTGTGGTTCAACCAGAACACTCCCCCCACCGGCAACACCGGCGCCGGTGATGTGCTGTTGGTGTCCACCAACACCAGCGGCACGTTCGTGCTCACGGGCAGTTCCACGCCGCCGCTCGTGCCGGGCGCGAATTATTATCTCGGCATCCAAAGCCTCGGCACCAGCAACGTGATATTCTCTTTTCAGGTGAATTTTGCCTACGGCTCGCCGCCGACCAACCCGCCGTCCATCTCCAGCATCACGGTTACCAATGTCGGCGGGACCAATGAGATCCTGCTGCAATGGACCGAGCCGACGAATTACCAGTTCCAGGTGGAATGGGCGACCAACCTCGCGCCGGCGATTGCGTGGCATACCATCTCCAATGTGGTTCTGAAGTGGCCGGTGGCCCTGTCGCCCACCAACGCGGCATACGGCCTCTTCCAGTTCCTGGATGACGGCTCGCTGACGGGCGGCTGGGGGCCGCTGAAATTCTACCGGCTCGTTGAATATCCCTATTCAACGCCCATCCCGCAGTCGCTGACCATCATCAACACCGCGATGATCGGCAACGCCGTCTGGTTCCAGTGGGTGGCGCCGACGAATTACCAGTATTCGGTGCTCTGGACGACGAACCTCGGATTGCCGTTATCGAACTGGTTCGTCCTGTCCAATCCCGTGCTGGGCTTGAGCAACGGCGTGTACACCTTTACGGACACTAACCAGACCGGCCCGGCCACCAGCCCGAAATTCTTCCGGCTGCTCGAGCGTTAACCGGCGCAGATTTGGAGGGAAATGCTTCGCCACTTTCCTGTCCAGGGCAGTGACGGAGCAATGCCCTCCGTATGCCCGATGAGCGGTGGGGCCGGAGCGCGAAAAATCAGCTGAAGTATGATGGCATGAATGAAAAACGACAGGTATCCCGATGCTGTCGGCGTTGTCAAACCCGCAGGAGAAAACCCTGCGGGCCATTTCGCCTCCGGGCGGGCGTAGCTCTCTGATTGGTGTTTTGAACGTAATCTTGAATTCGAGAACGAATCGGACACTCGCGATGCCGGGGACCATTCAAAAAAGGCAAACCCATGAAAAATTCACGAAGTTTCGCTGCCAAAATCCTGGTCGTCCGCTTCCCCCAACCGGAAGCTGGAGTGACCGGACCGAGGCCGTCATTTATCCCGTCAGCTCCTCGTTGGACCTGCACGCCGAGGCCAATACCGGTGCGGGCCAGGTTCAGGATGACAATGCCATGGGACAGACGACCGGTTTGAATGCCTTGTCGGCGTCGGTTCTAGCCCTGCTTCAAAATGTTTCCGCCCGCGAACTTTTTTGGAAGAAAAATATTGTCTTGTTCGTCCTACCGGACATTTCTATTATAAAACCCCTTTAATTTTGTGCAACAGCGAATCACAAAGCGATCACTCAAGAAAGCCGTATTCCAATTCCATTGCGCCGGGAATTCGGATTTGAAGCCGGGTTTGCTTGAGCCGAATAACTCGTATTGCCACATCGCCAGGCGAGGTGACATTTTGATCTGAGCACACATTCCCACCATGAACATCCTGAGAGCATTATACCCAAGCGCGCCTTTGAGGGCGAAGCTGCGCGGAAAACCCCTGTCTTACTGTGGATCACTGAGCGATCCTTCGGGCGAGGAGACGTTCAGCCTCATCCAGCGGCTCGGCATCAAGCCGACGGATGATGTCCTGGACATTGGTTGCTCAAGTGGTCGGCTTGCGCCACCCTTGCTGAAGTTCTTGACCCAGGGATCGTACCGTGGATTTGATATTGTGCCCATAGGGATTGAGTGGGCAAACCGCAACATCGGTCCTCACTTCGACCACCTGGATTGCTACAATTTGCTCTACAATCCGCTTGGCAAGATAAAAGACAGTGAACTAGCCTTCCCTTACCCAGCAGAAAAGTTCTCATTCTTCATCGCCAATAGCGTCTTCACTCACATGCTTCCAGAAGGCGTGGAGAGGTATTTGACGGAAATCAAGCGGACCGCCAAGCCCGGACTCCGGACCTACCTGACTTTCTTTTTGCTCACAGAGGAAATTCTCAGACGCCTCGCTCAAGGGAAAACAGCCAACCGATTTCCGTACGTGTGGGAGGGTTATCGCACCTTGCGCAAACATATTTGCCGCGAAGGTGTGGTGGCGTACGAGGAGAAATTCATCTCACAGATGATAGCCAAGGTGGGGCTTCGTGTTGATCGTATTGAGTACGGATCTTGGTCGGGGGTGTCGAATGCATCCATGCCAAAGCTTTATCAGGATGTCATTTCTGTCACCAGATCATAACCGGCAAATAGTGCAGAGCGCTTGGCGGCGTGCGAATCCAGCAGGACGATTCGACGAACTATGTCTATGACGTAGACTGAACGACCAATCTGACGCTGCAGCCGCTCAGTTGGAATGTCATCGGCAATTTGGCCAGCCCGACGCTTACCTAGAGTGGTGGTGTGTTCACGTTCACCGACACCAACCAGACCGGCCCGGCCACCAGCCCGAAATTCTTCCGGCTGCTCGAGCATTAGCGGCGAGCTTTCGGAGGGCCGAACGTCCTCGCGAGCCCAATAAATCTGGCAGGGACGCGTCGCCGACGCGTCCGGACGGCTCAGCGAGCCGTCCCTACCCTCAAAATGGCCCACTACCCCGGCTTGCCTCGACGGGTTCGTTGCCGTAAATTCCGAGTCCTGGGTTTTCCCACCCAGCGACGTTCATGGCCCGGTTAAACGACAATTATCTCAAGCTCAAAGCCGGTTATCTGTTTCCGGAAATCGGCCGGCGGGTGAAGGCGTTTGGCGACGCCAACCCCGAAGCGGCCAAACGCCTTATCCGGTGCGGCATCGGCGACGTGACCGAGCCGTTGCCGCCCGCCGCCATTGCCGCCCTGCACCGGGCGGTGGATGAAATGGCCGTGCGCGAGACGTTCCACGGCTACGGCCCGGAACAGGGCTACGAATGGCTGCGCGCGGCCATCGCGCAAAACGATTTCCGCGCCCGCGGTTGCGACGTGGCTGACGACGAAATCTTCGTCAGCGACGGCACTAAATGCGACACGGGCAACATCCTCGACATCTTCGGCCACAAAAACAAAATCGCCATCAGCGACCCGGTCTATCCGGTTTACGTGGACACGAACGTGATGGCCGGCCACACCGGTGAGGCCAACGAGGCGGGCGCTTATGCCCGGCTGGTTTATCTGCCGTGCAAGCCCGGCAACGGGTTCATTCCCGAACCGCCCAAACGGCACGTGGACATCATCTATCTTTGCTCGCCGAACAATCCGACCGGGGCGGCGGCGAACCGGCCACAGCTTGAGGCGTGGGTGAAATACGCGCTCGAACACAAGGCCGTCATCCTGTTCGACGCGGCCTACGAGGCCTACATCAGCGACCCGGCGTTGCCGCATTCGATTTACGAAATTCCCGGCGCGCGCGACTGCGCCATCGAATTTCGCAGTTGTTCGAAGAACGGCGGATTCACCGGCGTCCGTTGCGCGTTCACCGTCGTCCCCAAGTCGCTCAACGCGCAGACCGCGGCCGGCGAATTAACGCCGCTGCATCCGCTCTGGCTGCGGCGCATGACGACAAAATTCAACGGTGTGAGTTACATTGTCCAGCGCGGCGCGGAAGCGCTTTACTCGCCGGAGGGCAAGGCGCAGGTGCGGGCGCTCATCGAGCATTATCTGGGCAACGCGAAGGTCTTGCGCGAAGGCGCGAAGCAGGCCGGGCTGAAAGTTTTCGGCGGCTTGAACGCGCCTTATCTCTGGGTGCGGGCGCCGAAAGGCGTCACGAGCTGGCAGGCGTTCGACAAAATATTGAACGAAGCCAACGTGGTCATCACGCCCGGCAGCGGTTTCGGCTCCAAAGGCGAAGGTTATTTTCGCATCAGCGCCTTCAACAGCCGCGCCAATGCCGGGGAAGTCGCCCGCCGGTTGCCGGAGTTGAAGTGGTGAGTTTGTTTGGTCCACAGCCGTGCCTGGGGAAAATCCCAAAGGGATTTCATCCATCAGCCCGGCGTTGACGCGATGAAGTTGCGGCTACGCCGGGTGGCGGATCAAAATTGCATCAACCCCATCGAGGTTGAATCAATCGTGGTGAAGGGCGGTACAACCCTGTCAGGGTTGTGACTGATGGGGCGATTGACCCAAGGTAACCTCGCGGAGCGAGATCAGCCTTGGGCTGAACGATGGAATCCCTTTGGGATTCTGCCCGCCGGAATGATTTGTGAGCGTCGTTGTCTTGTTAACTTTGGGATTGATTCTCGCCCGGCTGGCGGCGGAACTCTGGCTGGCCGCTCTGAACCGCCGCCACGTGCTCGCGCACGCCGGCGAAATTCCTCCGGCCTTCCGTGAAACCATTGACGAACCAACCTACAAAAAATCCATTGCCTACACGCTGGCCAAGGGACGATTAGGAAACCTGGAAGATGCCTGGTCCACGATGGTCCTGCTGGTTTTTTTATTCAGCGGTGTTCTGCCGCGGGCGTTGGAGTTGTTTTCCAACGGCTTGGGCCAGTCGGCATGGGCGATGGCGGCATTTCTGTTTACAGTCGGTTTGGCCCTGTCGTTGCCCGGTTTGCCCTTCGATTGGTTCTCGCAGTTCCGACTGGAGGAGCAATTCGGGTTCAACACCACCACGCCAAAAATCTGGTGGGCGGACCGATTGAAAGGGTTGCTGCTGGCGGTTGCGCTCGGTTACCCGCTGCTGGCGTTTGTGCTGAAAATAGTCGAATGGACGGGCGCGTGGTGGTGGCTGTGGGCGTGGGCCGCGTTGCTCGCGTTTCAATGCCTGATGCTGGTGCTGGCGCCGGTTTTGATTCTGCCGCTGTTCAACAAATTTACGCCACTGCCGGAAGGCAGCCTGCGCGAGCGGCTGCTGGCGCTGGCACAGCGGACCCGATTCCGTGCCCGGAGCATCCAGTTGATGGACGGCAGCAAACGTTCGCGGCATTCGAACGCGTTCTTCACCGGGTTCGGGCGGTTCCGGAAAATCGTGCTGTTCGACACGCTGGTCCAGCAATTGGCCGAGCCGGAACTGGAGGCGGTGCTCGCGCACGAAATCGGCCATTATCAGAAGAAACACATCCCGAAAATGCTGGCCTTTTCGGCCATCAGCTCACTGGCCGGTTTTTATTTCATTGCCGTTCTGGCCCGGCAGGAATGGTTTTACCGCGCTTTTGGTTTTGCGCCGGGGAACGTCGCGCCGGCGCTGTTGTTGTTTGGATTGCTGGCGGGCACGGTCACGTTCTGGTTCTCTCCGCTCATTTACTGGTGGTCGCGCCGTTACGAATATCAGGCCGACGCCTTCGCCGCGCGCGTGATGAACGAGGCACAATCTTTGGTTGGCGCGTTGCGCAAGCTGAACGAGAAGAATTTGAGCAACCTGACCCCGCATCCCTGGTACAGCGGATTTTTCTATTCGCATCCCACCTTGCTGGAACGGGAACAGGCATTAACCGAAAAATCCGGCTTCAGGCCGATTTAGGAGCGTTGGCGCTCAAGCTGGCGCGAATCGCCTTGAGCAGCTCATCGTGATTGACCGGTTTCTGGAAAAAGGCCACCGCTCCGTTGGCCAAAGCGCGCTCCTTGTTTCTCGCGTCGTCGCTGCCGGTGATGATGATAAAGGGAATTTTCGAGGATTCATCCAGGTGATGAAGCCATTCCATAATGCGGAACCCATCCGACAATACTCCGCCGACGTCAGGGGGAAAACCAATGTCCAGCAGAATCAAATCCGGTTTTCCCAAACGCGCCACCGATATGGCTTCCGCGCTGTCCAGGGCCGTTACCACTTGATACCCCCACGCTGCCAGTTTGAGGCTGATCGCTTTCGCAAACAGGGTGTTGTCATCCACCACCAGAATTTTCGCGGGCGGGCCGGCCGGCGGGCCGGGCGCATGGAAGCGCCTGCCGGGCTTTTGCCCTGCTTGCGTTGGTTCGGCGAAAAACGGAATTTTAAATTTCACACCAATGCTGCGAGCAGGGGTTGTACCAGCAATCGCCATAAACCCGGGTTCTCCACGATTCTGAATTCATGGCTGGCCTGGCCCGGACGGATCGGACCGTGGGGAAAGAGCGATTTTTGCACTGATTGACACTGATTGAATGACCCTATTCGTCAATCACAAATCAATAAGCGGCCCAATTCTGGCGGATCATGGCCTTGGCACTGGGGAATATTGGCGGGAGTCCGCCCTGGGTTTCGAAATTGACATCAAAGGCCCAGGCACGAGTCGGGACATTGTAATAATTGCCGGGAGTCTGCCAGTAATTCGTGGCAAAGCGGCTTTGGAACAAAACAATGATGGAACCGTTGTAGGTCAGGGTTGTGGAAGAAGACCAGTTCTCCAGCAAGCGGAGGAAATTTTCCACGCCGCCGCTGTAATGTTTGGTGCCACTGACGGTGACTGATTGCACAATGCCTTCGAGGGTTGCCGCGTTGACGGTGGTGTTGCCGGGGTTTCGCGAGCTGAGCGCGGTGCTCGAGGTGTAGCTGTCACTCCAGCCTGTGGATAGAATCGTGATGGAATCTCCCATGAAGCCGGCGGGCGCGGCATTAACCACGTTGGTGCCGTTATTCAGTGATACGCCGCTGGCGTTGTAATTGCCCAGCACATAAATGGGATCCGGCGTGGCGATCGTAAGACCTTGGGTGGCGAGAGTGCCCCCATTGGACGCCCGCACCGCGGGCAGCTGTGTGCTGCTGGAGGGGGCGTTGTTGTAAATATAAACGGAATTGATACCGTGCCCCTTGCTGGTGCTGCCGCTGCTGTTTTGGTTGTTATAGGTTGCTCCGGCGCCGGTGAGCCAGGAGTTGAAAGCGCCAACGTTAAGCTGAACGGCCTTGACCGTTTTGCCTTCACGATAATCGTAGAACGACGCGTTGGTGGCGAATGAGTAGTACTTGTTCGTTACACTGCCCACGACATTCGTCGCATTATAAGGGATGGCAGTGAATTGATTCACATTATTGCTGTTCTGATAAAACGCCGAAATCAAGCCACTGGAGGAATTTGAAATGATAACATCAGCCGCGTTGTAGGCGTATTCCTGGCCCACGGCCGAATTGGCGTCCGTGCCCGCCGGCGGCAGATCGAGAATGGCGGCCGCGCTGGATGTATTGGTGGTGGCTGAATAACCATTGGTCCCCACCGGCAGCACCAATGGCGCGGAGTTTGTCATCGGAGAGTTTGTGACCGTATAGACGACGGTCGGATTGGCGGTGCTGGATTGCTGATCGTTGGGGCTGCGAGTGTAGATCACCGTCGGCATGGTTGTGTTCACCGTTCCGGCAAAGGTTAAACTCGCTCCCGGGTCGGCGTAAATCTGTCCGTTCACATAGGTCGGCCCGTTCACCGTCATGTTGGCGCCCGGGCAGATTTCCATGTTCATGTTGTAAAAGATGGCTTTTTGGGCAAGGGGAATGGTAGCCAGTTGAAAGGTTTCCTTCACCGTGGCCGAAACATTGTAAGGCTGGTTGAGGGCCGTGGCGGTGGAGGTGACGATGCCGGTGGTCACCATGCCGAAGGAACCCTGGAATTGCCAGCCCAATACGGCAAAGACCTGGGTTGGCAAGTTGCTGCCGTACATGCTGGGGAAGATCAACGTGGGAGTGTTGCTGAACGAAAAACTGACCGGCCAACCGGCTTGACTGGGAATAAAACTGGCGCCGGTGTAGTTGGTCGCCGCTTTGGCGGATCCATAAGCAAAATCGCGCGCCACCGTGGCGATGACACTTTCATCCGCTGCCTCCGCTGCGCCGGTGCCCAGGCTGAACAAATTATTCCGCTCGGTCTGTCGGGCGCTGCTGTTGGTCCAATTCATCACGCTGCCCAGCAGCAGCAGTGCGATGCCGATGAATACGATCGTAATCAGGAGGGCGTAGCCCTGGTTACGGCGAGCGGATGGTTTGTGTGTTCTTTTCATAGCGGCTGTCTCCGTCCTGGGGTGTTTTCATTTATTGCGAACGAGGGGTGGCGCGGGCTTCCAGGCGATAGGTGTCATAGACATTGGTCGGTATCGAATAAAGCCAGTTGCTGTACTGCAACGTCATTTTAACGGTGTAATGCCCTGAGCTGCCCGCGATGAAGTTGCTGCCAAAACAGTCCTCGGCCTGGAAAGGCTGTGAATTGGTCACCGCGTGGGCGAGAGTGTTGGTGACACTTCCCGATTCATAAAGAATATGGGTGTTGGTGTTCAAATAAAAGGTAAGGACGCTGGTTGCACTGTTGGAAACTTGCATGGCGTTACCGATGGCCGGCTGGCCATTGGCAACGGCCGTAAATTTGTTGTTGCCGGTATTGAAGTTTCCGATAAACACCGGATTGGGTGTTCCGCGGATTTGGTTCTGCATTTGATCCAGGGCTTTAAGGCTGTTGCCCGTGGTCACCAGTTTGTTGGAGGTGAGTGAGTTTAACTTGAACCCAAAGATTTGCAAAGAAACCATCGCAATTACCACCAGGGCAAAAACGGCCATGGTGACCATGATTTCCGTCAAGGTAAAGGCACGAACCGTGGCGAACCAAACCGGCGGCCGGCACGGCGGATCATTTGGCATCAGTTTCATTCGTTTATCGGTCCGGTGCACGCCAGGTGATTATGGTGTTGGTGAACTTGTTTGTTCGGCCGGGGAAATACCAGACGCAGTCCGCCCGGAACTGGTACAGGGTCGGGTTGGAAGAAAGGTTGGTGATGCTGACGGTGGTTACAACGTTCGTTAATCGGCCGGTGGAGGGAATCAGCATGGTGTTGGTTCGGGTGTAAGTGCCATTACTAAATGGCGGTTGCGAATATTGATTGATAACCGTTCCTCCCCCCAGAGCCAATTGTGCCGCCCGGGCTTGTTCGATGGCCTCGGTGGCAAAAGACTGGGCATCCAGCGACATGGAACTCCATTCCGTCCGGTGGTTGGTTTGAACATAGCCGAAAATCATCCCTCCCATCACCAGGGACAAAATGCCGATGGACATTACCACCTCCACCAGGGTGAATGCCGTGCTTGCCTTCCGCTTGTCGGTTCGTTCAATACGGGCCATACAACATGTAGATATAACGAGGCACCTGCCTGCCATCGGTTGATTGTAGCAAAGCATATACCATTTTTTTGCGGTATTTCAGGCCGGAAATGGTTGAGAGGGTGAAGCCAATGAACGGCAACCTGTCCCGTATTTCGACATTTGTCCTCACGCGGCGGCTTCGGCAGGATACCGCGATTTGCCCCATTCAAAACGCGGCTGGATTGAGAGGCGGCGCTTTGATGAAACCTGTTTCCCGCAGGTAAATCGGCGCCAATTTGTCGCCGCTCACACAATCATTTCGTCCAAAAGCGAGCCGTCCTAAGGTCACCGCCGACGGAAACAGGATTTTTCCCCGTGCCAGCCACCGGGTCACTTCCGGGCCAACCCAGATTTCGCCGGCGTCGGCCTGGGTTTGCATTTCGGCCAGGGACACAATCCGCAACGGCCTGGTTTCCTGCCAACCGCGCGACGAGGTTTCATACGAGGCCAGATAAAATTCGTTTCGCTGCGCATCCACCACCACGTTTACCCGGCCGAAAATTTTCTGCGCCTGCGCCTGCGCCGCCAGGCATGTGGCGCTGCTGACACCCAGCAATTTTACCCCGCGCGCCAGTTGCCAACCTTGCGCTATCGAGATGGCCACGCGGATGCCGGTGTAGGAGCCGGGCCCGAGCCCGACCACGATGACCTCGATTTGTTCGCGCGCCAGACCCGCCCCGGCCAGGGCCTTTTCCATCAGGCTGAACACGTTGGTTCCGCCGGCGCCGGCTTCGATGGCCTCCGCCATTTTAGCTGGAGGGCGTGGCCTGGTCCTGGCCCCGTCTTTTTTGGGCAATGACGAAGCGCCGCCCGCCTCCAGGTCAAGCACCGCCACACTGCGTTGGGCCGACGAAAATTCAAGCGCCAAAACCGTCATAAAATATTCTTCGTTCCGATTCGTTCAAAATTTCGATTTGCACCTTTTTCAAATCGTCAATCGCAAATCGTAAATCGTAAATTCGCTCGGCCCATTCAATGACCGTCACGCCGTCCGGTTGAAAAAACTCCTCCAGCCCCGCCGCGATGATTTGTCCCGGTGTCTCCAGCCGGTAGAGGTCCAAATGAAACAACCGCCATCGTCCGCCGTCGTATTCATTCACCAAAGTGAACGTCGGTGAATGCACCCGCGCCGTGGCGCCCAGCCCGCGCGCAAGGCCCTTCACCAGTTCCGTTTTGCCCGCGCCCAGGCCGCCGGACAGCGCAATCACCAGTCCGCGCTCCGCCGTGCGCCCCCACGATTCGCCGAGGGATCGGGTCTCCGCCGGACTATGCGAAATGAACGTAGCCATGGGCGTTCAGTTTTTGCGCGCCGGACTTGTCGCGGAGGGTGATGCCTTCGCCGGCAACCGTTTTCCCGATGCAGCTTAATTTCAGTTTCGGAAAATGTTTTTTCCAGGCGTCGCTCAATTTCACCGCGTCGCCGGCGGCCACCGTGAACAATAATTCAAAATCCTCGCCCTCGGACAAGGCGGCCGCCAGCGGCGTTTTCCCGAACGGATTTTTGCGGGCGCTTTCCCTCGCCGCCCGGCTGACGGGAACGGCGGTTTTCAAAAGCTCGGCGCCGACACCGCTGGCCTTCAAAAGGTGGCGCAAATCGCCGGCCAGTCCGTCGCTCACATCAATCATCGCGTGGACCGGAAAATGTTCCATCAGCCAGCGTGCCTCGGCCAGCCGTGGTTCAAAATCAAGATGCCGGCCGGCGGCTGAACCGCCGAGTTCACCAGTCACAAAAATCGCATCGCCGGCCCTGGCGGTCGAACGGAGGATTTGCCTCCCCCGGCGGACGGTTCCCAGCAAGGCGACGGAAATAAAAATGCGCCCGGGGTTGGCCGTCGTTTCCCCGCCGACCACGGCCACGCCATGCTTTTGGGCGAGAGCGTTCAGGCCGTCATAAATTTTGACGACCGTCGCCGGTTTGAAAAGTTCCGGCAAGCCGAGAGTCACCACCGCCGCGGTCGGCGTTCCGGCCATGGCCGCGATGTCACTCAGGCAGCGCGCGAGCGCCTTGCGCCCGATTTTTTCCGGCGGCGTGTCCTTTTCAAAATGAACGCCTTCCACCACCGCGTCGGTTTTGAACAGAAACAATTTGTCCGGCAGGCCGAAATCCAGCACGGCGCAATCGTCACCCGCGCCGGTCACCACCGTTGGATTGGCGGGCAGCGTCTTCGTCAATTGGGCGATGAGTTCAAATTCATTCATGACGAACCTGAGCCGATTTCATTTTGAAAGACACAGAGCAGGGCGAGGCTCACCCCGTTGAACAGGGCATGCGCCGTGACGGGCACGAGCAGGCTGTCGGTCTTTTCGTAAAGCCACGTGAGCATCAGCGCCAGCAGGAACAGCGGCACAAACGCCGTCGCATCCCAGTGAATCAGGGCGAACAGAAAACTGACGCCCAGCCACGCCATCCGCGGCCAGCCGGATTGTTTAATGAATGGATACAACATGCCGCGGAAAATGAATTCCTCGGCGACCGGCGCGATCGCCACGGTGAACACACCCAAATAAATACGCAGCCACCAGGCCTTCGCATTCATCACCACGGTTACCGCGGTCTCCGCTTGAGGTTGCCAGCCGATCCTGGTGAACAGGTAAACGAACGCGGAATGCAGGAACAACACCCCCGGCGGCAAAAACAGGATGACGACCGGCACGGCCGGGAACCAGGCGCGGTTCAAGGCCGTCCGGTGCAGACCAAACGCGTCGCGCCAGTTCACCTGATGCAGCCGCAGGAAAATGAAAATCAGAACCCACGATGCGCCTTGAAAAGCCAGCGTGCTGAGCAACACCGCGCCGGCGCCGGCGGGCGGTTGAAACGCGGCGAACCCGGCTTTTTGCAGCACGCCGATGAGGGTCAGTCCCACACAAAGACTGACCAATTGCGCCGCGCAAAACCAGACCACCACTTCCACCCGCCAGGGTTTGGCCGATAACATGCCGCCAAACTAACGCAACCGCGCGTTACTGACGACGCAAAATTGGCTGCGCTTTCATTTTGCCGCCGTTCGCCGCGCACGATATCTTTCGCCTGATGGCTGTCGAGCGTCCCAACCGGCTGGCCCGCGAGAAATCGCCTTACCTCCTCCAGCACGCCCGCAACCCGGTCGACTGGTTCGCGTGGGGTGAGGAGGCGTTCGCCAGGGCCCGCGCCGAAGGCAAGCCGATCTTTCTCAGCATCGGTTACTCCACCTGCCACTGGTGCCACGTCATGGAACGCGAATCGTTCGAGGACGAAACCGTTTCCGGATTTCTCAATGACCATTTCGTCAGCATCAAGGTGGACCGCGAGGAACGCCCCGATGTGGACAAGATTTACATGACTTTCGTCCAGGCGACGACCGGCGGTGGCGGCTGGCCGATGAGCGTCTTTTTGACGCCGGATTTGAAGCCGTTTTTCGGCGGCACCTATTTCCCGCCGGATGGCCGTCAGGGTCGACCGGGTTTTCGGCAATTGCTCCGGCAAATTGCCGGGCTTTGGCAGGAACACCGCGGTGAACTTATGGACTCCGCCGCCGAAATTCATGCCCGGCTCGCGGCGGCAGCTGACGGTTCCCCCAGGTCGAATCTGCTACTGACGGCGGACGTGCTGCGGCACGCGGCGGCGGTTTTCAAGACATCGTACGATGCCCGCCACGGCGGCTTCGGTGCCGCGCCGAAATTTCCGCAGCCGGGCGTTCCCTTGTTCTTGCTCCTTTGCGCCGCGCGATTTCACGATGAAGAGGCTGTCCGGATGGTTCTGCATACGTGTGAGCGCCTGGCCGCCGGCGGCATTCACGATCAGCTCGGCGGCGGATTCGCCCGTTATGCGGTGGATGCCGAATGGCTTGTGCCGCACTTTGAGAAAATGCTCTACGATAACGCGCAGCTCGCGCAGCTTTACCTCGACGCCCATCTGATTTCGGAGGGACGAGTTGCACGAGTCCCTGACTCAAAGGAAAATTCGGGACTCGCGGAGCTCGTCCCTCCGAAGGAAACCCTTTTCGCCGGCGTCGTCCGTGATATCCTGGATTATGTTCTGCGCGACATGACGCATCCCGATGGCGGCTTCTATTCCGCCGAAGATGCCGACAGCGAGGGTCACGAAGGAAAATTTTATTGCTGGACGAAAGATGAACTCGCAAAGCTGCTGACCGCCGAGGAATTCCCTGTGGTCGTCCGCTGCTTCGGCATCACGGAAAACGGAAACTTCGTTGACCACAGCCATCCGCACCCGTTGCCGGGGCAAAACGTTTTGAGTGTTGTTGAATCCCTCTCCCGGCCTTCGGCCACTCTCTCCCCGCCAGGCGGGGAGAGGGTCGCGACTGATTCAACAAAACGCGACCTTGTCCTGTTCGCCTCCGCCAAACAAAAAATGTTCGACGCTCGCAGCCGGCGCGTTCGCCCGCAGCTCGACGATAAAATTCTCGCGTCCTGGAACGGGCTGATGCTTGGCGCGATGGCGCGCGCCGGCGTGGTTCTTGGCGAAGAGAAATATGTCATGGCTGCGGAGAAAAATCTCGAATTTATCCGCGCGAAACTTTGGGAACCTCCGCCGCAATCGGCAATCGGCAATCGGCAATCGGCAATTCATGGAACACTGTTTCATCGCTGGCGTGACGGCGGGCGCGATAGCGTGCAATTGCTTGAAGGTTACGCATTTCTGCTCGCCGGCGTCGTCGAACTCTACGAGGCAACACTCGTGCCCAAGCATCTGGATTTTGCCATTGCCCTCGCTGAAGCGATGATCATGAAATTTTACGACGCGGAAAACGGCGGTTTCTGGCAAAGCGCCGCTGCCGCGAAGGATTTGATTCTGCGCGTGAAGGACGATTACGATGGCGCGGAACCGTCCGGTAATTCCATGGCGACCCTGGCCTTGCTGAAACTGGCCGCCATCACCGGCCGCCAGGATTTACGGAGTCCTGCCGAAGCCACGCTGCGATTGTTTGCGCACCGGTTGCAAAATTTTCCGCAAGCCATGCCGTTCCTGCTGCAGGCGGTGGATTTCTGGCTCGAAGAACCTCATCGCATCGTTATCGTTGGAGATGCGAACTCCACACAATTTCAGGAATTGTTACATGCCGTGCATTCGGTCTATCAGCCCAACAAAATTGTCCTGGGCAATTCGGGCGCGGTCGAGGAATTCGCGCGAACCCTTCCCGTCCAGGACGGCGCGGTTGCTTATCTTTGCACCGGCAATGCGTGTCAGCCGCCAACGAATCGGCCGGAGGAGCTGCGTCTGCTTCTCCGTTAATGCCAGAATGGAATTGCCGCTGAACGGTTTTGAGACAGTTTTTCAGCCTGTGGCCGCGCCGGTCAGGTCCGAATTTTTGATTAGTCCACAAATTATCGTTGAAAATTCCGTTCGCATTTTTTTTGGGGGGAGCGGCATGGAATTTGCGCAGAGGGCGGCGTCACAAGACGTATATCTATGAAGTTCTCTTTTGAGGTCGGCGACGTGGAAAAGCACCACGTCGAATTTAATTTCAACCAACTGTGCGGCACCTTGCTCATTCGCGTGGACAACAAACCCGTCCGCCGCGCCGTCCGCCTGTTAAACGAGCCGATCCATGAAGTTTTTGACTTTATGGTTGGCGATGCCGAACAATGGCCGGTGCGGATTGAAAAGCGGCGCAAACCTCTGTTCGGCTCCCGCAATGTTCTCTACGTGAACCACCGCCTGGCCCGGGTGTTTGAGGGATTCTAACCGCCGCCCTGTTCGTGCGGCGTGTCTTTGTGGCCGCGCGGCGACTGCATTCTTCGGAGTGCCCGGCGCAATGATTCAATTTCACGTTCGTCGGCGGATTTCTGGCGGTCCGCCATTTCAACCAGTTCCTGCACTTCTTCCATTTGCTCCAAAGCCTGTTCGAGTGATTCGACGATTTGCCGTACTTCGTCAATCGCCCGGCTGATGGCGGAAGAATCTTTTCCAGCCGGGGCAACATTTGAAAGCCCTGGTGGGGGCGGCGCCGTGGTTTCTTCGGCAGGCGCGCCCGCGGGCTGATCGCCTGGCGCGATTTGCGTGGCCGGGCGTGGACCACGCCCGCGGCCACGCCCGCGCCCGCCGCGCCGGCCGCGTCGCCGTTCGCCACCCGGACTTCGCGGGGGTGCGGCGGGATTCGATTCCGTCGGGTGTTCTTCCGGAGAAACCATTTTCCCGCGAGCATGGCGGGTCGGCGGGCAAATGCAACCCCGAAAGTGTTCGGGGTTACTTTTTCACAAACAGCGCCAGCGAAGCAGTATAACCGTGGAGGAAGTTCTTTTCACCAACCGGTCCGATTTCACCATTGCAGAAAAACCCGGTCAGGCCCAGCGGGCCGAGCCGTTGCTGTACCATTTCGGCATCATGATTTGGCCGGCCAAACAGATTCTGGCCGCGGCCGTTGCAGGAGCAGAGGCAGCCGCCGTAAATCGTCGTTGCGGCAAGCTGTTTTTTGGCGCGGGAGAGCAACTCGTTCATGTCCTCGTTTGCCGCCGCCGCGTCGCGCCGTTGGAATTGCATGGTTTGCCCCGCACGCGGCATCGCGCCGACGGACAGCACGCCGGAGTTCGGGTCGCCGCCGATGAGATTGCGCACGAGGAAATCGCCCCGGTGAAAATCCTCAAGGTATTCGTTGACGACCAGGCCGATGAACAGGTTGCCGCGTGCCTTTTGTTGTTCGGCGGGCGGAAGTTTCTGAAACGTCTCTGCCAGCACCGCATAAGCGGGGCGATTCGCAATTTGGCGGATTAAATTATGTTCGACGCGCGTGAGCGTCCACGTCTCACCAATGGGCGTGCAACCCTGGGAAATGACGCTCGCCAGTTTTACGTCGCCGCCGACGGAAACGGCGACGCCGCCGTCCTCAAACACGTCGCCGTTCAAATAGATCTGCGTGGTTTGATCGGAGAAAACCCCACTGGCCAGGCCGCCGAGCGCCGGTAGCGGCGCGTAAGCTTCGTTCCACGAACGGAGCCAGCTTTCCGCATCGAGATGAAACGGGTCAATGAACACGAGCCAGCCATTCGTGCGCTTCGGCTCGAGGCCGGTTTCCAAATGCCAGTAGGCCCGGCCATTGGCCTCTTCCACCTGTTTCTGCGTAAAACGAAACCCCTGCAATTCCGCTCCCGGCAGGGAATAGAGCGCCAGCACAAATCCCGTCGCGCCTTCGATTTCGTTTGAACCGGCGATCAATCCGGTGCTGGAACAACCCGCCAGCAGGGGAATCCGGGCATGGACACGCAAAATTTCCAGCGTCGGCCGCGCATGCGCGAAGAATTTCGGCGACATGAAAACCAGGCCGAGTGAAACCTGGGGCGCCAGAAGCTGTGCGCGCAGATTTTCTGCCCACAGGCGGAGCCTGCTTTCATCAAAGCCGTCCGGCCAGTGCGCGGCGATGGAAAATTCGGTGTTCACGGTACTACCTTAACCATGCCACAACTTTCTCGCCCGACCAAATTTCTTTGGCTGGCTGGCGTTCGCGGGCCACCGCGGCGCGGCGGCCGCTCACCAGAACCTCGGCAGCCAGGGGGCGTGTGTTGTAATTTGACGCCATGACAAACCCGTAGGCCCCGGCACTCAACAACGCCAGATAATCACCCTCACCGACCCCTGGCAGCGGGCGGTCCTTGCAAAAATAATCGCCGGATTCACAGATGCCGCCTACGACATCGGCTCTCATCATTCCGCCGGTTTTGCGGACGAGCGGCACGATTTCGTGATACGCATCGTAGAACGCCGGGCGAATCAAATCATTCATCGCGGCATCCACGATCACAAAATTCTTTTGGCCGGTGCGTTTCACGTATTCGACGCGCGTGACCAGAATACCCGCATTGCCGGAAATGAAGCGGCCCGGCTCCAGCAAAATTTTCACGCCGAGCGGTTGCAACAGCGGCAGCAGACGCGCGGCATAACTCGCCGGCGTCAAAATGTTTTTCGCGGCCGCGGTTTTCCACCAGCCGGGTGAACCGCTCGCCAGCGCAGGCTGGTAAACGATTCCCAGTCCGCCACCGATGCTCAGAAATTCCAGTTCGTATCTCTCCGCGAGCCGCCGCACCAGCGGCAGGACTTTGCGCACGGCTTGTTCGAAGGGCGCAACGCTGGTCAGTTGCGAACCGATGTGCATTTGCAGTCCGCGCAGGCGCAGGTTTTTCAACCGGGCCGCCCGGGCATAGACGCCTTCGATTTGCTCGAACGCGATGCCGAATTTGTTCTCGTAGGTGCCGGTGGTGATTTTGGCGTGCGTGTGCGCCGCGACGTTCGGATTCACGCGCACGGCGACAGGCGCGATGCGCTTGAGCCGCGCGGCCACGCGATGAATGCGCTGCAATTCCGCCTCGCTTTCCGCATTGAACGAATACACGTTCTGCCGCAGCGCAAATTCAATTTCGTTTTCCGTTTTGCCGACGCCGGCAAAAATACACCCGCGCGGATCGCCGCCGGCCGCGAGGACACGTTGCAATTCACCGCCGCTCACAATGTCAAAACCGCTGCCAAGCCTGGCGAGCGCGCACAACAGGGACAGGTTGGAATTGGATTTGACCGAAAAACAAACCAGGTGCTCCACCGGCGACATAGCGCGGTCGAGTTTTCGAAAATGGTCCGTCAGCGTGTGCTGCGAATAAACATAAAGCGGCGTGCCGAACCGGCGCGCGAGCGCCTCCACGGCGACGCCTTCGCAGAACAATTTTTTGCCGAGGTAACGAAAATCGTGCATGTGCGGTCAGAGTTTAAAGTTGGCGGCTGAGGGTGGCAAAGAAAAAGCCCGCCGATAAGAACCGGCGGGCAGGAAAGCAGGCGGTTCTTAACGGGATTGGTTCAGAATTTTGGCGCGCTCGGTCTGGTATTGCACCGGCGTGATGGCGCCGGAATTGTATTTCTCCAGCAAAGCCTGGAGTTGCGCTTGTTGAGTGGCGGAAATCGGCAGCGGCGGCGCCACGATTGGTTTCAGACCCAGTTCTCCTCCCGGAATAGCCGCGCTGTTATTCTTTCGTGACGGCTCCAGGGGGAGGGATTGAACGGGGGCGGGTGCCGGGACTTGAACCGCCGTTGGCACCGCGGACGCAGTGGATGACGGCATGCTTTCCTCCGGCATTGCCCCGGCGGGGGTACCGCCCGAGGGCGGCGGCACCGGGGCAAATAAACTATTCCCCGAACTCGAAGCCGATGACGTCGCTGGTTTGGTCGTTTGAACCGGCGCAACGCGGGGCGCGGGAGTTATCGCCGGGGCTGTTGTCGCCGGCGGATTGGTTGGCTGCTGCACAGTCGCCCCGGAGGGAGTGACGGCAACCGGTGGCGGCTGGGCCGGCGGTACGTTCGTTGTTGGCATCGTTGCCGCAGGCGCGGCGGATTGATTGGTTTCCATCGCCGGCGGATTGGACACCGGCGGCGGGGTTGTCACCGCGGGTTGAGCCGGCGCTTTGACCGCAGGCTGGGCCGGTTGCGCCGGCGTCACGGGGGCGGGCACTGGCGCATTCGTCGGCGCCGGTTGCATGTCCAATGCGCGCATTTGTTCCTCCAACGCTGCTCGGGCGGCGGCTTGAGCGGGGTTGTCGTCTGCGCGGACAGTCGGGGAAGTGGCGCTGAGGGCCACCGCGCAAACCACAAGGCACAACTTGGAAATTCGCATGATGTTTCCTTACCCTAATTTGGGGCTGGATGCAACAGCTTTCGGGCTGGCGACAAACTGCTTTTGCCATGCGGTTTGCAGCGGATAAAGCAGCGCCGAACGCAGCAAAATTACCCGGATTGCGCCCCGGGAAATTTTGACGCCTTGCCGCAGTTCCAGCACGTTGGCGGAGCGCAGTCGCTCAATCGTTTTGGCGCCTATCAAAATCGGCCATGCGCAGGCCAGCCGCACCCGCATCTGCCCGCGTGGCAGTGAACGGGTGTAATTCCAGCCCGCCTGCAGATGCAATTCCGCCAAATCGAGGTAACGGTGGTAAAGCGGGCGGAACCGGGATTCGTTCACGGGTGACAACAGGACCGACGGCATCAAGCCGGCCTGGTCCAATTCCAGGGACGGCAAGTAACAGCGGCCCTTGTGCAAATCCGCCGGCAAATCGCGCAAAATGTTGACGAGTTGCAATCCTTTCCCGAAACGGATGCTGTCGCCGAACAGTTGCGCATCTTCCAGTTCCGCGCGCGGGAACAGATGCGCGCGGCACACTTGGGTCCAGAACTCGCCCACACAGCCGGCGACCCGATAGGTATAGTCATCGAGTTCAATGGCGGATTTGAGCGCGATGATGTTTTCGGCGGAGGCCCCGGCGAACCGCTCCAAATCCAGTTGCTGGCCGCTGATGATGATGTCCAGCACGCCCCGGACCCGTTGCAGATCGGCAGGCGAAAGTTTTTGCAATAGTGCCAGACTGGCTTCGACCTTTTCCAGCAGGAGACGCTCGGCGGGCAAGGCTTGTTGTTGGGCGAGTCCGCCGAAATTCAGCGGTGCGGTGGATTTACCCAGGATGCGTTGACGCAATTGTTGCAGCGCGTCAAGCCGTTGCGCCAGCAGGACAATTTCCGTGTCGGCGATGGTATCGGTGGTGCGCGCGAGCAGGTAGGCGAGGCCGATTTGCGGGCGCACCCGGGCCGGCAACACGCGCAAAGTCAGGTAAAACGAGCGCGAGGTTGCCTTGAGCAACTCTTTCAACAGTTTTGACATTTGCGTTCTCATTGTTCCAAAGGAACACTGGATATTAGCCAGCCACGAAGTGGCTGGAAAGCCAGACCAAACCGGATTGTGTCCCGCAAGGGACGCCGGATAAGCTCACCACAAATATTTTTCATCGTATTCCACACCGTGTTTTTGGAGAAAAGTCACATATTCCTCTTGAAATGATTTTGTCCGGTGATGTTCTGCTTGATGGGCAATGTATTCTTTGACCGCCTCGCAGTTTGAAACACTCACCGTAAATGCGCCATAACCTGGTTGCCACGCGAAATTCTTTATGCCGATGACTTCGTGTATCCAGCGCGACGAAGACTGTTTGACGTCCTGCACGAACGCCGCGAGCGCATGGGTTGCGCGCAAACCAACCAGTAAATGAACATGATCCGCCGTGCCACCGATGGCTTCGGGGATTCCATCCGCTGCGCGGACCAGTCCACCGAGATATTCGTGCAAGCGTGAACGCCACGCATCGGCAACGAACGGGTGCCGGTCTTTCGTGCTGAAGACGATGTGGTAGTGCAGGCTTAAATGAGTTGATGGCATACGCCATATTATCGCGAAGCGACATTGGACATTAGCCGGATACAACGTGTCTGGTCAAGATGTGCAAATGAATTCGTCCTGAAAGGACGGCCGAATTTGCAAATGGATTGAGCACGGATGTTTCCGCCGTCCCGCCGGGACGGGGAGGATTTTTTTGCGGAACGTTACCAGCCACCTTGTGGCTGGCTAATATCCACTTGTGCCTACGGCACGAAGTTTGTTGCGGAGCGACGGCGGACATTAGCCAGACACGTTAGTGTCTGGAACAAACAGGTGAAAAAATTTGTCCTGAAAGGACAGGGGAAACAAGCGCGACATGCCGCGCCGCCATTCATGCAAGACGATTGGTATTGAGACAGAATCAACCAAAGTTTCAGGATTCAATGTTCTGGTTCGTCAATAAAAGCGCCGCCGAGGAACCAGTGAAGTTTCGTTTTGTTCCAATAAGGATGCTCGGAAGTATAGGAATAAACAAAAAAGCTGGAAAAACTAATCGGGGACATTTTTTCAATTGGCACCACTAATTGAAAACTGTTTGTTGTGATAAAAAGGCTTATGTTCGCTTCGGCAATTTTATCGGCAGACCATTCAATTCCATTCGTACTAGGCTGACCGTAATAAAAAAAATATTTACGGTGTAAAACTGTATTTCCTTTCACCAAAACCACGGCATTAGTCGGATAGATGCCGTCCAATTTCTTTTCCTTTTCGAGATCGGCAATCAGGGTGTTGCAGTCTCTGCAAATTCGCCGGGTGCGTGTTTCACGGGTTTTTGCACCAACGCCAGCGCTCAAAAAAAAGATTACAAAAGCCACAATTGCGGCCCTGTATAACAATTCGGACAAGGGCATTTGATTTGTTTCTGGCTGCTTTAACAGACGCTTCCAAATTTGCGCCTGCGACCAACCTGCCGAAACGACAATCAGAAACAGAATGCAAATTGTCGGGATGATAAATATGAAAACAAAGTCACCAGCTCGAAACCAACAACCATATCCGTAAAGATAAACACCAAAAATGACCACAGACAGGACAGCAATAAAAACATAAATGCCGAATAAGCTCGGATTGAAAAACCCAAGAACAAATTGCCTCGTTTCTTTTTTTGAACTCACTACGAAAGCTGTTCCCGCCAGCGCGTGAGTTGCTTCGCGACTTCCTTTGTTCCCGGCGCGCCGGTGAGATGGCGCTTTGCCATTGCGCGTTTCAAATCGAACACCGCCAGCGCGTCGCGGCCAAAAAATTTGGTCCCGGTCACCGGGTCCACGGACTGCAATTCGGCGAGCGTCAGCCGGTTCAGCGGTTTGCCAAGTTTTTCCGCCAGCGCGACAACCGCGCCGACGACATGATGCGCCTGCCGAAACGGCATTCCTTTCCGCACGAGATAATCTGCCAGGTCGGTTACCAGCAAGGCCGGGTCATTCGCGGCAACTTCGCACGCGGCGCGATTGATTTTTGTATTCCGCAACATTGCGGTCAGGAGGCGCGTGGTGGCGCGAACCGTGTCGGTGGTGTCGAACAGCCGTTCCTTGTCCTCCTGCAAATCGCGGTTGTAAGTCATCGGCAAGCCTTTCAGCAACGTCAGCAGGGCAACGAGGTTGCCGATGACGCGGCCGGATTTGCCGCGCGCCAGTTCGGCAATGTCGGGATTTTTCTTCTGCGGCATCAGCGAGGAGCCGGTCGTGTAGGCATCGGCGATTTTGATGAAGTTGAATTCCGCGCTCGTCCAAAGGATCAAATCCTCTGCCAGCCGGGAGAAATGAACGGCCAGCAACGCGGCGGCGGCGCAGAATTCGACGGCGAAATCCCGGTCGCTGACAGCGTCCATGGAATTTTGCGTAAGCTGTGGCCGGCCGCTGGCGTCCACGAAGCCGAGCAGCCGGGCGACGAATTCACGGTCGAGCGGCAGGGTGGAGCCGGCCAACGCGCCGCTGCCGAGCGGACAGACGTTCACGCGCGAGTGGCAATCCCAAAGCCGTTCGCAATCGCGTTCGAGCATCTCAACATAGGCGAGCAGGTGGTGGGCAAGATAGACCGGCTGCGCGCGTTGCAGGTGCGTGTAGCCGGGAATGAGCACGTCGGCGTTCTTTTCACTGAGCGAAACCAGGGTCCGCTGCAAATCGGCGATTTCCCCGAGCAACATGACAATTTCATCGCGCAGCCAGAGCCGCACGTCGAGAGCAACCTGGTCGTTACGCGACCGGGCGGTATGCAGTTTTGCGCCGGCAGGCACGCGCCGGGTCAATTCGGCCTCGATGTTCATGTGGACGTCTTCGAGCCCGGCCTTCCACCGGAATCTTCCCTGTTCGATTTCCCGGGCGAGGGTTTTGAGGCCATGCACGATGCTGTTGCGTTCGGCGCGTGAGAGCACGCCGATTTTTTGGAGCATGTCGGCGTGGACGAGTGAACCGAGGAGGTCGTGCCGCCAGAGCCGCCGGTCAAACGAGACGGATTGGGTGAATTGAGCCAGCTCTGCCGCCGGGCCGCCGGCAAACCGTCCGCTGCGGGAGACAGGAGAAATTTTTTTCATGTGCTTTGGTTAAATCGCCGCTGAACGCGGATCAACACAGGTTTTGAGATGCGGCGGCAAAATTCAATCCCAAAGACGGATTAAAATTACTTAAAATCCTCATTGCCGCTGGGGCGTGGATGTGAAATGTTTTCCCGGTCAGCCATGAGCGAGTTCAAATTTGCCTGCCCGGTTTGCGGCCAACGCATGGCGGTGGATTCGAGTGCCAGCGGCGCGCAAGTGGAATGCCCGACCTGTTTCCAAATCGTCATCGTGCCCAAGGCGCCGGCGGTGGGTTCAAAATATCAACTGTCCGCGACGCAATATCTCAAGCCGGTCATCCTCCCGCCCGCGCCCTCCACGAAGGCAGCCTCGCCCGTGGTGCATCAAAGGAAACCCGCGTTGTTGATCTTCGCGCTGATTCTGGCGTGCGCCGTTGTCACGGCGCTGTTCGTGCGCGAGAAGATTGTCCAGTCGCAGCCGGGGCGGACGGCGATGGCGGAAACCAATGCGGTGCCGATGGCGATCAGCCCGCTTTGGACTTTGGATTTGAAGAATGCGGTTTACCCGAAAAAAGCCGCGGCGGGAAAAATTCACGGCAGGGATTTCGTCTATCGGGAGGCGGTTTTGCTGCATGATTTCCTGACGTTGCGGTCCGGCCCGGGCTGGCAGGCGGAGATGGCGGCGAACATTTTTCTTGTCCACAGCGACGATGCCTCGAACGAAATGGAAGTGCTGAGCGGCAGGAATTTTGAAGTCGGCGCCAATCAGACCGGTTCCATTCCGGCAGTCGCACTGGTTTGGCGGGATGGCAATATGCGAGTCACAGAATCATTTACCAATGGTTATGCGATGAGGCTGGAATTCGGAACGGTTTCCAGCAATCGGTTGCCGGGAAAGGTTTATCTTTGTCTGCCGGACGAGATGAAAAGTTACGTCGTCGGAACATTCACCGCTGAAATCCAGAATTTTCGACCGCGCCGCTCGCCGTGAAGGCTGCCCGGAATCCCGCCATGCCCAAATCCGTTGCCGGCAAGAACGTTGGTTCCAGGACGGACTTCAGACTTGAAGCGGAGTTGCTCCGGCGGCTCGCGGGACGAAAGCAGACGCTCGCGCTGGCCGAATCCTGCACGGGCGGTTGCCTGGCGCACCGGCTCACGAACGTGCCCGGCGCCTCGGCGGTATTGCTGGGCGGCGTGGTGGCCTATAGCAACGCGGCCAAGCAAAAATTTCTTGGCGTCCGGAGGGAAACGCTCACGTCGCACGGCGCGGTGAGCGAAGCCGTGGCGCGCGAGTTGGCCGAAGGGGCGCGGAGAAAGTTCGGCGCGGATTTTGCGCTGGGCATCACCGGCATTGCCGGACCGGGCGGCGGGACAAAAACCAAGCCGGTGGGGACGGTTTTCATTGCCCTGGCCGGGGCATTCGGAACCGTGGTGGAGCGCAGATTCAACGCTTGTGAACGCAGGAAATTCAAGGAAATCACCGCCCGGCAGGCGCTGGCCCTGTTGCATTCGGGATTGTCAAAATCTGGCACGCTTTGCGCTTGTGAGTGAGGCCATTTTGCGTAGAATGGGCCTATTAGATGTTTTCAGTGAAATTGAACCGAGCAACTTGATTTCAATCTATGATCTTGACCGCTGATTCTGAAGTAGAGACGGAGCCTGTCATTGCCGATGTCATTGAGCCGGTACCAATCAAACGGCGTGGTGTATTGTTGATTGTGGATGATGAGGACGGCCCGCGCCAGTCGTTGCGCGTCATTTTCAAGGACGAATACGATTTGCTGATGGCCGAGGACGGGCCGACGGCGATTGAGCTGGCGCAAAAGCATCCGGTGGACGTGGCGGTGCTGGACATCCGCATGGCGGGCATGTCGGGCATCGAGGCGCTGGAACGCCTCAAATTCGTGAACCCGGAAATCGAGGCGATCATGATCACGGCGTTCGAGACGACGGACACCATCCGGCAGGCGCTGCGGCTGCGCGCGTGCGATTACATCAACAAGCCGTTCGACATTGCGACCATTCGCAGCGCCGTCGCGCAGGCCATGCAACGCCGGGTCCTCGAGGGCGAAATTCACAATAGTGCGGAAAAAGTCCAGGAGTTGCTGACGGAATTGCAGAACCAACGCATCGAGGAACAGATCGCCAAGACGCGCGGCGACATCTATGCCAGCATCATCCATGACATCAACGGCCCGTTGACGGTCATTTCCGGCTTTGTGCAGGTGCTCAGCCAGCGGCTCAACCGCACTTCGCAAATGGAACTGGAGGATTTGGAGTTCATCAAGGACCGCCTGCGCATCATCGCGCGGCAGGTGGGCAATTGCATTGAAATTTCCCGGCGGTATCTCGGTTTTCTCCGCCGCCAGTCGGACGAACACGCTCCGCGCGTCAGTGTCAATCAGTTGCTCAAGGACCTGGAGCAACTCATGCGGGTGCACCCCAGCGTGCAGGAGAACGAATTCAGCATCACGCCTTTGGCCGAGGACACGGGCGTCAAAATCAACGGCACCGACCTCATCCAGATTTTGCTCAACCTGGCCGTGAACGCCTTTCAATGCGTGCCGCAGAAGCATCGTGTGGAAATTGGCGGCGAGATTCTGCGCACGCCGCTGGATCTCTCCAAGTTCAAGGACACCCCGAATGACCGGTTGCTCAATGTCGAAGGCGCGGACAACACCTCGCCTGTGGTCAAACTGTGGGTGCGCGACAACGGACCGGGCATTCCACCGGAGGTATTGCCAAAGATTTTTCAACCTTACTTTACCACCAAGGGCGCGCGCCAGGGGACCGGGCTGGGCCTCAGCATCGTTCAGCGGCTGATCAAGGAAGCTCACGGCGCGCTGCATGTCCACACCCGATCCGGCGAAGGCACCGCCTTCACGATTTATCTGCCCGGGTCGAATCTGCCGAAATAACCGGAACCGGCAGCGTTGGTTTGGAGGAATGCCCGCCGCTGCGGAAGCGCGGATCCGCTATCCGCGGCTCCGTCACCCGTTTTCCGCCAGTGCTTCGCCAGCATTCCAATCGGTTGTTTTCTTTTGTAACGCAAAAAATGCCGTGCGTTGGCCAAAACATGGGTAGTGAATACTGACCTCATCAACGACGCTATTATTGGAAAAGGCGCGAATAACTGCGCCCCCAAAACACGAAAACAAGCCAACAACGATGAAAAAGATAATTCTATTTGCCGGCGTCATGGGTTTTACCGCCGCCCTGGCGGCTTCCGCCGCGGACCCGAAGGATAACTGGGCTGCCTCATGCGCCCGCTGCCATGGCGCTGATGGCAAGGGCCAGACCAACATGGGCAAGCGGCTCAACTGTAAAGACTACACTGATGCCAGTGTTCAGGCCGCGCTGACCGATGATGCCGCGTACAAGGCCATCAAGGAAGGTTTCAAGACCAGTGACGGTAAGAACGTGATGAGGCCGGCCGCAAATCTGTCCGACGAAGATATCAAGGGTCTGGTGGCTTACATGCGGACTTTCAAGAAGTAGCACCACCGGAAGGCTGTAATTCGTGCGCACAGGAGCGCGGAGAGAAACCGCGAAAAGGCCGGCTGTTGCCGATGCGGGCAGAAAAATTCACGATGAGTGCAAATAAAACAACCGTAGCGGCGGTGACCGGCGATTGCCCGGTGTTCATTTTGCGCCCGGGTGTGGTCCGGCATCAGGCCGTCGGAGCGGCAGTGATTTGCCTGCTGGCCTGCTTCGGGTTGGTGGTCAGCGTTGCGACGGCCCAGGAAACCGCCCCGACCAACGCGCCGGCGAAATTTGCCAACGCGGATTGCCTGGGTTGCCATCTTGATCCCAACACCACGCGCGTGGTCAACGGCAAAACCGAATCGCTGGTTTTTCCGACGAATGTCTTTCAGAAATCAGTCCATGCCAACCTCGCCTGTGTGGATTGTCACACTGGCGTCAAAGACCTTGTTCACGACCCGTTGGGTCCGCCCGACTGCGCGCACTGTCATGAAAAGGAAGCGAAGGATTATGCCACAAGCATTCACGGCGTGAGCCACATGCTTGGCGCCTCCGGCGCGGCGAATTGCTGGGATTGCCACGGCTCACACGGCATTCTCCCGGTCAAGGACCCGGCTTCGCCCGTATTCAAGATGAACCTGCCCTTGACATGCGCAAAATGCCACAGCAATCGGGGACTGACGAAGGAATACGAAATCAATCATCCCGAGGCGGCGGCGCAATACATGGACAGCATTCACGGGCAGGCATTGCTCAAGATGGGCCTGATCGTCGCGCCGTCGTGCGACGATTGCCACGGTGTCCATGACATCAAGCGCGCCGTGGATCGCGATTCACCCATCAACCACGCCAACGTCGCCCGGACCTGTGGTAAATGTCATCTCGGCGTCGAAGAAACATACAACCGGAGCATTCACGGCCAATTATTGGCCAGGGGCGATCCGCGCGGGCCGGTCTGTACGGATTGCCACACCGCGCACGAAATTGTGAATCCGGAAGGCAACAATTTCAAAGCCATCAGCGACGAACGTTGTGGCAAATGCCACGCTGACCGGCTGGCAGGTTACCGGGATACTTACCATGGCAAGGCCGTGGCGTTGGGCAAACCCAACGCCGCCCCGCAGGTCGCCGCCTGTTACGATTGCCACGGCTATCACGACGTGCTGCCGCCCTCTGATCCGCGGTCGCATCTGTCCAAAACCAACATTCTGGCCACCTGCCAGCAATGTCATCCCGGTGCCACGGCCAAATTCACTGAATACAAACCCCACGCCAATCCGATGGACGGGAAAAATTATCCACTGCTCCATGCGGTGTTTCTGGCCATGACCGGCCTGCTCATCGGCACGTTCGCGTTCTTTGGCCTGCACACCCTCGGCTGGCTGGTGCGCGCGATTTATCTCTACCTGCACGACTCGAAGAAATTCCGCGAAGCGAAAATTCAAACGCAGGTGGACGGCGAATGGTTCACGCGTTTCTCGCCGTTTGAGCGTTTCCTGCATTTCCTGGTCGTGACGAGTTTTCTCCTGCTGGTCATCACCGGCATGCCCCTCAAATTTTATTACACCGACTGGGCCAAAACGATCTTCAGCGTCATTGGCGGCCCGGAAACCGCGCGGACGTTGCACCGTCTCGGCGCCATCGTCACCTTTTTTTACTTCGGTCTTCACCTCGTCGCGTTGGCGGGCAAGGCGTGGAAAGGCCGGAAATCGCTGCGCGACCCGGCCAGCGGCCGATTCCAACTCAACCGGCTTTGGAAAACATTGTTCGGTCCTGACTCCATGGTGCCCACGCTGCAGGACTGGCGTGATTTCGTGGCGCACAACAAGTGGTTCTTCGGCAAAGGCCCGAAACCCGAGTTCGACCGCTGGACGTATTGGGAAAAATTCGATTACTTTGCCGTGTTCTGGGGTGTAGCTATCATCGGCGCGTCGGGACTGATCATGTGGTTCCCGACATTTTTCACGCGCTTCCTGCCGGGCTGGATCATCAACATCGCGCTCATCCTGCACTCGGACGAGGCATTGCTGGCGGCGGGCTTCATTTTCTCAATCCATTTCTTCAACACGCATTTTCGCATCGAGAAATTCCCGATGGATACGGTCATCTTCTCCGGCCGCGTTTCCAAAACCGAAATGCTGCACGAGCGCAAACGCTGGTACGACCGTCTCGTGGCGGAAGGCAAACTGGACGAGCACCGCGTGAAGGATGAATGGGAACGCTGGAAAAACATCGCGCGCTCGTTCGGCTATTTCTTCTTCGGCCTCGGCATTATCCTGCTGATTCTGATCATCTACGCCATGGCGACGCGTCTGACGCATTGATGGCGTGGAGGATCCGCATCCGTCACCGCCAAAAAAGGCGCAACAAATGCCAAGCCGCGTAGAGCGTTTTTGCCCGGGCCCACGGATTTTTATAGAGTGGGCAATGTTGTACGAACGCTAAAAGTCGCCTTGACCGGGTTCGGGCTGGTTCTCGCCGCCGGGGCCGCGGCGGCGCCGGCGATGTCGAACAACGATTGCCTGGTTTGCCATGCGGACAACACACTAACGGCCACCAATGCCGCCGGTCGGGCGATCTCATTGTTCGTGGACGAAGCCAAATTTGCGGCGTCAGTCCACAAAACAAATTCCTGTGTCAGTTGTCATACCGACATCACGCCGGCGCATCCCGTTGACAGCCGGCCTGTGCCGCCGGTGAATTGTGCGCGGTGCCATGAACCGCAGGGTGAAAGCTATGGCGCCAGCGTTCACGGCCTGGCGCGCAAGGCGGGCCACGAGGATGCCGCCACCTGCGTGGATTGCCACGGTTCGCATGGCATTCTCCCGCCGACATCGCCGGCGTCTCCGCTCCACTTTGTGCAGCAGGCACAGACGTGCGGCCGTTGTCACGCGCAGGAAGCGCGCGACGTGGCGGGCAGCGTTCACGGCAAGGCCATGGCCACCGGCCAGCGCGACGCACCCACCTGCACCGATTGCCATTCGGAACATAAAATCGAAGCGCTGAAAGATGGAACGCCGCTGGAAATTTCCGGAGTTTGCAGCCGTTGCCACGCCTCGGTCTATCTCGATCAAAAGTACAATCTCCCGGACGACCGGGTAAAAACTTATCTGGAAAGTTATCACGGATTGGCGGCGCAAAACGGCTCAACCGTCGTTGCCAACTGCGCCAGTTGCCACGGCTACCATTTTATTCTTCCGTCATCCGACCCGCGTTCGAGCATCAACACCAATAATCTCGTCGCCACGTGCGGAAGTTGCCATCCCGGCGCGGATAAAATGTTCGTGAGCGGCAAAATTCACTCGGACCTGTCGGCGACGCCCGAACGGCGGGATTTGGCGGGCAAAATCAACTGGTGGGTGCGGCGGATTTATCTGGCGCTGATCTTCGTCGTGGTCGGCGCGATGCTCGTGCACAACGTCCTGTTGTTCCACAAAAAAGTCGCGGCCCATCTGCGCGCCAGCGGTCGGCCTGTGCTCCGCATGGGATTGTCGCACCGCTGGCAACACGCCGTACTGGCGTTGAGCTTCATCACTCTGGCCATCACGGGGTTCGCCTTGAAATTTCCCGATTCGGGTCTGGCGCAGATGCTCGGTTCGAGCGAACCCGTGCGCCGCTGGATTCATCGCATCGCCGGCATCGTGCTGCTGCTGACGGGGCTTTATCACCTTATCCACATTGTGATGACCAGGGAAGGTCGGCGACTGGTCAAGGATTTGCTGCCGGTGAAGAAAGACTTCACCGACCTGCGATGTATGGCGCGTTTTCTCGTCGGATTGAGCGACGAAAAGCCAAAAGTCGGCCGGTTCGGTTATGCGGAGAAAATGGAATACTGGGCTGTATTGTGGGGCACCATCATCATGGGCGCGACCGGGTTGATGATCTGGTTCAAGCTGGACGTGACCCGGTTCCTGCCGCGCTGGATTGTGGACGTGGCGCTGACGATTCATTACTACGAGGCCGTGCTGGCCTGCCTGGCCATTGTGGTCTGGCATTTCTATCACGTCATTTTTGATCCCGACATCTATCCGCTGAACACGGCGTGCTGGAACGGCCGCGTGTCCGAGGAATGGCAGAAGCACGAACATCCGCTGGATGAGCAGGCACTTCCGCCTGCGCCGGCCGGTTCGGACACCGGCCAGCCTGAATCTGGGGAAAAACCGACGAAGCCGCCGAGGCCACCTCTTCCTGGCGCATCCGAAGTGGCGAAATAAAGCTCAAGCATCTGCCATTCTTTCGCTTCTGTGCCCGGAATTTCGGGTAATGTCCCTGAGCGCTGAGTCCGGCTGGCCGCTAGCCGGCCTCGGGCAAGGTCAAAATTCAATAACATTAATCTTGCTATTTAGTTGTGCTTTGACGATAAGCAATAGGAATTATAAAAGTTCCACCACGAGCCGCTGAGCCGCGTCTGTTTCAACCAACGACCCGCGTACAAAAAAAACCGGAACCCGAATCTATGAAAACCAAGCTCACCTCACTCACCCTCCGCATCGCTTTGTTGGCGTTATTGTGCGCCACGCCCATCCGTCTGCGGGCGACAACCTACACCGTCACCAGCACCAATGACAGCGGCTCCGGTTCGCTGCGCGCCTCGCTCGCTAGTGCAACCAATGGCGACACCATTGACATGACCGGCGTCACCGGCACAATCGTTTTGACCAACGGCCAACTGAACGTTCCCAACAGCGTGACCATGCTCGGTCCCGGCGCCAGTGCGCTAACGGTGAGCGGCAACAACGCCTCCCGCGTGTTCAATGTCACTGGAACCAATGTGACCATCAGCGGGCTGACGATTGCCAATGGCAACACTACCAACCTGAACGGCGCGGGGATTTACGCCGGGGGCGGCGCCGGAAGTGTGTTTACCTTGACTGGCAGTGTCATTACCAATAATAGCACCTTGCTGGACGGCGGCGGCATCTACAACAGCTCCAGTGTGACAATCAGTAACTGCACCATCTCCGGCAATGGCGCTCCGGGCGGTTCAGGCGGCGGCATCTACAACAGCAATTCGACAATGACAGTCAACGCCAGCACCCTCAGCGGCAACAACGCATCCGTCGGCGGCGGCATCTTCAACGACGGCGAGTACGGCAGCGCGATGCTGGCGGTCAACGCCAGCACCCTTAGCGGCAACTGGGCCAACTACGGCGGCGGCATCTTCAACGACGGCGGGTACGGCAACGCGACGCTGACGATCAACGTCAGCACCTTCAGCACCAACACGGCCGGCGGCGGCGGGGCCATCATCAACGGTGGGGCGTGGGGTGGCAGCAGTGTGACGCTGACGATTAACGCCGGCACTTTCAGCGGCAATTCAGCCGGCGACGGCGGGATCGAGAACGACGGCAGGTTCGATGGCAGCGCGACGCTAGAGATCGGGGACACCATCCTCAATGCCGGCACGTCGGGCGCAACAATCTTCTCTCTCGCTGGCACGGTCACCTCGGACGGTTACAACTTGAGCAGTGATGACGGCGGCGGCTACTTGACCAGTACGGCTGACCAGATCAACACGAATCCGCTGCTCGGTCCGTTGCAGAACAACGGCGGCCCGACCTTTACGCACGCGCTGTTGTGGGGCAGCCCGGCCATAGATCAGGGCAACCGCTACGCCGCCCCGGGATTGCATCTCAACACCGACCAGCGCGGCTTCCAGCGGCCCATTGATTTTCCCGGCATTCCCAACGCCTTTGGCGGCGACGGCAGCGACATCGGCGCGTTCGAGGCACAGAAACCCCTCGGTGGCAATCCGCTGCGTTTGACCAGACCTGCGGAGAGTGGCAACGGCTCGTTCCAGTTCTCCTTTACCAACACCTTTACCAACACGCCCGGCGCCAGTTTCACCGTGTTCAGTACCACCAATCTCGCGCTGCCGTTCAGCAGTTGGACCATGCTGGGCGCGCCGATTGTAATCACCTCAGGCCAGTTCCAGTTCACCGATGCGCAGGCGCCGAACAGCCCGCAGCGCTTCTACCAGGTGACCTCGCCCTGACGAAGCGTCCGCAGACGTTTCCCGGCGATCTGCCGAACTAGAGGGGCGTTAGCGCTCGCCCTTTCACATTGCTTTTACGGGAAGAAATTTGGCAGGTAGCTTGCTGTAACAGCCGGCATGAACCTGCGTCTTACCATAATTACCGCTCTCGGTTTGCTGGGTGCGGTGTCGGTTTGGGCTGATGAAAAACTGCCGGTGCTTCAGTCCGGCACTGACATTTATAGTAATATCACCGTGCTCAGTGTTACCGCCACCGATGTTTTTTTCACCTACAACAATGGCAAAGGCATGGCCAACGCGAAGTTGAAGAGCCTCAGCCCTGACCTGCAAAAATATTTTCACTATAATCCGGTAAATGCCGGTCAGGTGGAACAAAAACAAGCCCGGGCCAACGCCGCATATCAACGGGTTGTCATTTATGCTCCCGCCGCGCCTGCACCGTCCGGCGAAAGCCGGCCGCGACCATCAGCCATCACCCACACGTCGGACTTGAACTGGAGCACTGATTTTTCCCAGACGCTGGCGCAGGCAAGGACGGACGGTAAAATGGTACTACTCGACTTTACCGGTTCGGATTGGTGTCCGTGGTGCATCAAGTTTGACCATGAAGTATTGGAAACGGACCAATTCGCCACGTATGCCCAAAACCATCTGGAATTGGTGTTGGTGGATTTTCCGCGCACCAAGCCCCAGGATGACGCGCTCAAACAAGCCAATCGGGCGCTCGCGGACCGATACCATGTCACCGGTTATCCAACCTATGTGTTGGTGGACTATGCGGGCAATGAGCTGGGACGGCAGGTGGGCTATGCCGCCGGTGGTCCGAGGGCCTTCATTGCGGAGTTGGAAAAGTTCAGCAGCCGGTAAGACGCTGAACCTCCGCAGCTAATTTCCTGGATACTCGCGCGGGTCAGCAATTCCAGACAACGGCGTGACCTCCACGATTTATTTATTGCTGCGAAGCCGGCGAAACCTTAAAAATTCTTCTTCTGCAAAATCCGGTTTGAAACTTCAACGAGAGTAACCAGGCCCGCCGCTTTGCAACCAGATGTAACCAAGGCAGCCACCAAGGATGGTCAAATCCGCCACGACCGCCACCGGCGTCAAAGCCATCCGGTCAATCCGTCCCCAGCCATCGTTATACACCGGCAAATCATGGTTCGTTCTGTGTTCGCTGGAATAAATTGTGAAGGACTGTGTGTTGGTTGAGATAACGGCGAAAATGGTTTGCGGGAAATTCGTGCCGGATACAGGCGGGGTTTGGGATACCGGTACCGGCGGCAGTTTGTGTGACCAACGAGCGCTGACAAAGTGCGGCTTGCGCCCCTGCTCGACGCGTTTTGCGTTTCGATTCAAAAAATAGGCTCGGGTGCGGGTTGAATCGTGTCGTTCCGAGTATTCTTCATAAATAACCAGAAAATCCTTTTGCCGGCTGGCGTCGAACAGTTGCAGCCTGGAGTTGTCGGCAGGTTCGTTCCAGGCATCCAGTTGGGTTTTGTTCCAAAGCGCTTCCGTCGCGCATCCGCCTGTCAGCAGCGGCAGCCACAGTACAATTGTCCACCACTTTGCTCGCACGATGAAATCATGCGGCGGACGATTTAAGTTACAAGCGAAATGATTTAATTCACCAAATACTCGCGCGGATCCACAATTTTCCCCGCAATCGCGCTCGCGGCCACCGTCATCGGTGAGGCGAGGAACACCTGTGATTCCTTGTCGCCCATGCGGCCGGGAAAATTCCGGTTCGTCGCGCTGATGCATTTGATGCCGGGCTTGTTGATGCGGCCAAATGTGTCCACCGGCCCGCCGAGGCACGCGGCGCAACCGGCGTTCTCGGTCATCTGCACGCCGGCGTCCACGAGGATGTCCCAGACGGTCTGTTTGCCCCAGTAAGTCGTCTGCAAATCACGCACAATCTCCGGCGTCGCTGGCACGCCGAACGTGTCAATGGCCACGTGATGCCCGCGCAACACGCGGGCGAACTCAACAAAATCGCTCGTCTTGCCGCCGGTACAGGAGCCGACATAAGCGCGGTCGAGCTTGATGTGTCCCATCTCTTTCGCTTTCTTGCGCTGGCCCGGATCGGGATGACACGCCACCGTTGGTTCAAGCTGGTCGAGGTTCACGACCAGCTCGTACACGAATTTCTGGTCCTTGTCCGGCTCGACCGGCTTGTAAGTGGATTTCGTGCCGTTCAATTTTACCCGCGCGTCCACGTATTCCTGCGTGCGCGAATCGAATTCAAAAATGCCGTTCTTGCCACCCGCCTCGATGGCCATGTTCGCGATGGTCATGCGGTCGTCAATCGAGAGTGACGCCGCGCCCGGCCCGTCGAATTGCATCGCGCGATACGTTGCGCCGTCGAAGCCGATTTCGCCGATGCAATGGAGAATCACGTCCTTGGCCATCACGCCCGGCTGCAATTTGCCTTCGAGCCGGAAATGCATCGTCTCGGGCACCTTGATGAGCAACTTGCCCGTGCCCATGACGAAGCCCGCGTCCGTGTTGCCGATGCCGGTCGCGAACTGGTTGAACGCGCCCGCCATACAGGTGTGCGAGTCCGTGCCGAACAGGATTTCGCCGGGCCGCGTGTGGCCCTTTTGCGGCAAGGCCGTGTGGCAGACGCCCGCGTAATGCGAGCCGTACTGCTTCTTTAGATGGCCCTTGCCCGTGTCGAAATGCCAGTGGCCGTTCGGGTCGTCAATCACGTCGTAGAAATACGCGATGTCCTGTTCCTTCACGAAATCGCGCAGGATGTCCACGTTGCGGTTGGACTTGGAATCGGCGGTAAAAATGTAGTGGTCGGGGATGATGACGATCCGGGTTTTGTCCCAGACCTTCGCGTCCTGGCCGAACTCGCGTTTGAACACGCCGATGGTGCCCGGCCCGCATACATCGTGCGTCATAAGCACGTCGGCGTTCACCCAGATATTGTCGCCGGCCTGCACGCGCGGCTTGCCGGCCGCCCGGGCGAGGATTTTTTCCGTCAAAGTCATAGGGTCACACCATAGCCGATACGGCGGCCAAGTTCAACTGAACAAAAGTGGGTGAACGGTTAAGGCTTGATGGAAATTGGGGAAAGTGGTTTGGTAATGCAGCGCGCCAGAACCAGGCGCCGACAATTGCAGATTTCATGAAACGATTCTTTGCAGTGTTGCTGATTCTAATCTCAGGATGCAAACCTGCTACCGCTCCGACGGCAGACCTTGCTTCTCCGTCCCAGGCAACTAGAGATGCCACTGCAAAAATTCTTCGAGCCACTGCCAAGCCGCCATCCAAACTCAAATGGTTCTTCTTCACCTGCCACATTAGAAACGGCGAAGATGAGACGAATATCTTGGCGTTGTTGCGCTCTTACAAGTTAAGCGCTCAGCCTGAAACTGGGTTCGGAGGTATAGGTGAATATCGGGAATATCGGCTAGACGATTATTGGCTTCTCGGTTGCGAGTTCAACAACAATGATATTCACGCCAGACCTCTCACGGGATGGAAACTTGTATCGAGATGGCGCGATTATTTTATGTTGCCGGCTACCAATTTCAGCGGCGTTTGGATCACATATTATGCCAATGGTCAAAAATCCTCAGAAGCCAATTACACCAACGGTAGCCGTTCTGGTGAATTTACGTCCTTCTATCCAAATGGTTCAAAAAGTCAGGTCTGGCACTATGAAAATTGGAAAGCGAACGGTTTATACACTCAATATTTTCCCTCCGGACAGATTCAATATCAGGTGCAATATAGCAATAATGTCAGAGTTGGATTTGGAGTTTGGTATAACAAGGACGGCTCGACTAATCACGTTACAGATTATTCAAAGCCCTGAGCAAGACATGTGATACCGTCTTATCGGGGTGCTCAAGCCCAATTCAATTCGTGAAATTCGTGTCAAGTTTCGCGGCTTTGATAAAAAGCCACCAGCGCGGCGCCGATGGCCTGTGATAATTCGCCCAGCACCGCGGGGACAATTTTGAGGGTGTCACGCTGGGCTGGCCAGAGATAAGGCATGGCGGTCTCGCGAACGATGCGCAGGTAGCGCTCGCGGAATTCCGGCGTGGTTGTTTCGTGATCCATCAGCCCGCCGCCAATGATGACGATGCCCGGATCGAGAAGAATCACCAGGTTCGCCACGTGGAAACCCATCGCCCGCGCCTGGAAATCGAAAATCTCCTCCGCCAGCGCGTCGCCCTTTTGTGCGCGGCTGCGGAGTGACAAGACTTTTTCCTTCACCGGCGCGGTAGACCGGGCGAGCTCGTGGTCGGGAAATTTTTTCAATTTTTCCCCCAGCAGATGCGGCAGGCCGGAGATGGCGGTATAGGCTTCAACGCAGCCCCAATTTCTCCCGCAACCGCAGGGGAACGGCGGGCTGTCGAGGCCGAACAGATGCAGCGGCGCGGCCATGTGGGCGGTTTCCATGGCGGTCAGCGTCTGACCGATGAGCGGCAGGCCGTTTTCATCCACAAACGCGCTGCCCAGGCCGGAGCCGGGCATCAGCATCAGCACCGACCGCTTGCGGTCGCCTCGCGCCATCCGTGCCTCGGCCACGCCGCCGCAATGGCCGTCGTTGTTCACGGTCAGTTGCACCGGTCGCCCGGCCTGCCGGGCCAGCGCCGCGCTGTATTCCTGATGGACGTTCCAGCCCGCAAAACCCGCCGGGAAATTGGCGGACTTGCCGAGCACGCCGTAACGTTCGTAGGGGCCGGGGATGGCGAGACCGACGCCCTGGACCTGCGGCCATTCCAGGCGATTCTGCGCGAGAAATTCGTTGATACCCGCAATCCAGCCGCTGATGACGGCCTCGCGCCCGCTCTGCGCATTGGTCGGCCGCTGAAGAATCCGGGTGGTAATAGCCTCGCCGTTTTCCCGGACGGCGGCGATTTTTGAGGTGGTCGCGCCGCTGTCCGTGCCGATGAAAATGTTTCCACGCATGACTGCCCCTCAAGTTGCGGACACCGTCGGCAAAGGCAAGAATTATTCGCCTTTCCCGGTTTATCCCGTTTAACATCGCGTGTGATTCCGTCCGCAGTATTTTCAAAACTGCTCCGCAGTGAAGCTCCATTGCTTGCGCTCGCGCCGATGCAGGACGTGACGACGCTCAGCTTCATGCGCGTTATCGCGCGTTATGGCGGGCCGGATGTCTATTGGACGGAATACTTCCGGGTTTACAGCCAGTCCCAACTCGATAAATGGATTCTCCAGTCCATCACCGAAAATCCCACCGGAAAACCTGTTGTGGCTCAGCTCATTGGCAACGATGTCCCGGCGCTGGTTGGCACCGCAAAGGGGCTGCAAGAATATCCCGTCGCCGCAATTGAATTGAATCTCGGTTGTCCCGCACCGGTGGTTTATCGCAAATGCGCAGGTGGCGGGCTGTTGCGCGAACCGCAAAAGATTGATGCCATCCTCGGCGCGCTTCGCGACGCCGTGACGCTTCCGTTCACCGTCAAAACCCGCATTGGCTTCGAATCGCCCGCCGAATTCGACGCGTTACTGCCGCTGTTTGCGAAGCATCCGATTGATTTGCTCACCATCCACGCCCGCACTGTAAAGCAGATGTATCGGCCCGGCGTGCGCTATGATTTGATTGCGCGGGCGGTGCAGGAATTGAAATGCCCCGTGCTGGCGAACGGCAACGTCCACGGCGCCGCGCAGGCGAAACAATTGCTCGCGGAAACCGGCGCCCGCGGGTTGATGATCGGACGCGGCGCGATTCGTAATCCATGGCTGTTTGATCAAATTCGCGCCGGGTTGCGCGGCGAAAAAATCACACTGCCCACCGGCCGCGATGTGCTGGCTTACATCCGCGAACTCCGGGAAGGCGAGATCACGCCTGACGTGAAAGAATCAGCGCAAGTGCAGCGGATGAAGAAGTTCATGAACTTCATTGGCGAAGGCATCAATGAAAAATTCCTGTTTGAAATCCGCCGTGTAGAAACGGCCGCCGATTTCTTCCGCGTTTGTGAAATTTTCCTGGACCACGACCGGCCACTGACGTTGGAGCCGCCCGTTGCTTCCGAGACACCTCTGGATTTGTCGACGGCATTTTGATTTACGCATTTGATTAGTCGAAGTTACCGTAATGGTCATTGTCCGCTCTGTTCACCGGTCCAGGTCGGGCATTTCCATTGATTTATCGAGAAAGTGAATTGTTACGACGGCATCGTTTGTGCTCCCAACCAGCAGTGTTTTATTCGTACCGCGGTGCTGTTGCCGGCAGGTGTATGGATCAAACCAATCCTTATGCGCAGAAAGATATTGGTGGTGGAAGATGATCCGGATCAACTGGAAGCAATTCGCGGGAACCTGAAAGACGCCGGGTTTGCCATCGGCACCGCGGCCAACGGCGTGGACGCCCTCATCAAAACTCGTTCCGTTTCACCCGATTTGATTGTGCTGGATTTGATGTTGCCGCAGTTGAACGGGCTCGATTTTTGCAAAACGCTGCGGGAAAATCCTGCCACCGCCTCCATTCCCGTCATCATGTTGACGGGCATGGACAGCTACTTTACTCGCGTGGCGGGATTCGAGGCCGGCGTCAATGTTTATCTCACCAAACCGTATCAGCCGGAAGAACTGGTTTTGAAAGTGGAAGAATTGCTGGAACACGCCGTCGCCACTTCCCGAAGGTCCGGTAAACCGAAGTCAAAACGTGATGGTCCGACTTCAAACCGGAGGTCGTTACCTCCTCCTTGACCGGCGGACTTCTTCAATCCCGGAAAGTCCTCACTTGATTTTGATGCGAAACGCGCTGGCACCGCTGATCTTGCCGAGGTCGCCGTCGTAGAATTTCCCGCGGTATTCCTCGGTTTCCAGCAGGTGCTGGGTCAGTTCCTTCTGATCGCGCTTGATGATGAATTTCAACTCGTCCAGGTCGTCCGACCAGCGGAACCCGTTGAAAAATTGCGCGCCGGCGAACTGCGTCTTGTACAGCGCGGTCTGCGAATAGCACGTGCCCAGGTAGAGATATTTCACGCCACGTTCAGCGAACAGCGCCGCCGCCGAGGTCATCATGAACATGCCGAGGTTGCGCGCGTAATAATTCAGGTCGTAGAACGCGTAATAATAAAACGCCAGCGCCTTGCCTTCCAGATAAAGCGTGGCCACGCCGGTTTCCCGGCCCGTTTTCGTGTCCGTGAACACGAGCAGGTGCGAGATGATGGGCGTGCTGAACAGCGCGTCGAGCCGCTCGAACGTCATCACGTCCTTGCCGAATTTGATGTCGGCATAGGTCTTGAAAAACTGGCGGCGCTCGGGCGTGTAATCATATTGGTCGCGCGGCACGAGTTTTACCCCCATGCCCGCGCCCTTGCGCAAGATGCGGCGGTTTTCGGACGACGGTTTGAATTTCCCTAGGTTCACGCGCACCTGGCGGCAGAGATAAAAACGGTCAAGGTAACGCGACGACGGCAGGAAACCCGCATCAAAGAGGTCCGCCGGCGATTCGCCGTCCTCCGGCACCGCCCAGATGGCATAGGGAAACTGGTAATGCTCGTAATCGGAATTTTGTTCGGAGAACAGGAGTTTCATGGCATAGCCTTCGAGTTGAATTTAACCGGAAAGCGCCGGCAAAGGAAATTTCAATCTGTTCCAAAATTGAACAAGCAGTTCCGCCTCGTCCGCAAATGGTGGAGACCGGTGAACGTTCCGCCGGGCCTGAAATTCTCTGGTTTCAGCTGGATTCCCAAAAGCGCCCTGGGCGCGGGCGGATCCGGTCGGGTGACTCATGCCCGCCCGGCTCCTTTCAAGTTTTGCGTCAACCGGTTGAATGCCGCGATGGCTCAACTCATAAAAAAAGCTGGCTTATGATCCAGGCACAATTAGCATTCGGAAATTCAACCCGGTATATTTCAAATCATCCGCCAAAATATATGAAAATAACCAAAACCGCATCTGGCAGCGCCCTTTCGTCGTTGCTTTGCACAGGAATCTTCCTGGGTCTCACGGTTCTTCAATCTTACGGCCAACCAAGGGTTTACAAACAGGCTGAAGTGTTTGTGACCTCGCCCGCCACCGATCAATTACAATTATTGTCCAATAACGGTTTCCTCCCCTTTGAAGCCCTGGAGCAGCCCGACGAAGACTTTCCGACCATCATGATTGATCCGAACAAAACCTTTCAGACTATCGAAGGGTTTGGCGGGGCTTTTACCGACGCGGCCGCCGACACTTTTGCCAGGCTGCCCCGGTCTGCGCAGGCTCAGTTCCTCAAGGCCAGCTTTGACCCGGTGGAAGGCAATGGCTATACCTTGTGCCGCACCACCATTCACAGTTGCGATTACTCCGCTGAGTCCTACACGTATGATGATGTGCCGGGGGATAAAGAATTGGAACATTTCACCATCGCGCACGATCAGAAAAACCGGATCCCGTTTATCAAAGGCGCCCTCCAGGCCTCCCGGGGGAACTTGAAACTGTTTGCCTCGCCGTGGAGCCCGCCCGCCTGGATGAAAGACAACAATGACATGCTTTATGGCGGCAAACTCAAACCGGAATATTACCAGACCTGGGCGGATTATTTTGTAAAATACTTCAAAGCCTATCAGGCTGAGGGGATTCCGATGTGGGGCCTGACCGTTCAAAACGAAGCGTTGGCGACCCAGGTCTGGGAATCCTGCGTCTATACCGCGGCTGAAGAAAAAAACTTCGTGCGCGATTATCTGGGGCCGACGATGAAAAAGAACGGCCTTTCCGACATAAAAATCATGATTTGGGACCATAACCGGGGCATCATGTATCAGCGGGCTGAGATCGCCTACGAAGACCCCTTGGCGGCCCGGTACATCTGGGGCACGGCCTATCATTGGTATGTGGGCAACCATTTTGACAATGTCCGGATGGTTCACGATGCCTTTCCCGACAAGAAGCTGTTGTACACGGAAGCCGGCATGGACGGTTCCTGGAGGTCGGCCTTGAACCTGGCCAGGAACATGATCATGGATCTGAACAATTGGGCGAATGGCTTTACCTTTTGGAACCTGTTGCTCGATCAAGAAGGCGGCCCGCGGCACGCCGGGGGATCGCCCGGCCATTCCAAATCAAATATTGTCACGGCCAACACGGAAACCGGCGAGCTTACTTTTAATCCTCCGTATTACGTCTTCGGACAATTTTCCAGGTTTATCAAGCCGGGCGCCAAACGGATTGCCTGCACCTCGTCCAGTGATGATTTCCTGGCCACGTCCTTTGTCAATCCGGATGGGAAGATCATCGTGGTTCTGTTCAATTTGAAAAGTTACAACCAGACTCTTAAGCTTTGGGTGGAAGGCCGCGCCTTGAAGCTCCGGTGCCCGGCGGATGCGGTGATGACCCTGGTCTTCTAGCTCCGCGGGCGTGTCGGTTGCGCAGGGGAAAACGAAATCGTTTCCCCCGAATTTATTTTGCCGCGGCTGTTTCGGTTGCCTGGACGGTGTGAATTTTCGATTCGCCGTTCACCGATTTCCGGCGCAACCGCAACCGCCAGTTCGTCAGCACGTCGTAGCTCACCGAGTTTTTCAGCTTCGCCATGTCGTGCACGGTGATTTCCTCATGGCCCTGCCGGCCCATGATGACGGCTTCGTCCCACATTTTTGCTTCGGGAATGTCCGTGACGTCCACCATGATCGCGTCCATGGCGATGCCGCCGATGAGCGGGGCGCGTTGGCCGCGGATGAGCGCGCCGCCCTGGTTGCGCACGCGCGGAAAACCGTCGCCATAGCCAATGGGCAGAATCGCGATGCGCCGCTCCGATGGCGCCGTATAGCGCATGCCGTAACCGACGACTTCGCCGGGTTTCAGTTTTTGAATCGCTGCGATGCGCGCCTTCACCGACATCACCGGTTCGATGCCGGGAATGCGACGGCAGACCGAGGACGGAAAAACGCCGTACAGCAGGATACCGACGCGGACCATGTCGAGGTGCGCCTGCGGCAAATCCAGAAAGCCGCCGCTGTTGCACGTGTGACGCAACTTCACCGAAATGCCGCGCTCGGCCATGGCCTTCAGGACTTCGTTGTAACGGGAGAACTGGAGATTGGCGAAGGTTTTGTCGGTCTCGTCGGATTGCGAGAAATGCGTCATCACCCCCTCCAACACCAACGATTTTTCGGCCACAATTTGTTCGATGAGCGGCAACGCCTCGTCCCAGCGCACGCCGTAGCGGCTCATGCCGGTGTGGATTTTTACATGAACCGGCACCTGCTTGTCGTGGGCGGCGGCGATTTTCGCGAGTTTTCGGACGGCATGGGGTTCATTGACGCAAACGGTCAGGTCATGTTCGACACACCAGGGCAGCTCGGCTTCCTGCCGTTCACCCAGCAACAACAACGGCGCGGCGATGCCGGCTTCACGGAGTGCCATGGCCTCTTCGAGTGTGCTGAGGCCAAAACCCCATGCGCCTTCTTCGAGCGCGATCCGCGCCACGTCCAGCGCGCCATGGCCATAGGCTTCGTCCTTGACGACGGCGAGCAATCTTACGTGTTTCGGCAGGTCGCGGCGGATAAGCCGTAAATTGGTTCGCAACCGGCCGAGGTCAATCTCGGTCCAGGCCGGCCGCAGCGGAAAGTTGGTCGAATCGAAATCCATAAAACGTTGAGACTGTTTAACCACGAATCATGCCAATTGACACGAATAATCGGCAGTGTCCTAATTTGTAGGCGACGAGGTTACGAGTCATTTGGGGCAGCACTCCTTACGTCGTGCCCTACTGCTAAATTAGGACATTACCGAAAAATCAGGCATGAATTTTAGAAATTCTCCCGATTAAAAAATGAACCGGAATCCATAAAAAGCCGCGAAAATCAGGTCAGATATTTCCCGGCGGCCAGAGGCTTTGGCCAACATCGGTGCGGAAATAGCTGCCCACCACCCGAAGCTTGCGCATGTTCGCGTAGGCGTTTGCCACGGCAAGTTCCAAGGTTGGTGCGAGCGCAATCACGTCGGCAATGCGATGGCCGGTGGACATCAGCTTGCCATCCACACCTCGCGCCACTTCATTCCACCACACGTCGCAGTCAAACTGGCCGTCCACTTCCAGCGGCAGATGCGGGCTGCGGACCTGGGTGAACGGATAACCGTAGCCCGCCAGCGTCAGCGAGCAGCCGAAGTTCAATTTGTCCTTAAACTGCGGATCGAGCTTTTCGTTCCGAGCCGTTTGCACCACGGTTTCCAAAGAATTTTTGAGCATCCGCAATATCATCGGACCGGAGGTAACGCCGATGCGGATGTTGTATTCGATGACATGCCATTGGCCGTTGCGCTTCACAGCGGTGACTTGCAGTGGCCCATTAAATTTGGCCTGGCGCAACCACGGTTTCAGTGGATGAATCAACTCACGCGCCAGACCGTATTTATCATGCTCATCGCGCTCGACGAGTCCGCCCAGCGGCGCGCCGGCGACGATACCCTGGTTGCCGTTGAAGGCGTATTTGTATTCCTGATTGGTGACGAGCGAATAAATCTCGCCGCCGCTGACCAGGGCGATGTGGCCGGCCTCGGCGCGGCCCAGGTATTCCTGCAAGAAGACGCCCTCCGCGTAATTGACGTGCCGCAGCCAGGCCCGCGTGTCTTCGACGGTCTCGCACAGGATCGTGTGGATCGGGCTGGTCGGCGAACAAAGCGGATTTTTAATGACAAACGGCTGCGGATGCTGCGCCAGGATCTTTTCGGCCTCAATCCGGTTCGAGGCCACGTAAGCCTGCGGGAACGGGATTTTGAAATCCTCGCACAGTTTGCGGGCAAAATCCCGTTCGCGTTCAATGCGCATCGCCTCGCCCGTGGGACTGAAAATCCCGACGCCGGATTTCAACAAATCCTTCGCCCACGGTGCCAGTGCCCAGTCAATGGATTGGGGAATAACGACGTCAACGCTGTTTTTCTTGATGAGCGGAACCGGGCTGGGAGACGCGTCCTGCGAAAAAGTGGGGCCGACGAGCGAGGGCGGGAAATGGCCGTAATTGCGCGTAAGATAGATTGATACAGCCGCGCCGGCATCCGCCAGCGTCTGCCCGATGCTGTGCGCGAACGAGCCGACGCCCAGAATCATCACCGACGCCATTGGACCCGTTCGTTTTAATGTTTTACGAGGCATGACCTTTTCCGTATGCGGCAGTGTTTCCAAATTTGGCCGGCGGCGCAATGACAAGCTGAAGAAAGACCGGAGCCAGCTCCCGGGATTGAACAAGGTTTGCCGATCCAGTGCCTGATTAATTGCTGAATTTAATGTGGTTTCAGTTAAAATTCCCTCTCACTCGCTGGAATTTTCCATGACTCTGGCCGTGCCTTTACCGGCAATTTTACTTGCAGTTAACTTGACGGTTGTGCGGGTTTGGCACCCCAAAAAGCAGGACCGCTGATTTCTTGATCTTCACCGACAAGATGTTTTGCGGCTGCGGAAAGTGAAGGGAAGGTTTTATCCGCCAGTTTAAATTGGAAATTGTTGCCGTTCTTAACCACTAAAAGCTTGTAAACCTGGCGACGATACTTCCTCTCCAGCACCATCCGCGGTCGAAGTACATATTTCTTATGCCTGGCCATGGTTTTTAACCGTGTGATTGGTCAGCTGCATTTTTCTATCAGGAAAAGGAATTCCCTGTGTGGAGTCTCTGCTTCACTAATCCATTCATTGGTCCACCGCATATCCGCCATTACGTTCTTCCGATAATCAATTTCCAGGACTTCGACAAGTCGACCGACAGAGATAATAACATTGTTTAACTCTTCTGCCGTCGCCCGGCCGCCTGAACTGTAAGATAAGATGATGTGCTTCGCCCGGGCCGCTTGCAGCAAACGCTCGATGGCATCAACTACAACAAAACGGCCCGTCGCATTTCGACGGAAATCCTCGAATACAGAATTTGCCACCGTGTCCGAACTATCCTTTCGTCGCTTTGCTTTTCCAAATAACTCCGGCTTGTCATTGAGGCAAACCGAAGTCCAGAGATGATAGTAGGCTGCATAGCGTACCCGCGAAGGCGGCATCTTCTCATTGTTGGAGCCGTAGGGCGGGTCAAAATAAGCAAGATCAACTTCAACTTCCGGTATTAAATTAAATATGTCGCCTTGATAGACGGCATGAGCTTCTGTTTTTGGAATCAAATTGGGAACCTTAAGATGAATTTTGTTGTATGAGCGAGGCGACCAATCGCCGAGGTAGGCGGCAAAATGTCCAATGGTACTATCCACTTCATCCATGGCCAGAATCAGGCTGGTCAGCAGAACTGCCTTTTCGACATCTGAAATTGAAAGGCGGTCAATTTCTTCCCGAATGGCATCCAGTTGTCTTGTGTTATGCTTTTGCCATGGTTTTTTAAGAAAATCCTTACCACTGGAACGTCCATCATTTGGCTCACCACCGTAATGTTCGGTAAACCATCCATCTATTCCAGGCAGTGCGTTAAGGTCATCAACGAGCGGTTGGTAATGCTCAGGTGTGTGAGGGTTAAGCAGGTAACACATTCCGAAAATTTTCGACCAGGCGGACAGGTCATTGGCAATTACACAGTGCCCGGTCCGCGCCAGCGCCTGGGAAACTCTGGTCGTCCCGGAAAAACCGTCGAGTACGGTCCTGGGTTTTACCTTGCGTACAAGTTGGAAAATGTACGGAAGAAGTTTTAGTTTTGAACCGGCGTATTTAATACCCTCGGTCTTCGCAGTTTCTATGACGATTTCTTCAAATAAATCCAAAGTTTGCATCTTATCTCAATTACGAAGCATTCCGCCACGGAGTCCGCCGTTTGAAAATGGAGCCAGCTCTCGGGATTGAACCGAGGACCGACGGTTTACAAAACCGTTGCTCTACCGCTGAGCTAAGCTGGCGCCAGAGTTATTTTTACGCACGGATGGCGGTTTGGCAAGTCAACGCGCGAGAGCCACGAGGTAGCGTTGCAAGCGCGTGGCGTCGTCCTTCAGGCCCAGTTCGAGGTAAATCTGGTGCAGATTGCTGCAAATCCGCAGAAAGATCCGGCGGGGACTGACTGGCGCGAGATATTCCTCGCGCAAATCGTAATTGCCGCGCACGAGGTAATGGACGCAGTCCGCCTTGGTCAACAAACGGCCGTGGTTGAAGACGTCCACGAAGATTTCACCGGACGCGGATTGATGGCGGCAGATGAAATGTCCCGGCAGGCCAATGCCCGTAACCGGCAGCCGCAGCCGCCGCGCCAGCAGCATGTAAAACAGGCAAAGTGTAATGGGATTGCCTGTTCGCCGGTCAAGCACACGGTTCAGGTAACTGTTGTCCGGTTCGTAGTAATTCTGTTCGTTGCCCTTGAAACCGAGTTCGCCGAAAAGGTAATCGTTGATTTTACCCAGCAGGGCGTTCGCGCGCCCGTGGCGGTCAATGCGTTCGCGCAAGGCATTCGCGTAGCCGTCGAGCAACGCCTGATATGCCTCCACGTTGATTTCGGGGAATTGCGTCCGCGCCAGCAGCCAGGCGGCGGTTTCCATGTCGAATTCCTCGCCGTGATTCAGGCAGAAAGTGAGGAACCGGTTGTCGCCGGTCTGTTTGTCCACGTGCCAGAGGATTTCCTGGATGCGCCGGCGCAACAACGGGTCATCGCTCAAGGCATGGGGCCGCAGCCATTCGCTCGCGGCATTGCCTTCAGCCAGAATTTGCTCGCGCACCGCCTGATAAACATTTGCGTTCTCATCGCCCAAAAGATTGAGCAGCGCGGCGCGGCGGCGGTCCGGCGCCGGCGCTTTCGAATCACGACTCTGAATTCTCGAAGACATTTGGCGTTGCGGCAGTGAAACCAGAAGCGCAGTGGCAGTCAATAAAAACCGCGCACCGATTAAACCGCGCACGGCGCGAGAACAGCATCGCTCATGCCATGGACGATTTTTTTATCGGCGGGAACAATCGTCGCCAGCACGCCACCCGGTTCCGGGCGGGCCGCATCGCCTTCGCCGGCGACGAAATAATAAGGACACAACCGTACCCGGCCTTTCATCGGCGTGACGACATTCTTCTCAAAATCAAACCACCGGGCTTCGACGGTTTTGGGTTTTTCATAACGTTGCAGCACGAAGGGCGAAACGGGAAAACTCGTGATGGCCCGGTCCACTGCCGCCGCCCATTCTTCGTGGGACAAATCGCTGCCGAGATAAACCCCGCGCGCGCCCCAGGCGTGTTCGGAAAAACCCGACACCTTCAAAATCAATTCGCGCTGGCGCTGCGACAACCCTTTGAGCTGCTGCCAGTCGGTCAGATTCAATTCGGGAATCGCCGCGTGCGGCGGCAGCGGCCTCGAGTCCACTAACCACGTGTAGGGAACTGATTTTTGCAGGCGCGACAAAAAACCTTCGCCCAGCTCTCCCCGCCAGAAGTCGCGAAGATTCCGGTTCCACAAAAGCGCAAACAACAACTTCTCCTCAAAGACCGGTTTCGGCGGCGGCGTCAGGCGGATGCGTTTTTCCGCGGCCAGCTCGAAAATCTTTTTTGAATTCGGCACATTCGCCAGATCAAACAACTCGAAGAAACGATAGACTGCGTCGCCATCGGCGAAGCTGTCGAATTGTGAATCGTGAACTGTGAATTGTGAGCCGAGTTGTCCGGCCATCCATTCCATTTCCGGCCGGTACGTCGCGGCTTCTTCGGAAACGATGATGTGAACTTGTTTCGCGTCGCCGAAGATGCTTTCAAATCCGCGTATCATCCCGTCCGTGCCGCCCATAATTGAGGACGCGGATGGAGGATGGAGGATGGAGGGTGGATTTGCCCGCAGCTTGCTCTCGACGCTCGTCTCCCGACCCTCGACCGCGACGTAAGTCGCATTCAGCCACGCCGTCAGGCCGACGCCGCCGGGCACGGAATCCAGTTCGGTGATGCTGAAGCCATTTTCCGTCAGTAAAATGTCGGGGCGGATGATCCGCGGCACGTCGTTTTTGAAGGCGGGCGAACGCTGGAGTTCAATCAATCCGGGCGGTTTCCCGCGATCCAGCCATTCCGCCACCCACGCCGGTTGTTTGCCTTCCACACTGCGCCGATAAAGCAAATTGACGGCGCGATAGAATTGCAGCAACACCCGGCCCAGCGACTCGATTTCTTTCGCCAGATTTTCACCGAGTGGAAATGGTTCCGGTGAAATCCGCCAGTTGAGTCCGGCAAAGAGCCCGCCGGCGGGGATTTGTTCACGAACAAAACGCGCAACGTCCGCCGCGGATTTTGTGTTGAAGGAAATGGCTTCCACGCCGGAGACAGTAACCCTCAACCTGTTCAGCGTCAAAAATGAATCAAGCGACGCTTCAATGCAATTTAGCGTGCGGTTGCTGTCACAGGTTGGTTGACTGGCCGCGATAAAACATCTGCGCGGCATTGGTCGTGGCCACGAAGAACTCAAATGAGTTGCTGTTCAACAGATTGGTGCCAGCGGGCGACCAATTGACCAAATCAGGAGATGATTGGAGGATGTAAGTTTGCCCTGCCTGTCCGTTGAGCCAGATGCCCAGTTGTCCCGCCGGACTGTTATTGGCGACTTGCAGGTTAAAGTTGTTCGTGGCGGGCAACACGTAAAGCGTGATGCTTTGGGAAGGAAGGGTGTCATTGAGAACGCCATTCGCGAGCGAGACGTTGGAAAGATGGCTGATGACGTTGTTGCTGGTCAATTGCCAGCGTTGGGCGGTCCCAACGGCGTTAAAGTTGTTGATGCTCGCCAGAATGGGCGAGGCGTTATTGATGTCCTTGTTGATAACCATGAGGGTCAGGGCGCCATCGCTGGTTCGCACGGCGCCAAAGGCCGAAAGAACATCTGGATTCGGCGCGGTCGTCCCGACGCTGGTGTCGCCAAAGACCGATTTATTGCCGTCGTAATTGCGGTAGAGCTTCATCGCCTTGTAGGTGGGGGTGCTCGGATCCGGGGTGGTCCAGCGGGTCGCCAGGTCCAAACCTTCACGGCCAAAAATCCCGAGGATGTCCGCTTGAGCGGTGGCGCCATTGATGCTGGGTTCCGCGCCCCAGTTATATTCGGTGACGCCGATTTTCGTGCCGGGATAATTAGTCGCCACCCAGCTTTTCATTCGGGGAATCAGCATGATGACGCTGTTGATCCAACTGGGATCAACATAGTTGCTGTCCCAGAACACGCGGGTGGACTGGTTGCGCAGCAGTTCCGTGGCCGTGTCCACGGCGTTTCCGCTCACGTTGCCTTCCTGCGGATAACAATGCAGCGTAAAATAGTCGAGCAGCCGCTGGCCGGTGCCGAGGTCGTGCTGGTGAACCTGATTCAACAGCCACGGCATGTAATCCCAGCCGCCATGCGCCGCGCGATCGGTGTAGCCGGAATTTTGTTGGTCGTAACCGCTGTAGAGATAACCGCCCCAGCCCCATTCCTCGAACCCGCAAACCAACGCGTTGGGATCGTTGGATTTCGTCATGCTGGCGTACGTGATGAAATCGTTCAAAATTTCCTGCATCGTCGGCCCGACCGGATGAACGTCCTGGTGCGTCGAAAACCAGATGCTCTCCTCATTATCCATGATGTAGAAGCCGACTCCGCCATTAGTGGAAGGACCCCACTCGTTCATCAGATGCTGTACCAGGCCTTGTTCAAAATTGGCATTGGTCGGGAAATTGGCGTCAGTGGGATTATTGGTGGTGATCGGCTTTCCCGACGGCGAAGCCATGCCATTACCGGCGTCGGTCCGATACGGGTCGGTCGAAGTTTGCGGACCGTATTTGTTGGTGGAATAACTCCAAATAATGTTGCGACCGGCAGCGAGATAGGGCATCCAACCGATCATGGAAATGGTGATCAAAGGCTGCGCGCCGCCATTTTTACTGTCAGCCACAAACGCATCCATCGTGGCGCCGGGAACGGTGCTGGAGGAATCCGGATAGCTCTCAAAGTACCAATCCGCCCCTTTGCCGTGGGTATTGATCAGCCAGTTATCGGTGGTTTCTTCATTTCCACCGGACCGGTTCATGGTGAAATTCAAATCTGACAGCTGGTTCGACGTTGCGAACGCCGTGCCGTAAATCATGGGGCTGATCGCATGGCGGTTGGCCAAAGCATCAACCGCAATGGCAATCGTGGCGTTGGTGCCGGCGGTGAGTGCATTGGTGCCCAGGGAAATATCATCCAGGTAGAACGTCGGCTGCACCGAGCCAATCCGATCCTGAATCCAAAAACCGTCCATGTTTGGCTGATTGGTGATGCCCAAGGCGGCTAGGGGAATGATGTATTGCTGCCAGGTATTTGCAGCCAACGCCGGTAGATTGGTGGACGCCAACGCAATTCCGTTGGCGTGCCCCTGCACTTTTAACTGTTGCCCGCCCGTCGTCCCGCCATTAATCCAGAACGTCAGGTTCGTAAAGAGACTCGCATCGAAAGCCGAATGCGCGATGTAAATCGCTTGAGAACTGTTGTTCGTAATGGTAACGCTAATGGACTTGGAACCGGAGTGAACCGGTGAAGTGTTATTGTAATTGATTAATGCCCAGCCCCAATTCTGCCAGCCGTTTTCCAGCGCATTGTCGTATACAATTTGGTCGGCGCGGACAACCAGGGTGAAAAGGATAATTGCCAGCAGGCAGAATTGGCCGCCGGCACGGCGCTGAAAACACCATTTTTGCATATAGATAGAAAAATATACATCAAAACGAGCGCCAATGCACGCTCCCAAAATGTAATCAATATTGGGGACACCGCCTGATTTCACCGGAAAGGATTCATATCCGGGCGCCCGTCCGACCGGGACTTTCCATCTCAGGTTCGCACCTGTCCGCTGCCGATACCGATCCACTTGTAGCTGGTCAATTCGTCCAGACCCATCGGGCCGCGCGCACCGATCTTGTCGGTGCTGATGCCGATTTCCGCGCCCATGCCGAATTCGCCGCCGTCAGTGAACCGCGTCGAGGCGTTCCAGTAAACCGTGGCCGAGTCCACTTCGTTCAGGAACTGCTTCGCGTGCGCCTCGTTCCGGGTGACGATGCTGTCCGAATGCGCCGAGCCATAGTAATTGATGTGGTCAATCGCCTGCTGAACGCCGTCCACGACGCGCACGTTGAGGATGTAATCGTTGTACTCGGTGAACCAATCCTGTTCGGCGGCAGCCTTCAATTTTGAATTTTGAATTTTTAATTTTGAATTCAAAATCCCGAGGCTCAAATCATCGGCGCGAATCTCGACATGTTTCTCAAAAAGTCTTTCACCGATGGCGGGAAGGAATTTTTCCGCAACGACCCGGTCCACCAGCAGTGTTTCCATGGCGTTGCAAACGGCGGGACGCTGGACCTTGGCATTCATGGCAATCGCCTCCGCCATTTTTAAATCGGCCTCGGCGTCCACATAAACGTGGCAGACCCCTTTGTAATGCTTGATGACGGGAACTTTGCTGCACTCGGCCACGGCGCGAATCAACCCTTCGCCGCCGCGGGGCATGCAGAGGTCAATATATTGCGTGAGCGAGAGCAAGGCCGGAATCGCCTCACGATCGGTCACGGGTACGACTTGAATCGCATGTTCCGGGAAGTGCGCCAGCGTTTTTTTCCCGGCTTCAATCATCGTTTTGGCGATGAGTTGATTTGAATTCATCGCCTCCCGGCCGCCTCGCAGAATCGTGGCGTTGCCGGACTTGAAACACAGGCTTGCTGCGTCCGCCGTCACGTTGGGCCGGGATTCGTAAATAATGACGACAACACCAATAGGCACGGAGATTTTTTGCAGTTTAAGTCCGTTTGGACGGACGCGCTCGTCCAGAATTCTTCCAACCGGATCCGGCAGCGCCGCGACTTCGCGCAGGCCTTTGGCCATCGCGGCGATGCGTTTGTCGTCCAGCTTGAGCCGGTCCAACATGGCGGAAGACAAACCGTGGTTTGCCGCCGCGTCCATGTCATCCGCGTTGGCCTGCTTGAGCGCGAGGGTGTTTTGCTCCAACGCTGTGGCCATCGCCAGCAGACAGGCATTCTTCTCCCCCGTCGTCAATTTGGCGAGTTCGCGCGACGCCGCCTTGGCCTGTTTGGCCAGGCGCGTCATCTGCTCGTTCAAAGTCATGCGGAAAAAGGTATGCCAAAAAGACAAAGTGAAAAGCGCGAAGTTTCCGGCCTGATTTTTTCCGCCCCATCCTCAAGAAAACCAGCCCGCAACCAGCCCCGTGCCTGTGCCAGAACCGGTGGCCGTCCCCATCCCGTATCATGGAGGAGCGAACCGGCTGCTCCCGTGCGCGGCCCCCAGCATCGCGTCGGCAAGCTGTTGCGGCGTCCATTGGTTGCCTTCGAATTGGCAATAGAAGCGACCTTGTGTGTCCAGCACCAGGGTCCGCAGATTGTGGGAGATGCCGGCGCCTTCATGGAAGATGATCAGGTTAACGCGCGGCGTCCAATCGGCGAGTGTGCTTGCGGACGCGGCGGCAAAGAGCCAGTGGCGGCTGTCGCTCTGGCGGTAAGCATCGGCGTAACTGGACAGGATTCCGGGCTGGTCAAATTGGGGATCAAACGAAATGGAAAGAAACTGCCAGTTGGTTGGCGCCTGGGGCGCGGCCAAAATCAAGTCCCGCGCCGCGGCGAGATTCTTGTTCATACGGGGGCAGTAATCCGGCAGCGGACAGCGGGTGTAAAAGAAAGTGATGGCCACCGCTCGGCCCCGAAAATCGGACAGGCGCATGCGGCTTCCGGTTTCGGTCAGCAACTCGCCGTCGGGAAATGTCTCTCCCGACCCGGAGGCAACCCGCGGTGTGTCGAAGGCAAACATGCCGTTGGTCACGTTCCCGACGTGGTGTCCCAGACAACGAATATTCTCGATCCAATGATCGTTTTCGCCCACGAACAGCAGGAAAGCGACCTCGTCGGCGGGTGAAATGTTCTTGAGCTCATTGGTATCCTTCACCGTAAATGCCATGGTCATCTCCGGCATGTAACCGGGAATTGTTTCGTGATGGATGGCCACCTTGCGCCGGTCAGGCGCAATCTGCTCGACAATTCCACGTACGGCGTAGGATTTGATGGCCGGCGCGCCAATGTCCGGCGCGGCCGATTTGGGTTTGCAACCGGCCATCAACAACAGCAGGGCGCAGAACCAATACAGATGTTTCATGATTTCAAAACCGCTACGGGTTCATAACATTTATTTGTCGCAAACGATTGATTTCGGCGACGACAGCGGATTCCACGCCATCGTTCAAACCATCAAAGTATGCCTGCACCTGACCGCGTGGGTCCACGACCGCAATGCGTTCGGTATGGGAAAAGTTTCCCGGCATGTAGCTGAATGAATCGCCCAAATCCAGCGCGAGAAAACTCGTTCTCATCAAGTCATACAGCACGGTTTTCTCGCCAGTGAGCAACAACCAGCGGTTCGTATCCGCCCCGAAACGTTCGCCATATTTTGCAAGCACTTCAGTCGTGTCATCGCGCGGGTCAACCGTCAGCGAGACAAGTTTTACATCCGGCTGGTTCGTGGTGAGTTGCTGGATTTGGGCCATGTGTTGAGTCACCACCGGACACGTCAGCGAGCAACTCGTGAACAGGAAGTTCACCACCAGAAATTTGCCGTTGAGTTCCGACCGTGTCACGGTGCGGCCAGTGCGGTCAGTGAGTGAAAAGTTGACCAGTTGCCGCGGATGATCCGGCAGGATGACGGCGGCTACTGGATTTTCTTCTGCCACAGTTTGCGTTTTTTCCCGGTTATTCAACGCGAGCATCAGCAGGAAAAAGCCGGTTCCAAAAACCAAAGACATGGTGATTGCGACATAAAAAAACAATCGCTCGTCATTGCATTGTTCGGAACCGGCTTTCTTGAACATACAATTCACTTTTTTAATTTGGCTTCGGCATTGGCGAGTTTTTTCATGTATTTGTCCGGTTCTTTGTCGAAGTCCGCTTTTTCGGACTTGTTGCAGACTTTGATTTCCTGGCCCTTATAGACAAACACATACGGCTTTCCCATTTCGCCCAATTTCATGCCGCAGACCAGACAGGTATCCAGCGGATACGGTTTTGGTTTTTGTTCGTCGGCACGGCTTATCAATGAGACGGCGATGATGGTTACTGTCAGAATAATAGCGAGGAGGTATTTTAGATTTTTCATATTTCCGGTTGGTTGTTGGTTGGGATGAGAATCAGAACATATAGCTCACACTGATTTTGAACAGCACCGGCGCAGCCAGTTGGTTGCCGGTGAAATGTTGAAAGACGGGAAATTCCGCGTCGGCGTAAAAAATCACCGGATGAATGTGGACTTCGATTCCCGGCGAAAGCAAAATTCGCTGATAGCCCGAGTTGTCGGGATTGGCGTTCGAGCCGCTGTCGCTGGCGCGCTCGGAAAAAATAATTTGTCCGACGGGCGAAATGTGCGCGCGGCCGACGGACAATCCCTTGTAATCAATTCCCGCCGCCGTGTCCAACTCCACGCCGGGCCGGTAGCCGGCTTGCGTGAGCGCCGGCACGTCCAGTTGCAATTGCGCGAAGCCGTCCCATTTCTGGTCTGCCGACAAATTATGCCGGAAAAATCCGCCGAGCAAAACGTCCGTGCTGCCGGTGCCCATTTGCGTGTCGCGGTCCACTACCTCCGGGTCTTCGCTGTAACTGCCCGTCGGCAACTTCAGGCCGAACGTCACCCCGGCCGATAGATCCGCGAAGAATCCGGTGTAAATTCCCTCGACGCGGATGTCCCCCACGCCGGTCCATGAGTGGGAAACAATGTTGGCCGGCGGCGTCGGAAAATTAAGATCGGTGGTGAACTTGCGGTTCCAAACAGGCAATTCAATTTGCGCGCCCCATTGGTCGTTGATCATGTATTGCGCGCCGAGCGTGAAGAAGTGCGTCTCGATTTCCTTGTCGCCGTTATCCGCCGACGACGCCTGGGAGGTGCCGCTCCAATTGCGGTTTTGGTCCTGGTAATCGTATTGCGCCCACGCCATGCCGCCCTGGCCGTTGGGAATCATCGAACTTGTCGCCACGTCAAACACGCCGCAGCCGCACGCGCAGGCATGAACCACACCCGGTGCGAGCATTCCGGCCAACAAACCGCCGCCCATTTTTACTGCTGTTGAGTCAATTTTTTTCTTTTTCATTTTTCAAATCACAAAGGTTGCGAGAACGCGCCACGGCGCTCTCAAAGTTAACGGAAATTTCTGGGAGGGTCGGCGTGTCACCGACCCATTTTTTAGTTTGGGACGGCGACACGCCATCCCTCCCGGATGAATTAAGCGAAGAGGCGGCGGGGTGGAGGCGTTGGCGGCTTTTGATTAAGCGATTCGGCGAAGAAATTCAACTGCGGCAAAAGTTGAAACTGTGACGGCGCAACGAGAATAAAATTTTCTGGCGCGGGCGGAAATTCGAGTTTTGTCACTTGCAGTGTGAACTCTCTGCTCTGCCCGGATTTCTTCGCGGCGGCGATGGCCTCGCAAATCGGGCAGGGATATTTGCCATCGAATGTGCGGGCCACGGATTCGGAGAGCGAGTGTGTGCGCAAATTGCCCGCCAGCATCGTCGTCCACGCCACCGATTGCAGCAGGGCCCAATGCGCGCCGGTGGCCGCAATGAGCGCGACGATCACAAAAATTTTGCCGAACCTGACGAACACAGGAGCAACCTAAACCGTCTCCGTAGAATCGCAAGCGTCAATAATGATGTGTAGCAGCCAAGGTAACGAGGCTCAAATTTCCTTGTTCATTCATTCTGAGCCTCCTTACGTGGGCTGCTGCTTTCAGCGGGCACTCAACGTTCCGTAATCCAAACCAGCGTGCCGCTGGGCAATAAATCGAAGAGCGGAATCAAATCGGCGTCGGCCAGATGGATGCAGCCGCAGGACATCGGTTTGCCGATGCTCATCTGGTCGGCCGTGCCGTGGATGTAGATGTAGCGCGCGTGCGAATCCACGTTGGCGCCGCGATTGAAACCGGGTTCGAGCCCTTCCAGCCATAAAATGCGCGTGGTGATTTTGGCGTCCGGCATTCCGCGCCAGGTGTAGCCGGTGGGCCGGCGGCCTTTAAAAACCGTTCCCGCCGGCCAGCCGCCGCCGATTTTTTCCACGATGCGATGCAACCCCAACGGTGTGCCATTCGAGCCTTCCGTCTGGCCGATGCCGAAACGCGAGGTGGAAACGCGAAATCGTTTTTTCAGTGGGACATAGTCCGGATAACGACGATTCCGGTGAGCCCCGTTCTTAAACCGTAATGGTTGGCAATGCAGCAACAATTGCTGTTCAACCTTGACCCATAAAACGTCGCCGGTGAACGGAATGCCCAGTCGTTCCACCGTGTTGAAAAATTTCAGGGGAAGCCAAAGTCGTGGCGAAGCAATCTGGCACTCGCCTTCCAACGGAGGAAGTTTAACGGGCATTATTTCAATTTCTTCACGAGGATTTTGGAATTTCTTCCGCTTTGCTCGTATTTTTCGCGGCGGGCGGGCGGCAGATCGTCCGGCGTACCTTCGGCAAAACCGCCTTTGGATTGGAAATAAGTGAACGCCTGCGTCGAGAGCGTGAGGAGTTCGGTCAGGTTCATCTCCCGCGCCTTGTTTTCGACATATTGAATCAGCTTCCTGCCGATGCCTCGGTTTTCGTGCAGCGGATTGACATAAAGGCACGCCAGCTCACCCTTTTTTTGTTCGGGATAAACGTGCAACGCCACGCACGCGACCGGATTCTTATCAATCTCAAAAATGAAATAGTCGCCGAGATTTTTCTCAATGGCCGCCCGGCTGCGCTTGACCAGTTCCTCCGATTCGACCGCCTTTTTTGTCAGCATTTGGATCGCCCGGATGTCCTTCTTCATCGCGCGGCGGATTTGCTGGTAATCGTTGGCGTAAATCAGCGTGCCGATGCCTTCGTTGGAAAACACTTCGGCCAGCAGCCCTTCATCCACGCGGCCGTTGATAATGTGGACGCGCGGCACGCCGGCCTGGCACGCCGCGACGGCCTGGAGCGCCTTGGAAACCTGTTCCGGCGCAATGTCGCTTTTTTGCAACGCGAGGACGGATTCAAGGTCGGCCACCGGCATTTGCCGGATGACCCGGCCCTGGACGAGGATGCCGTCCTGGGTCGTGATGAAAATCAATTTGATCGCCTTCAGCGCATCCGCAACTGCGAACGCGACGGCGTCGGAATTGACGCGATACGTCCGGCCGTCACCGTCGAAACCCAGCGGCGGGATGACCGGAACGATGTCCTGGGCCAGCAATGTTTGTAACAGGGCGGTGTCCACCCGCTCGACCTTGCCGGTGAACAAATGGTCTACGCCTTGAATGATGCCGACCGGATGGGCGATGATGACGTTCGTGCTGGCGGCGCGCAGGTCGTTGGCCGAAAGGCCTTCCAGAATTTCGTGCGTCAGGCGGTTGGCGGCGGTGAGCGCGAGCTGGAGCGTGGCGGCGTCGGTGATGCCGGAGCCGTCCAGATTGGACGGGACAATTTTTTGTTCCTCGGCCAGCGCCTTGATTTGCGCCGAGGCGCCATGCACAAGCACGACGCGGATGTTCAACGATCGCAACACCGCCACGTCCAGCAGCAGCGTGGCGAAGTTTTCGTCGGTCACAATCGCGCCGTCCACGGCCAGAATGAACGTCCGGTCGCGGAATTGCGGAATGTATTGCAGGATGCCCCGCAGGTCGGTCGGTTTCACGTTTGGCTAATCATTAATCACAACGCCCAACAAGTATTCGTTTTTCGGCGGGATTCAAATAATTATTTCTTGTCCGAAATGGGTTTCAACGCGCCAGGTCAGGTTACGGTGTGTAGAAAGGGATTGAAATTGTAATGGCCCGGCTGGTGGCTTTGGTTTAGAACAACCGCATGCATACCCAAATGCACTTCCTGATGCCGTTTGTGGTTGTCGCGGTGCTGGTGGTGATCGTGGTCAGCACCATTTACGGCCTGGTCCAGGCGCGTAAACGGCTGGAGGGGCTGAACGAGCTGGCGCTGCGACTCGGTCTGAATTTCAGCGCGGCGGAAGACCGCGAACTCGCTGAACGTTACGGCTTTCTCAAACAACTGGCCCAGGGTGAAAACCGTTACGCCCAAAACGTCCTTTCGGGAACCTTTCAACAAAATCAGGTGCTGGCATTCGATTTTCACTACGAAACCTATTCCGAAGGCAAAGGCGGACGGCAGACGCACCATCACTGGTTTTCCTTTTTCATTTTGACATTGCCGGCGGTTTTCCCCGACCTGACCATCCGGCGCGAAAATTTATTCACGAAGGTTGCCGAGGCTTTCGGTTACCAGGACATCAAGTTCGAGTCGGCTGAATTTTCCAAAACTTTTTTGGTGCGCTCGCCGGACAAAAAATTCGCCTACGACGTCTGCAACGCCAAAATGATGGAATATCTGCTGGCCAATCGCGATTTGAGCGTCGAAATCGAAAATCAGGTGCTGGCGCTGGCGTTCAACACCCGCCTGTCCGTCGAGCAGATTGAAGCCAATTTGCAGCGGTTGGTGGAAATCCGGTCGCGCCTGCCCGAATACCTGTTCACGCAAAATGCGTAAATGAACACTGATGCCCTATCGAAAGTGGTGATAGCGATAATCGTAGTTTTCGTCGCAGTCGTTGTGTCACGATTTTTGCCCAGCAAACCCGACCCTGAAACAAAAAGGCGTGCAGATTTAGCTGCGCTGGCAAAAAAACTTCAACTCCAATTCAATTTCAAAAGTGATTTCGACCTTCCGCAGAAGTATTCATTCCTGACTTGGCTAAAACGTGGCCTTGTCAGCTATGCCTACAATGTGTTTCACGGTTACTATCGTTCGGAACACTTAGTAACCATTTTCGATTATAGTTTTTCCGACGGGAAATATAGCTATTACTGGTCAGCCTACGTCTTGGAAACGAAAGCTAATTTCCCTGATATAGTTATTTCACACGAAAGCCGAGAGTCGCGATTTGCAGAAGCCTTGGGTCAATCACATATCACTTTTGAGTCAGCGGAATTTTCTCGCGCATTTCGCGTTCGCACCGGCGACAAAAAATTCGCCTTTGATGTTTGTCATCCTGAAATGATGGAATTTCTTCTGGCAAACCAGGACTTGACGATTGAAATCAGGAGCGGAGCCTTGGCTTTACTTTTTGAGGATTGGCTTCGTCCGGAGAAGGTTGAAGTCAACCTTTCGCGCTTGGTTGAAATTCGCAAACTGTTGCCGCAATATTTGTTCACGAAATCATGATTCCCGCTCTCATCGCCGTATTCGTTATCATTGTGCTGCCGGCCATCTATGTGCTGGCGCAATACAATGCACTGGTTGCCCTGAAAAACTACATCCGCGAGTCGTGGAGCGACGTGGACGTGGAATTGAAACGCCGCTACGACCTCATCCCGAACCTCGTGGCCGTGGTCAAGGGTTATGCCGCGCACGAACGCGAGACGCTGGAGCGCGTGACCGAACTGCGCAACCGCTGTGCCGCCAACAACGGTCCGGTGGCCGACCAGTCTCGCGACGAAGTCCAGCTCGTGGACGCGTTGAAACAACTGCTGGTGGTGGTGGAAAATTATCCGCAGCTCAAGGCCGACCAGAATTTTCTCAAACTGCAGACGGAACTTGTCAACACGGAAGACCGGATTCAGGCCGCGCGCCGGTTTTACAACGGCAACGTGCGCGATTACCGCAATAAATGCGAAACCTTCCCCGGCAATCTCGTGGCGAAAATGTTCGGCTTCAAATCGGAAGGGGATTTCTTCAGCGTGCCGCCCTCGGTCCGGGACGTACCGAATGTGGATTTTGCGACGTCGTAGCCGGGAATTTATTGGTCAGGACATGTCGCCGACGTGTCCGCTGGCGGACGGACGGCTGCAGATTTTCACTCCGCGTTCGGATACGAACCAAGGACTTTGATGAAATTGCAGTGCTGGCCGAGCAGTTGAATCGCCTTGGCCACCTTCCGGTCCTGCGCGTGTCCGTCGCAATCGATGAAGAAGAAATATTCCCACGCCTTCCGCTTGCTCGGGCGTGATTCAATCTTCGTCATGTTGATCTTGTACCGGCGGAACGCGGCAATCGCCTCATGCAACGCGCCGGCCTTGTCGGCCACGCTGACCAGCAGGCTCGTGCGGTCCTGGCCGGTGGGCGGACTGCATTGGCGGCCCAGCACCAGGAACCGCGTCGCGTTGGCGGCGTTGTCCTGGATGTCCTGTTCCAGCACGTCCAGTCCGTATTTTTCAGCGGCCAGAATTCCGCCAATTGCCGCCGCGTTCTTGTCCTTTGCCGCCAGTTCCGCTGAACGGGCGTTGGACGACGTCTCGATAAGTTCCACGCGCGGCAGATGATTCTGAATCCAGCCACGGCATTGGGCGAGCGATTGCGGATGCACGAACAGCTTTTTGATGCGCGTCCGCGTCCCGCCGGGCCGCACCATCAGGCACTGCTGAATCGGCAGGACAATCTGTGAAACGATTTTCAAATCGCTGTCCACGAACATGTCGAGCGTGTGGGTGACGACGCCTTCGGTGGAATTCTCGACCGGCACCACGCCGTAATCCGCGCGCCGTTTGCTGACCTCGGTGAACACGTCGGCGATGGTTTTCTGCGGCGAATAACGCAGGCTGGCGCCGAATTTCTGGATGGCCGCCTGATGCGTGAAGGTCGCTTCCGGGCCGAAATAGGCGATAATCATCGTCTTTTCGAGCGCCAGCGCGCTGGACATGATTTCGCGGTAAATCGCGCGGAGCTGCTCATCGGTAACCGGCCCGTGGTTTAACTGGCAGATGCGTTGCAGCACGGCGCGTTCGCGGTGCGGCGCATAAATCTCCTCGCCGGCCTTGAGCTTCATGGCGCCAATGGCCAGCACGTGTTTCGTGCGCTCATTGAGCAGCCGGACGATGTGCGCGTCCAGCTTGTCGATCGCCTGGCGATGTTTGGGAATGTTCACAGCCAGGGAAGAATGCAGAATCAAACCGGAAGAATCAAACCTGTTTCACGGGCTGCAATCTCAAAGAGATTGAATGATTCAACCCAGCGTTGACGCAACTGGCCGCGTCAAAACACGCAAAACGCCTCTTGCCAAGCTCGCTATGGTGTGGTAAATGTTATACCACAACGAAGAAGATATGTTTGGAACCTTCATCAAAGAATTGCGGGCAAAACAACGCCTCGGACTGCGCGAGTTTTGCCAGGAACACGGCCACGACCCGAGCAACTGGAGCAAGATTGAGCGGGAAGTCCTCTCGCCACCGCGCGATGAGGAAACCCTTCGCACCTGGGCAAAACAGCTCGGACTCAAACCCGGCTCGGACGACTGGCATAAATTCCACGATTACGCCGCCGTGGACGCTGGACGCATTCCCGACCACCTGCTCGAAGACAAGGAACTTGCCGCACATCTGCCAGTTTTCTTCCGCACGCTCTCCGGCCAGAAACCCTCGCGGGAAGATTTGGAAAAACTGCTCAAACTCATCAGGAGCGCCAACAAACCTTGAACGACCCGCGCAAATTCAAAGCGCCATACAATCCCAAAGAACGTATCTGGCAGGAAGCCGACCGGTTGCGCGCCGCGTACTCGGCAGGGCGCAAATTGCCTGTTGAAGTCCTCGACCTTGCCGAATTTGATCTCGGTCTGGATTTGGTGCCCGTGGACGGCCTGCGCGAACAACTGGACATTGACTCCCTGCTCATGGGCGACTTGAAATCCGTCCTCGTGGATAAACGCGCCTTCATGAATCCGCGGCTCGAATACCGTTTACGCTTCTCCGTTGCCCATGAAATCGGCCATCTCATGTTGCACCGGGACATTTTTGCCGGGCTGAAACACGCCAGCGCCCGGGAATGGTTCGATTACATCTCCGCCATCCCCGATGTGGAATACGGCTGGGTGGAATGGCAGGCCTACGAATTCGCCGGACGTCTGCTCGTCCCACCGGACGCACTGCGCCCGGAATTTCAAAGCGCCATCAAATCTGCGCAAGCCGCCGGCTATTCCGACTGGCTGGCGGCCGACGAAGCTGCACTGGATTATATCGCCACCCGCATCGCGCCAAAGTTCGGCGTCTCGACCGAAGTGATCGCCAAACGATTGCGCGTGGAAAAACTCTGGCCGCCGGCCGAATAATAAATTCCAAATGGAAATGAGCCTGCTAATTCCAATCGAAGCCTTCGATAACTTTAATGCGGTTAGGGATTTCCAAACCACGCAAATACCAATGGACGTGTTGTCCGATCTGGTTCAAAAAGTGAAAGAATTGGATGAGCGGGAAGAGTTTGAACCGTGGTTGAGATCAATTTTGGCGGATGGCGCGCAAACACCCCATGGTCCGGCTGAAATCGTGGACATCTTTACCCACCATGTCACGGCAAACGGACGGTACGGAATGGCTGCTTTCATATTAAAAGGTAAGTCATTTCCAACTGTGAGACCGGCTGACGTTGCTCACCAGATATACCGCCTGAAAAAAATAGACGGGTTGGAATTTGCTCTATTCGCTGCACCGGGAACTGTTCTTGATGCCGCCAAGGAACAATTCTGCAGCACCTGTGAAGAGATTGGTTGTCATTATTCCATATTAAACGCTGAAGACCTTGCGAGGTTATTTGTCGCTTACGGATTCTTCTGCCCTCGCGACGCGACCCGCATTTCCAGCGGAAGATGCAGGCACTGCGGTTATTCTCCGAATAAGCGCATTCTCAACTTGCTTCAAAAAGAGGCTTTGGAAGAGCTGTCAACGGCACACGCCCGAAAACAAAAGTCGGGCTTGGTTGTATTGCCACCCGGCAGCGGCAAGACGCGAGTTGCCGCCGAAGACGCTATCAATGTGAACGCACAACGTGTGCTTTATATTGCGCATACCCACGAAATCTTAGATGTGGCATTGTCGGAGTTCGAAGCTAAATTTGGGTCTGAAAATATTGGCCGAATAGAACGAGCCTCTTCATTCGATAATCTTAAACGTGTCAGCCTTGTGACCGTCACATTACTTGCGCGGCATTTGGACAAACTTTCTGTCGGTCAATTTGATTATCTAGTCATCGACGAATTCCACCATGCCGCTGCGGTTTCCTACCGCCGGGTTCTCGAAAAGCTGTGCCCTGCGTTCCTTTTGGGGCTGACAGCTACTCCATTTCGAGGCGACCAGCAAAACATTCTTCAGCTATGTAATAACACCATTATTGTAAGCTACGCTTTAAGATTTGGCATTGATACCGGAGTGTTGTGTCCATTCCACTACTTCGGATGCTTCGATGATGTCGATTACTCCCAAATCCAGCATAATGGGCTTTCTTACAACATTCGTGATCTCGAAAAAGCGCTCATCATCCCGGAAAGAGACCAAGCGATAATAAGAAAATGGCGTGAAAAGGCAGAGGGCAAACCCACAGTTGCTTTCTGTTGTTCAATCAATCATGCAGAACGTGTAGCCGCCAGCTTTGTGGCTGCTGGGATTCAAGCTGTCGCTTATACCTCCGAAATCGATGTGGAGCAGCGCCATCGGGTGCTCGGTGAATTCAAATCAGGTGCGGTTTCTGTTTTATGTGTGGTTGATGTATTGAATGAAGGAGCAGATTTGCCTTTTGTTGAATGCCTTCTTTTCTTAAGGCCCACTGAATCTAAACGTATCTATTTCCAGCAGCTTGGACGTGGGCTTCGAAGATACGTCGGCAAGGCGCACTGTCTTGTCATTGATTTTATTGGCAATTTTAAGAACGCTTCCCGAATTGTCGAATACCAAGACTTGCTTCCGCTTGGGGAGACTGCGCCAGACAATGGTCAAACTCGTCTGAACCATCTGAAGAATGTATTAAACCTTCCTTTGGGCTGTCAGGTTAGTTTTGATGACCGAGTAATCGATTTGTTCTATGACCAGACGCTCGATACTTCCTTTATCAGCAGCCACAACATTAGGAGAATTTTGATGATGCAGTATGAACGACTTGCCCGAAGGCTGGGCCATCCACCAACGAAGAAAGAACTCGACCGAAATTGCCTAATCGGCAGCGACATCTACGCAACCTGTTATGGGAGTTGGAAAACATTCGAGAAAACAATGTCATCCACGTAATCTGCGGTTAAAACCTCCGCGTCTCCCGCTTTCGTTTTTACTTCGGCGCGACAGGCTGCGTTGAAAAATCCGTGTCATTCGCCGGAGACGGTCACCACAATGGTGCGGCGGCGGGGTTTGATGTCGCATTCCAGATGGAAAATCTGTTGCCAGGTGCCCAACAACGGTTTCCGGCCGGCCACCGGCACCGTCAACGACGGTCCTAGCAGCGTGGCCTGCAAATGCGAATGACCGTTGCCATCGTGCCAGGCGCGTTCGTGTCCGTAATTGCGGCCGGGCGGGATGAGTTTGTCCAGCAGGTCGGGCAGGTCTTCCATCAATCCCGGCTCGAATTCGATGGCGCCAATCGCGCCGGTGCTGCCGACGTTGAACACGTGCGCCGTGCCGGTACGCACGCCGGAGTCATGGATGATTTGCGCCACGTCCGCCGTCAGGTCGTGCATCTGCCCGTGGCCGCGGGTTTCCAGCAGGATTTGTTTTTGGTAAACCATGCCCTTTTCTTGCGCGCAACGGCTTGGGAACGCAAGTCTGACCTGGGTAGGGCGGGCAGTCCCCTGCCCGCCGCAAATCTAAAGAACGGCGCGCACGGAGTGACGCGCCCTACCAAGAGCAGGTAGAGACGGCTCGCCGAGCCGTCCGGACGCCGCGGCGCGGCGTCTCTACCAACAATCCATTAACCACCATTTGCCGGCTGTTCTGGTGCTGTTTCTGCCTTCTTCTCTTCCGCACTTCCCAAAGCCAGTTGTTCCGGCGGAGTCGTAGCCAATCCCGGTTCAACCGTGACCGGTGCGGGCGGCTTTTGAACAACAATCTTCCGAAGTTCGTCCGCGGCCGGCAAATCTCTCAGGCTGCGCAGCCCAAAGTATTCGAGGAACAACGCCGTCGTGCCGTAGGTCGGCGGGCGGCCCACGGCTTCGGCACGGCCAGCGACGTCCACGAGACCGCGTTCCATGATGGTCTGCATGACGGCGTCCACATTCACGCCGCGAATCTGTTCCACCTCGGCGCGCGTGATGGGCTGGCGATAAGCGATGATGGCGAGCGTTTCCAGCGCGGGCTGCGATAATCGTGGCGGCCGGATTTTCTGGCCGACCAGCGCCTTGAGCCACGGCGCGTATTCAGGCTGGGAAACGAATTGCCACGCTCCGGCGACGCACGCGAGCCGGTAACTGCGCGCGGCGGTTTCGTGTTCCTGCGCCAGTTGCTCCAGCGCGGCGATCAATTCGCTGTCCCTGATTTTGGCGAGCGATTTGGCGGTGGCGTCAGCATCTTCGGCTTCGGCGGCCGCGGCGAACACGTCGCGAAGTTCCTTTACGCTCAGCGGCTTTTGCGCGGAGAACAGCAGCGATTCCAGAATAAATTTTAATTCCATTTTTGATTTACGATATACGATTTACGGTTGGCGCGGCGGTTCGGCTACCCCACCGGTTTCGGGTGCCTGGTGGAGAATCGGTTCGGGCGTAACATCATTTCGAGCCGGGTCGGACCGACCTTCGCTTGAAAGCTCCGGCCCGGCAGGGACCGGCGCTCCGGCGGGTGGCGCGTTTTCTGCGCGGCGGATTTCGATTTCGCCGAATTCCTCGCCCTGGGCGCAGATAAGTTGTTTGAGGCGAATCAGTTCCAGCAGGGCCAGAAAAGTGCAGACGACTTCCGACCGACCGGCGGCATTCTCAAACAGTTCGGCAAAGCGCACGGAACCGTGTTCGGCCAGCACTTTGAGAATGAACTCGATCTTTTCACTGACGGTCCATTTGTCCTCGAAAATGTCGCGGGCGTCGTCGCGTTTCTCAAACCGCCGGAGGACAGTATTTACGGCGTTGAGCAGGTCGAAGATGGACACGTCCGGTTTGGGCGTCGGCGCGGCGCTTTCGAATTCCAGTTTGCCGGGCAGCCGCGGAAACACATTTTCCTGGCGGGCCTCAAGGGTCTGCAATTGCGTGGCGGCGTCCTTGAATTTCTTATATTCAACGAGTTGCCGGATGAGCTCCCAGCGCGGGTCTTCGCCCTCCTCCTCGCCTTCGACGGTCACCTGCTGGTCCACGGGCAGCAGTTCGCGGCTTTTGATGTACATGAGCGTCGAGGCCATGACGAGGAATTCGCCGGCAATCTCGAGGTCGAACTGCCGCATCAGGTCAATGTATTCGATGAACTGCGTGGCGAGTTTGGTGAGGTTGACCTGGTAAATGTCCACCTCCTCCTTTTTGATCAGATAAAGGAGCAAATCGAGCGGTCCTTCAAAGACCTCGAACTGGACTTTATATTCCGCCATGTGCTGAATGAACCGTGAAAAATTCTAAGGCCGACGCAGGCGGTTGGCAACGCCGGAAGCAGGCGTTCGACGGCTGGAAAAACCCGCAAGGGCAAGCGCCGTTGAATTTTTGGCAAAATCCGGCGAGCCAATCGGCGTTGGCTGGCCGATATTCAGGGTGTGACGAATCCGTCCTCGACCTCGAACGGTGAAAATGAAAACGGCGCCCTGCCGCCGGTGGACGAGATGGTGCTGGTGCAATGCAAACATTTCCGGTGTCTGGCATTTCGGGACAAACACGGCAAATGGCGGAGTCCGTTCAGCAAGATGGAGCTGCATAACGTCGTCCACGTGATTCAGTACAATTCCAATTGACGTTCCCCGCCGATGGCCTGCGTCCCAGCCGATTCCTCCTACTGTGTGCCAACCGCCCCAAACTTGACGTGAGGCGTTTGAAAATCTAGTCTCTACAGACCGGTTGGTGGCCATAGCTCAGCCCGGTTAGAGCCCCAGATTGTGGATCTGGCTGTCGCGGGTTCAAATCCCGTTGGCCACCCCATTTTTCGCCCAAAGCGAAAAATGCCGCGCCGAATCCCGCAAAGCGGGAGAAGGCGGGCCACCTTCATTTTTGATTTCCGATTTCTGATTTGAAAAAGCCTGCCGAATTTCAAATCGAAAAGTCCTCGGAGAAGATTTTCACGTTTTTCAGCTCCACGAAGACCTGCTCGCCGGCCTTGGGCTGCAACTGTTGAAACTCCTCCTTGCTCAGTTGCGCGGCGAAGTTGCCGCCGCCGTCGAGCCGCTCCAGTTCTAGGTTCGCCAGCGGGCCGGCGGCGTTGCAACGGAGGATGCGCGCCGGAAAGGTCTTCTGCCCGTTCGCCTCGCGCATGATGCGGATGTCGTGCGGCCGTACGAACGCCACGGCGTCCGTGTCCGTCTCGCCGACGGTTTCTTCCACGGCGAATTCCGTTTCGCCAATGATGACCGTCCCTTCGCGCACGCGGCCGCTGAACAAATTCACGTTGCCGAGAAAATCGTAAACGAACGGCGAGGCCGGGTTGTCGTAAATTTCCTCCGGCGTGCCAATCTGCTCGATGCGGCCGTCGCGCAGAATGGCCACCCGGTCGGCCACCTCGAGCGCCTCCTCCTGATCGTGCGTTACAAACAGCGTGGTGATGTGGATTTCGTCGTGCAGCTTCCGCAGCCAGCGGCGCAGCTCCTTGCGGACCTTCGCGTCGAGCGCGCCGAACGGTTCATCGAGCAGGAGCACTTTGGGTTCAACCGCAAGCGCGCGGGCGAGCGCGACGCGCTGGCGTTGGCCGCCGGAAAGCTGCGAAGGAAACCGTTTGGCGAGCGGCTCGAGTTGAATCAATTTCAGCAGTTCGCCGACGCGGATATGGATTTTTTCCTCGCTGGGCCGCGTTGTTTTCGGGCGCACGCGGAGGCCGAAGGCGATGTTTTCAAAAACGTTCAGGTGGCGGAACAGCGCATAATGTTGAAACGCAAAACCGGCCTTGCGCTGGCTCGCGGGAACGGCCGTTACGTCCTCGCCGTAAAACAACACCTGCGCGTCGCCCGCATCGGGAAATTCCAGCCCGGCGATGACGCGCAGCAGGGACGTCTTGCCCGAACCGGACGGCCCGAGCAGGGCGACGAGTTCGCCGGACTCGACCTTGAGATTCACCCGGTCAAGCGCGGTGAAATTGCCGAACTTTTTTGTGACGTTTTTTACTTCGATACTCATGCAAAATTTTTAGTTCGGTCTCTTTTTCAGGGGCACCGGCGTAAACGCCGTTCCCCGCAACCCGGTACTTTTATACTCGACCCACGTTTTCAAGGCGAGCGTGACCAGGGCGAGCAGCGTCAACAGCGACGCCACGGCGAACGCGCCGGGGATATTGTTGCTTTCGTACAAAATTTGCACGTGCAACGGGATCGTGTTGGTCTGGCCCTGAATATGGCCGCTGACGACCGAGACCGCGCCGAATTCGCCCATCGCGCGCGCGTTGCACAAAATCACCCCGTACAATAATCCCCATTTGATGTTTGGCAACGTCACACGCCAGAAGGTCTGCCAGCCGTTTGCGCCGAGCACGCGCGCGGCCTCCTCCTCCGTCCGGCCCTGCGCCTGCATGAGGGGAATCAACTCGCGCGCCACGAACGGGAACGTGACGAACATCGTCGCCAGAACAATACCCGGCACGGCAAAAATGATCCGGATGTTGTGTTCTATGAGCCACGGGCCAAACCAGCCTTGCGCGCCGAAAATGAGGACGTAAATCATTCCCGAAATCACGGGTGAAATGGAGAATGGCAGGTCAATCAGCGTGAGCAAAATGTTTTTGCCGGGGAAATCGAACTTGGCAATGGTCCACGCCGCCGCCACCCCGAAAAGGCAGTTCAGCGGAACAGAAATCGCGGCGGCAATCAACGTCAATTCAATCGCGCTCACCGTCATCGGGTCGCGCAGCGTCTGGAAATAAAAACCGAAGCCCTGTCTGAGCGCCTCGGCAAAAACAGAAAGGAGCGGCACGACGAGGAACAGCGCGATGAATGCCAGGGCGACGGCGATGAGCAGGCACCGCACCACCGGCGGTTCGCTGATGCGACGCGGGGCGTTGATCTTGGCGTCGTCGGTCATGCTAGGTTGGTTGCATTATAACGGTTGCTCCACCATTGCAGCAGATTGATGGCCAGCAGCAGCAGGAACGAAATGACGAGCATGACGACGGCCAGCGCGGTCGCCTTGGCGTATTGAAATCCGTCCAGCTCGCTCATGATGAGCAGCGGAACAATCTGGGTCTTCATCGGGATGTTGCTGGAAATAAAAACGACCGAGCCGTACTCGCCCAGGGCGCGGGCGAACGCGAGCGCGAATCCGGTCAGCAGCGCCGGACTCAACAGCGGAAAAATCACGCGCCAGAACGTCTGCCAGCGGTTCGCGCCCAGGCTCGCCGCGGCTTCCTCCAGTTCCGAATCCAGATCAGCCAGCACCGGCTGGACGGTGCGGACAATAAATGGCAGGCCGATGAAGGTGAGCGCGACAAAAATGCCGAGTTGTGTGTAGGAAACCTTGATGCCGAGCGGCGCGAGCCATCCGCCCAGCCAGCCATTCGGCGCGTAAAGCGTTGCCAGCGTTATGCCGGCGACGGCGGTCGGCAGCGCAAACGGCAGGTCCACGAGCGCGTCCACAATCCGCTTTCCGAAAAAATCATAACGCACGAGGACCCACGCGACAATAAACCCGAAAAAGCCATTCACCGCCGCAGCCAGAAATGACGCGCCGAAACTCAGGCGATACGCCGCGAGCGCCTGCGGCGAAAAGACCGTGCGCGAAAATTCCGCCCAGGAAAGTTCACTGCTTTTTACAAACGTCGCCGCCAGCGGAATCAGGACGATGAGGCTGAGATAAAGGAGTGTGTAGCCGAGCGTCAAACGAAAGCCCGGCAACACGCTGTTTTGCTTCTTCGCCATGCAGATTGAATTGTTTCCCAGCGGGATAGCCGTTGTCAAAAGGTTGCGAAAGAATTCTTCAGGCCGTGATGGAAATAAATTCAGCGGGGCTTCCGGAATGAATGGCCACAAACGCCTTTCAGGGTTGATAGATTTGGTCAAAGACGCCGCCGTCGGCAAAGTGCGCGGCCTGCGCCTTCGCCCAACTGCCGAATTCCTGGTCCACGGTGACGAGCTTCAATTGCGTGAAATTCGCGGCGTATTTTTCAGCAATGGCCTGGTTGCGCGGACGATAAAAATTCTTCGCCGCGATTTCCTGGCCTTCGTCCGAATACAAATAATTGAGATAAGCCTTGGCCACTTCGACGGTGCCGTGCCTTTTGGCAATTTTGTCAACGACCGCCACCGGCGGTTCGGCCCGAATGCTCAGCGACGGCGTGACGATTTCAAACTGGTCCGCGCCAAATTCCTTGAGCGCCAGGTGCGCCTCGTTTTCCCACGCCAGCAGCACGTCGCCGATGCCACGTTGCGCAAAGGTGATGGTCGAGCCGCGCGCGCCGGAGTCCAGCACCGGCACGTTTTTGTAAAGCCGCTTCACAAAATCTCGCGCCTTCGCATCGTCCTGTCCGTAAGTTTCCAGCGCGTAGGCATAGGCGGCGAGATACGTCCAGCGCGCCCCGCCGGAGGTTTTCGGATTTGGCGTCACAACGGTGACGCCCGGCTTCACCACGTCGTCCCAATCCTTGATGTGCTTTGGATTTCCCTTGCGCACCAGAAAGACGATGGTCGAGGTGTAGGGCGTGCTGTTGTCCGGCAGCCGTTTTTGCCAGTCGGCCGGGAGCAGTTTCGCCTGTTGCGCCACCGCGTCTATGTCGTAGGCCAGCGCGAGCGTGACGACGTCGGCTTCGAGGCCGTTGATGACGGATTGCGCCTGTTTGCCCGAGCCGCCGTGGGATTGGGAAATGACCACGTCGTCGCCGGTCCTGGCCTTCCAATACTTCGCGAACGCGGCGTTGTATTCCTGATAAAGTTCGCGCGTGGGGTCGTAGGAAACGTTCAGGAGTTTAATTTCCCTGGCGCCCGCCCCGACGCCCAGCGACGAAGCCAGCAGAATTGTCAAAAAGGTTTTCATGAGCTTTTAATTTCGGAGTTAAGACAGTTAAAACGCCAATTGTATTCGGGTGAAAAACACATTTTCCGCCTGGGCCGGCACCGCCGGAACGGCGCCGGTGTAGCCGGAGAACATCGTGTGCGAAAAACTGGCGTTCACCCGGACGTTCCGGTTCAGATACCAGTTGAGTCCCGCCGACCAGGCATGCGCCGACGAGGCTGAGGCGGTGGAACTGGCAAAAGTGGGGAACGCCGATTGGTCCACGTTCAGCTCCTCATACCGTCCCACCACCTGCCAGGCGCCCCAGCCGCCCGAATGCAAACTGAAAGGATGGCGCGGCGTCACGCCATTATACGAAGCGTCTTCCCCCGTCAACACCCAGCTGGCGGAAACCTCCCAGGCAGTGTTTTGCAGATCCGCCAGGGCGGCGCCGTTTTTGACGTCCTGGTCGGAAACCACGTACTCGCCCATGATCCCCAGCGGCCCGTAGTAATAATATCCCTGGGGCGAAACCCGCCAGTGCTGTCCGTTGGCAATCACTCCGGCGGAGTAAGTGAAAAATTTCTGCTGGCCGTCCGTGGTGTAACCCGGCGTCAGCCCGGCGGCGCCATTGCGGTCTGATTCATAACTGCCGCCCAAGCCGAATCCCAACCCCTTCAGCGCATTCACGTCCGATGTCTTCCACGGCTGGAGAAAAATGCGTCCGGCAAATGCTTTGTCATTGTCGGAGTCCGTATTCACCGTCGTGCCGTTGTAATCCGACACGCCATCAAAGATGCCGGCGGCGTAACTGGCCGCTCCGCCAAACAGGTCGCCGTGCAATTCCACGCCCAGGTCGCGGTTCGGAACCAAATCCGTCACCAATGAACGCTCATTCAAGAGTAAATACGGATCAGACTGCAATTGTTCCAAACCGACTGGCGACTTGAACTTGCCCGCCTCCAATTGCAATTCGGGATTGTAGCGATAGTTGAGGTAGGCGTCCTGGATTTGCACCACGCTGCCGCCGAAATCCGGCGTGAAGTTGAAATCAAAATCATGGAACACCGTGCCGGTGATGATTGGGCGTGCCCGGCGCAGCAGGAAGCTGTCATTCACAATATTGTGGTCGGCAAAAAACGTCCGGCTGTCCAACTGCACCAGGCCGTGCAGGCTGATGGCAAAGTTGGTGTCCGCGGAACTAAGCGTGAAACCGCTGGCATCCAGTTTCAACCGGGGTTGCGTTTTGGCCGCTGCCGCCGCGTCCTCTTTGTCCAGCTCGTGCTGACGCGCAAGAATCCGGACCTTCTGGTCGAGTTCCTGGATTTGCTCCTGGTTGGTGTTGGCGGCCGCTTGCTGCTCCGACTCGCGCTGTTGCTCCAGGGCCTGGACCTTTTGATCTAATGCCTGTACCTGCTGCTTCAAGGCTTCAATCTCCGCCGCTTCCGTGGAGTTGGTGGCTGTGTCATCGGCAGCCAGGGCCGGAAAAACAATTAACGCCCCGACGGCTACGGTGAGTATCAACTGATTCAATTTCATATTGGTTGTTGTTTGTTTCCGCCAATTCTACCCATTTTACGTCATGTTTATAAATAGCGACCATTTGAGTCGTCTTTATGACCAAATAAAAAGGCCAGCTACTCTTCGCTTCCTGCCCTATCGACTGTATTTTTTGGATTCTCGAATTAACTGCAACTCTCAATCCGACAATAAACGACTAAGTATGTCGTTATTATCCACGCTTTATTCGGCCTGTCAACTGTTTTTTTGAAAAATTATTCCTTTAAATACCCTCGCCGCCAATGAAGTTGACGCTCATTTCCCGCTTGGAAACTGGCGTGCCTTTGGCCACTTCAGCCAGTGTCGCGCGATCCATCACGCCGGCGATGTAATTTCGGGCATCGAGAAAGACCCGGCGAAACCGGCAAACCGGCTCTTGCGAACAGCGTTTATAACCAGTCACGGAAACGCATTCGATGGGTGCTAAAACGCCGTCGAAATGGCGCACCACCTCGCCCATGGTAATCTTTTCAGGGCTTCGGGCGAGCACGTAACCGCCGCGGATTCCCGCCGTGCTGTCCACCCAACCCTGCGCCTTGAGGTCGAGCATGATTTGCTCCAGAAAGCGCTTGGGCACATCGTTGCGCCGGGCCAGTTCCCGAATCGGAATGGGCGCGCCACGATAATGATCCACCAGGGTGAACAAGGCGCGGAGCGCGTAATCCGTTCTTTTCGAAATCCGCATGACAAAATACGATATAACCAGTCGGATTTAAGTCAACTGCGGGTTGAGTGCAAAAGGTGGCTTATTTTATGATTCGCCGGCCTTCGTCGAGGAAGATGCCCTTGAAATTCATTTCCAGCGCCTGCGGGTTGGTGGCCTTGGTCAAGGCCTCCTTCTCGCTGACCCGGCCCGATTTGACGAGATTGAACAACGACTGGTTGAAGCTGATCATGCCGTCGTCCAAACCGGTTTCAATGGCTGCCGACAGTTTGTCGAGCCGGTTTTCTTCGAGCAGTTTTCTGACCATGGGCGTGTTCAGCAAAATTTCCAAAGCCGGCGTCAGTTTGCCATCCACGCTGTTAACCATGCGCTGGCAAATCACACCGCATAACGTGCCGGAAAGTTGCCGGCGGATTTGTTCGCGCTCTTCGGCTTTGAAGAAATCCAGGATGCGGTTGATGGACTGTGAAGCATTGGTCGTGTGGAGGGTGGACAGGACGAGGTGTCCTGTCTCCGCCGCGCTCATCGCCGCCGAGAAACTGATGTCGTCGCGCATCTCGCCGACCATGATGATGTCCGGGTCCTGACGCAGAACGTGGACCAGCGCGTGGTGGAAGGTCAACGTATCGAGGCCAATCTCCCGCTGCTCAATCACGGACTGGTTGTCCTCGAACACGTATTCAATCGGGTCTTCCAGCGTGATGATGTGTTTTTTGAAATTGTTGTTGATGTGCTCGATCATGGCCGCGAGCGTGGTGGATTTGCCGCAACCGGTGGTGCCGGCCACGAGCACGATGCCGCGCGGCGATTCGGCCGTCTGTTTGATCTGCTCCAGCAAACCCAGCTCCTCGAACGTGGGCACGCGCGTCTTCACAAACCGCATGGCCAGACACCACTGGCCGCGCTGTTGGAACAGATTCGTTCGGAACCGGCCGGTCCCGGGAACGAAATAGGAAAAATCCACTTCACGTTCCTCGACGAGCTTCTTTCTCAAATGATCGGGGGCGATGGCCTCGACAATCTTATTCATCCACTCGGCGGTCGGAAAGGGCGCGTCCACGGCAATGAGTTCGCGGTTGATGCGATAAATGACCGGCGTGCCGATCTTCAGGTGCACGTCCGAGGCGCCGCCTTCGACCGCGGTTTTAAGAATGCGTTGAAATATTTCCATCCCACTAGATTAATCAACCTTTTCCAAAACGCCAGCCGGGAAAAGTAAATTTTGGCCGGGTCTTATTCTGAATTTGAAATCAATGGCAGGGTGGGCAATCCTCGACCCGCTGCGAATGTCAGCAACGGCGCGCAGGGAACGAGCCACACTACCGGGTAGTCTAAATTGTAGCAGCCGACGTGAGGAGGCTCTGAAAAAAGATGACCTCCGGGAAACAAATAAGCCTCGTTACCTCGGCTGCTACAGCTTTTTTTTCGTGTCTTTCACGGGTTTCGCGGTTAAAAATCCGCACATGTCTGAACAGCGCATCGGCATCATCGGCGGCACCGGCCTTTACAATCTCGAGGGATTCACCAACCAGAAATGGATAGAAATCAAAACGCCCTTTGGCCCGCCCTCGGACGATTTGCTCGCCGGCAAACTGGCCGGGCGCAACGTGGTTTTCCTGGCGCGACACGGACGCGGCCACCGCATCCTGCCCAGCGAACTGAATCATCGCGCCAATATCTGGGCGATGAAGAAACTGGGCGTCGCCTGGATTATCAGCGTCAGCGCCGTCGGCTCCTTGCAGGAAAAATACAGGCCTTGTGACATCGTGCTGGTGGACCAGTTCCTCGACCGCACCAAGCGAGGCCCGGAGCACACGTTTTTCGGCCGCGGTATCGTGGCGCACATCTCCTTTGCGCGCCCGATTTGCGAGGAGTTGCGCAAAATTCTTTTGAAAACCGCGCAGGCTTGCGGCGCGACGGCGCACGACGGCGGCACTTATGTGAACATGGAAGGCCCGGCCTTCAGCACTCGCGCCGAATCGCTCACCAACCACCAGCTCGAGTACGACGTCATCGGCATGACCAATCTGGGCGAGGCCAAATGCGCCCGCGAAGCGGAAATTGCCTATGCCACGCTGGCGATGTCTACCGACTACGATTGCTGGAAGGAAGACGAGCACGTCACGCTCGCCATGATTATCCAAAACCTCAATCGCAACGCCGACATGGCCAAAAAAATCGTCACCGCTGCCATCTCGCAAATTCCGGCTGAACCCAACTGGCCCTGTCACACCGCGTTGAAATATGCAATCCTGACCGATAAAAAATTGTGGCCAGCAAAAACAAAAAAGGAACTGCAACCTTTGCTGGCAAAATATCTCTGACTCCATCAAAGTAATCCTCATGGCAACTAAAACCATCATCAAACCCGCAAAATCGCCGGCCGCCGTCGGCCCCTACAATCATGCCGTGCGCGTCGGCGACCTGCTGTTCTGCGCCGGCCAGATTCCCATTGACCCGGCCTCCGGCAACCTGATTGCCGGCGACATCAGGGCGCAAACCGACCGCGTGCTGCAAAACGTCAAGGTGATCCTGGACGACCAGAAGCTCACCTTCGCGAACGTGGTCAAAAGCACGGTGTTTATGACCAATCTCGCCGATTTCGCCGGCATGAACGAGGTCTATGCGAAATATTTCACCGGCGATTGTCCAGCGCGTTCGACCATCCAGGTCGCCGCGCTGCCGAAAGGCGCGAACGTGGAAATTGAAGTGGTGGCCCACTTCTGAATTTACGATTTACGAATGACGATTGACGTGCCCATGATGCGTCAGCGCGTAAATCGTAAATCGAACATCGTAAATGAAAAAGTCCTGGCGTGAGAAACTGGCGGATGACAAAGGCCTGCCGAGGGTCTGCAAAGTCGGCGGTAAATTGACCAGTCGCTGGGGCACAGGCACGTTTGTCATTCCCGCCCCGCGGGAAGTGGATGCGCTGATGAAGCAGGTGCCCAGGGGCCGCGTCGTCACCATCAACGAACTCCGCAAGGCACTCGCCAAAAAGCACAAGACGGACTTTGCCTGTCCCATTACGACCGGCATTTTTTCATGGATCGCCGCGCATGCGGCCGCCGAAGGGGAAGCGGAAGGCGCAAAACACATTACACCTTACTGGCGCACACTCAAAACCGGCGGCGAATTGAACCCGAAATATCCCGGTGGTGTTGGAAGCATCGCCAAACATTTGCGCGCCGAGGGACATAAAATTGTTTCCAAAGGCAAGCGGGCACTCGTGGCGGACCACGAGAAGAAACTGTTCACCAGGCTGCGATGAATCATGTCTAACGGAGCTTATTTGATTATCGGACTGGTTGTCGGGGGCGGATTGGGCCTGCTCATTGGCTGGTTGACAGGCCGCAGTCGTGCGCCGATTGCCCCGGCTGATGCGCGGCTGGAAAATGAATTGCGCCAGCAAGTCAACCAACGCGAATTGGAACTGACCCAATTACGCAGCCAGCTCACCGAGACCGGCAACGCCCGCGCCTCCGCTGAAGCCAGTCGGGCGGCGGCGGAAAAAATGGTCGCAGAACAACGCGCCTTGCAGGACAAGGCACTGGCCGATTTGCGTGAGGCGTTCAAAGCCTTGAGCGCCGAGGCTTTGAAACAGAGCGCGCCGGAATTTTTGCGGCTGGCCGAGCAGACGTTCGGCAAATTCCAGGAAACGGCCAAGGGCGATCTGGCGCAACGACAGGAATCCATCAAAACGCTGGTCGAACCGCTGAAACTGCAATTGGAGACCTACCAGAAACGCCTGCAACAAAGTGAAACCTCGCAGGCGGACACGCTCGGCAAGGTGAAAGAGCAGCTTGAAAAGCTGGCGCAATCCAGTTTATCGCTCGCTGCCGAAACGCAGCAGTTCCGCATGGTGCTGAAGTCAAACCAGGCGCGCGGGCGCTGGGGCGAGGAAACGTTGCGGCGGGTCGTGGAGGCGGCGGGTATGAGCGCCCATTGCGATTTCAGCGAGCAGACGCAGGCGGGCGACGCCAAGCCGGATTTGATTGTGCGCCTGCCCGGCGACCGCTTCATCATCGTGGACGCCAAGGTGCCGGACTTTGATTTTCTCAACGCGCTGGAGTCGGCGGACGAAACCAAACGCGCGGAAGCGCTCGCGGCGCATGCGGCGAAATTGAAGGCGACCATCAAAGCGCTCGCCGACCGTGATTATCCGAGCCAGTTTCCCAACGCGCTGGATTACGTAGTGCTGTTCGTGCCGGCGGAATCGCTGTTCAGCGCGGCGCTGGAGGGCGATCATGATTTGATTGTCTGGGCGGCGGGCAAACGGATTCTGCTGGCGACGCCGGCGTCACTCATCGCCCTGCTCCGTTCCGTGAGCGTGAGCTGGCAGCAGCACGCGCAGACGGAAAATGCCCGGGCGATTGCGGACGCGGCGCAGGAGCTTTACTCGCGCGTGGCCACGTTCACAGAGCATTTTGGAAAAATCGGCGATGGCCTGGAAGCGGCGAACAAGGCATTCAACCAGGCGGTCGGCAGTTACGAATCACGCATCCGCCCGGCGGGCGAGAAAATCCAGAAACTCGGCGGTGCAACAACCGGCAAGGAACTCGCCGATGTGCAGCCGCTGGACACGACGTTGCGCCTGCCGCCGGAAACCTGAGACACAAACTTCACGGTTTGGTTCACACCTTAACTTCGCCTTCAGCGGGGCGGCGGGCGATGAAATGATTTCTGGTGTTCAACCCCAAAAAGTGCATAATTGTATCTATGGAAAAAGCATTACTTCAAGAAACACCCCCACCCGCACCCATGTCCGGTTCGGAAACGCCATCTCCCAAAGCCGATTACGGCGATGCGGAGGTGCAATTCGGCATGGGGTTGAAGTTCGCCACGGACACAGGGGCAGCGCAGGATTACGGGCAGGCAGCGGAATGGTACCACAAGGCGGCGGAGCAAAACCATTCCCTGGCGCAATTCAATCTCGGCGTGATGTATGCTCAGGGACAGGGAGTCGCCCGGGATGCCGCTCAATCCGCAGCGTGGTTTGGCAAGGCCGCAAAACTGGGGGATGCCGGAGCCCAGTTTCATCTGGGGGACAGTTGTCAACGCGCCAGCTTCAAGCAGGCGCCGGCGGAGGCCTCGGAATCAAGGATCGAAGCTTATAAATGGTACCGTCTCGCCGCGGCGCAAGGATACAGGGATTCGGACAAGGCCTGGACAACCCTGATCCTCAACATGACGCGGGCGGATGTTGTCGTCGGCAACCAGCGCGTGGCTGCATTTGAGATCGGGAAAGCAAATTCTCCGCAGGGATAGGGAGTTTCCAGAAAATATGTAGCCGCCGGTGAGAATCGGCGCAAATCGAACAAAAAGGAAATGAAATGGCGCGAACTGATGTTCGCGGCTACAAGATTGATTGAATTGCTCCGGGCAGGTCGGTTTTAATCGGGATCACGCCGGGGAAATTTTCTTCCGTTCATTGGCGCGGGGTTCCCGGAAATCGCTGAGCCGGCTTTTCTTGAAGGAACCGTCCGGCAATTTCAACGTGATCTGTGGCGGCCAGCCCGCCTTGGCCTCGATCACATTTTCCACGACACCCACGGTGCCGGTGATTTTGTGGACCATGGTTTCGCCGAGATAACCTTTTCCGGTTCCCGCTATTTTGGTTTTGCCCATGGCATCAAGGGCGGATTATTTGCCTTCGAGAACCCGGGTGGCAACCTCCTGGGCCTGGATGGCGTCCTGCTTTTCCATCGCGAGCCGGTAGGCCAGCGAGGCTTTGACTTTTTCACGCTCCTTTTCGGAGTAGCAATTGCGCACAAAAAACAGGTCCATTTCTCTTTCGCATGTCATAGCATTAACCTTTCCGGCAAACCACCTGCTTCCCACTGACGGCAGGGGAAGATTGAGCATCCGTTTGGGCGCATCTTCAATGTTATGGGGCGCGCAAAAAAATCCGGGTGCTGCGGGTACCAACTCAATACAACAGAAAAGCAGCGCCTCCGCCAGCCTAAAGTGCGTCCCGCCCGGCTTCAGCCATTTTCGGCGCAACCGCTCCTGGTCAAACGAAGAAGTGGGTGGCGAACCAGAGGGATTTGTTTTTAATACCTGTAGAAAAGCAGTTGACGAATCTTTGGGAGAGGCGTATAAATACCGACGATTTGATGGATTAGAGTAAGCAGTTGTCGGCACAAGGCAAATCATGGTTCCTCACCAATTAGTTGTGCCTGCAACAGCAGGGCCACGCTGTATATAGTGGTTTTTGCTTTACTTAATCGGGCAGCTTTGGTTGCCTTGGACGAGTTCAAGAGCATGTATCTCAAAAATTTGACGGTTTTTGGCTTCAAGTCCTTTGCGGACAAGACCGCATTGAACTTTCAACCCGGTGTCACCGCCATCGTCGGCCCCAACGGCTGCGGCAAATCCAATGTCTCTGACGCGATCCGCTGGGTGCTCGGCGAGCAATCCGCCAAGGCGCTGCGCGGCGGTGAGATGGCCGATGTGATTTTCAACGGCACGGACGGCCGCAAGCCGATGGGCATGGGCGAGGTGTCGCTCATGCTCGGCGGCGTGGGCGAGGAAAGTCTGCGCGCGGCCGGCGTCGAGGTGGCCTACGACGAAGTCACGCTCACGCGCCGGATTTTCCGCGACGGCAACAGCGAGTATTTTCTCAACAAGGTCCCCTGCCGGCTCAAGGACATCCAGCAATTGTTCATGGGCACGGGCGTCGGGCGCACGAGCTACAGCATCCTGGCGCAGGGCCACATCACGCAGATCCTTTCCAGCAAGCCGGAAGATCGCCGGATGATTTTCGAGGAAGCGGCAGGCATCACCAAGTTCAAGAGCCAGAAACGCGAGTCGCTCCGCAAACTGGAATACACGGAGCAAAATCTTCTGCGCGTGGCGGACCTTATCCGCGAGGTGAAGCGGCAGATCGGCTCGCTCCAACGCCAGGCTGGCAAGGCGCGCCGGTACAAACAGATTTCACTGGAACTCCAGCATCTCGACACGCAACTGGCCCGGCACCAGTTCGACGTGTTGCAGGCGGAAATTTCCACGAAACAGGCTGCCGCCGAGAAACTGCGAAGCGAAATCGAGCAGGTGTCCGCCGACGTGTTGCGGTTTGAAAACGAAATCAGGCAACTCCGCGAACGGCTGTCGGAACTGGAACATGAAGTCGCCGCGCAACAACAGCGCAGCCTGGAATTGAAGGGCGAAACGGACCGGCACGAAAGCCGGATCCAGTTCAACGAGGAACGTCTGCGCGAACTGGCGTCGCAAAATACCCGGGCGCTCGCGGACATCGCGCAGGCCGAGGAACGTTACCGCGCCGCGCAGGAGGAATCGGCGGCGGTCACGGAGAAATTGGCCCGGTCGGAGGCCGCACTGGCGCAGCATCGCCTGACGTTGGAGGCCAGACAGCAGGTGTTGACCCGGGTGGAAGAGGATTTGAAGCACAATCAGGAAGCCTTGCGTGAGGCACAGGCCGCCGCGTTCGCCGCCGCGCAGGATTTGACGCGCTTCCGCAATGAAATCACCGCGCTCGATTTGCAGAAACAGGGCAACGTCGTCCGGCTGGAGAAACTGTCGGCGGAAAAGGTGCAACTGGAGGAGGAACGGACGCGGCTGGAAGCGCGTTTGCAGGAATTCGCCGCCAACGTCGAGACCGAGAAACTCAACGCCCGGACCAAGCGCGGCTCGGTCGAACAACGGCAGAACCGGTTGCGCGAATTGCAGACGGAATTGCAGCAATCGACCACCGAACAGGACCAATTTTTGCAGCAGCAGGCAGAGAAACGTTCACGCCTGAACGTGTTGGAACAACTGGAAGGCTCGCATGAGGGCTTCAGCGCGGGCACCCAGGCCGCCTTGCGCCAGTCGCGCTCGGTCATCGGCTCGCTCGCCGACCGCATCCGGGTGCCGGATACGTATGTGGTCGCCATCGAAAACGCCCTGGGCCACCATCTGCAACTCGTGTTGACCGAACAGCCGGAATCGGCGCAACAAATCATCGCCGACCTCAGCGCCAACAAGGTCGGTCGCGCCAGTGTCGCGGCGCTTTCCCTCGAATACACCAACGACAAGCAACTGGTTTTTGAGGGCGAAATGGCGCCGGGCAGCGGACTCGATGCGATTCAGAACGGACTGCAAAAGGGTCAGGTCATCCACGCCCTGGCAGTGGTCGAGGCCGAGCCGTCGGTGGAAAAACTTCTGAAAGCATTGCTGGGCCGCACCTTTATTGCGTCCGACCTCGGCACGGCCACCGACCAGATCCAAAACGGCCATGCCGGCTGCGATTTTGTGACGTTGACCGGAGATTTGTTGAGCCGGCACGGTGTTTACACCGGCGGTTATCTGAACGGAAACGGCAATCCCAAGGCGCCGGCTTCGATTTTGGGCCGCAAGAACCAGATTTCTGAATTGCACGGTGAACTGACGGAAGTCCAGATGCGTGTGGCCGAAATGAGCCGCCGCCGCGGCGCGCTGTTGAGCGAGCAGACGGAATTGCAGGCGAGCCTGCAACAGGCGCAGACCGAATTGCGCGAGCAGGAAGTGGCCATCGCCACGCGCGAAGGCGAGTTCAACGCGCTGCAAAATTCCAACCGCCTGCTGCACCAGAAAATCGAGACGGTTATTTTTGAAATCCAAAGCCTCGCCGCGCAGGAACAGGAAGGTTCACAGAAACGCCGCGCGCTGGCGGCGCAATTGAGCGAACTGGAAACGCGCGAACGCGCCGGCCAGGAAAAGGTCGCCACGCTTACGAGCGAACTGGAAAATTTGCGCCAGCACCGCGACACCGCGAATGCCGCCCTCACGGAAAGCAAGGTGGCGCTGGCGGCGGAGGAACAGCTGCTGGCCTCGTTCCGCCAGCAACAACAATCCCTGGAACAGCGGGTTCGCGAGCTGGGCCAGGTCATCGAACAGCGGCGCAGCGAGTGCTCGGCGTTTGTCACGCGCAAGGAACAGGCGGAATCGGAAATCCAGGATTCACGCTCACAGATTGAGCGTTTAACGCATGAACGCGAGCTGGCCAACGCGCAATTGGCGGAGCTGACCGGGCGGAAAGATTCACAGGAAAGGGACATTACCGCGCGCGAAGAAACTCTGCGCGGCCAGCGCAGCCGGTTGACGGAACTGCAGACCCAGCGCGGCGCCCTGGACGTGGAACTGGCGCAAAAAAACATGTCGGTCCAGAATTTGCGCGAGCGGATCCAGCAGAAATATCACGTCAACCTCGACGATGTCCGCAGCGAATGCATCACCATCACGTTGGCCGACGAAGGGCCGGCCAGGATCCAGACGCTGACGCCGGAGGAAATGGCGGCGAGCGGCGCGGCGACGGATTGGGACGCGGTGGCGCAGCAGATTGAGGCGTTGCAGAAACGGCTCGACGAAATCGGCCCGGTGAACCTGGTAGCCATCGAGGAATACGAGGAAACCGAGCAGCGCTATCAATTCCTGACCAAACAGCACGACGACCTGGTTTCGGCCAAGGCGCAATTGCTGGAAATCATCAACCGCATCAACGTTCAGACGCGGCAGATGTTCGTCGAAACCTTCGAAAAGGTGCGCGAGAATTTCCGCGCGATGTTCGTCGAGGTGTTTGGCGGTGGCAAGGCGGACCTGATTCTTGTGAACGAGAACGACGTTTTGGAGAGCGGCATTGACATCGTGGCGCGTCCGCCGGGCAAACAACTGCAAAGCATCACCCTGCTTTCCGGCGGCGAACAAACGATGGTCGCTGTGTCGCTGTTGTTTTCCATTTATCAGGTCAAGCCCAGCCCGTTCTGCGTGCTGGACGAATTGGACGCGGCGCTGGACGAGGCGAACATCAACCGTTTCGTCCATTTGTTGCAGCGGTTCATCTCGCACTCGCAATTCATCATCATCACCCACAACAAACGCACCATTGCGATGGCCGACGTGCTGTACGGCGTGACCATGCAGGAACACGGCGTGAGCAAGATCGTCAGCGTGAAATTCCATAAGACGGAAGGCTCGGAGGCTGCCGCTCCTTCCTCCGAAAGCAACGCCGACATGGTGATGGCGAAATAGCCGGGAGCGCCAACCCCGGGAGCGCCGGCATCTTGCCGGCGAGTTGACGTTTTCTATTTGGGAAACTGGCCGGCTGGAAGTCGGCGCTCCCGGTTCAGATCCTTCTTGGTTGAATTAATTTTGCCACGAGACCGGTCCAGCCGGTTTGATGCGATGCGCCGGCACCCCGACCGGTGTCGCCGTGGAAGTATTCGTGGAAGAGTACGTAGTCGCGAAAATGCGGGTCGCCCGCCAGTTTGGGATGATACTTCAACACCGGCCGCTGGCCGTCCGCCCCTTTGAGAAACAGCCGCGTGAGCCGGCGCGCCAGTTCGCCGGCGACTTCATTGAGGGTGAGGAACCGGCCGGAGCCGGTCGGGCATTCCACCTTGAAATCGTCGCCGTAGTAACGATGGAATTTTTGCAATGACTCAATGAGCAGATAATTCGGCGGCATCCAGACCGGTCCGCGCCAGTTGGAGTTGCCGCCGAAAAGGCCGTTCTGCGATTCGGCGGGCCAGTAATCGACTTCGTTTGTTTTCCCGCCGCAATCGAGCCGGTACGGTTTGTGTTCATACACCTTGGACAATGCCCGCAAACCGTGGTCGCTCAAAAATTCGGTTTCATCCAGCGCCCGTCGGAGCAGGCATTTCATCCGGTGACCGCGCAACAGCGACAAAAGGCGGCGTTCGCCGGCACCGCACACATGCCAGCGTGAAACCAATTTCGCCAGTTCGGGCCGGTGCTCCAAAAACCAATCCATCCGGGCGGCGAAATCCGGCAATTCCTTGAACAGCGTTGGTTCCAGCACTTCCACGGCAAATAACGGGATCAAGCCGACCATGGAACGCACCTTGAGCGGCATATTTTCGCCGTCCGGCAGGCAAAGACGGTCGTAGTAAAATTCGTCCGTTTCGTCCCACAAACCCAGGCAGCCGTCCTCGACGCCATTGATGGCGGCGGCGATGGCCAGAAAATGCTCAAAAAATTTGGTGGCGATGTCCTCGTAAACCTTGTTGTGCCGGGCCAGTTCGAGCGCGATGCGCAACAGGTTCAGGCAATACGTCGCCATCCAGCTTGTGCCGTCGGCCTGATTGATGAAACCGCCGGTCGGCAGCGGTTTGCTGCGGTCGAACACGCCGATGTTGTCGAGACCGAGGAAGCCGCCCTGGAAAATGTTCCGGCCCTGGGCGTCCTTGCGGTTGACCCACCACGTGAAATTCAGCAGCAACTTGTGATAAACACGTTCGAGAAACGCGAGGTCGCCGGGATCGTCCGGATTTTTTTTCCGGCGTTGTTTCCGGTCAATCTGGAACACGCGCCAGGCGGCCCAGCCATGCACCGGCGGGTTCACGTCGCCGAACGCCCATTCGTAGGCGGGCAACTGGCCGTTCGGGTGCATGTACCATTCGCGGGTGAACAGGACGAGCTGATGCTTGGCAAAGGCGGCGTCCACCAGCGCCAGCGCGATGGTGTGAAACGCCAGGTCCCACGCGGCGTACCACGGGTATTCCCACTTGTCGGGCATGGAAATGATGTCCGCGTTGTTGAGATGTTTCCAATCCGAATTGCGCCCATGCTTGCGTTCCGGCGGCGGCGGCGGTTGGGTGGGGTCGCCCTTCAACCATTCCGGCACGTCGTAATAGTAAAATTGCTTGTTCCAGATCATGCCCGCAAAGGCCTGGCGCTGGACCAGCCGCGCGTCGGTGTCGGAAATGTCCTTCTGCAAATCGGCGTAAAATTCGTCTGCTTCCCGGATACGCTGGGCGAAGATGGCATCGAAATCAGCAAATGGATCCGTAGCAGCCGACGTGAGTCGGCTCTGATGAGATAGAGCGGACTGATGTCCGCTGCTACAAATCAAACGGAGTCGAATCTGCTGTGAACCGCCGGCCGGAACCGTCAGCCGGTAAAGCATACCGGCCTTGGTGCCGTCCAAATCCGGGTTAACCGCGGAACGGTTGCCGTGGACGAGGTATTCATGGAAGGCGTCCTTGAAATGACAACCGGCGGATAGCGCGAGGCCAAAAAGCCGCTGAAAATTGGTTTCGTTTTCGCAGAACAAAATTTCCGGCTGGCCGTCGCCATGCAGAACGTAATCGCCGAGCGCAGCGTGTCCGGCCAGAACGGCCGCGCGTTCCGTGCGGGTCAGGCTCGGCCTGGCGGAATCGTTCCAGGACCACGTGTTCCGAAACCATAACTGCGGCAGCAAATGAATGGCTGCGGCCTCCGGTCCGCGATTATGAACCGTGACCCGCATGAGGATGTCTTCCGGCCCGGCTTTGGCGTATTCGACCAGGACGTCGAAATAGCGGTCATCGTCGAAGATGCCGGTATCCAGCAGTTCCAATTCCGGCTGGTCCTTGCCGCGCCTGCGATTTTCCTCCACCAACTGCGCATAGGGAAATTCCCGTTGCGGATATTTGTAGAGCATTTTCAGGTACGAATGCGTCGGCGTGGCGTCGAGGTAATAATAAAGTTCCTTCACGTCCTCGCCGTGATTGCCTTCGCTGTTCGTGAGACCAAAGAGCCGTTCCTTCAAAATCGGATCTTTGCCGTTCCACAACGCCAGCGCCAAGCAAAGGCGGCATTCGTGGTCGGTGATGCCGGCGATGCCGTCCTCGCCCCAGCGATAGGCGCGGCTGCGGGCGTGGTCATGCGGAAAGTAATCCCACGCCGTGCCGCCGGGGCTGTAATCCTCGCGCACCGTGCCCCACTGGCGTTCGGAAAGATACGGTCCCCAAAGATGCCAGTGGTCGGTGCCGGCGTAATTTGCAGCCAGGCGCTCTCGTTCCGCGTTCATACGCAGCGGTCTGTAGCGCAGACTGCCAGTCTGCCGTATCGCGGATTGGCAATCCGCAGGCGCCTGCCGACTGGCAGTCGGCGAAACAGCAGATTGCCAATCTGCGCTACCGCCATTCGTGCCGGTTCGGTAGTGAGCGTTTGTATCATTCTTTCAAGTTTCTTGTCGTCCGCGGAACTTAATTCAGCCGCCGGTCTCGAACCCGGGATAAAGCGTCATGCCGCCATCCACAAAAATACTCGCGCCCTGGATGTAATCCGAATAATCCGACGCCAGCCAGATGGCCGTGTGCCCGATGTCGTTGGGTTCGCCAATGCGTTTGTAGGGAACCAGCTTCATCAATTGGCGATACGCGTCGGGCGTGCTCCAGGCCTGGGTGTTGATAGGCGTGCGGATGGCGCCGGGGCAGATGGAGTTGACGCGGATGCGCCAGGGCGCGACTTCCTGGGCGATGCTTTTCATCATCATCATGACGCCTCCCTTGCTGGTGGCATAATTGACATGGCCGGCCCAGGGAATGACCTCGTGCACCGAGCTCATGCAGATGATTTTGCCGGCCGCGCAGGAAATTTCCGGACGGATACCGCGGCGCTTGAATTCGCGAATGGCCTCGCGCGCACAGAGAAACTGGCCGGTGAGATTCACGTTGATGACCAGTTGCCAGTCGGCCAGCGTCATATCTTCAATCGGCGAATCCTTTTGCAGGCCGGCGTTGCTGACCAGAATGTCAATGGTGCCGAATTCCTGAAGCATCTTCCGGAACATCCCCTGCACCTGATCTTCGCGGCTGACGTCGGCCGGATGCGCATAGGCGTTCACGCCATGGCCCTGGATTTCCTTTACCGTCGCGTCGGCGGCTTCGGGATGGGTAACGTAATTGACCACCACATCCGCGCCCGCCTGGGCCAGCGCCACGGCGACGGCCTGGCCGATGCCGGAATTGGCGCCGGTGACCAAGGCCTTCTGGCCCTTCAAGACCCGGTTGATGGGACAGGCAGGGATGACCGCCTGCGGCAGGTTTTCCTCCTGCAAATGCCGGCGCATCAATTGTTCGTGCAACGGTAATGTGGGGGGCGGACGGCTGGTGGTTTTGATTTCGGATGTCTGGTCCATAATTTCAATTCGCTGCCGGCGGAAAATCCCCGCAAAAAAACAATGTCATCCTCGTTCGCATTCCCATGGCCGGAACGGAAATGAGACAGGAAGTAAACCGGTGGCGTTCAATTGCCCGCCATCTGCCATGGAGTAAATTTCACTCGCAGGGACGGCTCGCCAAGCCGTCCGCACCGGGGTAAGGTCATCGCGCGGCGATGACCGGATGCCGCACGCGGCGCCCCTGCCTTCAAAACAACCGGCTACCAACCGTCAGGACGACAATTTTTTCTTCGCCTCGTCCGGCACGGTGACTTTGGTTGAGCCGACGTCCTTGATTTCCACGGTGGTATCGCGGTCAACGTCAATGTCGTTGCCGTTGAAGCTCATGGTGCCCTTTACCTTGAATTCGTATTTGGCCAGGACGCCGTCTTTGAGCCAGAACTTCACGGAACCGGAAGGATTCGTGATCGTGGGGCCGCCGCCGCGACGCCGGCCGAATGTCATCATCGCCTTGGCGCCGTCTTCAGTGAGGTCGCTGGAATAAACGTCGCCGTCTTTTTTGAGTTCCTTGGCGGCTGCCACCAACTGGACGGCCTGCGCGTCCGGCGCCTTGAAGTTCCTGACCATGCCGACCATGAACCGTCCCGGACCTTCGCTGTTATTTTCCAGGTTGGTGAGGGACTGCCAGTTGCCGTCGGGATCGGTAACCGCTGCGTCTTCACCCTTTTTCACAAATTCGGTGGTGTTGTCGCCGAACGAAAGCTTGACGTCAGTGAAGCCGCTCTTTTCGGTCTTGCCGTCCGTCGGGCCGGGCTTGAATTGCGCGTCTTCCGGAACCACGACGGTGGTGTGCCAGGTGTAATTGGCGCCGTCACCGAGTTTTTTTGCCGCGTTGGTGACGTCATCCTTGGGGCTGGAATCCGCCGCGACGAGGGGACCCGCCAGCAAAGCCAGTACGCCGAACAATAGATATTTTTTCATGGGATGTGGTGGTTGATGGTTTCGCCCATGTTCGATAGCCTGACCGGCTTGTCAAGCAGAAGAGGGTCTTTTCGCTTCCAGAAGGAATGTTTCAAACCGGGAACGCCGGCATCTTGCCGGCGCTCCCGGTAAGTCACCACGAATAATGCACGGTGTAGGTGATGGTCTTTTCCTCATCGGGCTTGACCGGGACGCGGAACTCAATGGTTTGTGAATCCTTCTTCGTGAAGCCGTCCGACTTCTGCGTGATGTCCCAATTGTTCCAACGGTAAAGATGTTCGACCACCCGGATTTCGACCGGCTGGTCTTTTTTGCGGTTGCGCAATTTGATTTCAAACGACTCATCTATCCATTTGTCGCCGGTATCCACGTGGAAGCTGGTCTGTTTGCGTTCGCCGACGAGATCAAAGGCGTTGCCGGTGGTCACCCGGATGGTTTCGTTGCGCGGGGTGTGGTCAATCCGGTCCTCGCCGACAAATTCCAACTGGCCGTCGGCGTCGCGGCGATAGAACCGCAGTTTGCCCGCCGGCAACGCGATGCCGAGATGGTTGGTGTCCGAATTCACAAACTCGCGCATCACCTGGACCTTTTTGTTGCCCTCCGTGCCGTATCCCTGGCTGTAATTAAGTCCGCCGTAAAAGCGGTAACCCGGTGCGCCGTCATAAACATAAATCGTCGGCGCGATGACATGCTCGGCGTGCACGAACTCAACCTGCTTGGTCTCCCGGTCGCGCAACGTTGTCGGCCGCGCGATGCTGTAAAGGTGAAATTCATCAAAGGCTTTCTCGGTGACGGCGGGAGCTGCGTTCATCGAATCAGCCAACATCATCCTTCCCGCCATGCCTCCCATCGGTAGGTTCGGCTGGATTCTGTTCACGTCGCCGGCCATCAACTTGATTTTGGCGTCGTGAAATGTCTTGCCGCTGTTGTTGCTCACCGTCACCCAGCCGATTAAATCCACCAGGTCGCCTTTTTCCGGCGAGACGAGATTGTAATCCGCCTCCCAGGTGAAACCGCCGGTGATGTAGCCGACTTCGGCGTCGAACTTGCCCGGTTTGTCCGATTGCAGCAACCAGTTCAAGGTCGGCTTGAGCACCGTGTCGTCGCCCAGATCGGGAAACAGCGGCTGTCCCGGCAGGCTGAATTGCAGCTTGCCGTTCACTTCAATAATGGGTTGTTCGGCGTTGCCACCGGGCACATAACCGCTGCGGACGATTTTGCCGGGAATGATTTCGGGCATCTGCGTGTTGTCCTTCAGCCGCATCCGCTCAAAATCAATCGTCTTGCCTTCAAACAACGACAACAGCAACTCCTGCGTGACCGGGTCGTTTCGGTAATTCTGTTCCAGAATCTGGAGTGAATGTTTGCCGGTCGGGTCGCGCAGAATCACTGAATCCGGCTCGACCTGCGCGGTGGCATCGGGGTAACGCACGTCATTGACGCCGGACTGGAGGTCGAGCGGGACAGTATCGCGGACTACGGCGAAGTTCTGGTTGTAAATGGTCAGGGCAGGCTGGGCGGGTGCAACGACACCGGACAAAGCGCCGGCCGCACAAAGGACCAAGACAGTTTTTTTCATAATGGCATCTGGTTGATAATCGGTTCGGACATTTGGCAGTGAGTTATTTTGAAGGTAGGGATGGCTCGCCGAGCCGTCCGGACGCCGCGGCCCGGCGTCCCTACCATCGGAATTGATTCACTACCGGACATTTCCCAGTTGGACGGCGTTACCGGCGAAATACTCCCGCATTAAGATTCTGACAAGGAGTTTTATGGCTTTGCCGGGCGCAGAGGGCGGATTTTGACACACGCCCCGTAGCGCGGCCGTCACGGCTGCGAGTTCAGGCACCGTCCCGGTGCGTGAATCAAAAAAACGCGGCGGGACGCCGTTTTTACCCGCCGGCGAGGACGCCGACGCTACGACTCAACGGCAGGCCCGACCGAATTTTGGCGCGTGTATCAAAATGCACCCGGGTGCAAATGGCTGGGGCAACGCTGAATAATACAAAGGGTGTAACTTCAGGGCCGCCCTCGGCGTCAAGGAGGATGACATGAGATCGGCCTCGATTCCAGACGCACCCGTCGGCCCAACCCGGGTCCAGCACATTCGTTGTGCGGCTCCGGAAGCTCCGGCATGGGAATATAAAATCGGCATAGCCCCCGCCAACGCTGCCGCCGGCCAAAAGGAAGTCCCGGAACTGTTTTTGAATGTTCTGGCCAAACGCGGCTGGATATTCGTCGGTGAAAACCAGGGCATTTTTCACTTCAAACGGCCCAAGCTGTAGAGTCCTTGCGGGTCGTTCTCAGGAATCACCTCAACGAACGGGGCACCGTGAAAGCCGGTTCAGGCTTCGGGTATTTTCAGCTTCGCCCCGACCAGGATTCGGTCGTCGGTCAAGCCGTTGGCGGCTTCGATTGCCTGGATGGTTGTTCCGTGTGTCTTCGCAATCCGGGTCAAAGTGTCTCCGGATTTGACCACATAAACCGTCCCGGACTGGCTGGCATTCGGGACGATGTTTGCTTTTACAACCGGTGGTGCGGCTGGTGAAGGGGCAGCCGGTTCGGACTGCAGATTTACAGCGGGTTTTTGTTCCGGCGCGGAAGCTATGGGGATTTGCGGCGTGGTCGGAACCGCCTGGACCTGGTCAGGCGCTGGCGCGGGTGTCGCCATCGCCTCGCGCTCGCTTCGGCAGCCTTCAATCAGCAGGCCGATTAACAACAGCACGATGGCGGCGATAATGGAAATGACCGTTTTTTTGAACCGGGCCCGGCGTCGCTGTTCGCGGTTTATGTCCGACCAGGCCGGTAACTGAAAAGGATTCGTCGCGTTCACAATACTACTTATTTACTACTCAATCGAATCGTCAGCATAACCAATGCCAAGGAATGCATGGTGGATAGCAGGCAAACTGCCGCAGGTCACGCGATCCAATCGGTTCCAGTCCACGATAGATGAACGCTGGCCCGCCCGCCATTGCTTGGAACGGTAACGTTGTCGGGGAAGCCAGCCTTCGTCCTTGCTTCGCAGCGGGCGTCGAATTTGGCTCGCTTGCCGAGTCGTAGCTTGAAGCATCTCTGGCAATAGTGCGACTGGTGGCCCGCCTTCGCCATGCTTCGGCGCGGCAGTCTTCGCTTTCGCCTTGTGCGAGTGAGGACTGGCTTGCCGAGTCGAAGCCCGCGTTCATGTCGTCGAATGAGCCCGTCTTCGCGCCGGTGCGCTACGACGCGGCAGCCTTCGTCCTTGCTTCGCAGCGGGTGGAATTTGGCTGGCTTGCCGGGTCGTAGCTCGGAACAGCAGTTGATTGTGGAAGCCCGCCTTCGCTGTGCTACGGCGCGGCAGTCTTCGCTTTCGCCTTGTGCGAGTGAGGACTGGCTTGCCGAGTCGTAGCTTGAAGCGTTTATGCCGAGTGTGCGACAGGCGGCCCGCCTTCGCCAGGCTACGGCGCGGCAGTCTTCGCTTTCGCTGCGCTTCAAGCGAAGACTGGTGCCGGTGGTGAGACTCGAACTCACAGAAAAAGGGGTCAAAATGGAATTTTAAGTCCTGTGCGTCTGCCATTTCGCCACACCGGCTTCGACGGGAAAACGCTAATCGCGAAAGGCCCCAAAAGGAAGCGCGAACTTGCACGTGATTGTTTAACCGCTAAGAACGCAGAGAGCGGAGAGATTTAACCACGAAGCACGCGGAAACCTGTCCGGGGGTCCATGGTTTTCAAACCAACGCGCCGGGCTTACGCGCGTTGGGAATTGGCCTTCAACCACGCGGCATAAGCCGCCTCGGTCATTTCCCCGGCAGCAAGCATCAGGGTGCGGACCGCGGCGTCAACCTCGCTCGCGTGAAATTTGCAGCCGTTCAATTCCAGAAAAACCACCGCCGTGACAAAACCCGTGCGCTTGTTGCCGTCCACAAACGGATGATTTTTTATCAAGCCGAAGGCGTAGCTCGCGGCCAGATCAAAGAGGGTGGGCTTGCCGTAGGCGAAAAGATTTTCCGGCTTGCCCAGTGCCGAATCCAGCAAGCCTTCGTCGCGCACGCCGGCCAAACCACCGAACTGCGCCAGCGACTGTTCGTGCAGCGCGGACACCACCTCCCGCAGCACCCACACCGGCTTTTTCATTTGGCCAGTTCCCGCAACGCGTGGCGATAGCGCTTCATCACGTGCTGCACCACTTCCATTTGGCGGGTGACCGCCACCCGGGCCGGCGATAGGCGCAGACTGCCGTCGGCGGCCTCAGTCACGGAGACCGTGTCGCCCGCCTCCGAGTTGAGATGGGCGAGTGCTTCTTTGGGCAGAACGACGCCGACCGAATTGCCGACCTTGCGCAGTTTTAATTCGAGAACCATGCAGTCAATGTAGCAACAAATGTTATAACGTCAAGTGCCCATCAAATCATTGATGAAGCTGGATGGTGGAAAACGTCGTCACGTTTCCGAAATTGCCGGAATTCCAGCAAGTCACGCTTAAAGTGCTGCGCTGGGAAGAACGGGACAAGCGTCTGGTCATCAAGGACGCTGAACTGGTGTCCTGAGCATACGGTGAAGGGGCGGCAGGGGGAGCCGGGCGGAGCCCGGCCCCCCGCCGCCCTTAACCTTGTTTAATACTCTAATAACTGTCCCGGATGAATACCTAAATCGCGTTAAATTCAGGCCGGATCGTTGGGAACAACAAAAGCAATAGCATCAATTAACGAGCTGCTTTGAGGATTTCTTCCAAAGAGGCTTCCTTCTTTGCAGTTTTTTCCTTTATGGAACGCCAAACATTTGCCATCACTTGCAAAGTTTGAGCTGAGAAATAAGATCCATATTGATATAAGTCTTTTATGAAATCGTCTTGAACGGTTAGTTTTGCAAGCTGATAAGTTCTATTCTCATTATCCTTAGAACCATATTTGGCGATCATAATTTTCGCATGTTCTTGGCCTTTCTTGAAGCCGGGCCAACAGGCTCACCTCGAATGAGAAATGACTTCGTTCGTGAGCACTTTTCTGCGACAGTTTTGAGATAAAGTTTGTAAGTCCGGTCGAGGTGCAATTGAAGTTTATCGGAGGCTATCTTTAGTAGGCCAGTGCCGAGTTTTACGAATTTCTCAATATTGTTTTGAATGAACTCTGCGGCCACCTTGTTGATGTCGATCTCCGCTGGTTGTTTTTTTGGCATAATTTAATTGGCTTTGCTATGGTGAAGCGACTCCACAACTTTTTGCTTCGGGATATATGAAAGCTATGAAAAATGTTCTTTTCCGTCAATGTCAGTAACACGTGATGTCCGTTTGCCTTGAGGAGCGATTGGCTACACGACATTGATATCCTTGAGTCTCAGAGGGAATGTTGTGCTACTTTTTGTGCTACTTTCGGGGTTGGAATCTCACGCTTAATTAGAGCATTTTAAATAAAACTATAGCCACACGAGGCAAACCAGTTCCTGGCGTCCTGAGGGGTGACGGTTTGGAGGGCCAGCCCGATGGCCTCAATCAAGGCCGCCTGGGTTCTGGCCTGGACGCC